>OKWJ01000293.1_pt1 | contig 67708 bp, 58 predicted proteins | sample 1607121 | NCBI WGS metagenome assembly OKWJ01 (sample SAMN04414080, study PRJEB24778) | human gut metagenome | material: faecal | host: Homo sapiens | reverse complement strand
TTCGCCGAACCACCGGCCGTCCTCCAGAAGGTAAACCAGCGGGAAGGTGAACGTCCTATCGCCGTCCCACGTACAGACGTCCGTTCCGACGCCGGTAGAAGGAAGATCCGAAACGAGCACCTTGGTTCCGTCGGAATAGTCCTCTCCGACATACTGCGACGTGAGCGAAATCGTCTTGTCGGCGTTGATCGTAAAGAGGATGTTCACGCCGCCGCCCCAATTCGTGAGGCGGAACACGTTGGTTCCCTCGGCCCGTTCGAGCATGACGGTATCGTCCTCGCCTTCCCACCAGAACGTGTAGGTATATACGCCGCCCTGGAGCATCGGCTTGCCGTCGGGGCCCACCACATAGTCCGCATCGGTCAGATCGGTCGAGAGCAGTTTCGAGAAATCCTTCAGCACGTAGCACGGAACCCAGTTGAGCGTCAGGGAGGCGGAGAGCGTGACCGAAGCGTACTTGGAGCCGATCGACGCCGAACTCTCATTTTCCGTCCCGGCGTTATTCACGGAAATCGAGACGGCGTAGGTCACGCCCTTGTCAAACTTCTCCACGTCGAGGACCGAAACCGGAACGATCACCCGATAGTCGCCGTCGGCGAAGGTCACACTCTCGGGAATCCGGAAGAACTTCGCGGCCGCCTCGTCCATCTCGGCCGTAAGACCCACCGTCAGCTCGCCCGCGGCGTCCTGCCGGAAAAGGTCGAGATTGATGGTCTGCGTACCGGTCGCCGAGGCTTCGAAGTTCTCGGAGACGGCGTTCTTGACAAAGTAGGCGGTGCCGGCATCCTCTCCCGAGGTGTCGAACTTCGCAACGATCTGGTCCTGATCGCAGCCGACCGTGGCGAACAACATGCCCAACGCGAAAAGCGATTCGATTATCTTTTTCATATTCAATTCCAATTTTTACAAGTTAGTCCGTTTCACCCTAATCGGCCGTATCGCCGATCGGATTCTGCACGATGTTGGGGTTGCCGTCCAGCTCCTTCTGCGGCAACAGCAGGATCCAGGCGAACGAGCCGGGCGATTGCGTGTCGTGATCCGCAATGAGCGAAGCGGGATCGAATTGGGGATTGTCCGCGCTCTCGACGGCCACCCGCTTGAAGCCCTGGCCCAGACGCTTGATATCGAAGATGCGGCCGTATTCTCCCCAAAGTTCCAGACGACGCTGGATGAGGATCTCCTCCAGCAGCGAACCGGTCATCGAAGCGCCGTCGCTGCCCGGAGTCAGCCCGTTGATCGCATTGCCGGATTTCTCCGCGCCGGTATAGGACGCATCGCGTTTGGCCATGAGCTTCTGGAGATAGATGCGGGCCTGCGGGTCGTTGCCCTCCTGGCAATAGGCCTCAGCAGCGGTCAGCAGCATCTCCTCGGCACGCATGTAGATATAGTCGCCGAGCCACGAATCGCCCTTGAACTTGAACTTCACCTGGCAATAGCGGATCGCTTCGCCCGAGTCCGCGAAGTCGGCGTTGTCGAAGGTTCCCAGCCACCAGGCGCGGCGGGCGTCGGTCGCATTCATGCGGTTCCAAAGCCACGAAGTGCAGCAGCGGCGGGCCGTCTTGGCATAGCCGTCGTGTCCGGCGTCCATCTGGGCCTGGAACGAAAGATACATGCCGTAATTGTCCGTCGTCTTGACCTCGCCCCACATGACACTCGGCAGGGCCGTGATGTCGTTCATGCCGCCCGTGATCTGCGAAGCGTCGAGCGCCTCGCTGCCGGCATACCCCTTCAGGGCTTCTTCGGCGGCCTTGTAGGCATCCGACCACTTGTGCATCGTCAGCGCGACGCGGGCCTTGATACCGTTGGCCACGTAGTAGTCGATTTCGGTCTTCGAGCTGCGCGCGATTCCGGCTGCGGCAGCCTCTTCGAGCAGGCCGACTCCGGTCGTCAGATCGGGATAGATGACCTCCTCGTAAACCTGTTTGTTCGTCGAACGGGCCGCACCCTTCGTCTCGGAGGTCGTAGGCTCCAGATAGAGGGGTACGCAGAGGTCATCGGGATAATAGTAGTATGCGCGGGCATACACCTGGGCCAGCATGTGGTAGCAGAAGGCCCGCAGCACGTAGGCCTGTCCGAGGATGTTCTTACCCTCGGCGGAGGTCTCCAGAAGTTCGGCCGAACCGATCAGGTTGTTGCACGAATTGATGGTCGTATAGTAGCAGTTCCACGTCGTGGAGCATTGCAGACGCGGATCGTCGAACCAGCTTTTCACGTTGTAGGAGTAGGTCTGCCACATCCAGCCGCTTCCCGAGCCGGACAGCACGTAGTCCTCGGCCAGAGCGTCACCGGTCAGGTAGGTCTCCGTAAGTCCGAACCCGATACCCGAATTGTAGTTGCCCTGCCAGCCGCCCTGTCCCAGTCCGGCCAGCGCACCGGTCAGTGCGGACCGGGCGTTCTCGACGCTGCCGTAAACGACATCGGAGGGAACCTTATCGCCGGGGAAGGTTTCGAGCGCATCTTTCGAGCAGGAGAGCGCGAACGATGCGACGATGCTCAATAAAAGTATTTTTTTCATAGTCTTTGTCTCCGGTTTTAATTAGAATTTAATGTCCAGGCCCGCCACGAAGCTGCGCGAAGGCGTGTAAACGAATCCGGTCGAACCGGTCAGCGTATAGGTCGGATTCATGCCCTTCAGGTGGGTGAAGAGCGCCAGATTGTCCATCGAGCAATAGACGCGCACGCTCTTCATGCCGATATAATTGGCGGCCTTCTCAGGAATCGTGTAACCGATCGTGATGTTCTTGATCGAGAAGTACGACGCATCCACGAGGAAGCGGTCCGACGAAATGCTGCTCGTGCCGACCTCCACACGCGGCACGTCGGTGATGTCGCCCGGCTGTTTCCAGGCGCGCGTCAGGTGCTTGTGGAACGTCTGTCCGTAATAGAACGGATTCATCGTCGAGGAGTAGATCGCCTCGTTGACCTTGCCGCCGATCGAGTAGGTCGTCAGGATCGAGAAATCGAGCCCTTTCCACTGGAACGTGGAACCGATGCTGCCGAACAGGTCCGGAATACGGCTGCCGCAGGTATAACGGCTCGACGAAGCCTCGCTCGTATCGGAAGTGATGTACTCCTCGCGGCGGGTCTCGCCCGTCGTCTCGTCGGTCACGTCCTTATAGGCGTAGTAAAGCGCCGCACCGGTCGCGGGATCGACGCCCGCGAATTTGGACATGTAATAGGTATAGATCGGCAGCCCCTCGCGGATAATCGTCGAGCCGTCGATGATCTCGGGCGTTTCGGGCGTCAGTTTGAGCACCTTGTTGCTCTGCGTCGAGGCCATGACGGTCACGTCCCAGCGCATGTCGGGACGCTTGATGAGCATGCCGTTCAGCGTGATCTCCCAACCCGAGTTACGCATCTCGCCGATATTGTCCAGATAGGACTCGAAACCGGACGAGAAGGCCATCGGACGCTCCAGAATCATGTCCGTGGTTTTGCGGTTGTAATACTCGATGCTGGCATTGAGCCGGTTGCCGAACAGCGAAGCCTCGATGCCCACGTTCACATTGGAGTTCTTTTCCCACGTCAGGCCGGCGTTCTCGAGCTGCGCCACGGAGAAACCGTAGTCGGTCCCCGTCGAGTTGATGTCGTAGTAGCCCTGCCAGCCGTAGAAATTGTCGTAGCCCGACGAATCGAGGATGCCCTCGTTACCCTGCACGCCGTAGGAGGCCTTCAGCGTCAGGTTGTCCAGCCACGAGAGGTCCCGCATGAACTTCTCCTGCGAAATACGCCACGAAGCGCCGACCGACCAGAAGTGGCCCCAGCGCGTGTCGGGGGCGAAACGCGACGAACCGTCGGTTCGCCAACTGGCGTCGATGTAGTATTTGTGGTCAAAACCGTAGTTCAGACGTGCGAAGTAGGACTCGATGCGGTGGTCCTTGGTGAGCGACGAGGCCGAGTTAATCGTGGAACCGACCACCTCGTAGATTCCTTCCACCAGTCCCGAACGACTGGCCTCGAGATAGTTCTGCTCGTAACTGTAGAACTCGTGACCCAGCAGCGCGTTCACCTCGTGCCGGTCCGCGAAGGTCCGGTCGTAAGTTATCAACTGGTTAAACGTGTAGGTCATGTAACGGTAGTTGTACTTGTAGATCAGACCGCCGTTCGACGCCTGGTTGCCGTGTTCACGGTTGAAATACTGCATGTTGTTCGAAATACTGTAATCCACGCCGAAATTGACCGTGCCTTTCAGTCCCTGAAGAGCGCCGGCGCGTTCGTCGTCGCTGCCGAACGTGAGGTAGGTACGGGCCGAGAGGCTCTCGGTCGTATTCGTGGTCGGGTCGTCGTAAAAACCGGCGATGGCGTTGCTGTTGTTGTCCTGCGGACGGGTTTCGCCGTAGTCGAACTGCTTTTTGCCGTTGGCGTCGAGCAGGTTGTTGCCGTTCTCGTCCTTCATGTAAACGGGATAGATCGGAGCCATGAGCTGCGCCGTATAGAAGACATTGCTGTTCGAGGAGCCTGTATAACGGTTCGTGTTGGACTTCGCGTGGGCGAAGTTGGCGTTCATACCGCCCTTGAACCAGTGCTTGGGCGTCGTATCGTAGCTCACACGGCCCGTATAACGCTGGAAATTGGTGGTTTTGAGCACACCGTCCTCATCGAGGTAGCTCAACGACATGCTGCCGCGGTGAACGTTGTTGCCGCCCGACACCGAGGCCTGGTATTCCTGCCGGAAAGCGGCGTCCTCGGTCACATTGTCGATCCAGCTCTCGTCCCAGGCCGATTTCGCATCGGCGCGTACCTTTCCCGTCGCGGGATCCACCAGATTGTCCCAACTGTAATTCTTGAAGGGGTTGTAGTTGGCGCCCAGCGTACCGCTCAGACGCGACGACGCGTAGGCGCGGGCCGCAGCGTCGGTATAGCCCGAGGTGAAATAGGCCGTATTGTAGAGCGACTGCCAGTTCAGCTCGACGAATTCGCGCTGATTGACCAGATCGTAGTCGGGAATGGCGCGCGACGAAACGCCGAGCGTGGCCTTGAAGTTCACCTCCACGTTGCCTTCACGGCCGCGCTTGGTGTTGATGACGATGACGCCGTTGGCTCCGCGTGCACCGTACAACGCACCGGCCGAAGCGTCCTTGAGCACGGTGATCGACTCGATGTCATCGGGGTTGATGGCGCTGATCGAACCCGAATAGGCGATACCGTCCACGACGTAGAGCGGCGAAGAGCTGGCGCTGATCGAACCGAAACCGCGAATGGCCACGGTAGCCTCCGATCCGGGCTGGCCGCTGCCCGACGTGGTCTGCACGCCGGCCACCTGTCCGTCGAGAGCCTTCGAGACGTTGGATACCACGCGCTTCTCGAGATTCTCCGACTTGATGACGGCGGCCGATCCGGTGAAGGACTCCTTCTTGGCCGTGCCGTAAGCGACGACGAGCACCTCGTCGATGGCCTTCGTATCTTCGGAAAGTCTGATTTCAACCGAGGTCCGGCCGTTCACGGGAACCGACTGCGTCTGATACCCGATAAACGAAACCTGCAACGTGCCGTCGGCGGGAACCGCCAGGGTGAACCTGCCGCCCGCTCCGGTCGTCGTGCCGACGGTGGAGCCTTCGACCATCACGGTCGCTCCGACGACGGGACTGCCCGCCTGGTCTACTACCGTACCGGAGAGCTGCCGACTCTGGGCCATCGCAAGGAGCATTCCCCCGCCCAGCACGGCAATTAACGATAGTACAAGTTTTCTTACCATAAGCGTTAATTTTAATAATGTTTTTAAGGTGGGTTCTATCAATTCCATTTTTTATTTCTTGCATAAGGCAGCAGAACCCTTTAACTGTCTTGAGCAAGATAATCTTGCGTAAAGTTAAGCAATTTAATCTACCCCCCCCCAAAAAAAATGAGGGATTTTTGCATTTTTGAGGATACACCCCGTCTCTTTTTATTGGGCAATCGCCAATTCACGTTTATTGCACACAATCTGGATGTAGCGGAAGATGTTGTAGGTCAAATTTGTCATCGCCACATTCGCCTTCGCCCGTACAATCCCTATTGTCCTGACAATAAGGCCGTGCATACTTTGCTCTTCAAAACCGAATACGTGCTCGACAAGGCAACGGGTCTTGGACTTGCGCCTGTTCTCAGCCTTCTGTTTTTCTGTCAGAGGATGATTCCGACGGCCTTTCTCGCAGATTATCGGATTCATGCCATGCTCCTTCACGGTTGACTCCTGCCCGGCATATCCTGCGTCAAGATACAAATCCTTATCCTTGTCTGACTCATCAAGCAGCTGCTCAAAACCTTTGGAATCATGCACATTGGCAGGCGTTGTTGCATACGAGAGGATTACCTTGTTGCCTTTGTCTACCTTGACATGCTGCTTGTAGCCGTAAAACGTGTCACCGCGCTTCTTCGTCCAACGGGCATCCACATCCTTATGGAATTTCTTGTGAGGATTGTCATTCCACAGTTCGTCGCCCTTGCCCTCCTTTATCTTCGCATTCTCCTCACGAGTGTTGCGCTGGCGTGGGGCAACGACAAAACTGGCATCTATGATCCGCCCCTCGTTGAACTGAAGGCCCTTGGCCTCCATGAACGTACGGAAGTCTTCAAACAACTTGTCATACGCACCGACGGACGTGAGGGCTTCGCGATACTTCCAGATTGTCTTCTCGTCCGGTACATCATCCACGTTCTCTATCCCCAGAAAAGCGCGGAAACTGGTGCGGTCCACTATCTGATATTCTATCTGATGGTCACTCAGGCCATAGTAACGCTGGAGAAACAGTATCTTGAACATCAACACACAATCTATGGGAGGACGCCCGGCATTGCCCTTACGCTCGCCTGTGAACAGAGAGGCTTCCAATGTCGGACGGAATATCTCAAAGTCCACCAATGACGACAGTCTCTCTAGTGGGTTGCCTATCACGTTAAGGCGAGACGATTGATTCTCGGATTCAAACACACTTTTATAGCGTAACTTGCGATAGCGGCTTAACTTGTTCATGATCAATGATTATTTTGTCTGTTTCTGCAAATATAAGCATTTTATCCGCTTATGCAACTTATAATCAGGGATTTAATTTATAGAAGTCCCCTGTAATTATATTTTTATATAATTATATAAAAGTGGAAAGCATTCCTGCTCTGGCAATGCTGCTACTCTTCAGGTTCCTCGTTCCCCTTTTTCGTTCGTTTGCCCAAAGGACCGCTGAATTTCCCTCTGTCAAGCTTGACCTTGTATTTATTGAGAATGCGGAAGATGGAACTGCGACTGCTGAATCCGCTCACGGCAAGTATGGAGTCGATTGAATGCCCGTTCCTGTACATGTCAACGATGGTGTTCTCTCGGTCTGCCTGATCCTTCGCTCTTAATGATTTTGCCGGAGCCTTGATATTTTGCCGCAGGTGCATGGCGTGTGCGGATGAATTGCGCAACAGGGTCGTCTCCTCCGTAAGGGCAGCAAACATATTCAGCACGTCAGCAACAGTTGTTTCTGGGAACATATTGCCCATTGAATCAATCCTGTCATGTATGGATATGATCCGAACTACCTTGATCCTGCAAAATTCGATAAATGCCGCCAACTCTCGAGAACCACGCAAAGCGTTGCTGAACTTTGCAACAACAATTTCGTCCCCTCTCTCAAGTTTTGCGATCAGTTGCTTCCACTGAGGACGCAATGCCTCGTGTTCAACCGATTCCACTATCACTTGTATGCAACCATACTGCTGCATCCACTCCATGTCTGCGTCAAATCCGTCATAGAGATCCGCCTTGAATATGTATCCGACTTTTGCCATTCCTCTTGTGCAAATATGATGTCAGATGCAAATTTAGAGTTTTGTTTTGTATAAAATCATACTTTGAACCAAAAAAAGCGATTTTCGCCTCTAACGGAATAATTTGTTTTCACTTCTTTTCATTGAAAATCATACTATTATGTATGATTACAAATATTCTTCAAAAAAAGGGTTTTAAGAATTGGTGTCTTGAAAATTATACATAGATTTGCGTCGTAAATATGATATTAGAATATGATTCTGAGATATTCATACTTTAAGAATATACTTCGTCTGACGAAAATGTTAGCCATACCAAGCGTCACATTCGCACTGCTATCCTGCAATGGGGAAAGTGGCAAATTGAATGATAGTGGAAATGGTGACGCTGCCGATATATACAGGGTTTTCCTGTCCGAAATCAGAAGCGAACATGACCTCACTTTTGAAGAACTGGCAGCTCTCCTCGAACAATGGGAGGCAATTACTGATTCAGCCCTAACATTCTCGCACCAGGACACAACGCACAGAGTACACACCGAAACTTTCAGAGAGACGATCATGCTGCGAGATTCAATATGTTCAGAATTTTCACGCCTTGCGGTATCAAAGGAAAGGTCCTATAATGAAATCCTTGACTTAAAAGAACGGTTTACGCCATACGGTGAAGATGAAGAACTGCATCTCTCGGTGGAGAAAATACGTCCATTCTTTGATTCTTTGGATAACCAGAAGCCATATCGGGGAGACAAGGGGCAAGTTTTGTCCGCCTACCGCACGCTTCTTACACGAACCTTGGAAAAAGGGATACATAGCAGAAAAGATCTAACTGAATTTATTCGAAAAGAAGATGCTGTATTCCGGGCTTTTCTAAACATTCTCCACGATCTTGGAGAAACAGCAATGACGGACATTTCCAACGACACGGGGAAATGCTGCTCCGAGATTTTCTACGCAGCCGAACGGGAGGAGATCTCATACAAGGAGGCCATGATCTACATGACTCTGCGCACAAATCGCAGAGTCATACAGAACGCACGGAGTTGTCTTGATGATACACGCCGAGGCTATGTCAATAACGCCAGCCAGGCACACGTCTATGTATGGATGATTCTTCATCCATACATATCCCTGAACGGCCTTTGCATGGATATGCTTTCTGAAAAGGAGAGGAAGGAGCTTGACAGAATAGCAATGGATACGCCAGAGGCATTTGAGGTCCTGTGCAGACTGCTCCCTTCACAAAACGCCCGATTGGACGAGCTTCCCGGTATGCTTATGGGCATCATCATCGAATCTATGTTAAACGGTCAACAATAACACCTGATATGATTATGCTACGACATTTTTTGGAGGACTTCATGGCTTCCGTCCCGTTGCAGCTCCCGCGCTTACTCAATGTGGCGACCATGGAAGAGCCGAAGTTCTACGGAGACTACGTGCTGCTCACGTTCCCCCTCAGAGATCCATACGACTTGGAGGAAGTAATGGACATGTTCGAAGACGATATGGAGCTAATCACACTATACCACCATATTCCTGCGGGGATAGGAAACTCCGGATACAGCACATGTGCCTATTCAAATCCCGCCTTTGGGCAAATGTTCAAGATGAACGCCAAGACGGAGTCGGACGGGAAGGTGCACTACATCATGGCAACCATCTACGATTCGCTGGAAATGATGTACGGAGACTTATGCCTCGATTTGAAGCTGCACTCTGAAAGCGGCCGCTTCAAGTACAAGAAAGACCAGGAAGATGTCCTGATTGATTTTTTCTAAGACGAGCCATGCGAAATACTATCTACCGACAAATGGTCTTCTGCATTGACATGTACCGCACATGGATAGAAGTAGCTGACGACAGTCTCTATAAGGAACAGGTAATCCCCAGAGGACACAGAACCGACTACATCGTTTCCCGTACACTTGTACTGCAGGCTTATAAAGACCACGGGACATTCAGCAAGGGCATGACGTGGGCAATACCCGAGCATGATCTGGACAAGGCATTGGCCAACTACCGCAAGCAGAACCCCTCGTTCAAGGCCCGCATGAAGAAAGGTGGGTCCTATCTCTCGGCCGAGGATACCGAAAACATTATCCGTATGGCAAGTTATGGCGTTATCCAACTTGAATTGGTGGTGCGCCCTGTTTACATACCTTCAAAACCCTATTATCTATGACCTGGATTATCCTGCAATTCGTCTTACTCTCGGGGCTTGTTGTTTTGCCGCGTTTGTTCAAGAGCCACAACCGCCATGTGGCAAGGTTTCACGTCGAAATGACCAGAAATGTCAGCGCACGCAAAGTTTGCGTGCAGATAATGCTGATCGTGCTGCTGCTCTTTCATTTCGTTTACATGAACGGGCACCCCGAAGATTTTGGCATATTGTTCTCTACCATTGAATGTGCCATTCTGTTGTCTTTCAAGACAGCGGACAAATGGCTCCGACTTCTGGTCGACAAACGGAGAGTTTTCTTCCTGCAAGCTCTTGTGACAGTCATTATCGGATTCGTCCCCCATCTGTTCACGCTGTCCGTCACCAATGCCGTCTTTCTTCTGGCTACTCTGATCTATCCAGCCTCAAAGGAACTGACCAAACCGGAAGAAGGAATCATCGGACACAATCAGGGAACGATCCCTGAAGAAGCTGCCGATAATAATCAGGAAAATCATCGCGCGGAGTTACCACAATAGTGCGGAAGCGAAATCCTTTTCCAATCCGCATATTCACCAATCATTAAACAGAAGAATCAATGAAAAATAACGATGAAAGGCCCGCCATGATACTGGCGGAAACAGAACTCTTCAACTTTCTCAAGGAGAAAGCTGGAAAACGCAAAACCCGGACTGAAGCATACTGCGACTTGTTGGATAAGGCTCTGGCAAGTTTCGTTTCCCCCAATCTGAGGAAGTCCGGCCGCGCCCTGCAACCCTTCCAATGCCATGTAACCGTATCCGACCTTGCGTCGGAGTGGCATTGGCATCGGGCTACTGTCCGTTCGTTTCTGGACACACTCGAAGCACTCGGACAGTTGGAACGCATCCGGCTGGCAAAAAGCGTCGTCATTACCATGCCCCTGCGGACCGGCACACCTGCCATGTCGGACAACGGACAGAAGGAAGCGGACTTTGCCACAAGGATACAGGAAGCATTGTACGACTGGGTAATCGGCAAAGCGACCTCTTCCGATGTAGGCAAATTATGTGGACAAACCATGCGCCAGACCTTGACGGAGATAACCGTCCGGGACAGCCGTACCTATCCGGACAGTCATTCCGGCACGGCATCAACACAGACAGCCCGGTCTGAAGAACGACTGTGCCAGACCGTCTTGGAATGTATTGCCCATGCCGCCCTCCGGCGGGTTCTGCGTAAATCCAGGTTCGACGACGGCTCGCCGCTCGTGCAGTTCTTCCGGCTCGACCTCTGTGGGGAATGGGCGGCGTTCATCGAGGTCTCGAAAAGGCTTGCAGAGCTTGTTATCGGCGGGAAACTGGACGGGGAGGAGTTCGGTACGGACGAGGATGCGGAACGCCTTAAATCGCTCCGGAAACCCTTCCTGTCGCTTCTGGCGAAGGCACAGGAGGAAAGCTGAACGGAGATTTGCAGACAAAGATTGTACAACCACGGGCAATTCTCCCCGGTTCAGGACCAAACATCCTTCCACTTATAACAGGCACGCGGGCTTGCCCGCCTGCCACTGAACAAAGGGAAGGGGGAGCCTAATACCCCTGCTGACTGACGTCGCAGGGAGAGGTGTCCAGGCAAGCAGCAAGCTGGGACACGGGGAATTGTCCGAAACAACACGGAAACAGTATGGCAAATGCAAAACAGGTTCTTGACGTTCGGGTGTCGAAAGGGTTCACCGCCGCCCAAGGCAACGAGCACCTGCGCAATCGCAGCAAAGAGGCGGAGAAATACGCCATGAGCATGGGCAACTACGATCCCACCCGCAAACATCTGAATTTCGAGATTGCGCCCGGAGGAAAGGTTCGCCCCATCGACACGAGCCGCAATATCCCGGAAAGGATAGCGGACATACTGAGCCGTCGCGGCATCAAAGACCCTAACGAGGGATTGATAGAACCGAAATACCGCACGGTGGTAAACATCATTTTCGGTGGCTCGCGGGAGCGGATGCACGAGCTCGCTTTCGGCACGCAGAAGGTGGATTTTGAAAAATATGCGGACAATACCCGCATCAAAAGGAAGAGCGACATCGAACGATGGGCAAAGGATGTCTATTCATTCGTTTGTGGCAGATACGGCGAGCAGAATGTCGCCGCCTTCATTGTACACCTCGATGAATTGAATCCGCATGTACATTGCACGCTTCTGCCAATCAGAGACGGGAAGTTTGCATACAAGGAGATATTCGCCGGAAAGGACAAGTTCGAGTTTAGCCAGCGGATGAAACAGCTCCATACCGACTTCTTCGCCGAGGTAAATACGAAGTGGGGAATGGAAAGAGGCAGGAGCGTTGCCGAGACCGGTGCACGGCACAGGACGACGGAAGAATACCGCCGTATGCTGTCGGAAGAATGTACCACCATTGAGCAGCAGATTGGCCGGCATCAGGAAATCCTCTCCGCCCTCCATTCGGACATTCGGATGGCAGAGCGACGCATCAAGGGCCTGACCTCCATGGTCGAAAATCTGTTGCAGGAAAAGAGCGAGAAAGAAGCTCAACTGTCGGCACTCGAAAGAAGTCTTGACAACTGCCGCGATGACTCCCAGTCTGTTGCCGCCGAGAAGGATAAAATCGAAAAGGAACTGGCCGCCATACAATGGAAACTGGCAGACAAACAGGAGAAGTTACGCATAGCCGACCAGCAGCTCACCGATCTCAAGGAGAATATGGATTCCGTTCAGGAGCGGACAGAGGAACTCAAAAAGGAAGCATACAGCTATTTCCGCGATGTCCATTCGAAAGTGGACAGCCTGCTCAAGGACGCAATGGTGGAAAGTATGGTCAGGGAGTTCAAAAGTCTCTCGGAACGGATGAGTGCTTCCGAACGTGAATTGTTCGACGACACACTTGTGCGGTCTATTGCCGAGCAGGGAGCGGAAGTCATGCACTGCGCCACAATGTTGTTCCTCGGAATGGTCGACGATGCCACTACTTTTGCCGAAACACATGGCGGCGGAGGCAGCAAAAGCGATCTCAAATGGGGACGAGACGAAGATGAAGACAACCGTGCGTGGGCGCTCCGCTGCATGAGAATGGCAAGCCGCATGATGCGTCCCGCAATCGGCAAAAAAACAAAACGGTAAACGGCAAGGTTTGTCGTGAAATCCAAATGTCAACAAACAAGAATTAAGAATATGACGAAGAAAATTATCTTTATTATGGCGGCGTTCTGTTCGCTGCAAGTTCGGGCGGCTGTACAAAGTCCGGAGTCGGATACTGTACGCTGCATGTCCCTTTACGAAGGATTCGAGTTGTTTCAACCGTTGCAGCCGTCCTATCTCGACGGGGTGATTGTCCCCGTACATGGAAGCGGCAACTGGTTTGTCAGCATGGCCGGCGGTGTGACGGCATTCCTGGGCACTCCGCTTGGATGCGAGGATCTTTTCGGGAGAATCAAACCTTCGTACTCCCTCGCAGTCGGCAAATGGTTCACGCCCGCGGTTGGTGCACGCATAAATTACAGCGGACTGCAATTCAAGGATTGTATGCTCTCAACGCAGAATTATCATCACGTCCATGCGGATCTGATGTGGAATTTGCTCGGAAGCAGGTACGCAAAACAAGACAAGGTTCGCTGGGGCCTTTCTCCTTTCGCAGGTGTCGGACTGGTGCATAATGCCACCAACGGAAATAATCCTTTCGCACTTTCCTATGGGATTCAAGGCCAGTATCGCTTTTCCCAAAGAGTAAGCGCCATCGTAGAACTTTCCGGCATGACCACATTTCAGGACTTTGATGGATATGGACGAGTGAACCGCCTCGGCGACCACATGCTGACATTATCTGCCGGACTTGCCTTCCACATCGGGAAGGTCGGATGGAAGAGAGCCGTTGATGCAGTTCCGTATATCCGCCAGAACAAGTTCCTAACAGACTATTCCAATACGCTTTCGGAAAAGAACAGACAGTATGCAAAAAGTCTCGACATGGACCGTCGCACCCTTGCCGAATTGAAGAAAATATTGGAGATCGAGGGCCTGCTTGACACCTATTCCCACCTCTTTGACGTTGACGAGGACAGCGGGCGCAGCACCTATCCAAAGAATAACTACAGCGGGTTAAACTCTCTTCGGGCAAGGCTGCGAAACAGGAACTGGGACGGGAAATCTCTTCTTGAGGGACAAAAGGCAAGCGACGAGATTCATGAGGGGAGCTTGCAGGATTCGTGTGACAGTGTGAATGCCCCCTCCAAAGTCGGAGACGGGACAACCAATGAATCAGACCGTTTCATGGCGGCAGATGACACCTCCTTCATGCAGCAGGGAAGCGGATGTATCGGGAGTCCTATCTTTTTCTTCTTCAAACTCGGCACGTCCCAACTTACAGATGCCTCCCAGCTCATCAATCTGGAAGAACTGGCCAGGGTTGCTAAGAGACATCGGCTGACAATCAAGGTCACGGGCGCGGCGGACAGTGCAACCGGCACACCGGCAATCAACGACTCGTTGAGCATTTCAAGAGCCAGTTATATTATTGCCGAACTGAAACGGCTTGGAATCCCCGAGAACGCCATTGTCAGCTTCAGCAGAGGCGGCATTGCAGACTATACGCCTGCGGTGGAGGCCAACAGGCATACAAAAGTGGAACTTTTCCTGTCCAATATTGAAGAAATCAAAGAATGAACCTGTCGGCGCACAGGTGAATACTTATTTCCATGCTGCCGGTTCATGACATGAGCCGGATAACAAATCAAGTTTTTTCAGGCAAGAGTGGTGTCGTAACATAATGATTCCACTCTTGCCTTTTCAATTTTACAGCCCTGATATGAGACTTTGTTAGAACATCTCAACGCTTCGGCAATATACCTCTTCAAATCAGCATACGGAGCTTTCCACTGCCTTTTTATCTCTCCGTCATGCTTTTTCCATTCTCCCTCTTCGCACCCTTGCCGGTGCGATTTTCCCATGCAAAGGTACTACGTCCGTCCGTGCGTCAAGTACCGCTGCGCTACCGGCCTCAAGGATTGCGCGGCAGCCTTCCACAAATCAAAGATGAACTTTCAGTTCCCCGGCCGGCATACAGGGACCGCCTTCCGGCCCATGCCTGCCGGGTTGGGTATTCCGCTCATTCCTCGGCCCGCTTCCTTGCCCTTCCCGTCCTGCACGCAGTCTGTCCCGCATGTAAAATCCGATCCCGACAAGGATGCCTGAAGGCTCCGAAAAAAGGGAAGGAAAACAATGTTCAACAAATTAAACTTTTCGATTATGCCTAACTGGTGCAGTACAGCGTATGTGATAGAGGGCGACGCTTCAGAAATCAAGAACCTCTATGAGTTAATGAAGGAATTGCAGGAGCGGAAAAAGCCGCTCGTGGAAAACGGGTTCGGAACGGCATGGCTGGGATGCCTGGTGGCCGCCCTGGGAAAAGATTGGAGGGACATAGACTGCCGAGGCCACTGGTATAGCCTCGCAATGGAAGGTGATACCCTGCATTTCGACACCGAAACAGCATGGGCCCCTTGTGAAGAGACCCTTAACCTCGTGTGTGAGAAATTCCCGTCTCTCTGTTACTACTATCGCACGGAAGAACCCGGCATGTGCATCTATGAGACCAACGACAGAGACGGGAAATACTTTCCCGACAGATATATCGTCGATTTGTGTACCGTGGACGAGGAATATCTCTGTGAATATTTCTCTGACCAGAAAAGCCTGTTCGAGTGGCTGACAGAGATTGCAGGCAAACCAATCCAGTCGGAACAGGATGTAAAGGCAATGGAGGAGGAATGGGAAAAGGTAAACCCCAATTCATTTTGCAACATCAATGAGTTTACCGTCGCAAATTATTAACAGCCAAAAAGCATATTGCTGGAAAGAGTAAGGATTTGTCGGGACTGTTCCCGAGTCTGCAAGGATGCCGATTTGTATTTAACGCAAGCGGGTAATTCCTGTGATGTTCATGTCCCCTCGGCCTCGTAGTTAGGAGACCGAGGAGACATGGTTTACGAATCACCGTGGCCGTTATTCCTTTTCTACTCTCCCTTATAACCTCCAGGGCATTCGGGCTTTTTTATCTCTTCGACATGCTCTTTCCATTCTCCCTCTTCGTACCCTTGCCGGTGCGATTTTCCCATGCAAAGGTACTACGTCCGTCCGTGCGTCAAGTACCGCTGCGCTACCGGCCTCAAGGATTGCGCGGCAGCCTTCCACAAATCAAAGATGAACTTTCAGTTCCCCGGCCGGCATACAGGGACCGCCTTCCGGCCCATGCCTGCCGGGTTGGGTATTCCGCTCATTCCTCGGCCCGCTTCCTTGCCCTTCCCGTCCTGCACGCAGTCTGTCCCGCATGTAAAATCCGATCCCCGGCAAGGATGCTTGAAGGCTCCGAAAAAAGGGAAAAGAAACAAAGTTCAACAAATTTAATTTCAAGAGTATGCACAGCATGATTTTCCAAGTAACCCAGACAAAAGTGGACAAAGACTGTTACCTGAATGAGGACACCCTCGAACAGGGAGACCACGCCTATTTCGATTATTGCATGGAGATTGACGAAGAGGAACGCAAGTTCCATATCGACAATTTGGTCAACAACTGTCTTCCCAAAGGCATGTTCGAACTTGTTGACGACGAGACAATGCGTTATTTGGGAGGCGCAGAAAAATGGGAAGAGGATTTCGTCGCGGAAATTCGACGAAGGGCAGAAGACATTACCCCTGACAAAGTAAAGGAATGGATAGGGCCGGTATATCAGCTCGGAAAGTTTCTGAAAGACCCGCTGGACACCGGCTACTGGTTCTACATGGACGATGAAGGATTGCAGTCCTTTGCCGAGCAGTCCTATGAGTTCCTGCGGGAAATTTCCCAACTGGCACCCGGTACGTTACTCTATATTGGAGGTGTCGTCGACTATCATATTTAACCTCAAAGACTTAAGGCAATGAAAGGCACGGAACATTTCAAACAGACTATCAAGGAATACTTGGACGGCAAGGCACGCACGGATGAATTATTTGCCGTGTCGTATGCCAAAGTGGACAAGAACTTGGACGACTGCATCACCTTCATTCTCAATCAAGTCAAGGCAAGCGGCTGCTGCGGCATGACCGATGACGAGGTTTGGTCGCTTGCCATACACTATTACGACGAGGACAATATCGAGGTGGGCAAGCCAATCAGTTGCGGGGTTGTGGTTAACCACAAAGTGGAGCTGACTGAAGAAGAGAAGGAACAGGCGCGAAAGGATGCGCTGAAAGCCTATCAGGAGGAAGAAATGCGCAAGTTACAGCAACATCGCAGCAAGCCGAAGCCTACCGCCAAAACTATGCAACAGACACAAACTCTTTCACTTTTTGATTTTTGAGATGAAAGCACGGACAAAATTCGAGCGTCAGGTAGTGGCTGCAAACGCGCGGCTGCTGCCTGTTACGGAAAAGCAGAAAGAATGGGCGTTCCGGCATACCGTCAGGCATTATGCTTTCCGAACATCAGGCGGACGGACGACTTGCCTTGATTGCGGGCATAGGTGGAGTGAGACGAAAGCGAAACGCTGCAGTTGCCCGAACTGCCGGGCGCAGTTGACACTTGTGAACACATACCGCCGTAAGGAGGAAGAAAACAGCTATTTCTCCGTTATTATGACGCAGGACGGAATGCAGGTACAGAGGGTCTTCAGAATGCGGGCCCGTTATTGTAAAGGCAAAAGTGCTCAAACAGATGTGTGGGAGATAGCGAGGTATTGGATGGACGAAAACGGAAAAACAGCCCTCACGGCATTGCAGCGGACGATGGGATATTACAAAGACTGTTTTTTGTACTGGTCAGAATTGGAACTGCGCCACGACAACGATGTGTACCGGTATATTGCGGACTGCTATCTATACCCATGTTATACGCTGATACCGAAACTGCGGCGCAACGGGATGAAAGGTTCTTTCATCGGCATAGCCCCTCAAAAACTGATGAAAGCACTGTTGTCGGACAGCCGGGTGGAAACGATACTCAAATGCGGGCGCAAGCGAGACCTCAAGCACTTCTTCTGCCATCCGCTGGACTTGGATTTCTGCTGGCCGTCCTACAGGATTGCCTTGCGCACGGGGTATCATATTGAGGATGTGGAGATGTGGGTGGATTATCTGCGGCTGCTCGACAGGTGCGGCAAGGACTTGCGAAATGCCCATTATGTATGCCCCGCAGACCTGAAAGCCGAACACGACAGATACCTGAACAAAGCCAATATGCTCCGTGAGCAGGAAAAACGCACGGAGCAGATAAGACGGGCACGGGAAAACGAAGCACGTTTCAAGGAACTGAAAGGCAAATTTTTCGGGCTGGAGTTCACGGACGGGACAATCGTCATCCGGGTGTTGGACAGTGTGGAGGCATATTATGAAGAGGGCAATGCACTGCACCATTGTGTAGGCCAAAGCGAATATTACCTCAAACCCGATTCGCTGGTTTTCTCCGCAAGGATAGAAGACAGGAGGGTCGAGACCGTGGAGTTGAGCCTTGAAACATTCAGGGTGTTGCAATCGAGGGGTCTATGCAACAAGGACTCGGAATACCATGACCGGATAATAGACCTTGTAAACAGGAATGTCGGCCTTGTCCGAAAGTGTATTATGACCGCTTGATGTCTGGAACTTGCAACGTGCATCCATCCGTCTCAACCGGCGCAGATACCTTACGCCACAAGCCTGTTTCGGACGTGAAATATGTGTACAGCCGCTGCATTGCCCGTATGGACAAATCGGATACACCGTGTACTATCCGTATTCCATTATGCCGAATGTTGAATACGATTGGGAACTGAGAGAGTTGGCCGTTGCCGAAATGGACTATCGGGAATAAAAGCGAGAGGGACGGTATATGACCGTCCCTCTCGCTTTGCTGGGTGTCCCCGTTTTATCTTCGCATAACGCTGCTACGTTCCACTTCCTCCGCCCGGTATTCCTCCATGCTCTCCAGTCTTTCACATGCCTCCTGCATGTTTCCGTCCAGCGTCGCATGGTGATTATAGGCAAAGCTGTGCTGCACGGCCAGTCCGCCGTTAGCAGCCGTACCCACGTCCAGCGTATCCTTCTCCCTGTTGTAGCTGACGTACAGCACATCGCCGTTCGGCATTTCAAGGGTTGGAACCCTGTGCTGTGCCAGCTCCGCAAACTGTTCCGCTACCATCTCCTTGGCCAGCGCCTTGACATCAGCACTGGCCCGGTCAATGCCATATTGGCGGATATGGTCGCGCACCTCCTCTTCCGTATATTTCAGCAGGATGTCGTAGGTTCCGCCTACACTCCCGTTGTAAACCACGGCAAAATCCCTGTCCTCCGTCAGCAGGTCGTCGCCCCGGTTCTGAAGCGGTGATGCGAAAGTATGCCCTTCATCCATGCCATTGCCGTCGTAGTATTCCTTGGCAAGGGCAAGCAATCCTTCATAATCACCCTTGTCCTTCAACTCGTCGAACTGCCGGGTGTCATCGGCCATCTGCAGGTACGCAACCGAAGCATAGTACGTCTTTCCTTCCGGGACCACCGCCTGCGGCCCTTCCGTGGCTGACACCTGCAACTGTTCTTCCTCTTTTCTACCCAGCTCCAGAGCAACATGGTCTATCTTCTGGGTGATCATCGCAGTGGCCTTCTTCACATCCACAAGCGTCGATTTGATGAACTGAGGCGTCTCTTTCAGACTGTCGAGCCACGACTTCAGATAGGCACAGCTATCCTCCTTGATCTGCTTGGCCATGCCATAGCGCTGTGCCGTCAGGGCACTGCCCAATTCGGCAACCAGTTCCTCTCGGGCATATTCCTGTGAACCGAAGGCGGTCGGCTTGATACGGTCAAGGACTCCTTCCGCACCGGTTGAATGGGTCATTTCATGGAAGAGCGTTCCATAGAACGCTTCCCCCGATTTGAACTGTTCCTTTTCCGGCACGACAATCACATTTTTCGATAACGAATAATACGCATCGTCCTGGTGCCTGGGCATGATGGGACAGATCCATAGGTTGTCCCTTATCATCGTATCGACAGGTTCAAAGCTGAACTGTTCGCCCTCATGGGTGAAAGGGATTCCGTTTTCCTTCTCCAGTTTTTCCCAGAGCTCCGGTCGGGCCTCCTTCAGATTCGTCTGGGCGACGTTGAACACACGGAACACCTGCATCTTCGGATAGACGTTGTACTCCTCCTTCTCGTCATTGGATAACTTCTTGTAGTCGTCGTACTTGATCTTCTCCTTGGTCTCCTTGTGTATGCAGGTAAACGTCGTCAGCATGACCGGGAACGACTTTTCTCCTCGTAACACCGACACGCGCGGCAATTCCTTGCCATCCTTGCCGGGCTGATTGAGCCTCTGCACACAGTCGAACGTGCAGAACCTGGGTATCGCATAGCCGTTTTTCTCGCAGTGCATGAGAAGCATGAGCGCATTCATGCCGTTATACTCGCGCCCTGCAAGATTACGCGGCCATCGCAGCGCACCCTCGGTGAACCACGGCTTGTGCCAGTCTTCACGAATGCTCTCGATTTTCTCGATCATCATCTCGGCGAAAAGGTCAAGAGCCTTGTCTTCGCTGTTCGGCTGATCCGCGTCTCGCTTTCTATAACTTGCCATAGCCGTCAGTTGTTGCAGTTAGCGGGATTCGGAGTATAGGGGGCCAGCACTTCCGGGCGACAGGTGATTTCTGCCTTGCCGTTATAGAACGACAAATCCATTTCGCCCCTGGCTTCAATCCGGCAGCCCGGCTGCAGCCATTCCTCACGCGGCTTCCCGAAGCAAAAGAACTTCACCCACAGATATTCGAAGCCGTCGTTTACCTTTTCGGTACTGAACGCGGAGAAAACCGTGAACGGCTTTCCGCTCCTGTCCGCGCGGTCCTCGATTGTCTTTCCGACCTTACCTCGGAATGCCAACTGCCCGTTCAGGCTGTGCGCCTCTTCCGCCCCAACCGGGACAATGCTGTCTGCCGAGAGGTTGAAATAGATCCTTTCGCCCCGGTGCTTCGGAATGAGGACGCCCGTTACTTTGACACGCATACCGGTACGCAGACCAGCGACCTCTTCCGGTGTGCCATCCTTGCTGACGCTGAGCTCCAAGGTTCCGCCCTGTCCGTTCTTCCCCTGTACGTTAGCCTGGACAGTCAGGTTGACAAACGGCTTGCCTTCCTTGCTGTTTCTGATTACGGCATCACGGCTGATGATGCCGCATACGGTTACATTACATTTGATCATATTGCTGTTGTCTTTGAATGATACATACCATCAGACAATCGGGTCCATGAATTGATGTTGAACGGATGGAATGCTCCCTCCTAATCGGGCGCCCGCACCCGGATGTAGATGAACCACGCTGCAATCACCAACTGTATACCGACGATGACCAGCGTTGCCACCAGGCCAAACAACTGATAGCATAGCAGAGTATGCAAGACACAGAAGGACAGTCCAAGCAGACATCCGCAAAGCCATATCATCACGCTCTTTTTCATGGCACCAGCAGTTATCGTCTCAGATTCTCCGTCTGACCCTGTTGCTCGGACATTCCCTGCTCGAAATTCCGGGAAGCCATCTCGGAGAGGAGCACGGTGTTCAGTATCCCGGTAACACGCAGCCGCTTGGCCTCCTCAGAGATGGTGTCGTCGTTCAATGCAACCGAGATGCGGCTTAATTCCGCAGCAGTCAGCTCACGGGACACTTGAATGCTCCCATTGTCTGCATGAAGTACGGCCTTGCCGTCTTCCCCGACCATGAGTTCGCAGGACTTCATGCCGGATACAAGCGTCTTCAGGTCGATGCGCCGGCTATCCATGGCCGCAGATATGGCGGCATTCTGCTCTTCTTCCGCCTTGGCGTCTATCTGTGTGGCCAGAAGCATCAGGGAGGTGAAGGCCGTCATGGCCATCTCCACGATCGGATCATTGCAGCCCGACATGCCCACGCCGCTGTCTTCCGAAGACAGCAGCTTCTTCATCCAGGCATCGGGTGTCAAGGACTTCTCCGTCTTGACATCCTCACTGCCCTTATACCTGGCAAGCAGGTCGCTGCCGTTGTACAGAGCCTGCTGTTTGATGTTGCCCTTCTGGGCTATTTCGGCCAGATAAGCCGCGGGATCCACCTCGCGTTTCGTCCCGTCCTGGTATATGTTCGTTACGCCGAAATGCAGATGCTCACCGGTAGTGCGTGTGCCCGTGTTGCCCGACGTGCCGAGTCGCTGCCCGGCATTGACGCTGTCGCCGGCCTTCACGGCGATGTCACTCAGGTGCGCGTAGGTGCACTGCACCTTGCTTCCGTCCGGACGGGTGTATTCCACCGTTACCGTCTTTCCGCCGGCCGTGCTTACACTGTTGTTCACCGAGACAACCTTTCCGCCGTTCTCGGTGGCCAGTACCGCATCTCCCTTGCAGCGTATGTCCAGCCCCTTGTGCATCTGCTGCTTGTCCTTGTCCATGGGATCCTGACGCATACCGAACGCTGACGTGACAAACAGGAACTCTTCTCGCTCAACGGGAAACGAATAGGCTTCCGCATTTTCCTGCTTTTCCCCGCTGTGCAGCGGATTGCCCTCCACGCCAAACTGTCGTCCCTGAGCAGCCATCTCCTGCATGACCTGCCGGTCGTACCGGTCAAGCCCGTTCTGTTCGATAATCTTCTGCAGCGTACCGGCATAGTTGCCTCCCGTTGCATAACCTGCCTGCGCGATGCCCTCGGTCCAGCCCTTGTAGTCGTCCGGCCGAAGTTCGAAGCACTCGGCATAGCGGTCGTTCTCTTTCAGGAAGCGCGAGTGATGCTCGTAGGAGTCACCCACGCTGTCGTAGCTGCAGAACTTCTCGTCCGGTTTGTCGTCCGTGTAAACACCATAACGGCCGCCTTCGGCAAGCCACTCGGGAGTTGCCTTGATGCCGAAATGATTGTTCTCGTTCTGCGCCAGACGGCTCTGTCCGTTGCTGCTCTCCAGAATGCCCTGGGCAAGCGTCACCGATGCGGGAATGCCGTAACGGCGCATCTGCTCCATGGCATACGCAGCATATTTCTCCGCATATTCCTGATTTCTGCTCATTTTTCTCTCTCTTTATCTGTGAATCCCTTTCTGTGTCTCCTGTTCAGCTTCGTTCTGCCGGGCCGCCGGACGACCCATACTTTCCGGAAGCATACTGATGGCCACACGTTCCCCGGCCTTTACGAGTTTGGGCAGGCAGGCATCCAACAGTTCCGCCGGGAACTCGACAGAAGCCGCAATACCCTTGTCCGGGCTTTCGTCATGCTTTACAAGCTGAAGCCTCAGTATTTCCGCCCCTCTCACCGCATCATCGTTGAAGAGCCGGTAGGCGTTCCAAACACGGACAAGCTGCATGGCATCGGGATGTTTCCCCTTGAGTTCGTCCCAGAACTTCCGCTGTGCCTCCATTTCCGGCCGGGTATCGCCTTTGCCGCTTGTCTGTGCCGTTGCCTGTTGATTCGCGTCCTCCTTCTCCTGTTTCTCTGCGGAGGTCTCCTCCTGCGACTGTCCCCTGCGCAACACGTCGGCAAACAGTGTAGCCGCCAGATGGCGCTTGTATTCGGTTTTGTCTTCCGCCAGCCACATACGTTGCCATTGCTGCGGAGTCACGCTCCGGGGCTGGAGTTTCTCTCCGTCGATGGTCGCAGCACATTGAGGCCCGTCTTCTTTGCTTTTGAAGACGCAGACCCGCTGAATGCGGTTCAGGTCGATGCCCTGCATGTGGCTGCTGAACAAATCCACTTTCAAGTCGGGCTTCACCTCCGCAAGGGTATGATACTTGTGCGCCAACTCCATACGCACCTTGTCAAGGTTATCCATGGACTGCTTGAGCGTCGAGAAGAAGCGGTTCACGTCCTCCTTGTCCGGATACACGCTGTATCCCGGTGTGTTCTCAGGTTTGAGATAGAGGGCCCACCGGTTCTTGTCGTCCTGAATCATCTGAACCCGGTCGAACCCTACCTCCGCCGAGCGCTTGACGGCTGACGACACATCCAAGGTGGAGATCACCTCCATGGCCCAGTTATTCATGCGTGCCAGGGACACCTGCTTTCCGGCGAAATAGCTGTCATCCGGCCTGTAACCCAGCACGCCGCCGGAATTGAAGAACCGCACGGTTTCAATGCCTTCTTTGCGCAGGGCACGTCCGATGCGGGCTTTGTTCATGCCCGGAATTTCGTTATCCACGTCCGGCGATGCCCCGGCAGGCAGGATTACATCCGCCGATTTCGAAGAGGGGTCAATGACAATGACGAGCGTTTTCCCCTCCTTACTGGGGTGTTGGCGGATTTCATCGGCCACGAAGAAATGTCCGGGCAGTTGTCCTCTCATTTCCGTGGTCTGCCGTCGGTTGCGTAATGTGGCATATTCGACCTTTTCACCCCGTTCAGCCTTGCGAATAACCTCAAGAGCATTGTTTACGTCACTTTCCAAAGCGTCCATCAGGTTGGGATCCTCCTTGAGCTCACGGGTCCAGAAGTCCACCAGCCCGAGACTCTCCTCTGAAAGCCTGGCCGGTAGTCCCATCTCCAGCATCTTGATGCCCGAGGCAACCTCGACCACCAGCCGCTCCCGTTTGACCGCATCCTCCGAAGGGGCCATGCCGTTCTTCATCACCATGCCCTCACGGGCAAGACGCTGCTGATGCCCCGTAGCACTCACGATCTGCCGCAGGGCTTCCTGCACATAGTCGTTATAGTGCTCGAAGTCCCTCTGGCGCGGCATATAGACGGCATCACGGTCCGTCTCATAGTGCGGCATCCCACTGCCGTCCGAACGCACGGGGACAAGATTGTCCCGCATTTTCTGCAGGAAGCTGTTGAAGCGAACATGCAACTGACGCTCGTCAGCCTCCGAGAAACCACGCTCCACAGCACTTCCGTCCCGCGACAGCACCTCGTCGTAAGTCTCTTTATCCACAAAGGGAAACGTCGTCTGGTCGATATTGAACAGGGTGCGGATCTCCCGGTTATGCAGGCCCTTGTATTGCTTCTGCTGCTCGGCGTCCAGTTCCAGATAAGCCTCCCGGCTGATGATCTCCTCCGGGTTGTTTCGATTGACATATCTGTTCCAGTTGTAGAACAGGAAGGGAACACCCTGTTCGTGCTCACGTACCGATGTGCCGCGAGCCTTGGCATCGCTGTACAAGGTAAAGAGGTTTGTCTTGCATCCGTTGCTGTCCGAATGAAGTGTCATAAACAGGGCGTTGTACGGACTGACCGAAACACCGCGCGGGTAAAATTTCGGATATCCCTTGCCCGCAGCGTTGAGCCAGTAGCCCCCGGCATTCGCAGCCTCATTCAATGCCGTGGCAAGCAGGTCTATCTGTCGCTGCTCTGCATTTTTCTCTATGGGCGACTTTTCTTTCATATTCTTATTTTTTCCTTACATGATTACTGGATACCTCGAGGACGTACAATGGTCTCCTGCTGTTCGTTCTCGTAGTTCTGCGAAGCGATCTGGCGAAGCCGGTCGCTCTGTGCCAGCACGGCGTTGGCCAATGTATTCAGCGGCAGGGCACCGGTACGGTAGGCATCCGCCACCGTGCCGCTGAGCTGGACGGTGCAAGGCACACGGTCTATCGTGGCGATCAGGGTATTGCCCTGCAGTACGGGGTTTATAATGCGGGGATTGAGCGGCTCATCGGGATAGTGCCGGTACTGCACATTGCTCTCTCCGGATGTCCGGCCAGGCTCCCGGCACAACGCCTCGTGCCCCGCCTTGTTCAGCAGGTTGGCTCCACCCAGCCCAATGAGCAGCATTTTCAGTATCGGGTTCTTGACAAATATGCCGGCAACAATACTCGCTATCGGCAGCAGATTGTCCTTGAGGTGCAGCGACTGCGTCTTTCCCGTGAAGACACCCAGCAGGATGTCGGGGAGCATGGCCAACACATAACCGAGATTGCCTGTCACATCGCTTATGCCGTCCAGCCCCAGGGAACTGACCAACCCCTCCCAGCCGGACTCGTTGGTCTGTGCGGCCTGCGGGACCTGTTCCTGCGGCGCCTCGTGTATGTATTCTTCGGCAGCATCGACAGCGGAAGACTGTTCTTCCTTCTTCACTTCCTCCCTCTGCTCGGGTGCCCGCTCCGTGGTCTCGCTTGCCAGGGTCTTCTGCCTCTCCAAATCCCGCAGGTAGGCTTCCTCCTGTCCGGGTGCGATCACCAGCGGCACATCCCTGTACCGTTCCGCCTGCTCCCGCGCTTCCTCGCTGTACCCGCTCCACCATGGCAGGTATTCCCGGCCCGCATTCATCCACTCCATAAAGTCAAACGTCGCCACCGGTATCTTGTTCCGCAACTCTCCGTTGGCCGATGCTACGGCTTCATTCTCTTTGTCGGGTATCCCGGCAGCCTCTTCCCGGAACCTCTCGAAGACATTGTCCTCGCTACCGAATACCCCCTTGCTGATGCACTCTTCCACGGATAGCCCCTGAGTATCTTCCGAACCGAGACGTGAAGCAACCTCCGAAATGGCGATGTCCATCCCGACAAACCGTGCGAATGCCGTCCATGAACCGACACCTCCCAGCATGACGGTATCGGCCGACGCACTCAACACTTTGGCGGCTCCTTTCTCCAACTTATTCGGCCGGTATGCGGCCTCACCACGTCTTTCAATCTCCTCGGCCAGCGGCGAACGGCTCAGCGTCTGCGACAGGCCCAGCAGGCTGGATTCTGCCGCCTTGCGGACAACATACTCGACCGACGAGCGGGGCATCCGGTCCTTCACCAGCTTGTCAATCACCAACTGCTCCACGCGGTAATCCACATAGGCATAAGCCATGTCGCAACCCAGTTGTTCGGAGAGTTCGTCATAGCGAGCACGTCCTATTTCCTCTACAACGGCATCACGCCACGTCCCGGCCATATAGGCAAGGTCATGCTGCATCTCCTCCGAGGAGAGGATGCGCTCCTTGCACATTTCAATGTAGTCCTCCGTGGTCTTCGAGTTCCATTCTCCCGTTGCCTTGAGTGTCTGGTAAGGGTCGCCGAGAGGCTGGCCGGATGCGGCCATCATACTGAGAATACCGCCCAGGGAGGTGGAATACTCTTTCATCTCCTCGCCCTGCTTCTCGGTCAGGTAGGACTGCGTCTGCGCCATGACGGGAGCAAGATGGGCGCGGAAATAGCTGCCCATGAGTGCCTCTGTCTCCGCAAACCTTCGGCTATGCTTTATTTCGTCCATAAGAAACCATATTTTCTAAACCATGTTTATCTGTTTCAGAAGCTGTTCTTTCGTCTGCTCGATGGCATTGTGATAGACCTCCATCTGCCGGGGAAAGAACTCCTCAAGCCACGCATCCTTCTCGATGTTGTCCTGAATGAAACGGACCGCCTGCTCCCGTTCTATTTCTACCGAGGCTTCTCCTTCCTCCCGGTTGTTGAACCAGGCTTTCGTCCGCCAGCGTATTCCGGCTCACGGAGACGATTCTCGGTATGTCAAAACTCTGGATATCGACCTCCAGCTCCGCCAGCGGGTCGATGAGTCCACTGTCCGCTACGGCTTCGTCATGAAGTTTTTTTTTATGTCACCGCCCGTTGCGGAGAGAGATACGCCATGCCGCAGGGCGAGGTAGTTCAGGAAATCCGCAATGAGCAGATTTTGCACCTTGCTGACCAGGGGCATGGCCCGGCGCCCCAGACCGAGCGGATTGGACAGACTTGGCATCCGCTCGTGGAAATACTCCTTCATCGCACCCGTCGTGAAGATATTGCGCAGAGACTGCTCCGTATGCGACGGTACCGTGTAGATCCCGCGTTGCAGATCCTCCATGTAGTACGGCAGGAACCGGAGCATCAGCTCCTCAATTTCCCGCCTGTCCTTCTCGTAGTCCGTCGGAGGGAACGCCTCCGCATCGTAATAACCGCCGGTGCCGCCTCCGGCTTCCTGCAATGCCTTGATGTTCCCGTACAGCATTGTCAGAAACTCCAGCGGATTCAGCTCCTCACCGTTGAAGCGGCTTTCCAGATGCAGCAGGTCACCGCTCATGGCTACCGTCTGACCGGCTCGGACACGTTGGCCGAACTGTGCAAACACGTTCGACAGGTGCCCGTAGGTCACTTCGTAACTCCCATATCGGATCGTCTGGCAGATACCGTGTGCCGGATCATTGGATACACCCGACACAATGCCGCTCGCCACGGCTGAAAGCATGTAGTGCCGCACGTTGAAGTCTATCCCGTGATGAAAGAATTTTTCTCCTGTCGTCGGATGTGCCTGGTCGCCATATCCCAGCGACATCTTCACGTCCTTCCCCTGCGGCTCCTCAAACGGCATACAGTAACCACTGTCCGAATGCAGAATCATTTCTTCTGTATATTTCATCTCTTGCATCTTGTAAAGTTGTTGTTCCTACCTTCTCATGCCGCCCGAACGGACTTGTTCTTCCTCGGCCACGGGAGCTGCCTGCGACCTTGAAACAGGTTCCTGGGCCTCCGTGCGGACAATGCCGGCATTGCTCCCGATCAGCATCATGCCCAGCAGGGCGCCGGCAATCTTGCCGAGCCACCCGAAACGTCCGAACACGAGAAACGCGGCTGCTATCAGCCCGGCGATGCTCAGGCCGGACACGTTGCCCTGACCCAGATTGCGGAAAAAATTGCCGAACATATTGAGAAACCCTCCATTGGAGGTTCCCTGCATGAAGCTGGACACACCGGCAATCTGGGAGCCGACACCGCTCACCACGCTGTCCATGGCTTCTCCGGCCTTGCTCCCCAGCTCCTTGATCTCCTCGGTGGTGCCGGCAATCGCATCTGTCGCCGATTCTCCTATCACGGCATCGCTCACAATCCTGGCTACACTCTTGTCCGTGGTCAGCTTCTCCCAGCCTACATATCCGACGGCTGCGCCCGCCGTGGCGGCCTTGACCGCCTGCCCGGCATTTTTCAGCGTTTGCGTGGGGTGCAAGACAGCCTCTCCGGCACTCTTGCCCGTCGCACCGACGGCCTTGCCCACACCTTTCATGGCTTTGCCGCCGTATTTCAATAATGAACTCCAAAATCCCATATCTACGATTTTTAAGGTCTTACATTCCTGCCGGCCTGCCGCCAGCGTCTCTGCGCCGCTTTTACGATATCACCCTTGTCTTCTATCGGACGCGCACCTTCGCTGATCTCATACCAGATATCAGCCATGGAGGTGTATTTTACCGCCTTGGTCAGCCGCTGCAGCGTCTGGTTCATCGCACGGATCTTCGGCCGTATGCCGAACACCACCTCCATGCGCTCCTTTTCCGTCATCTTGTTGTCCGAAAGACACGCCGTGCGGATGTCGTTCACGATTTCCACGCTGCCGAGTAGCAGCTCCCGGTAAATCTGGTTGCGGCGCGCAGACAGGGCTACGGCAAGGGCATTGGCGCTATGCCGGCTCAGTTGCTCCGTAAAATCACCCATGTTGTCCGTCAGACGCGCTATTTCATGATAGAAACCGTAAATCTGCGCCGCATAGCAGACTATCGAGCGGAAGGAATCCAGGTAGTTGTTGAACTCCCGCTGCAGGTCGGTCGTGGCCTTCACCTCCTCCTTCGTCCAGATGTGCCCCGTGGTCTGCATCAGCATCACCTTCTCCTGGTTCTTAAGCTCCTTTTCCGCCTTGTCCGTGTACAGAAGGATCATACCGGCAAGTACAGGGTCGTTCTGTGCCGCAACCTTCTCCAGACAGGCACACAACAGCAGAAGGGTTATCCATATCGTCCTTTTCATCGTCCCGCTCCGTTTATCGGCTGAAAGCGGCTGCCCGGCGCCAGCGGGACATGGCCATACGCGCCACCTCCCCGTTGCTGCGGTCGAGCATTCCAGCCGTCACATTGTTCCATACATCATTGAGCGTATAATACCGTATGCTCAGATAGAGCAGATGCAGTTTCCGGCTGAAGGCCGACAATTTGTCGTTCAGCGCCCACAGCGTCTTGCTGCGCTCTGCTCCGGTGAGCATGTTCGCCGTTCCGCCCTTGGCTACGGCATCGTTCAGCAGCGTGAAGACGGAAACCAGTTCCGTGGCCGTCTCGATGTAGAGGTTGTTCATGTTCATGCTCGCAACGATTCCCTCCGGATTGTCGCCAATGGCCTTGCCCAGCTTTCCCAGCGTCAGAAAAATCCGTACTCCGTCGTTGTACAGGTGGGTACAGGCTTTCAGAGACGAGGCGTAACCGCTTGCCGTTTTCAGGTAACTGTTGTACTGCTTCTCCCACTGGTGTATGCGGTTGAACTCCGCCGCTATGGTGTTCTGCAGCAGGGCTGTCTGCGTCTGCCCCTTTATCTGCTTTTCGATCTGCCCGTTTATCACCTCGTTGCCTTCGGCCAGTGCCACCCATTCAAGAGGGTTGGATGCCGCAACCTGGGCATGTGCCAGTTGCGGAAACAGACTGATCAAACTGACAACCAGACTCAGACTAATGATTCGTAATCTCATATATTCCCTTTTTTCGTTTGTTGTATTCCACCCGCTCACGGATCTGCGGCACAATATCGTTCCTGCGGCTGAGCCCGATCAGATCGAGGCGGGGCGTGTTCCGGTCCATGGACAGAATACGCACCGTCTTCAGGCCGCAGAGCTGTTGCAGAAGACTCTGATGCTCCTGAAAGTCCACGATGCGGTACAACTCCATGTAATCCACCTTGCGGAGCAGCACGCCACGTTCGCTTACAAGCAGCTCGGCGCCGATGCGGTAGCGGATCCGCCGCAGGTAGATGAAGCGGTACAGCAACACGAGAAGCAGGAACAGGGAAAAAGCCGTGGCAAGACCGGTCAAAGGCAGTTTCTCCATGCCTCCATATATCAGTCCTGAAAGACACAACGCCATCAGCGGCAACTCGTCGATGACGAACTGCCCGGCGTGCGGACGCAGGGAGATACTCCGGAATTGCGGGATTGACTGCGGGGACATCATCGGCGAAAACGTGCTTGCTGTTCCTGTTCGGGTTCTGTCTCTCCGAGCGGTTTGACTGAAACCGACTCCTCCTGTTGGCGCCCGGCCAGCAGTTGCTCGTTCCAGTCCTTGCAGGGATAGTCCGGACGCTCCCGCACATAGGGAGTATCGTTCTTCTCCTCCAGTCCGAGAAAGGCTCGTAGCTGCGTGCGGAACTTGCTGTAAAGCTCGTTCATCGTTTTGACCTGGTCCTGAATGTCCTCCGGTGCGCTCAATCCGCTCGACTGCATCGACATGGCCTCTTCCCATGCACTTTCGTATTTGCAGTAGCTGGAGAACACTTCCCTGGGAAGCTCTTCGACCTCACCGTTGGCCACATCCCAGCCGTCACGAAGCGTATCGAGATAGGCCTTCCGTTCGGGTGTCTCCTCGATGGAGGCCCGAACGGCTTTGTGTATCTCTTCCTCCAGGCGGGAGGCGAACTCGTCCCCGGCCAGATCAGTGTCGAAGCAGATATGCTGCCTGGCGGACGGGTTTGCGGATAGCGTTCCCCGCATCTGCTCGGTAGTGGGATTCCCTCCTGTTGAAACAAAGACCGCTTTCCGCAACTCCCTGTTCTCCTTCTGATGAAGCTGATAATAGGCCATGGCATCATAGGCGCTTTCAAACCAGTATACGTGCCGGGCTTCCGACAAAGGCGTCTGTGCCGGACTGGCGATCCACAATCCTTCGTGCGAGTTGCTCCCTTCGGCCTTGCCCTTGTAGCTGCTGCCGTCCGAATAAGGGCGTCCTCGCTCTTCAAAACCCACCACTTTCCCGTCGCCATTGGGCAGAGTCAGCGGGAAGGACAGGTTGGTATAGCAGGCCCCGTCCTCCCGACGCTTGGACGCCAGGTAGAAACTGCGATGGAAAGCATACTGCGTGTAGAGATCTATGCCACGGCTCTTGAAGTGGGAATAAAATCGCTTCTGGCTTTCCCTTTCTTGCGGGTCAAACCTGTGCAGTTCATAATCCCCGATCTCGAAGGGCTTGAGCTCCCGTTTGGGCTGGACGACCCTCGCCGCCCGCTCCTCGACGGGATGATGCAGCAGACGGCAGCAGACGAGATTCACGAGCCGGTCGGGAGAAAGTCCCGCGCGGTACTCGGCAAAAAGTTGCGGGTGCTCCTTGATGAACGAAATGACGTTGTAGAGTTTCTGCCGGGGCGGCTGGAAGCAACACTGTCCGTTGGCTGTCACGATGAACTTGTCGCCACGGATCCGCCGTCCCTCACTGTCTGTGCGGACATACGAAGGATAGCGCAGGCCGTCCCGCCGGTTCAGGTGGTAGCCTGCATCTATGAGCACGTCCTGAATGTTCAGGCTGCGAAGATAGTCGTCGTAAGTAAGGTCTCCGTATCTCATCTTTTACCTCCCCATTCTCATATCGGATATTTCACGGTTCATCTCCGCCTCGAAGTTGCGAATCGCAACATCACGCGGCGTATCGACGCCGGGCTTGAAATACGGGCGCGACGGGCCGCCGAAACGCTCGCCGTAAAACTCCGGCTCATGATGGCACCGCAGGTTATGGACAACCTCCGAGGCGACGACCGTACCGGCGGTGAGGGCGGCAAAGATCTTGACTCCCAAACCACGCTGCGACTCCGGCCGCGCCTTCATGTCCACCTCGCTGAAAATCTTCGAGAAGAGCTTCATGCGATGATAGTCATCGACCGCCAGGAACTTGTCATAGTCCTTTTGGCTGATCTCGTGGCTGATGACACGGCCGTCGATGACGGCACTCATCCGGTATTTCCCCTCCACCGTGGACGGCAGAACGGCGATCTCGCCGACTTCAACCTCCCTTCCGTGAGCCTCCTCCCGATACCAGCCTTTCCGTTCATCGAGTGCTACAAGATCTCGTCCGTCCACGAGTGCCCCCACTTGATGCTGCACGCCTTCACGCTGGAGCTGCTGCTCAAGCGGCGTGAGAATCTCACGTTCCTGCTGCTGGCGCTGCTCCAACTCCTGCTGCACCTCGGGATGAAGGGCGAGGGCTATGCGCTGCCCGCTGTCGAGGTCCGCCGCCGTCAGCTTGTCGGCAAAATCCGCCTCGATGATATGGTTCAACACTCCCAGCCGCTGTTCGACAGGATGTTCCTCAATGGAGTTCGAGGTCAGTGCCGCCAGCTCCTCGTCCGTCAGGTCATAGACCATGTCGGCCGAGACTTTCTCGGACTGCACGGTAAGAGTACGTGCTTCGGCATCGACGATCAGACCGTGCGAGGCAAGGCACTCCTGCCATTTCTCGTTGGAAAAATACACAGGGGAGCTGATCAGTTCCTTGTACGGACGTGCCGGTTCCTGACTGCGCGGGCGGCTGACAAGAGGAGTGATGACCGTCTCCAGGTCCTGAAGCACATCGACCTGCGGCGATGCCTGCCGCTGGCCGCCTTTGTAGTAGAAGCCATAGCCTCCCGACTGCAATTCTCCGGGCTTCATGCGTCCGTCCCAACGCTCAGGGACAATCGGCGTCCCCGGGTAGAAGAGCTGCCCGCCAACCCTGCGCAGGTGAAAGCCCCACTGGTTGCGGGGCGTCCATCCCAGAAACGGGGGCGGCATACCCAGCCGCCCTACACGGCCGTATTCGCCGATGCCAATGCGGTATCCGTGAAGTCCCATGGCAACACGCCCGTTGGCGTTACGGGCGTGCACAAAATTCTTGGGGAGATAAAAATCCTTGCCTACAATACTTGTAAAGACATTGTAGGCTTTCTTGTTGGCTGTATTGGTCCCCCAGTCCGTCAGAGCCAGCATCTGACGCTCGGTGATGGCGTAGCTCAGCAAGGGAGAATCGTGGCCCTGCACGACAAGCCGATAGCCAGAACCGTCGACCACCACATGTGCCTGCATCCCGTTCCGCATCAGTATCTTCTGCATTTCGGGCTGCAAGTCCATCTGCCGGGGATTGGTATTCGTTCGTATCGCCATAGTCGGATTGTTTTCGTTATGCGTCGCCGCGTTCCATTGCCGCCTCCAACTGTTCGTCCTTGAAGCGGACAAACTCGGCAGCGGATTCGTTGCCGACAGCAAGCCCCTTTTCCTCGCAGTAACGGGCGTATTCCTCCTGCCAGTCGGCGGAGAAATGATTGACGTAATCGAGCCAGCCGTATTCGCCGCTCTGCATCTTCCCGACAAGCACCTCTTCGGGATAATATTCGTTTTGTGCCATAATCTACGGATTGATTGTTTTTACTTGTGAAGGGCTGCCGCACGGTTGCGCTCGCCGCTCTTCTTCTGTTCGTTCCACAACTCCTCGGTGTAGTCCTCTTCCGAAACGTAGTCAAGGTTGCCGTCATCGTCCATGACCCAGCAACCGTAGCACCCGAAGGTGTATTTGTCCCACTCTCGCTTGGGTTGGTTGCGCCATTGCTGCGCGTCGCCCGAACAGATGCGGATGCCGGTCTTGGCATGAAGGTCTATGCCCACTGTGGCAGGCTCGCCGTCCACGACGACCGTCAGCGGCTCGCCGTGCTGCATCCCGTTTACCTCCACTGCACCGAGGCGCATGACCTCGGCCAGCACTTTCAGGTTGCGTGCGATGATGGGCGTGGGGACATACATCACCTGTTTCGTCTCGGTGTCAATCTGCACGAAAGCCTTGCTGTTCCGGCCGTCCGCCATTTCCACGTCGGCGACAATCGCCTTGCCGTCGAGCAACTGTTTCTGCTGCGCTTCGTCATACCGTTCCAACGGAGAGGATTTCAGTGCCGGATAGAAGACCACATCCACCTGACCGTTGTCCATGCGGATAAAGGCAAAGCGGCTACGGCTCTCTATTTGCCCGCCATGCTCGTCCGTAACACGCACGGGAAGCACGGGAGAATGCCGACCATTGCAGATGTCGTCCAACACACGCATCGGCAAATCCTCGATCATCTCCCGTGTGAGACCGAATCGTTCCAGTGCCGGGAAGGGTAATTCATCAAATTCAATCTGAACTTTTTTCATACTATATTTATATTATAAAATTGTACTATACAAAGATAGAGACATCTTATTGTGACGAACAAAAATACAGCTATATAAACGGTTGTAATATGCTGTTTTTATCTTCATTAGTACAATTATCTAATCAAAATCGTACTAATAGACGCAAAATATCAAACCAATACAAGAAATGACGGCTGTTTGTTTCCGACATGAAAACTCCCGTTATAACTTTGCCGAATGAGAAAAATTTTACTGATAGCAATATCGGGTATTTCATTCTGCACGATGCCCGTTCAGGCGCAGTTCAACACGATTGCCAAGACACCAGAAAGATACAAGGTAGAAGCCTTGCAGGAGGGTATGAAAAAGCAGGAGCCGACACCCGAAAGCATGGCTCCTGCACAGGAGACTTCGACAAAACCTGCCGATGAAAGTAAGAAGTTGTGGATTGACCGTTATCTCAGCGTGTCTTATCCATTGCAGCGCATCAGAATTACATCGCCATACGGCTACCGGAAAGACCCGTTTACCGGGAAGAGGAAGTTTCACGGCGGTATCGACCTGCACGCACGGGGCGAGCAGGTATTGGCCATGATGGAGGGGGTGGTCATCAAAGTGGGACAGGACAAGACTTCCGGCAAGTATGTGACCCTGCGGCACGGAAATTACACCGTCAGCTATTGCCACCTTTCACGGGTGCTGGCCGCCAAGGGTACGGTAGTCCGTCCCCGTGATGCCGTCGGTATAACCGGCTCGACCGGACGAAGTACAGGCGAACACCTGCACATAACCTGCAAGCTAAATGGCAAGAGTGTCGATCCGTCGGTCGTTTTCGATTACATCAGGACTACACAGCAGGAGTGCATTTCAGCTTTGAGCAGACTGTTGTAAGAGTGTTTATGTCGCCAAACGCTAATCGAAAAGAGTGTCATTAGGTGATGTGGTTTTCGATTAAAACAGGGGACTTTTCATTTTGGAACTTATCGTAATTTTTTATTTGAATGATTGTGAAACCAAGACCGAGTAGGGAGATCGGACTCTAACGGTCTATCCCGTTGCGGGAGAGGACGCCTTCCGTGTAATAATGTTTGACTTCTCGCATCTCCGTGACCAAGTCGGCTATGTCGATCAATTCTGCCGGAGCGTACCGTCCCGTGATTACCAACTCTGTCCCGGAATGTCGTCGAGAAATCGCCGTCAATACCTCCTCAATAGAAAGCAACTCGTAATACAGGGCAATGGTTAGTTCATCGAGCACGACCAGATTATACTCTCCCGAAGCGAGAATTTGTTTGCAGCTTTCCAATCCCGCATAAGCTGCGTCAATATCTTCTTGTGCCGGCTTCTTTTCAATAAAGCACCCCCGACCGAATTGCTGGATGCGGACGTTGTTAAACAGATGTTCGATCTTGGTTTCATTATATTTCATGTTCTTTACGAATTGTCCGATGAAGACGCTTCCTCCGGCACACAAAACTCGAATGGCAAGCCCAAATGCGGCCGTTGTCTTTCCTTTCCCGTTGCCAGTATAGACATGTATATATCCTTTGTTTTCCATATTGTTGATTTATGATTGCAAATGTAATCCGTGTTATGGTTCGGCGGAAAGATGGGCAAAACAATAAGTATAGGTTTGAATCGTGCCATCCTCAAGCCGGATGTCATAACTTTGGCTAAAGGGAGTTCCCAGTCGGAAAAGTACGGGTGAAGAGAATATCGGTCCGTCGTAGCAGAACGTGTGGTATTCTCCGTTTTCTCCGTTGGGGTCCATTTCCTTGGGGAGAGAGGCAATAAAGTCGGCATCTACCTCGCGACCGATGGCATCCATTCCCAAGCCATCGGCTTGCGTGGTCACGATGACCGTCTTCAGTCCGGAAGCGAGGTATTGCTGCATGACGATTTCCGAGGAGACTACTCCCCATAACGGCTCCACAACCTCTATTCCGAGTGGAGCGAGTTGTCGCTCCCGGTAGGCACGGACATCGTGCAAGTAAATATCCCCGAAAATAAAATGGGTTACTCCTTGCTCCTTGAAATGTAGGGCTGCGCAAGTCATGGCCTCTGCGTAATTTTCAAGGTTCCCCTGGGGTGTGAGATTCACGATATGCAGGGGAATACCGATACTGTCTGCTTGTGCCTGAAGCAAGGGGAGTGGGATACCGTGCATGGTGGAGCGTTGCGAGTCACGATTGATTGTGGTGAGCAGGGCAACGATGTCGTATAGCTCCGATTGACGAGCTCGCCAAAGGGCATGCGCGGAGTCTTTTCCCCCGCTCCAGTTGAATACGGCTTTTATCTTTTCCATTCGATGTTCGTAAAACTTCATGCTTCCAATAACTCACTCGTTTTTGCCCAATAATAGTAGGCTTCCGGTAGGTTGCTTCTCAGCTTATTCAGTTTGTTGGGCAGCGAAGGTCGGATGACCATATCCTTTATATCGGCAGGGTTGTTGGAATAAGATTCTATTTCATTGATTCCCTTTTCAATTAACGTGGCTAAATAGGCCGCCCTTGCTGCATCAATAATGGCATGGTCTATCAGATAACGCTGATTGTACATGAATGATTTGACACGGATGATTCCGTCTTGTATCAGGTCGAAGTCTCCTTCTCCGGCTTTTCCCCGTGTGGAGATACAAAGTGCCGTTTGGCGGATGTCATTGAAAACTTGCCCTATGTCCGTTCCGAAAGACCGGTATGAAAGTTCGACCACCGCAATCTTACGGAACGCTTCTTTGGTAATCTGCAAGTCTGAAACATTTTCAAACAGCCGCCCCACATCATAAAGCTGTTTGGCTATCTCCATCGAACAGGACCTTCCATTCTTGTAATAAGGTATTCCAGTTGTGTTGGGAGCGAAAGCCGTCAGTTTATCGCCCAAAATATCTTCTGCGGACGGGACTGTTACCATCAATGGTTTTCCTTCCAACCGTATGAACGGGCAGTCGATAGCTATTTGTTGGGTACGGAAATAATGAATGTCCTCGTAGAGTACATCCAGCAGGATATAGGATTGTGCATCGGTGTCATTTCGGTAGGCAATCTGATAGAAAAACTTGGAATGGCTCTTGGGAATATCCGCATCATCCCGTTGCTTGCGTTCCACAAGTTCCAGATTGATGAAGCCGAAATCGGCAAATGATTTCAGATAGTCTTCAATGTTGGTTCCAGGGGGACAGATAACATCAATGTCGATTGACAGACGATGAGCAGATTTCCCAAGTATGAGCATAAGTGCCGTTCCTCCCTTAAAAACCAGTGGACACCCGGCTTTAACCAGCATTTCAAGCAGGGACAGGGCACGGATTACTTTCTCTATCAGATTTTTATCATTATAGTGCAATTCGGATGAAACCTGTTCGATCCATTCTGCCGTAAAACACTCCTTCTTTATCATTTTATGTTCAGATTTTCTAATATGGACAATATTTCTTCTTTTGCCTTACGTCTGCCGGCATACCTGAATAGCCGATTTCGATTGACAGCGTACAGGTTAAAGGCATTTTCAAAGATATGCTCGCTTTCACTACCTTGTAGGTAGAAGAAATCCGCATCCCTCAATATATCCACCAACAGCTTTTCCAGTGTAGGCATCGGTACATCTGATACTTTCTGCAAAGGAGCTTCCGAGACCAAATTTTTCACAAAAAAGACACGGCTGTCCATATCTACATATCGGTAAATCATATCTTTGTCCGGTCGCAGATAGACGTCACGGTTCCCGTCTTTCAAAAAGTTGAAAACCGTTTCTGCCGAATCCCTGTCTGTTTCCACATAGACAACACGGTTGGAAGAAAGGTGATGCTGCAAGGGTGCGATAATATCCCCCTGATAGACGCAGAACTTCGCAAATGGGAAATTGACCAGCAACGAATCGTAAATTTCTCTTACTTCACCTATGAGTTTAGGAACAAAGGGCTGTTTCATGACTTTAGCATACATTCCGCGTCCGGTTCTGACCAGTGCATTTTCATTCACGAGCTTGAACAGATACCATGACAAGGAAGACTTGCTTATACCAACCTTTTCGTGAAGATAGGCAAACAAGTCATCCATGCTGAAATCACGGTGTACTTCAGCGTATTCAAGTATGGATGTCGTTGTTTTATTACTCATATTATATCCTGTTTTTGCCTGCAAATATAGCAAATTTTCGGCACTATTCAGAAATAGTGCCGAAAATTTGTATTTATTTAAAACAATCTATATGTAAATAACCTTTTGTCATCATCTACTAAATATCGGCACTAAATTAAAATTGTGCCGATATTTAGTGGTTGTTCAATATTGTACAATGACAATTTACCAAATCGTATTTTCCTGTTTTATTGTTGTCACATCTCGTTTATCGGCAGGTCATTCTTTACTCTTTTCGTCGGCGAATGTAGGACGAAGCGCATAATCGCCAAGCCGCATTGCATTCGGATGACGAAAACAGACTGTTGCACGGTCGGTTTTCTATCCGGGTTTGGCTTATGATGCCACAGCTTCATCCTCTGGCTGCCTCAAAAAGCTGAAAACAAACCTGCACGGCAAACGAAAGCAGGGAAAAAGAAAAAATCAGCAGAAAAGTTCAACCAATTAAAAGTAAACAAGTATGGTAGAAGAAATTAGACAAGACGGCAAAGTGATATTGTCGAGCGAAGACGTTTTTTCCGTCCCTATGATTTTCAACAACCTTTGTGGAAAGAATTTCATTGGCAAAGAATACAAGGACTATATCAGGCATATAGCCTTTGAGGAAATGGGACTTAAGCCGGGCATCGTGTCCCATTATCGGGACGGTGTTCTATATAAGAACGGCACAATCCCGGAACTTTGAACAGGTAAACCCAAATAGGAACAGCAAAAATCAAAATTCATATAGATATGGAAACAACAACTATCCATCCGGCAGAAGCCTATCTCCGAAACGAGCAGAATCCCGCCTCTTTATATGTAAGGATTGCAGGCCAACGCAGGCGATTATTCATCAACCGCAATGAAAATGTTATCGGCATTATTGCGCCCAAAAAACGAAAAAGCGGGTACATCTTCACAGATTGGGCAAGCATTGAGAAGATATACTATCCGTCATCCTCTCCCGAAGATGCAGCGGACATAGAAAAGAAACTGGTCTTGAAATACCAGAAACTTGCCCGGCTTGCCACGCATACAAACGACTGGCTTCGCAAAATCGCTAATGCCGATTTGGATAAATCCCTTTACGAGAACCGCATCACGACCGGCACACGCATCGACGGCAAGTGTATCGGACTTGCCACCATCGAGAAGTATTGCGGCAGTTGGGATATGGCTCGTTTCAGAACGGCACTGAAGCAAGGCGAAAAGTTTTCCACCGGACGTTTCGACTTTTGTGGCTATGACGGTACGTTATGGTGTGAGCCGCGCGAAAACGGCGATATGGCGGCTGGATTCAGCAAAGAATACCGGAATTGCGGTAACGGCTACTATTATCTGCTTATCAACGATGAATACATGATAGGCTATGACATAGACTGAGTTATATGCAGGGTAAGGACAGACCGTATCGGGCAAAGTCTCGGTACGGTCTGATGTTCCCGTCCGCCAACGACCTTTTATAGAACTCCTGTTCTCCCTCTTATAGCCTTACATCCTGCGGCCAGTTTGCTTCAAGCAGCCTCACGCATTTTGTGTAACACCTTACATAAAGTGCGTGAAGCCCCTTTTTGCAAAAGGACGGACACGGACAGACTTGGCATTACAGGGGGCGGGATAAATCCTGCCCTCTGTAGTCCCAAGACAGTCCGTCGAAAAGTCCGTCCCGGCTGGCCGCCTTATTCTTTTACCCATAATCTTTCCTTTTTCTAACGGATTCCCATTAAACCCAAGTCCGCTGCCGTGCGACCTACGGGATAGAATTTTCCGCAAAGGTAACCGGCCGCTCCAATCTTGCCAAGGCCGGCGTGCCGCTGCGAGTGACACGTAAAAATCTTCCTCTCCGTCTGTCGAGCGTATTTTTTCGGATCAGCCTTGTCCGATTGTCCCTCACCACCTTCTGAAAGCAGAAAAATCTTCCCGGCGGTCGCAAACAGACCGAACAAAGGGAAATAAAAAGAAAGGTTAAATATGAGTTACAACAAATTGAAATCATTGGTGGCAAACGTGGAAGCGATAAAGACAGCGTTACAAATCCACATTCAAGGCAGACAAGCCACAACAGAGGAAAAAGAGATTTTATCCCTATATTCGGGGTTTGGCGGTATCAAAGAAGTATTGAACATCGGCACGGAAAAGCCTGTAAGTGGCGACATGGTAGAACCGATACAAAGATTGCAGGAGCTTATCGACACCTACCCACATTTCACAGAACCCATGCGCCACAACGTCATGGAGGGTATCAAAGCCTCCGTCCTGACAGCGTTCTACACCCCGAAATTCCTTGTTCAAGCGGTAACAAAACAAATACACACTACATTCAAGGATAACGGACTGCAAATGCGCTCATTCCTCGAACCGAGTGCAGGCATTGGCGGTTTCCTCCCGGTAGCCATGTCCGACACCTGCGGCTATGCTATTGAAAAAGACCCGGTTTCGGGTCTGATACTCTCCCTGCTGAATGACAACACGATTACACGGACAGCCGGGTTTGAAACGATAGACGAACAGGGTTTTAAACATACGAAATTCGATGTCATAGCCTCCAACATACCTTTCGGTAACTTCCGTGTGTTCGATGCGGAACTCTGGAAGAAAGGCGGCATATACGAGCAGGCTACCAAGACCATACACAATTACTTTTTCGTCAAGGCTATGGAACTTTTGAACGAGGGCGGTCTGTTGGCTTTCGTCACATCAAGGGGCGTGGCCGACACACCAAGCAACAAATTCGTGCGTGATTACCTTGTGAGCCATGCTGATTTGATAAGTGCCATTCGTCTGCCCGACATGCTTTTCATGCAAACAAGCGGTATCGAGGTAGGCAGTGACTTACTTGTATTTCAAAAACATACACACAAGGCATCACTTTCACAAAGGGAACAGCTCTTTTTGCAGGTCGGCAGGGAAAAGGCAGATACGACAGGCACAATGACCGAATACGCCAACAAACTTTTCACATTGTCGAAAACCACCCTTGCAACAGGCAGCCGCATTGCGATGAACCAGTACGGCAAGTATGTACGCAAATACCAGTGGCAGGGTGATGAAAACGCCATGTCGCAGTACCTCGCCGCATTGCTCAAACTCGACTTTGGCCGCTATTTCCGCAAAAGCCTTTTCACAAGTGAGGGACAGGACGGCATACACACGCAAATGTCCCTTTTCGGTAGTGTGGCCGTTAAGCAACCACCAAAAGGCAGACGAGCCTATACGGACGAGCCGGAAGCGTGGATGAAAGAGGGCGCAATGGTACTGTTCGAGGGGCAGGTGGGCGTTATCCAATACCGCAAATCCGACCTCTACCAAGAGACGGCCACCGATTTTGTCCCGGTGGACGAGGGCAAGGTGAACACCGACAGGGCAAACGACTATTTCGCTATCCGCAAGGCATACTTTGAACTTGCAATCAAAGAGCAGGAGAAACAGATGGAACAGCCGCAACTGCGTGAACGACTGAACGCTTGCTATGATGCTTTTGTCGCCAAATGGGGCTTTTTCCACGAGAACGACAACAAGGAATTTATCATGCTTGACAGCCTTGGCGTGGAAGTCTTTACAATAGAAATGCAGGTCAAGGGCAACATATTCAAAGCCGACATCATGCGTGAGCCTGTAGCGTTCAAAAAGATAGACACGACCGTGCAACTCACACCGGCCGAAGCGTTGGCAAGCAGTCTGAACTTTTACGGCTGTGTGGATATGGGCTATCTGACACAGACCACAGGCAAAGACGAGGACGAAGTTATCGACGACCTCAAAGGCGAGATATTCTACAACCCAGCCACCGGAGAATGGGAACACAAAGGCAAGTTCATAGCCAGAAACGTCATTGCCAAAAGCAAGGAAACAGGCTCTTATCTTCCCGACCTCACAGGCAAGGAAAAGGACTGGGCGGAAACCGCTGTAAAGGCATTGGAGGAAGCCATGCCCGAAGCGATACCTTACGAGGAACTCGACATCAACATGGGCGAGCGTTGGATTGACACGAAGCTGTACGCCGATTTTGCCACAGAGCTTTTCGGAACGGAAACCGATGTGATGTATTTTGACGTGAACGACACCTATCTGGTACGTCTGCAAGGATATTCCCCTATAGTCTATAACACCTATTCCGTAAAGAATTACAACGGAGAGGACTTGTTTGTACACGCATTGCAGGACACCGTTCCCGAAATAACCAAAGAGATAGAGCGGAACGGCGAAACGGTACGAGTGCCGGACGAGGAAGCCATACAGGAAGCGGCCACCAAGATACAGGAGATAAGAAACCGTTTCAACCAGTGGCTCGACTGTCAACCGATAGAGGTAAGGGACGAATTGGTAAGGGTGTACAACGAGCGGTTTAACTGCTATGTCCGTCCGCATTATGACGGCTCGGCACAGACCTTTCCGCAGCTCTCTTTCGAGAATTTCCCATACGACAGCCTCTATCCCTCACAGAAAGACGCTATCTGTATGATTAAGCAGAACGGCGGCGGTATCTGTTGGCACGAGGTAGGCACAGGCAAGACGATGATAATGTGCGTTTCAGCTTACGAAATGAAACGCCTCGGATTAGTGCAGAAACCACTCATTATCGGCTTGAAAGCCAATGTTCACGAGATTGCCGACACGTTCCGCAAGGCTTACCCCTCGGCAAAGGTGCTTTATCCGGGCAAGGAGGATTTCACCCCTGCCAACCGCAAAGAGGTATTCTCGAAAATCAAGAACAACAACTGGGACTGTATCATTCTGACGCACGACCAGTTCGCCAAAATACCGCAGTCGGAACAGACCATGATAGATATATTCACGGAAGAACTGGCCGATGTGGAGCGCAATTTGGAAGTATTGGAACAATCCACCATGCGCTACCGCAGCGGAAAGATGCAGGACGGTCTGGAGAAGCGCAAACAGAACCTCACGGCCAAACTTAAGGAGTTGCGAATGAAAATCAACGACCGGAAAGACGATACAGTCGATTTTCACTCGATGGGCATAGACCACATATTTGTCGATGAATGCCACATTTTCAAGAACTTAATGTTTCAGACACGCCACACGAGGGTTGCCGGTATAGGCAATACCAAAGGCTCGCAAAGGGCGATGAACCTGCTGTTTGCCATCCGTGACATTCAGCACCGGACAGGACGTGACCTCGGCGCAACATTCCTTTCGGGCACGGTAGTAGTTAACGCACTCACCGAGCTATATGTGATGTTCAAGTATCTTAGACCAAGAGAATTGCAACGTCAACAGATTTCTTGCTTCGATGCGTGGGCGGCGATATTTACGCAGAAGACAGCCGACTATGAACTGAACGTGACAGGTGCAATCAAGCGTAAAGAGCGTTTCCGCACCTACATCAAAGTGCCGGAACTGGCAATGTTCCTGCGTGAGATTACCGACTACCGCACCGCCGACATGATAAACCTCGATGTACCGGATAAAAACGTGCGCTTTCTTTCTCATGCGCCCACTATCCAGCAGGAGGAAATGATAGGCCGTCTGGTTTCCTTTGCACACAGCGGACAGTGGGAGGATTTGGGACTTGATACGCCCGAACCCGACAATCTCGATAAGGCTAAAATGTTGGTCGCTACCAACGTGGCACGGAAAATGGCTCTCGATATGCGTTTGTTGGGCGACAAGTTCAGCGACGATGCCGACAACAAGGCTTCAATCTGCGCAAGAACAATCTATGACTATTATGTGAAATCGAACGCCAACCGGGGTACGCAGTTCGTGTTCAGCGACCTCGGCACATACAAGCCGAATGAGTGGAACGTATATACTGACATTAAAAAGAAGTTGGTGAACCTCGGCATTCCGGCCGATGAAGTGCAGTTTATCCAGTGCGCCACCACCGAAAGGGCAAGAAAACGCCTGTTCGAGGACATGAACAACGGCAAGGTGCGTGTGCTTTTCGGCAGTACCACCATGTTAGGCACAGGGGTAAACGCCCAACAGCGGGCGGTAGCGGTGCATCATTTGGAGATTCCCTGGCGACCGGCCGACATGGAGCAGCGCAACGGCAGGGCGGTACGCAAGGGCAACACCGTGAAGCTGTGGGGCGGCAATGTGGTGGATGTGGTGATATACGGCACGGAAAAGACACTTGACGCCTACAAATTCAATTTGCTGAAAAACAAGCAGATGTTCATCAACCAAATCAATAACGGCACAATAGCCGTGCGCCGTATCGACGAGGGCGGCATGGACGAGGACAACGGCATGAACTTCGCCGAGTTCGTGGCTGTCCTTTCCGGCAATACAGATTTGCTGAACAAGGCAAAACTTGACAACAAGATTATGCAGTTGGAAAAGGAACAGGCCATTTTCAAGAAAGAACGCGTCCGTGCCGAGCGCAAAATAGCTTCCAATCGTGAAGAGGTTGAAAAGGCACGGCGTACAAAGGCCGGTTTCATCAATGATTGGGAATACTTCAACTCTTACGAGGGCACAAAGGTAACGCAGCTTCTCAACCTGCCACAAGCCACAACCGAGGAAACAGGCCGGGAATTACACCGCATCGCTAAAACCTACCGTAGCGGAGCGTATGGCACGATTGGTACGTTTGCAGGACTGAACCTGTTGGTACGCAGCGAGTACAGTATAACAGGGGTATTTGACCGCAACACGTTCTTTGTCGAGGGGACAAGCGGGCTTAAATACCGTTGTGGACTGACAGGTGCGTTACCGCTTGGCTTCGTGGAATCTGCTCAATATCCGCAGGCTACACTAAACAAATTGCCCTCACTTATTGAGAAGCAACAAAAGGCGGTGGAGCGGATTGAAAGCGAAATCCCCATATTGCAGGACATCGTTGACCGCCAGTGGAGCAAAGCCGATGAATTGGTAAAACTCAAACTGGAGTGCAAGGAGCTGCAGCGGAAGATTGACGAAAGTCTCAAGGATGCGGAACGCTCTCTAACCCCACCCGAAACACCGGCTACCGAATACGAACCTACAACCAAAGCCGCTTAAACCATACTCATATCTTAGCCTTTTCCCTCTGTTTGGTTGTGAGAACCCGGCAGAGGGATTTTTCTTGTGTTCCCCGATCTGACAGCGGCAATATCCGTTTATATGCTCCAAGAGGCTACTTTACTGTTATACAACCGATACTAAATGTAGTATATACTAAGGTTAGTAAAGTAGGATATTAGGAAATATCACATCGGAAATGATAGAATGCAACTACATTTAGTCAATCAGTATTTTAGTATAGTAGTAGATACTACAATACTAAAATATAAATAAGTAGTAAAATAGTATGCACTAATCGTAGTAAATACTAAAAATAGTAGTATCTTTGTATCAGATATAAAGATATGAAATTATGACAAAAATAATCGCAGTTTTGAACCACAAGGGTGGTGTCGGAAAAACGACTACTACCATCAATCTTGCTGCCGCATTGCAGCAGAAAAAAAAGCGAGTGTTGCTCATCGACATGGACGGTCAGGCGAACCTCACGGAATCCTGCGGTCTCTCCATCGAAGAGGAACAGACGGTGTACGGAGCGATGAAAGGCGAATATCCCTTACCGGCATTCGAGCTGGGAAATGGTCTTTCCGTTGTTCCGTCCTGCCTTGATTTGTCAGCGGCGGAATCCGAGCTTATCAACGAGCCGGGACGGGAACTGATACTGAAAGGCCTGATTGCAAAATTGCTTGAGAGCCGGAAATTCGACTATATCCTGATTGACTGTCCGCCCTCGCTGGGTTTGCTGACGCTGAACGCCCTCACATCGGCGGACTTTCTGATTATTCCGGTACAAGCACAGTTCCTCGCCATGCGCGGAATGGCGAAGATTACAAATGTGATCGAGATTGTCAAAACCCGTTTGAACCCGAATCTGAACATCGGCGGAATTGTCATCACACAGTTTGACAAGCGCAAGACGCTCAACAAGAGTGTAGCGGAACTCATCAGCGAATCGTTCTGCGACAAAGTGTTCAAGACCGTCATCCGGGACAATGTGGCATTGGCCGAAGCTCCGATAAAGGGTCTGAACATCTTTGAATACAACAAGAACAGCAACGGGGCAAAGGACTACATGGAGTTAGCAAAAGAAGTGTTGAAATTAAAGTAAAAACGATATGAGCAAAAGTGATTCATTGAAAAACGGCATGAGAAGCGGACTGGACGGCTTGCTGTCATCCACCGGGAAGTCCACGCAAAAGAAAGAACCTGCACCGGTCAAAACGGAAAAAGAGCCTGCTGTGCATTGCAATTTTGTTATCGACAAAAGCATCCATACCCGGATGAAATACCTCGCTATCGAAAAGAATATGTCGCTCCGAAATATTGTGAACGAGGCGATGAAGGAATATCTGGAGAAGCACGAGAAATAACCAGGGCGGCTTGCCGCCCAATCGACTTTTATACCAAATACCGCTATCTTATGACACACGTCCACAAGGTAGCGGTTTTCCCATTTATATCCCCTGACAGTTTACCTGTTCTATTCGCCTCTTATAGCTGCAAGGCTGCATTTCCCTTTCTATCCATTCCGCTTACCGCTTGTCCGGTCTCGTTCCTGCCATCGCCGGTTGGTTTTCCAGACGCAAATTTGGACTGCCGCGCTTGATTTCACCGCTTTGAAGTGCATTTCTCGTAAAATTCTTCCTTTCCTTGAAAGAGTAATTTTCCGGAAAAAGCGTTGAAAATAGCTTGTTCGTCAGTCCCTTGAAGCATCTGTAAATCCCAAGCGGTTCAGGCAGAAAAAAGAACCGAAAAGAGGGATAAAAAAGAAAATCAATTCAATAACAATTAAATTTTATGATTATGGCAACAACAGCAGCAGCCCAAGCAGTAGAGAAGAACATCACATCGGTAGCATTGGCAAACATTCAGCCAAGTAACTACAACCCACGCAAGAACTTTGACGAGACAAGCCTTGCGGAACTTGCCGAGAGTATCCGTCAGCAGGGAGTGCTTCAGCCTATCGGTGTGCGCCCCATTGCGGACAACCGTTTCGAGATTGTCTTTGGAGAACGCAGATACCGTGCTTCCCTCATGGCTGAATTGACGGAAATTCCGGCTACCGTCATGGAAATTTCCGACGAGACAGCCGAGGAAATGGCAATCACCGAGAACCTGCATCGCAAGGATGTTACCCCGATTGAGGAAGCCAACGCCTACCAAAAACTCATAGACAGCGGTCGCCACGATGTCCAATCCTTGACCGTGCAGTTCGGCAAGACGGAAGCGTATATCCGTACACGACTTAAATTCGTTTCCTTGATACCCGAAATCGCCTTGCTGTTGGAGCAGGACGAAATCACAATCAGTGTGGCAAGTGAAATCTGCCGTTATGGGGAAGAGATACAGCGTGAGGTGTACGACCAACATCTGAAAGAGGGAGTGCAGTACAATAGTTGGCGAGGCATGAAAGCCTCCGAGGTGGCACAGAGCATCGAACGGCAATATACCGCAGACCTCAATCGCTATTCATTTGACAAAACCCTTTGTCTTTCATGTCCCCACAATACCAATAACATGATGTTATTCTGTGAGGGTAGTTGCGGAAATTGCGCCAACCGTGCTTGCTTGGTGGAAATGAACACATCGCACCTTACCGAAAAGGCTATGCGGCTCATGGAACAGCACCCTGCCGTTCCCCTCTGCCACGAAAGCTACAATTACAATGAAGCCGTCATCGACCGACTTACCGCTATGGGCTACGAGGTGGAAAGCCTTAAAACCTATGCAACGAAATACCCCGAATGCCCCCAAGCTCCTCAAAAAGAGGATTACGATACCACCGAGGAATACGAGGAAGCAGAAAAGGATTACGAGCAGAAATTGAACGGCTACACCGAGAAATGCGAAGCAATCCGCACCCGAAGCGAAGCAGGAGAAATCTCCCTCTATCTCCGTATCGAGAGCAACGACATTACACTGTGCTATGTTGCAAATACCGCTACCACCGCAAACGGTACGGCAACCGAAATGCCGCTTTCACCTATCGAGAAGTTGGAAAAGCAGGACAAACGCAACAAGGAGATTGCCCTCGAAAAGACCGTTGAAGACACCAAAAAGCGGATTTTAGAGGTCGATATGTCAGAACGCAAATTTGGACAGGACGAGGAGAAAATGGTGTATTTCTTCCTGCTCTCCTCACTCCGCAAAGAGCATTTCAATGAGGTAGGCATTGAAGATAAAGGCTCTTATTACTACCTTACGAGCGAGGACAAAATGCGCATCATCGAGAACCTTACCGCCAAGCAGAAAGCCGTTATCCGCAGGGATTATCTGATTGCCAATTTCAAAGACGCATTCGGCAACAACGTCACTGCCTCCCTGTTGCTTGACTTCGCCCAAAAGCATATGCCCGAAGAACTTGCCAATATCCAAGACGGATATAATGGAGTGTACGAAAAGCGACACCAACGCATCGAGGAAAAGAAAGCCGCTTTGCAGGAACAAGCCACGCAGGAAGCGGAACAACCCGATGAACCGCAACCCGAAGCGGAAGCACAGACCGAACCGCAAGCGGAAGAAATAGCTGCCTGACAAATGTTGTCATAACGGATAGGGGGAGGGAGAAATCCGCCCTCTATTCATTTTTGTATGCTCCGGACAAAGGACCCAAGTACCTCTTTTAACTTTCTGACGAACCCGTCACCACCCGCCCTTCCTCCATTCATAACGTCCGTTCCCTCTCTTTTTTACCATTTTCAACTTCCCTTTTATAACGTTTCCCCGGCTTCATTCCCTGTCAGTCCGTCCCGGTTTGGTTTTATCAGATGCAAAGGTCGGCCGTCGCGCTTGATCCGGCGGCTTAAAGTGAATTTCCTGCAAATTCTTCCTTTCCTCAGAAAGAGTAATTGACAGGAAAAGCCTTCCGTATGAAGCTGTACCGACAACCGTGTACCGCATCCATAAAATCCCAAAGCGGTTCCGACAGAAAGGAATCGAACGGAGGGAAGAAAAAAACAAATCATTAAAATTCAAGATTATGGACAATATCAAGGAAAGCAAGGAGTACCAGCTCGCCAAAGACTGGGAAAGAGCAGTGAACGATTACGGCTTCAACCCCAAACGGTTTGCAGCCGCTATCCCCGAAATGCACCCCACACTGCAGCAAAGCCTTTACCGACTGGTCAAGGAGTGTATCGTGGTCATGGCGGACGAGACACGCAACTACGATGACCGCAACCGTGCATCGCACGAGGAAGCGAAGTGCATCATGGAATACCTCAAGGTTCACGGGAAACACATCCCATTAAGATAACAGACGTATGAAAACGAAAGAACTACAATTTGACGGCAATATCTACATCTGCCGTATCGTGAAATCCAACGAAGGTGAAGAACTACTTATCGGCTCTACCGCTCTGCTCGATGCACTTCATCCGGGCAGTTTCGAGGACGAAAACGAAGGTTTTGCAAGTAAGGAAGCCGAACAAATATATGACGAGGTTTTCTTTTTTACCGATGCGAAGACCCTCAAATTACCGGACGATGAACTCATCACGGAATTAAAAGAGGATAACCCCGAATGGTTCAACTAAAACAAGTCAACAATCATCTAAACAACAAAATCATGAACAAAGAGTATGTAATGCACATTGCACAGACCATCAAAGAACAGTTGGTATCACTTACACCCATGCCCATTCTCATGTCGTGGGGAATCGGCGAGTTTGTCGCTACGGTATTCCGGGAATTGCCGGCACTGCGGATCAAAGTAAACGGACGGTTACACGCCGGATATGTCGTTATCGCTCTCAACGGCTCCGATTATTATGAAGTATATCTACTGAAAGAGAACGGTGCGGAGTGCGTCAATGAGGAAGTATGCTTCGACGAGTTGGGCGATGTCATTGACCGAGCCGTCGAAAGCGGTACAGACAAAGAGGAATACGATAAATTCTGCGACCGGCAACTTGCCGAACTTTTAAGCGGTACACGAGCCTAAATAAGTGAACTACCATATAAATAACACTGCCCTCATTTTCACGCGGGCAGTGTTGTTTGTATGAGGTTGGATGCGTCCAAGCCGCAATATCCTATTATAAACTTACTTTTGAAATTCTTGTTCCACTTTTACCGTTACATACATCTGGTTACGGCTTGTGGGATTGTCCGGCTCCGTCATTTCCAATATCCCCCTTGTAGTTCCTTCGGTAAATGTTGCCGCCCTTGCCACTTGGCAAAGACGAGTCTGATACGGACACCGGAATACGAAAAATACGGAATAATACCCACGCGGCACCATAATATGTTGACATTCCGTCCTGTATCTCCTGTATTTTTTCGTACCTTTGCGGCACAAAATGTATATATATGGAACAACAGGTTATCCCATCGGATTATACACAATATGCAGAGGCAGTAGAGATAATCAAACATGCCATCGAACGCTGCCGGTATAGAAGTGCGGCTGCAGTCAACAAAGAAACTCTCTCGTTGTATTTTGGAGTGGGTAAATTCGTGTCTGAAAATTCCCGCATCGGCTGTTGGGGTACTAAAGCATTGCCTACCATATCAAAGCTCCTTCAACGGGAGTTGCCCGGTCTGCACGGCTTTTCTGAATCGGGGTTGAAACGGATGCGCTCATTCTATGAAGAATGGAGGACATTCTTAATTCGTCCAACAGTGTTGGGCGAATTGGAAAACCATTCGTCGAAAAAGGGTACGGATCTAATTCGTCCAACGCTGTTGGACGAATTAGATATTGACGAGCATCTCCTGCTGCAACTCATCGGGCAACCGTTCAATACCGAATTTACTTGGGACGATTTTGTCAAGATCAGCTTTTCGCATCATATCGAAATCCTGACCCGTTCAAAAGACATCGCGGAACGGTTGTTCTATATCCATTGTGCCGCTCAAAATGCGTGGTCATTGTCCTCTCTCAAAAATTACTTGAAAGAAGACATCTATTCAAATCGCGGCTCTTTGCCAAGCAACTTCCTTCAAGTGCTGCCCGAAGCCACTTATGCCGTAAAAGCGGCATTGGCGTTCAAGGATGAGTATATGCTCGAAATGGTTAATTTGGAGAATGTGGGAGAACGTGAACAGGACTGGAACGAAAAGGTCATCGAAAACCAAATCGTAGCCAACATCAAGCAATTCATCCTCCGTTTTGGAAACGACTTCACTTTTATCGACAGTCAGCATCGCCTGATAGTTGCCGGAGAGGAAATGTTTGCCGACCTTGTATTCTTCAACAGGGAGCTGAATGCCAGCGTAATCGTCGAGCTGAAACGGGGCAAGTTCCGTCCGAATTATCTCGGACAGCTTAGTGGCTATCTGACTGTATATGATATGACCGACAAGAAACCGCACGAGAACCCTTCAATCGGTATCGTCTTGTGTCAGGATGCTAACCGCCAATTTGTCGAAATCATGGTGCGCGACTATGATAAGCCTATGGGCGTGGCGACATATCGCACAGCCCAAGAAATGCCTGAAAATCTACGCAAGACTCTACCGGACATCGACAAATTACAGAATTTGCTGTCCGAAAATGATTCCCAATCGGAAACTGTCAGATAATTCATTTACGTCCGCAAAACCGGCTTTATGCCCACAAGATTTTGGGTAACTGAAATTGAATATAAAAATCCCTGCAATAACCACGAAATTATTGCAGGGATTTTGATTTATTTCGCCCCACGCTTGTTCAGTACATCCGCTATCATGTCTTTTACGTCCTGTCCGACTTGTATGAAATTTTTATACAAGATGCGTTCCCGTTCCTCCCTCGACTTGAAAGTGTAGAACTTCGGTAGAGGTACATAGGCCGCTTCCTCCGCTTTTATCTCCCTCATATCGAAATCCGTCTTACAGAAGAACTTTGTAGTCTTGAACTCTTCCGATTCCTGAATGTTCATCGAGCCTCCCGTACCGGTTTTCGTCTTCACGAAATCCCTGGCCGTCTGTCCGCAAATCCATCCCGTCGCCATATCCGAAATTTTCGAGGCGGGTACAAGGCTGTCCATGTTCTCATTGAGATTGATACTCGTTTTGTCCCGGTCGATGGTTACACCTTTCTTAACTTGTACCACTTTACCGAAAATGTCATTCGACAGCCATTCCAATGTCTCTTTCGAGCGAGCCGAACCGCTCACCACGTTACCCACCGTCGTGATGATTTTTTGCATTCCCACTTTTCCGTAGTCAGCCTCCAACTGCGGCAACTCCTGAAAACCCAATGTCACGCTTACCTTGTTGCTTCTCGCCGTACCTATCAGTCGGTCTATCTTGTGGAAATACAGTGTCGGCAGCTCATCCACGATGATGCTGACCGGAATATTCTTCCCCTGCCCGGTGTTCACACGGGTAACGAGACGGTTCAATATCAGAGCGTTCAACGCTCCGATGATACTTTCCATTTCCGGATCGTTGGCTATCAGCAGATAACTGGGTGACTTGGGGTCACTAACTTTCAGGTCGAAGTCGTCCCCATCCTTGTGGAATATCCAGTAGGATTCTTTGGTGGCCAAACGGCTGGTATAGACACGCAGCGTACCTATCATACCTTCCAACTGCTCCATCGCCTTGTTCTTGAAGGCCGTCTGGAACGGGCCGAGCAACGGCGCGACCTCGTTGTCCGTCTCCAGTACCTCAAAAATAGTCTGGTAGCTCTCATTGAGAAATGAAAGGATATGCGGCATATCCGAGTATTTTCCCAGCCAATAGGCAGGTTCCACGATGCTGCCACCCTCACGGTCACGAACGACACCCGTCGGCTTCCAGAACTTCGTCTGCGGATCTTGCCGTTTCTCCGCATACAGTTTCTTTCCGTTTGCATCGTAGGGTTCCCGCTCGTAGTTCACGAAAAAGTAGATACAGGCGGCAAGAAAGTTCACGGCAGAAGTCTGAAAGAACTGGTCACTGCCTCCGCCTCCCTCTTTCTTGCCTTTCTGCAGGGATTCCAACAGGGTTTCCGCCGTTTCGCTTGCCGCCGCAAGATTATTGATGTACTTTGCCTGAATGGGGTTCACCCGTTTGCTGTACTCCACATCCACGAAGTTGATGATGTTGAACTTACATCCTTTTGGCACTTTGCCGAGCTTCTGGTTTTTCTTGTAATGATAGTAAAGTTTAGTGGCAAGTGTCGGAAATTTGTAGTCATAGACCACCATCGCAAAGCCCTTGGCACTATGTTGGCGGATGAACGGTTCTATGATGCTGAACGTCTTACCGCTGCCCGGAGTTCCGACTACCCATGTTCCTCTGAAACAGTTGCTTATCGACACCCATCCCTTGCGAAATTTACCTTTGTAATAGTACCGCATCGGTATATTCACGCTATACTGGTTCTCAACCTTCTCTTCGCTCTGCTCGAAACTTTCATTCTCGAAGTTGAACCGGTCTTTACCCAGTCCCTCCTTTATGAACTTCGAGATGTTATCCAGTGCGATATGTACCAATATCACACCGACAAGCGTGGTCGCCATGTAGAAGATGATATTTAGTGGCAACGTGTAGAGCCTCGTTTCCATCGGATGATGGTACAACCACACGGAGAACACAATCAGGAACAGTCCGCTGATTAGCGGATATAACACCTGTCTCCGGGCATCGAACTCCAGATGCTTCTTGTTCCTCGTGCCGATACAGGTGATGCAGATAAGCAGGAACGTCGCAATCTTGCTGTACACAAGATTACCGTCATTGTAAATCATCCACCGCTTGATGCGCCCGTGAATATCAATCAGTATGCCACCCCAGTGGTCGAGCATGGCAGGGTCGATGGCATACTCGAAGAACTCCATCAGCACGGAGATATAGATGACCGCACGGAATATCTTGTAGAACCCTTGTAATTCTTTGCTTTCTTCCATTGTCTTTGTACTTTCCCTCTTTTCGTTCCTACCTGTTCAGTGTGATAATCGGCCTCACCTTGTGTGCCTGTATCTTCGGGGTCTCCTGCATCGCACCGCTTCCTGTGGAGTAAAGCCATGCTTTCGCCGTCTCTTGTCCGGACACTTCCGTCGATGTCCAGTACCAGCAGTCGTTTTCATCCAACGGCAGCGGATGGCCGCCACACCGTTCGATGACAGGATTGACGGTTTCCCGGACGGCATACAGCAGCCGCATTTGTGCCACCGACGGGATATAGGCACTCTGTCCGTACCGCCACAGGTCGAAGACCGCTTCCGCCATAGGCGAAGCCGTCTCCCTTGTGTCGTACAGCGAAAAGGTGTTCATGTTCCCGTCCAATGCCCCGATGTCGGCCGACGTCCCTTGTGCGACACCGAGGCTGTCGGCGAATGCCACCGGAGCGATGTCCCACAGGTAAACCGCATAGCCGTTCCCTTCCGTACCTTCACGGCGTTCGGTATCAAAGACAACCGCTATTGCCCGCTTCCCCGATTGTTCATACTGCGCATAGGACAATGCCGTGCCGTCCTCGCAGAGAATATGCCCCGGACGTACCGCCGTATCGGGTACGTTGATATGAGCGTCACAGGCAGCGCACAATACCGCCGCCACTGCCATTGCAAACCATTGAATCTTTCGTATCATGTCATTTCCGTTTTTTGTTTTTCCTTTATTTTATCGGCAGTTTTACACCCAGCACGATACCTGTCCGCAGCAAATCCGCCCCTTTTATCATCATGTCACTCTTGACCTGCCAGAACAGTGTGCATCCCGACCGCAGTACATAATTGTGCTCGTAACCCACATGGATTCCGGCAAGAAACTTGTTCGTGTCGCTTCCTGCCGAAGCTCCGATACGCAAGTTGCCGTAATGGTTGCGTCCACGCACCACACAAGGTTTGTACGCCACACCGAAACCATAAGTGCGGTAGTTGCGCCAGAAGGATTCCGGACAAATATGACCGCAAGATTTACATTCCGTCCATTTCAGATAGCCGTTGGCGAAGAACTCCCACGCATGACGGTAGTTCATTTCATGCTCGTAAGCAAGCGTTACGTCCATGCCGTTCTCATACAGCAATCCCACGCCGAGCGAGAGGCGGCCGCCGTTGCGTTGCGCATGGGCATTGGTGGCAAACCCTATGCAGACAAGCATCAGTAACAAAACTATTTTCAACGTCTTTTTCATCGTCATTCCTCCTCCAATAAAGCTGTGTTAAATGAATCAGCCGACAGCACATCCTCGTAGTCGATGTTAAGGCTGATATTGCGCCCGCTGATTTGTTGTTCCGTCATTTCGATGGTCAGCAGCTTGTCGTTCGGAAAGGTCATCTTTTTCACGACAATCACATTCCGGTAGCCGTGCTTGAACGTCTTGCCATGTTCCAATACCAGGGCAGGCGTCAGCTCGATGGTCTGCGCGTTAGTTGCCTTCGAAAGTTTCTTGTCCGACAGTTTCACCCGTATCTCGTCGATGTCGAAACGGATGTTCGTTTTGTTCTCGATGGAAAAGTCGATGAAGAAGTAGTCGCCCACCGAGTAAATGTTGTTCAGGCGCATTACCATTCGGTGCGCCTTGGTCGCCACGTTGCGGATTTTCGCGGGCGAGTTCCACACCCGTCTTGCAAAACGCACCATGTCGGCTGTGGACATCGAGACCGTAGGATTGTTGTAGGCATCCCGTTCCTGTAGCTGAATTTCCTTGTCTGCCACCGCCTCGCTTATCCGCGTGGTGTAGATGAGTGCATACTGCGTGCGATAGCGTTCCGTTACGATGGTGACGATGGCCAGCACTTCACCGTCCTCGTGTCCCGTCTCTTTGGGCTTCAACCGGATGATGTTTTCAATGGGTTGGTCGCCCGCCACCTTGTCGGTGGAAATGTCCACGAAGCGGACCGGCTCCGATGCTGTGATGACGGTCGTTACCTGTTCATTGACCGTCAGCCGTTCCATCTCTTCGTATGTACGCTGAGCCTGTGCGTCCCGTGCGGCAAAAAGTCCAGCCGCCAGAAGAAATGCCGTTACAATTATTTTCCTGTTCATATCGTTTCTGTTGATATTTTTTATTTCTTTATTTCCCTTATTTCGCTTTCTTTAATCCCATGACCACGTTCCAGTTCCTCCCGAATCCGTCGTCCGGCAATTTCGCAATACGTCGGCTCAATCTCGAATCCGATGTAATGCCGTCCCGTGCGGATGGCGGCAATGGCGGTCGTACCCGAACCGATGCAGTTGTCAAGCACCACATCGCCCTCGTTGGTATAGGTGCGTATCAGGTACTCTATCAAGGCTACCGGCTTCTGTGTCGGATGATAGAATGCTCCTGTCTTGTGTTCCTTGGGTATGGAAATGACAGAGGTCGGGTACTTGTCTTCGGCAACACGTACCGGAGCCAGTTTCATTTCACCGTAACAGCGGTTCGTGAAACCGTCCGTCTTGCGCCGTCCATGATTTTTCCGTTCCGGTGGACACGGCATCATCTGAGGATGATATACCGGCTGACGGTCGTAGAACACGATGATATCCTCATGCTGGCGTAGCGGCATCCGGTTGGCATTCAGGTGACCCGTTACCCGGTCTTTCCGCCACACGAGGTTATACCGCCACATCCGGGGTTGCGAGAGCATGAGCCGCGCCGAGAAGATGCCCTGCGCAAAGAGGATAACGGGGCTTCCCGGCTTGGTAATCCTGCGGTACTGTTCCCACAACGCTTCGAGCGGTATCTGCCTGTCCCAGTGTGCCGCCTTGTTGCTACGGTTCAACACGCCGTAAGGCAAATCCGCTATCACGGCATCGACACTGCCGTTCGCCATGAGCTTCATGCCCTCGATACAGTCCATATTATATATGTTGTCAATCTCTATCATGTTTTCCGTTTTTACTGTTTCTCACGTCCGTTCACCAGATAGACGAAAGTGCCGTATTTCAGCTTTACCTTATTCTTTTTGATAGCCTTGCCGATGGCGTTGCTCGTTTTCTGGTAGGCATTCGTAGCAGCTTGCATTCCCCATTGCGAGAGACTGTTGCCGTAACTGCCGGTATTCATGTTCAGATTCCCCGACACCGCACCGCTTGCCACATCCTTGCTCGTTTCCCGGAACTGGCTGTTCGGTACATAAAGCCCTTCCATGCCGTCCGTATCGTAAAGGGACAGGCTGACCTTCACCAGTTCGTCCTCGATGAGAATGCTGGTGATGTTCCCCTTCACACGCCCCGACGAGAAGCCGCTCATGGTGGCATACAGATACGACCCTCGTTTGACCACGCACTCGTTGATCTCCACGTCGTCGAGCAGACGCAACCGCACACGCGAGCCGTCCATCGCCTTGATGTCCTCGTCGATAATGGCCTTTATCAGTTTCGGTTCACGGGCATTGACCGCAAGCGTATTGAAGTAATCCGAAGCCGTCTTTACCTTGCGTACCACTTCGCTGGGCGGTTCGTTCTCTGACGGGGCTTTTACCGAACGGCTCTCTTCCTCTATTTTTCCCTTGACCTCTATGGTTGCCGTCGTGGGTTGCGCCGATGCGGTACTGTCCGTATCGGTCGCCGGTAATACCTCATTGCGTCCTCTCAACCTTGCTTCGGCAAGGGCTTTCTCCAGTTCCGCGAGAGCTTCTTGCTCGCGTGTCTTGGCATCGGCAATTTGCGCTGCCGCAGCCTTTTCCTGCTGTTGCTCATCGAGCAAGGCGATGTCGTCCACCGTGTATTGCGATTCATATTCTTCCTTGTTGTCATCGGGTTCATCTCGTTCTATGTTATCCACTGCGGAATAATCCTGTATCTTACCCCATGATTTGGCCATGTTCTCGTACTTGCTGCCTATGCCGTCACCGCCTTTAAGCCGGGCATCCGGCAAATCGGGGTTCAAAAACTCCGTTGTCTGCAGCGTCTTGTCCGGAATCTCCGCCGTTTCGGTATGAAACAGGTCGAAGATGAAGTACGATGCAACCAGAAGCGGGATATACAGGACAGCCGGAAGCATATACTTCGGCTCCCTGAAATTGATTTTATCAAATATCTTCATCATACATCTTTTAATTGAGTTGTACATACTTGCCTTCAATGCTGCAGTTTTTCAGCACTTCTGCGTTTTCCACTCCGAATGCGATCAGGATGCTGCCGCAACCGGGAGAATCGCCGCGTGTTCCGTCCGGGCGGTAAAACCGGATGCGGTGGCGCAGGAATTTCATGCCCGTCGCTTTCTCGAAAATGACGTCCTGAAACATTTTGGAATCGCAACGGTTGAACAACAGCGCGATTCCGTTGCCGTGTTCCGCCAGCTTTCGGACAAACTGTTCGATAAGGGGACGCGAGTACGGAGGATTGAGCCATACACGCCCTTCCCATTTCAGGGACAATCCGTTCATGTTCCGGTCATACATGACTTCGGCGGTCGGCCACAACGGACGGACAGGGGCGCAAGGGTCAAGGTCGAACCTGCCTAACGCTTTCAACACTTCCTTCGGGGTGTACCATTCGTCCGACGAGCGGACTGATTTTTCAAATCGTGTATTCATAAGCACTCCTTTATTGCGGTTCATATTTCTTGTTCTCGTTCCGATTTTCCCTTATTTCACCCCCTTGCAGCCTCTTGTGTCTTTCCCGTAGCACCGAATCCTGCATTTCCGTCGCCGTGCGTGTCGGCCGGCTGTTGCGGTATGCCATTGTAATGCGATAGATGTTCCAAGTGAACCCTCCGATAGCGAAACCAAAGACGATGACCAGAAAAAGTATCCGGTGTGCGTTGGCGAATCCCTGCACCTTGGCGGCAGCCTTGTCAATGCGTGTCGCTTGGGCGAACTTTCGTCCAGCGGACACCTCCCGCTCGTAACGGTCTTTGTATTTCGGATCGTTCTTGTCCGGCATCTTTTCACCGAAGAGCATCCGCCTGAATCCCTTGATATTCATAAATTCCGTTGTTTAGTAGTTGATCTTCGTTTTCTGTTCGATGTCCTTGTTCAGCAGGGTTCGCCAGTTCACGATAAGCAATCCGTGCGGGTTGTTTTCTGTTCGGGGCACACGCTTAAGTTGCCCCGCCGTGACCAGTTCCCGCATGAGGATGTTGCTCCGCCGCTCAATGCGTTGCCGTCCGTAGTAAGTGAACTCCATCTTCCCCTTGTTGAAAGCCACGCTGTCACAATAGATGGAGAACACCGAACTCGTACCCAAAATGTTGGAGTAGAAACCCTTTTCCTTGAGCGTGTTGTATTGTGCCAACCCCGTCTCATCCACCAGATACATCGCTTTTTCCATCGTATAGCGGATGTATTTGTCATCCGGCGGTAACGTGAAAAAATAATGGTGGAACATTTCCACATGGCTTTTGGCTTCCACGTCAAGCGTTTCGTCCATTGTCGTGCGGTTCACGAGGATAGGCACGTTGCCGTCCAACACATACACCTTCTTCTGCGCATCCGAGACCATCGTCCGGGCTGTCCAGATACTTGACAAGCTGATGATGACACATCCCACGAGAAAAGCGGTACAGATGATGCCCACCAGTCTTATTTTGTTTTCCAAATTCTTGATGACCATCGGTTATTCCCTTTTACCGTTCAACATCTGTACATATTCCGTGTGCAGCATGGGTATGACCGCATCCCGAAGTTCCGTCAAAAGATTCTCGAACTCCGCCGAGAATATCTCCACGTAATAGCCCTGCATCTCCACGTGGACAAGCACCCACCAGATTCCTCTTTTGCGCTTACCTGCGTTCCGCTGCAGCAGGGCAAGACGCAGCTTGTACGTCAGGTACGTCACCAAGGGGGCGATGTACCGGTCGTCGTACTCGAAGGCTTCGTCCAGTTCTTCATACTGCGGGTCGATGCGGTGGTTTTCCGCCACCTCGCAAACCTCTTTTCTCGCTCGTTCCTGTGCAAAGGACATGAATTTCTCATCCTTGCACCAACTTTTGATTTTCTCTTGCAATTTCATGTTGTTATGATTTTTATTGGGTTTATATTATCTTTTGCGGATTATCTCATGATGCCGCCCAACCCTCCGGTTGCCGTCATCTTCGCCTGCTGTGCCACGCCCTCGCCGAAGTTTCGGGTAGAGAATGCCGTGTCGCCCTCCGGTATCATCCATGCCGCCAAGTCCGGAACAAGGTTCAGGCACTTGAGGGCTACAATCGAAGCCGCCATCAGGTAGCCTGCCGAGAAGAACGAGTTTTGCAGGTAGGCGGCCATCGTCTGCTCGCTGGCGGTTATCGCCGTCAGGTTCTCGATTTGGATACATAATACAATGTCAAAAAGCAGCAGCACATAGAAGCCCACGAAGTAGAGCATCGCCCCGTAGAAATGCACCGTCAGATAGCGTGTCAGCCACTTCGCCCAAGCACCTTCCCATTTCGGCAGGATACTGAACGCCCACTGTATCGGTCCGAAAATCGTCAGCATTCCCAACAGGATTTGTTGGCAGTAAATCGTCGCCCACCAACCGATTCGGAACACCACGAGGGCAATCAACATGATGATTTTGTCTATCCCCACGATGACACCTGCCGTCAAAGATGTGAACCACAACTTCGCCGCATCCTTTTCCATGCTCGTCACTTCGTCCACGCCGGTCTGCTCCATTGTCGCCTCTATCAGATTGGGATCGGATGTGCCCGTGTGGGCGACATCCGCCTGCGCCTGCAGGTTCGTGTACATCGTGTCACGCACATGGATGAGCTGTTGAACTTCCTCGAACCTGTCCGATATCTGTGAAGCTTCAGCTTCGTACAAGTCATGGGTGTACGACCCGATGCAATTCGGGATGTAGGACAGAAAGTCCAGAAAACACCAGTTGTTCCGGCTGCCCGCCATACCCGTGTCCGCAGGCGGATACCACCAGCAGATGATAATCGACACGGCAAGCGGCCTAAACAGCTTCATAACGTCCAACGGCTCGTGCTTTACCATCATCTTGTAGGCGATACCTGCCGCCATGACGATGGAGAACAGTGCCGCGAGTGCCATGCACATCTGCAATATCCACCAGTAACCACCAATTACTTCAAGTGGGTCTAAACATCGGAAATAAAAGGCAACAAGATTGATAAAAGGATACTGATTTACAGTTTCTTAGGAAGAAATGAAGATTTTGGATTGCTTCGTTATACTTTCCTAAAATTGCGGATTATTTGACTGATTTTGTCCCGTTTTTGTCCCGTTTGGCAATACCTTTGCAATAGCAATTATGTTGTTGATTACCAATAAGAAAGTAAATATAAACATCAGAAAATAAAGAAAACAAAATGGGACGAAAGAAGAAAGAAATCAAATTGAAAGAGCCTGTCCGCATCCGTGAGAAAAACCTCTTGGACGGCAGCATCAGCCTGTATCTTGACATCTATTATCGGGGAAACCGAAAGAAAGAGGGTCTGAAACTCTATTTAGTGCCGGAAATCAATGCCACAACCAAGTTGCAGAATGCTAATACACGCAAATTGGCAGAACAAATCAAGGCGCAGCGCATTCTTGACATTCAAAAGGAGGGGCTTGTGGATTGGGAAAAGGTAAAAAAGTCAAGGCTGACACTCAGCGCATGGTTCGGGCAATATGTGGAAGACAATGCAGAACTCTCCGAATCATCCAAACGTTCCAAAAGAAACGTACAGGCACGAGTGGAACAATACCTATCCCACATAGGGAAGCCTGACCTGTCATTAAAAGAAGTAGATAAGGAGTTCTGCAAAGGCTTCATCGCATTCTTAAAAACTTGTACTTTCAATGACGGAAAGAAAACATTAAGCTGCACCACCTGTCGCATCTTTGTAAACCGCTTCGGCTCTGCATTGGCTAAGGCGGTGCGTGAGGGGTTTATCGAGCATAACCCATTCACGTTGCTGGAAGCCAAAGAGAAACCGCAGAAGTTGGTTGCCGACCGTGAATTTCTAACCATTGAGGAAGTTAAGAGTGTGATGAGCACTCCCTGTCGGTACAAGATTGTCAAAAAAGCGTTTCTGTTCTCTTGCTTCACGGGACTTCGTTACAGCGATATGAAAGCGTTGAACTGGAGTGAGATTCATTCTGCAGCAGATGGCAAGACGGAATACATAGACCATGTACAAATCAAGACCAAAGACCGTGTGACTATCCCATTGTCGGAAGAAGCCAAAAAATGGATGCCCGAAAGGATTGAGGGTGTGGATAACATCTTCCACCAACTTACAATAACGCATACAACAGTAGAGGTGGTACTAAAGGAGTGGATGGAAGCGGCAGGAATACAAAAGCACATTACCTACCATTGCTCACGTCATACCGCAGCCACCATGCTTCTGACTTTGGGAGCCAGTATCTATGTGGTAAGCAAAATTCTCGGACACAAGAGTATCAAAATGACAGAGGTTTATGCCAAAATCGTGGATAAGAAGAAACTTGAAACGGTAAACCTCGTCAATGGAATGTTTGGCCAAACACAAATAGCAATATGAAGATAGAAATCAAAGAACGCAAGCTGACCGCAGGAAACCGAAGCCTGTATCTGGAATATTACGAAACAGGATTCCGCAAGAAAGAGAACCTGCATCTGTATCTTGTGCCCGAAAATTCGCCAAAGGCAAAGAAACTGAACCGTGAAACATACGATAAGGCGAGGGTGATTCGTGCCGAGCGTTTACTCAATCCACCGTCTTTTGAGAAGAAATCCAAACAAACAGAGGGAAAGAATGAAAAGGCAGAAGCACTGACATGGCTTGATTGGTGCGATGAGTATATCCAATGGTCAAAGGCTTGCGATAACTGTAAGAAGATGTTACAGCACAAGGGAGTGGTTCGTAAACGGATTGCCACATACCTTGAAAGGATTAAACAGACGAAAATACTCCTGAAGAATGTTGATGCCCAAATTATAACAGGGCTGTTTGACTACATGCGCAATGAATACCGCAACCCACGACAGATAAAAACGCAGGACGGCAAGTTGGCTGACTATACGCTGCTTCTGTTTGAGGAAACGGTAAAGGCGATATTCAACAAGGCAGTAAGAGAAGAACTGATAGCGTTCAATCCTGTGCATAGTCTTACAAAAGTAGAGCGTTTCCATGCTCCCGACAAACACAGGGAATACCTCACCCCAGAAGAATTGACTCGCTTCCTCAATGTGGAATGCGCAACGGAGAATGAAAGGACAGTACAAATGGCTTTCGGTTTGTCGTCCATGACAGGCTTAAGACTTGGCGATATGCAACATCTTCGTTGGGGAAATATAAAACTCATAGATGGGGTTCTGACAATCTGCATCATACAGCGCAAGACCAAACGTCCTGCGACTATTCCGCTCAATGATATGGCTTTGTCATTTCTTCCACCTCGTGAAGAAGATAATCCCGAAAGTTTGGTATTCCGTCTGGTAAAGAAGTCCGACAACATATCAAAGTATGTAAGGCGCATAAAAGACAAAGCCGGGATAGAAAAGGATTTTACCTACCATTCAAGTCGGCACACAACGGCAACTTTGGCTATCAGTGCAGGTGCGGATATTTCATCAGTAAAAGAGGTGCTTGGGCATAGCAGCGTAACATCTACAGAAGTCTATGCCAAAGTGAACCTTGAAAAGAAGATTGAGGCAGTCAGTCTGTTTGATGGTGTTTTTTTATGAGGTCGTAATGCAAAGGGAGGGATTATTCTTTCCCTTTGTTCGTCATATTGACAAAGTAATTGTTGAAATACGGAATATATTTATCGCAAATAATGCTATGTTTAGCCAATTATTTTGTAATTTTGCATAAGACTTCAATGTGTAATGATGAAATTAAACCGAATAAAAACAGTATTGGTAGAGAAAGACTTATCTCAAAAATGGCTTTCTGAACAGATAGGGAAAAGTTTTAGTACGACAAATGCCTATTGTTGCAATCGCCAACAACCCAATTTAGAGACATTGTATAAAATAGCCCAACTACTTTCGGTTGAACTGAAAGAGCTGATAGTAGATGGGACAATAGAGAAGAAATAAAATGCTAAGTTCAATAATACATAACACAGATAGTTTTATTGCTTCTGTTCCAAAATTAAAACGAAAGAAGTACGGTCAGTTCTTTACGAATATGGCTACTGCTAATTTTATGGCTTCTCTTTTCTGTTTTGATTTGACAAAACCTGAACTTCATCTGTTAGATGCAGGTGCAGGTACAGGAATACTATCTGCTGCGGTAATTGATAAATTGATTCAAAGCGGCTATACAGGCAGAATATATCTTACCTGTTATGAAACCGATGAATTGGTCTTGCCCCTACTGAAATCCAATTTGGAATTGGCTAAAGAAGAATGCGGTATAAATTATGAGATTATACAAGACAATTACTTGACAAGCCAATTATTTGAGGATAATCCTCTATTTTCAGATAATACGAAACTCTATGACTATATTATAGGAAATCCTCCATATTTGAAAATTCCCAAAGAAGCAAAGGAAGCGAAAGCGATGCCGAGTGTTTGCTATGGTACACCAAACTTGTATTTCCTGTTTTGGGCTATGGGAATTCATAATTTGAAGCAAGATTCTGAATTAGTGTATATTGTTCCTCGCTCTTGGACTTCTGGGGCATATTTCAAGCGTTTTAGGCAGTATCTGTTTAAACATTGTGTAATTACGGATATGCACCTGTTTGAAAGTAGGGATAAAGTCTTTGATGGAGAATCAGTATTACAAGAGACGATTATTATAAAGGTAAAGAAGACGAAACGTATTCCTGATTATGTGTCAATCACGTCTTCTTCAACGTCCAGTTTTGAAGATATTGTACATTTTTGTGCTCCTTATGAAACAGTTGTGGCTCAAAATCAGTTCGTCTATCTCATTACGAATGACAAAGATGCAATGGTTCTCAATCAAATCAATCGTTTTCCTAAAACTCTGCCTGAACTAAATTTGAAGATGCAGACTGGAATCATAGTTGATTTTAGGACAAGGGAAGTATTACGAGACCAATTGGAAGATGGCGCATATCCTCTGATTTATTCTCAACACATTCAAAATGGTCGTGTAACATGGCCATTAGGAAAAGAAAGTGAAGTTATTAAAACTGACAGAAAAGGATTCCTGCAGGAGAATAGTGATTTTCTAATGGTAAAGCGTTTTACTTCAAAAGAAGAAGAACGTAGATTGCAGTGTGGTATATATTTGAAGCAAAAATATCCACAATTCACATATATTAGTACACAGAATAAAATCAATTTTATCAAATGTGATTCACCATGTGTAACGTATGGATTGTATGTCCTATTGAACTCCAGCCTGTATGATAACTATTATAGGATTCTCAATGGCTCAACTCAGGTTAATTCTACAGAAATAAATCAGATACCAATTCCAGAGCGAAAAATCATTGAAGAAATGGGTAGAGAATTGATGCACAAAGAATTGTCTGTTACAAATTGTAATTTAATACTTAGCAAATGGATAAATTAGATATAGCAAAAGATTTATTGGTAAGGCTTAATATGCCAGCCAGACAACAAGGGGCACTTTGTTGTTTGACATTGCTTGCGATGGCAAAATTAAAAAATGAAACACCTTGGAGCGAGGCAACAAATGACTGGATAAGAATCCATGACATTATAGCTTTCATTGCCGATAATTATGGAGTTATATATGCAGAAAATTCAAGAGAAACTTTCCGTAAACAAGCTATGCACCCTTTCAGAACTGCAGCTTTAATAGAGGATAACGGAAAAGCAACGAATAGCCCTAATTATCGTTATCGAATTACTCCAGAGTTTTTGACAGTCATTCAATCAATAAGCGATAATGAAAATTGCGTTTGCGAAGAAAGTGCATCGTTAGCGCAATTCCTTTACAAACATGATACGCTTTCCAATCTTTATGCTTCAAAAAAAAGAATGCAAAAGATGCCTGTTAAGATAAATGATAAAGATTTTACCTTTAGTCCAGGTAAGCATAATCAACTACAAAAGGCAATCATAGAAGAGTTTGCTCCAAGATTTGCACCTCATTCGGAATGCTTGTATGTCGGCGATACGATTCAGAAAGATATGGTTAAAAACATAGATAAACTTTCTGCACTTGGCTTTGAAATTACATTACACGACAAAATGCCTGATGTGGTTCTCTACCGAGAAGATAAGAATTGGATATATTTTATTGAATCTGTAACATCGGTTGGTCCAATGGATCCCAAACGAATTTTGGAGATTGAGTCTATGACGGAAAATGTTACTGCAGGGAAGATTTATGTAACAGCATTCCTTGATTTTGTGACATTCAAAAAATTTTCAGAACAGCTTGCGTGGGAAACTGAGGTGTGGATTGCTGATATGCCAGACCACATGATTCATCTTAATGGAGATAAGTTTCTCGGTCCGCGTTAATGACATAATTTTAAGAATTATCAAAGTCTGTAGAAATGAATAGTGAGAATATTTTTGATATTTGGCGGTTTTTAGGAAAGGGAACTCCTTTTGTTGTAAGAAGAAATGGGTGGTATCATCTTTCTTATATGGTAACAAGGGTAAAGCCCAAAGGACACTACGGTGAAGCCTATGGATATAGACTAACTGATGGGAAACCTGAAAATGGTATTACAGAAGAACAAGTGATAGATTGTTGCGGTTGTGGTAATTGGGAACTAATTGAAAATCTCATAGAAGATGTTGATAATCTAAAATGGAGTTGCCTTGATGAAAGTAATAATTTAACCTTTGGTAAATATAAGGGGATGAACGTAGATGAAGTGAAATCTAAGGATGAGGATTATTTTAAATGGGCATTGGGTTATGTCGGTGGATTACAAGAACTGCTTTTCAGTAGAAAATATAATATATCATTACAAGAATTGCTTAATACCAAAAAGCAAATAAAAGAGCATTTGAGTTTTTCTTCTGACGATTGGATTAAGTCATCAGTAAAAAGCAATTTTGATTTTTTCTTAGATCAATACAAATACTCTATATGTGCAAAACAGAAAGATATAAAATTAGCAATCAAAGAAATAGAGGAGTATTATAATCAAACACTATAATCAACAAGAGTATGAAACAAAATATATTCACAGTAATATTTTTATTGCTTTCAACCATATGTAAAGCCCAAACATTCATATACCCCC
>OKWJ01000288.1_pt1 | contig 68802 bp, 56 predicted proteins | sample 1607121 | NCBI WGS metagenome assembly OKWJ01 (sample SAMN04414080, study PRJEB24778) | human gut metagenome | material: faecal | host: Homo sapiens | reverse complement strand
CGAAATTAAATTCCCCATTTTCTACTGATTTAAATAATACTCAAAGATACGTTCATGGAGAAAGCCGTTCCCTTACCCACTCTGCTTTCTCCAGTGTTCTTTGTTTTTCTATTCTCTAAATACTAAGAAGACAAAGATAGAAATAAATTTGTTCAGTGACCGAGCCGTTTCATAAATCTGTTTTATAACAGAAAACAAGTGACTTATACTTATTTTTCATACTTTTGTATGCAACAAAGAAGTAAACATGGAACAATCAAAGAATAAACGTACACGCCGTACCCGCGCCGAACTGGAAGCGGACGTGTTTGATGCCATCCGCCAGCTAGCAAGTGAAAAAGGTCTGGCGCAAATTACCTTTACGGATATTATGCAAAGAGCCGACATACAAATGTCCGTCCTGCTCAATAACTATAAGAATATTGAGCGGTTGCTGGATAAGTACGCATACATCTCTGATTATTGGCTGCACGATCTTTTCGATGAAGAGCACCCTACAGACAAAGCCAACGAGGACATCATGAAAAGCACCTTAAAGGCTTTGGCAAATTACTTATATGACAATACCGATATGCAGCATTTGCTAGTGTGGGAACTCGAAGCAGACAATTCGACCACAAGACGTATGGCACGAAGCAGGGAAAAGCATTACAAATTGGCTATAGAAGAATACAAACATTTGTTTGAAGGAACGGGTATCCCAATTGATATAATAGCGGGACTTCTTACTGCCGGAACATACTACCTGATATTACACCGTAAGCGTTCCACATTTTTTAGTGTGGATTATCAGCGGAAGGAAAATCGGGAACGCTTGTACAGTACACTTGAATATCTTTCCGGTCTGGTGTTCTCCGCGCTTAAAGAGCACAACCAAACCATAGAGATAGCCCGTAATTTCAAGCAGAAAGGTATAGCGGATGATGTGATAGCAGAATGCACGGGTTTGTCTGTCGATGTGGTGAAAGGGCTTTAGATTGATCATTTGTCAAGTTTTCATACGGAGACAAAGGATAGCCCAGCCGCTTTTACCAAACAAGCGGGAAACTACATTATTAGAGATTGAGCGTTTGAGGCAGTCATAAAATAGCAGGCATAAGACAGATACTGCTATACTGCTATCCGATTAATACATAGCATGATACAAGTTGCTATATTCTCAAAGTATTCTCATGCCTTTGAGAAAAAATTCTCACCACAGTGAGAAAAAGTTCTCATGCCTTTGAGAATTATTTCTCAATGCGATGAGAAAATGTTCTCATTGTGGTGAGAATAAAAGCGTTTATACTAACCTGCCAACGGTTAACTGCCTTTCTGCTTATCTCCAGATTTAATTGACAAGATTTAAAAAGCAACTTAATATATCACATGATCGGGAATTTCAGAGAATAACTCATTTCAAACAAATAAAAAGGCGTGCCTGCTTAAAAAGCAATACACGCCCTTCCTTTCATACACAAACATTGAATTTATCCAGTTTCAGGTGTTCGTCAATATACCGAATGCCGTCCACCTCAAAAAGTCCTCGTAAGAGAGTATGGTTCAGCGCACGCTGAACAACATACGGAGTACCTTGCAGGCAACTCTGATAAATAACCTCCTGCAAATCTGCCGCAAAGCGATCCGGATCGACTCCCGGAAGCAGGTAACCACAGATTTTACAATGCGTCAGTACGTCGATAAACTGCTGCAACCAGAAGGCCTCTTCCCGTTTGAAGGAAGCGCGGTAATCTTCGTTCGCGGCGATATCCAGCAATAAAGTCTTTCCTAACGAATGCAATAACGTGAGATACCCGTTCACTGTGGCAAAAAGCACCTGCATACACGAACTGTCCATCCGCATCTGACTTTGTTTCAGACGACTTCTGATCCCGTTGGTGAAATCAGAAAGACAGATGCGGAACAGACAAGTCTTACTGGGGAACAGCTTGTAAAGCGTACGCTTCGACATCTTCATCCCCTTAGCTATGTCATCCATGGTCAGTCCGTCAGCACCGTGCAGATACATCTCGTGTTTGGTGTATTCGATTATCTGACACCGTACTTTTTCAGGATTCATACTATCCTCCTACATCCGGCCTCCGCCCAAAGCCTGATACAGTGTAATCACGCCCTGGATTTCGGTAAAGCGATTGGCTACCTGTGAAAGTCTGGCGTTCAGCAATGTCTGCTGTGCGGTCAGTACTTCCAGATAAGTAGTATTATTACTATGTTCCATCAAAAGACTAGTGCTTCTGGCAGCAGTCTGCAAAGAGGTGATCTGCTTATCGTAGAAAGCGGATTTCTCACGGGCCGTCTGATATTGCACCAGTGCCTCGTTTACTTCCACACCTGCGTTCAGCAATGTCTGTTCAAAGCTGAGGCGGGCTTCTTCCTGCTGTGCCTTCGCTATTTTCAACTGGGCGATATTCGCTCCCTTGTTAAATAAAGGTTGCGTCAGTGAAGCTACGGCAGAAGCAACAAACTTGCCCGGATTGATAATCATGCTACCGGCACTGTTTGTCCATCCGGCACTCCCGCTCAGCGTGATGGAAGGATAGAAAGCGGCACGAGCAGCATTCGTCGTATAGAACGCCTGCGCTAAAGAGAACTCCGCGCTACGTACATCCGGACGGTTGGAAAGCATCTGCAAAGGAATCCCTACGGAGAAGTCTTCCGGCAACTGCTGGTTTTCCAGTTTGCCGCGTTGCATCTTGTGAGGTGTTTCCGCCAGCAACAAAGCCATTGAGTTCTCCGTCTGATTGATTTGTTCTTTCAGGTCGAGCACTGCCGTACATATATTATAATAGGTGGCTTCCGTCTGAGCTAGTCCGGCTTCGGTCATCATACCGGCCTTTTTCATGGCACGGGCTGTCCGCACACTCTCTTTCCATGCCGCTTCGGTGGACACGGAAATCTCATATTGAGCGTCGAGCATCAGCAAGGTATAATAAGTATTTGCCACGGCAGACACCAATTGCGTCTTCACCGCCTGTTCATACTCCTTGCTCTGCTCATAGGCCGCTTTTGCCCGACGTTTGGCCGTAGTCACCTTTCCAAAGATATCCAGTTCCCACGAGGCAGTCACCGGCAATGAGTAGGTCTGTGTCGCTTTGCCACGGTCGAAGCTGCTCACAGCTCCTTCCGGTGCGAGAAACAAAGAGGGCAGATAAGAAAGCTTGGACGTCAGCAACGAAGCCTCCGCTTCTTTCACACGGAGATGCGCTGTCCGCATATCCGTATTCCGTACCAAAGCCGAATCGATCAAATTCTGCAAATACGAGTCAGTAAAGACCTCTCTCCACGAGAGGTTACCGAAGTTCGCCGTATCGGCGGAAGCGACGGTCTCGCTTCCATAAAGTCCTTCGGGGACTTCCGATACAGGTTTGTATTTATTGTAGATACCGCAACTGCTCAACACGAGCGTTGCTGCGGATAAGATTAATATTTTCTTCATCATCAATTATTTTTTTCCTGCTTTAGATTTTTCTTCTTCACTCACCTTGATTTCTTCCTCGATCTGCCAGTCTTCCGTAGGTCTGCTTTGCACAGGGCGTAAGCGTTCCTGCAACCACTGGAAAGCAATAAACAAAGTAGGCACGATGAAAAGTAATGCCAGCGTACCGATCGTCATGCCACCGACTACACCCGTACCCAGCGAACGGTTACCATTGGCTCCTACACCGCTGGACAACATCAATGGGAACAGACCGAAGATCATCGTCAACGCTGTCATCAGAATCGGACGCAGACGGGCTTTGGCTGCACTTACCGCAGAAGCGATCAGTCCCATGCCTGCCTTACGGCGTTCGGCAGCGTATTCGGTCAGCAGGATGGCTGTCTTTGCCAACAGACCGATCAACATAATCAAACCTGTCTGCAAGTAAATGTTATTCTCCAGTCCGAACATCCATGCGAAGAGGAAACTTCCCATCAATCCGCAAGGCACACTCAGAAGCACAGCGAACGGAATGATAAAGCTCTCGTACAATGCACTCAGAATCAGATAAATCATCAGGAAGCAGATACCAAAGATGATCATAGTCGTACCGCTTTGCTGATTTTCCTCACGGGTGATGCCTCCGTAATCATAGCCATATCCCTTAGGAAGAGCCTGTACGGCTGTTTCCTGTACGGCCTTGATAGCGTCTCCCGTACTATATCCGTCTGCCGGCATCGCATTCACGGCGATGGAATTGTACATATTGAAACGGCTCAGCGACTCTGCACCGTAGCTGCGTGTCAACGTTACGAACTGGCTCAGCGGAGCCATCTCTCCGTTCGACATACGTACGAAAGCATTGTCCAGTGAGGTTTCGTCCAGACGGAATTGCGGGTCTGCCTGAATCATGACTCTGTATACTTTGGAGAAACGGTTGAAGTTGGACACGTACTGACCGCCATAATAACCGGACAATGTGCTCAATACCGCATCCGGTGTAATGCCTGCGCGTTTACACTTGGCTGCATCCACCTCTACCGTCCACTGCGGATAGCGCACGTCGAACGTAGAATATGCCATCGCAATTTCCGGACGCTGGTTCAATGCTCCCAGATATTGCTGGGTAGTGGTAAAGAATTCGTTGATATCACCGCCCATCTTATCCTGCATATGGAGTTCCAGCGCATTACCCATACCGTAACCCGGAATCATACCCGGCGAAATAGCGAAGACACTGGCATCCTTGATATCGGCCGTACGACCGTACACCTGACCGATGACTGCCTGTACATTATCTTCGTCATTCGGACGTTCGTCCCACGGTTTCAGCTTCAGAATCAACATACCGAACGAGCTTCCCTGTCCTGCCAGCAATCCGTAACCGGCCACTTTCTGCACGTGCTTAATCTGCGGAATATCCATCAAGCGCTTTTCGATGCGTTCCATCACTTCGTCGGTCGTAGCCAGCGAACTACCGGCCGCCGTACTTACATTGACGAATACCACACCCTGGTCTTCGTCCGGCACCAGACTGGTCTTCGTCGTATTCATCAGGAATACAAGCAACACTACGGAGCAAACGAGCAGCGACCATGCCAGCCATCTGCGTTTGATAAAGATCAGCACCACATTCTTGTATTTCTCTATCAGAATATCGAAAGCCGAATTGAATGCTTTACGGAAACGTGCCGCAAAGTTATTCTTCTGCGTACCGTCTTCATTAATATAGGGTTTCAGCAGCAACGCACACAATGCCGGACTCAGTGTCAACGCATTAATAGCGGAAATACCAACGGCAACCGCCATCGTCAGACCAAACTGGGTATAGAAAGTACCGGAAGTACCGCCCATGAAGGATACCGGAATAAATACTGCCATAAACACCAGCGAAGAGGTGATAACAGCATTACTGATACCTTTCATTGCATCGATACTTGCCATATAGGACGACCTGTACCCCACGTCGAAGCGTGCCTGCACCGCCTCGACGACAATAATGGCGTCGTCCACCACCGTACCGATGACGAGCACGAGCGCAAACAGCGTGAGCAGATTGATACTGAATCCTGCCAGCGCCATGAAAGCAAACGTACCGATAAGCGAAACAATGACTCCCACCAGAGGAATCAGCGTAGAACGGAAGTCCTGCAAGAACACATATACTACAAGGATAACCAAGATAATCGCCTCGATCAACGTCTTCACCACCTCATGGATAGAAGCGAACAGGAAGTCGTTCGAACTCATGATCTGCGTCAGTTCCACTCCTTTCGGAAGGTCTTTGCGGACTTCTTCAAGTAGTTCATCAATATTCTGATTGACTTCGGTCGCATTGGAGCCTGCCGTCTGGAACACCATACACGAAACGCCCGGATGACCGTCCATTCCACCGTGATAAGCATAGCTATCCTGCCCCAACTGTACCTCGGCGATGTCTTTCAACTTCAGGACCTCACCATTGTCCGTAGAACGAATGACAATATCTCCAAATTCTTCCGGAGTGATCAGACGTCCTTTATATTTCATTGTATACTGATAGGTTTCGTTCGAGTTTTCACCGAATGAACCGGTAGCCGATTCGATATTCTGCTCGGCTAGCACACCGGTGATGTCCGACGGAATCAGTTTGTACTGAGCCATCACGTCCGGCTTCATCCATACACGCATACTATATTCACCTCCCATAATCATCAGGTCACCTACCCCCGAGATACGAAGAATCTGCGGTTTGATATTGATACTGATATAGTTGGAGAGGAAGTTTTCATCGTAGCTATCGTCCGGACTGGAGAGCGAGAACATCTGCAGGATACTTGTCTGACGTTTGGAAGTAGTCACACCGACCTGCGTTACTTCTGCCGGAAGCTGTCCCGTCGCTCTCGACACGCGGTTCTGTACGTTGACCGCTGCCATGTCCGGGTCTGTTCCCTGCTTGAAGTACACGGTGATACTCACTGTACCGGCATTGGTGGCGGTAGAAGTCATGTAAGTCATGTCTTCCACCCCATTGATCGCTTCTTCCAAAGGAGCAATCACACTCTTCTGCAAAGTTTCCGCACTGGCGCCATAATAGGTGGTACTCACCATAATGGTCGGCGGAGCAATATCGGGATATTGTTCGACGGGCAGACTGAACAGCCCGATGATACCCACAACGACAATCGTAATAGAGATAACTGCCGATAATACGGGGCGTTCAATAAAGGTTCTTAAATTCATGGATCGATTCCTCCTTTGTTTAATTTTCAGTAGTTGTCGTAGATGCCTGGGCAGTCTTTGCCTTAATCGGAGTACCTTCACGAAGCAATCCTACGCCTTCCGCCACAATCACATCGCCCGGAGCCAGTCCTTCATCCACGATAAATTCGCGGCCACCGTTCACACGGGTCACCTGCACCAAAGCAGATTGCGCTTTGCCGTCTACTACCTTATATACATATCTCTTATCCTGTATTTCGAACGTAGCTCCTTGCGGGATCACCAAAGCTCCCGTTTTCTGTACCGGAATCACTACGTTACCCGCACCGCCACTGTGCAGCAATCCGTCCTTATTAGGGAAAACGGCACGCAGGCTGACAGTACCCGTCGAACGGTCAATGACTCCGCTGATAGACTCGATCTGTCCCTGCTCGGGATAAGCCGATTTATCGTTCAGCTGCAAGTCGATGGCGGGCATACTTTTCAGCGCCTCGTCTTTAGAGCCATACTGGCGAATCAGTCCCAGCAACTGGTTTTCCGTCATTGAGAAGTAGACGTACATATCCGAATTGTCGGAAACGGTGGTCAGCGGTTCGGGGATACTGGAACTCACCAACGCACCTACGCGATAAGGCAATGTACCTACCACTCCGTCTGCCGGACTCTTCACTACCGTATAAGAAAGGTTATTACGGGCGCTCCCTTCTTGTGCCTTGGCCTGCGCCAGTTGCGCTTTGGCAGCCAGAAGAGAATTTTTTGCCGTACTCAGATCGAAAGCGGAAACTACATTCTCCTTATACAGTTCCTCTTTGCTGTCGTAAGTCAGCTGTGCCGTCGCCAGAGACGCTTTGGCTGACTCCACATTCGCCACTGCCGTCTGCAGGGCTGCCTCATACGGCACTTGGTCGATGATGAACAGCGTCTGTCCGCTCTTCACCCGCTGTCCTTCGGTGACACTGACTTTTGTCAGCGTACCGCCTACCTGTGGATAAATATCGATGTCCTGACGTCCGCGGATAGTCGCCGAATAGGCACTCGAAATCATCCGGTCGGTCGGAGAGACGGTCATAACTTCATATCCTGTTTCCATTTGTGTGGGTGGAGCTTGCTTACAACCTGCAGCAGCAACCAGACAGCCGAGCAATAATAGCCCTTGCTTCATTTTACATACCTTTTTACTCATTGTGTTACCTATTAAAATTTTTGATCGCGGCAAAGGTAGACTCTTTTCACCATAGAAAACTGGTCATAGTGTTTAGAGTTTTGTTCATTTTCGGAACAACATGAGCGATATTTAGTGAAAAAGTCCTATTTTTGCCCACTAAATAAGAATAGTTATGATACAGAGAAACTCTACCCTTGCCGTCCTCCGGGAATCATTTGTTGCCGGAAGCGATGAGAATTTGTCACCTATCATGCATCACCTCTGGAAAATGGAAGGGGGTGCCATCTATTTCTGCCGCAGTGGATGGGCACACGTCACCATCGATCTGAAAGAGTACGAAATCGTCAAAAACACTCAGGTGGTACTGCTGCCGGGAAGCATTATCCGCATCAACGGAAGCAGCAGTGACTTCACAGCCTCCTTTTTCGGATTTCCAAAGGACATGTTTCGGGAAGCCTGCCTGCGGTTAGAACCGACCTTCTTCCGCTTTATGAAGGAAAGACCGTGCTATGTACTTCCCGATAAGGATACCGGAGCTATCAACGGATTGATACAGGCGACAACTGCTATTTATAATGATCGCGAGAACCGCTTCCGCAATCAGATAGCCAAGAATCATCTCCAGTCTTTCATGCTGGACATTTACGATAAATGCTACCGCTACTTCGACAAACAGGAAATAGAAGGGGGAAGCCGGCAGGACGAAATCTTCAAGAAGTTTGTCGCATTGGTGCACGAAAACTGTATTTCACAACGGGAAGTTAACTTCTACGCCAACGAACTTTGTATTTCTACCAAATACCTGACAGGTATCTGCCGCAGTGTGACCGGAGATTCCGCAAAGAAGATCATCGATGATTTCGCCATCCTCGAAATCAAAGTACTGCTCCAGTCCACCGAGCTGACAATGCAGGATATAGCCGACCGGCTCGGTTTCCCGGACCAGTCGTACTTAGGAAGATATTTCAAACGGCATGAAGGAATGTCGCCCAGAGAATATCAAAGCAGATATGTCATATAGTATGTGCTAAATACGGCATAGTGCAACTTTCGGCCCCGTTCGCTTCACAGCCCACAAGGCACAAAGGAGCGAGCAAACGGCGCAAATCACAAAGGTCACCCCGGTGGATATGAGGATATCTCCCAGTCCTACCAGTGGAGAGACGATGCCTCCGGATGCAAAACAGAGTGCACCCAGCAGAGCAGAAGCAGCTCCCGCATACCGACGTTCGCAATCCATCGCCAGAGTGGTGGAAGCCGTGAAAGTCAGTCCCATCATGAAGAGCAACGCAAACATAAGCAGTTCGTATGTCCAGAAACCACAGCCGCTATAGAGTGCCGCCATCTGAAGGACTGCGAATACCAGCATCCCAACGCATCCGGTCAGCGTTCCGTTCTCGGTGCGGCGAAATTTCACCGATAGGGCGGCGGCCACTCCGATAGCCACTGCATTTACCGCAAAGCAAATGCTGAAGGCAAAAGGAGAAAACCCGTAATGCTGCTGAATGATAAAGGGAGAAGAAGCGATATAGGCAAACAGGATTCCCTGTGCGAAAGCCAGTTGGAATACATAAAGCATATAACGGCGGTTGTGAACGATGATGCCGAAACTGCGGAACGTTGCCCATACGCCTGTCTTCGAACGTTTCTCGGCCGGCAACGACTCCTTGAAGCGGATACATCCGATGCCCAGCAAAATGCCGATGAACAGCAGAATCATAAAAATTCCCTGCCAGCCTACGCTCCCTGTCAGCAAACCTCCGATGACCGGAGCAGCCACCGGCGCCACTCCATTGATTGCTCCGATCACAGCCAGCATTTTAGCCAGTTCTTTTCCCGAAAACTTGTCTATCGCCACCGAACGGGAAATCACAATTCCCCCTGCCCCGGCTATACCTTGTATCAACCGCAAAGTGACAAACGAATAAATGTCCGGTGCAAAAAGACAAAACAGCGTGGACACGATAAACAATAGCATCGAAACCAGTAACAGCGGACGCCTGCCGTACTTATCGCTAAGCGGACCGAAAAAGATTTGCCCCAGCGCCAGTCCGATCATGCTCGTAGTCAGCCCCATCTGCACCATTGGCAAACTGGCAGAAAAATAGTCTGCCATAGCTGGCAGACTAGGTAAATACATATCCGTCACAAAAGGACCGAACGCTGATAACATACCTAGCAGTATCAGCAAAAACACCTTTGAGTTCTCCTTATTTATTGCATTCATAATCAATTGTTTTTTATTCCGGAGGCAAAGGTATAGCATTTGTTGCGTACGTCTATAGACCAAATCAGAACAAAACCGGACTATTTCAGAACAAAGACATAGTATGTACTTCATCAAAGGTATCCGGTCGGACCGATGATTGGATATCTTCCCTCCGTTTCTTCGACCTATTCTCCCATACAGAATCGTTAAAAAATATTATATTTGCGTATATACAAAGTCACAACTTACCTGATATTTTTCATAATTTTGCAAACCGAAAAATAGAAAACAGGTATCAGGATGAAACTAAAATATTATCAAACAGCCGTTCGTTATAAGAATAAAATGGATGATTTCCACGGTTGGGGTGTGGCTGCACAGATTTGATAATTCTCATAAAACGACTCGCCACGACGCGAAACGATAACTCCTTCTCAGGGAGTCCCGTGATATAGGACCGTATATTTATCATTATCAATTTAATTTCTTTTTCACTTTATGAGCAAAAAAAGATGGCTCATAGTGCCGCTTTGTGCAGTACTGTGCAGCCAGGGACTATTTGCCCAGACGCCTGGCAGGAAAGTTCTGGGTATTAATGAAATGTTCCGTCTGGCAGACGAGAACAGTCAGAGTATTCAAACGTATAAAACCGGAAAAGAAGCAGCGGATGAAGCATTGAAAGCTGCCAAGTCACAACGATTGCCGGACATTGGCGCCTCACTCTCGTTCAGCTATCTGGGCGACGGGTATCTGTGGGACCGTGACTTCAAAAACGGTCAGAACATCCCTATGCCCCACTTCGGCAATAACTTCGCTTTGGAAGCCCAACAGGTTATTTACGCCGGCGGAGCCATCAACAGCAGCATTACCCTGGCAGAACTCGGACAACAGATGGCCGCACTGGACTGGCAGAAAAATCGTCAGGAGATACGCTTTCTTCTGACCGGCTACTATCTGGATTTATACAAACTGAACAACCAAATTCAGGTATTACAGAAAAACCTTGATCTGACAGAACAGGTGATTCGCAACATGGAAGCCAGACGTACTCAAGGGACGGCTTTAAAGAATGATATCACCCGCTACGAACTCCAGAAAGAAACACTGAAACTACAACTGGCAAAGGTGCAGGACGCCTGCAAGATCATGAATCATCAGTTGGTGACCACTCTTCACCTGCCAGCCGGAACAGAAATAGTCCCCGACTCCACCTTACTGGACGAAGAAGTCAGGGCATTGGCGGAAAATGACTGGCAACTGCTGGCCACACAGAGCAATGTAGGCTTGCAGCAAGCACAGCTGGCGGTAAAGATGAACGAACAGAAAGTAAAGCTGGAACGCTCGGAGCTTCTTCCCAAAGTAGCACTCGTAGCCGGAGAACATCTGGACGGACCGATCACCATCGAAGTCCCCGTACTGGACAACAACTTCAATTACTGGTATGTAGGAGTCGGAATAAAGTACAACCTTTCTTCCTTATTCAAAAACAATAAGAAGGTACGGCAGGCAAAGCTGAATATGCGGAAAGCACAGGAAGAATATTCATTAGCGCAAGAGCAGATAGAAAACGGCGTGCAGGCGAATTACGTCAACTTCCTGACTTCCTTCACCGACCTCCGCACGCAAGAGAAAAGTGTGGAACTGGCCGATCAGAACTACAACGTGACCAGCAACCGCTACAAAAACGATTTGGCTCTGCTCACCGATATGCTCGATGCCAGCAACATGAAGCTGAGCGCCGACTTAAATCTGGTAAACGCACGCATCAACGTAGTCTACAGCTTTTACAAGATGAAATACATTACCCATACGCTGTAAAAACGTCTTATTGTTTTAAAACATCTCATCAGAGAACAACTCATTAACATTCAACCTATTAAAAATAGCACAAATCATGATTGCAAGAAAAGTCCAAAAGCTGATATACAATATTCTTATTCTTTGCTTCCTTATTGGCGGAGCCATTTATGTTTGTTCCCGATTCATCCATCTGGGAAACATCGAGTATACCGACAATGCACAGGTAAAGCAACATATCACTCCGATCAACACCCGCGTACCGGGATTTATCAAGAAGATATGTTTCGAAGAGTATCAGCAAGTACGCAAAGGCGACACGCTCCTCATCATCGAAGACACTGAATTTCGCCTCCGGGTGGCCCAGGCAGAAGCAGACCTTGCCAATGCCACCGCAGGACGGAAAGCCACCACGATAGGAATCGCCACCACTCAGAACAACCTGAGTGTAAGCGACGCAAGCATCGAAGAGGTACGCGTACAGATGGAAAACGCCAGACGCGAACTGAACCGCTTCGAAAAACTGCTGCAGGAAGACGCAGTGACCAAACAGCAATATGACAACGTACACACAGCTTATGAAGCCGCCAAAGCACGCTACGAGCAAGTATCCCGTGCCAAGCAGTCAACGTCTCTGGTCAAAAGCGAGCAAACGCACCGGCTGGGACAGAATGAGGCAGGCGTCCGTGTAGCGGAAGCGGCATTGGAGCTTGCCCGGCTGAATCTATCCTATACGGTAATCACCGCCCCATGTGACGGTACTACCGGAAAGAAAGAGATTCTGGAAGGACAGTTAGTCCAACCCGGACAGACAATGGTCGACATCGTAGACAGTCGTGACCTGTGGGTGATAGCCAACTACCGCGAGACCCAGCTTTCCAACATCCGAGAAGGCGCCGAAGTGGAAATGACGGCGGATGCAGTGCCCGGCGTTACCTTCCGGGGAATGGTCGAATCTATTTCCGATGCGACAGGAGCAGCCTTTTCCATGATTCCGCAAGACAATGCTACCGGCAACTTCGTCAAAGTAGAACAACGCATTCCGGTCCGCATCAGTCTGAAAGGAAATAAACCGGAAGAGCTGAAACGCCTGCGTGCCGGTTTCAACGTAGAATGTGAGGTGAAATATTAAAGTATGGGAGCACCTGTTTTAAATGGTCCTTTTGTGATGCCGATGTTCCGCAGCTTTGTGCCGCGGAAGATGCAGCCGTGGATTTATCTCTTCATTGCCGTCACTTTCCAGCTGTCGGGAGGGGTGTATCTGGGAGCGCTGAACCAGATGATCGGCAGTATGTCGCTGATGCGCGAAGATATCCTGATGTGTATGTACGCCAACCTGGCGGGCATGGCAATCTACTTCCCGCTGCTGTTCCGTATGAAGTTCCGCTTTACCAATAAGACACTGCTTACGTCTGCCGCACTGGGTGTACTACTCTGCAACCTGATAGCGCCGCACATCACTTTCCTGCCGTTATTGTGGCTGATATGCTTCATCGAAGGAATGTGCAAGATTCAGGGAACTTTTGAATGTATGTCCAACATCCAGTTATGGATGACGCCGAAACGGGATTTTACCGTTTTCTTTCCGTGGCTTCACATTGTCATTCTTGGCAGTATTCAATTGTCCGACCTGATTACGACCTATTTGATGTATCATTATCACTGGACCTACATGAACCTGTTCATCGCAGGGCTGATGCTGATCGTTCTCTTGATACAAACGACTTGTATCAAGCATTTCCGGTTCATGAAGAAGTTTCCGCTATTCGGCATCGACTGGCTGGGCGCTGCGCTTTGGGCTGCCTTACTTGCCGAAATCGCTTTCCTCTTCAACTATGGTGACTGGTATGACTGGTGGAACAGTCCGGTCATCCGTCAGTTGTCGATAGCTATTCTGATCACTTTAGGGTTCTGCATCTGGCGAATGATGACTATCCGCCATCCTTTTCTCGAACCTAAAATGTGGACTTACCGCCATTACTGGTCTCTCCTGGGGCTTGTAACTCTGGTGGAAGCATTTCTGGCTACCGAGCACGTACTGGAAGAGGTCTTTTACGAAGAAGTTATGAAGTATGAAGAGCTGGTAAGCGTTCAGCTGGACTGGTTCGCCATGATCGGTATAGTAGCCGGCTGCGTATTCTCCTACTGGTGGATGCACGTCAAACAGTATAATTATGTACGTCTTGTCATCGTCAGGTTCATCGGACTGATCGGCTATCTGATAGGATTCTACCTGACGCTCTCCACCGACATACATATTTCACAGCTCTATCTGCCTACCATCTGCCGTGGCTTTGCCTATGCCGTATTGAGCGCCACCTTTATGGTTTGCCTGGAAGAAATTATGACTTTCCAGCATTTTTTTCAGGGATTGAGCGTGTTCAATATGCTTCACATGGTAGTCGGAGGTGTGCTGGGCTGCGCAGTCTATGCACAAGGACTGGCTTATTACGTTCCGGATAATCTGTCGCGCTACGGATCGGCCATCGATCATGTATCGTTCAGCAGCAATCCGTTCAATCTCGGTCATTATATGGAGGAATTTATCAGTCAGATGATGGAAGTCAGCATCAAACAGATTTATGGCTGGGTGGCTTATGCCTGCATCTTCCTGTTCCTGTTGCTGCTGCTTTATGACTTTCCGGTCCGTCGTTCGCTGAAGAGTATGCCGAGCTGGAAAGAGGTGGCACGTGAAGTGAAAAATACGTTTTGGCGCACCACTCACACACCATCGGAAAAGAAGAAACAGCTATAATATATAAGGAGTACAGATGGCCGGATAGCAACCATAAGTTTGTGCAAAATCAGTCATTTTGCTATAAAATTAATAGAAATTATCATCTAAAGACAACAATGTATAACTTTTATTCCTACATTTGCAGCCAAATGATAACTTATTAATAAAAATACCAATACCATGGCTAAAATAACCAAAGAAGCCGCTTTGCTCTACCATTCACAGGGCAAACCCGGTAAGATCGAGGTAGTTCCTACCAAACCTTACAGTACACAAACTGATTTATCACTTGCATACTCTCCCGGCGTGGCAGAGCCTTGCCTCGAAATAGAGAAGAATCCGCAGGACGCTTACAAATACACAGCCAAAGGCAACCTGGTAGCTGTTATTTCTAACGGTACAGCCGTACTCGGACTGGGTGACATAGGCGCACTGAGCGGCAAACCGGTGATGGAAGGCAAAGGTCTGCTTTTCAAAATCTACGCAGGAATCGACGTGTTCGATATCGAAGTGGACGAAAAAGACCCGGAGAAATTCATCGCTGCCGTAAAAGCAATCGCTCCTACTTTCGGCGGTATCAATCTGGAAGACATCAAAGCTCCCGAATGTTTCGAAATCGAACGCCGTCTGAAAGAAGAACTTGACATCCCTGTGATGCACGACGACCAGCACGGAACCGCTATCATCTCCAGCGCCGGACTGGTAAATGCCCTGCAAGTGGCCGGAAAGAAAATAGAGGATGTGAAAATCGTCGTAAACGGTGCCGGAGCATCTGCCGTATCCTGTACCAAATTATATGTATCACTGGGGGCACGCCTCGAAAATATCGTCATGCTGGACAGCAAAGGCGTTATCAGCAAGACACGTACCGACCTCAACGAACAGAAGAGATATTTTGCCACCGACCGCACGGATATCCACACACTGGAAGAAGCGATCAAAGGCGCCGATGTATTCCTCGGCTTGTCCAAAGGTAACGTACTGAGTCAGGACATGGTGCGCAGCATGGCTCCCATGCCGATCGTATTCGCACTGGCAAACCCGACACCGGAAATCTCTTACGAAGATGCAATGAGCGCCCGCCCCGACGTACTGATGGCAACCGGACGTTCCGACTATCCGAACCAGATCAACAACGTAATCGGCTTCCCGTACATCTTCCGCGGCGCACTCGATACACAGGCCAAAGCGATCAACGAAGAAATGAAAATCGCAGCAGTACACGCTATCGCCAATCTGGCAAAACAGCCTGTACCTGATGTAGTGAACACAGCATACCACGTCAACAACCTCTCTTTCGGTCCGGAATACTTCATCCCGAAACCGGTAGACCCGCGCCTCATCACTGAAGTTTCCTGTGCCGTAGCCAAAGCAGCCATGGAAAGCGGAGTGGCACGCACGGAAATCAAAGACTGGGACGCTTACTGCGTTCATCTGCGCGAACTGATGGGATACGAATCCAAACTGACCCGCCAGCTTTATGACACCGCCCGCCGCAACCCGCAACGTGTCGTATTCGCCGAAGGCATCCATCCCAACATGCTGAAAGCCGCCGTCGAAGCAAAAGCCGAAGGCATCTGCCATCCTATCTTATTAGGAAACGACGAAGCAATCGGCAAACTGGCCGAAGAACTCGACCTGAGCCTGGAAGGCATCGAAATCGTCAATCTCCGCCATCCGGACGAGTCGGAACGCCGCGAACGCTACTCACGCATCCTTGCCGAAAAACGTGCCCGCGAAGGCTTTACATACGAAGAAGCCAACGACAAGATGTTCGAACGCAACTACTTCGGTATGATGATGGTAGAAACCGGAGATGCAGACGCATTTATCACCGGACTCTATACCAGATACAGCAACACCATCAAAGTTGCCAAAGAAGTAATCGGCATCCAGCCCGGATTCAACCATTTCGGAACGATGCACATTCTTAATTCAAAGAAGGGTACCTACTTCCTGGCAGATACGCTGATCAACCGTCATCCGGATACGGAAACTCTGATTGACATCGCCAAACTGGCTGACAAGACAGTCCGTTTCTTCAACCATACACCGGTCATCTCGATGTTGTCGTACTCCAACTTCGGCGCCGATACCTCCGGCAGCCCTGTCAAAGTGCACGGAGCAGTGAACTATATGCAGAAGGAATATCCGGAACTCGCCATCGACGGTGAAATGCAGGTGAACTTTGCCATGAACCGCGAACTGCGTGACGCCAAGTATCCGTTCACCCGCCTGAAAGGTAAAGACGTGAATACGCTGATCTTCCCGAACCTGAGCTCCGCCAACGCAGGATACAAACTGCTGCAGGCAATGGACCCCGATACGGAATTCATCGGCCCTATCCAGATGGGACTGAACAAGCCTATCCATTTCACTGACTTTGAAAGTTCTGTCCGCGACATCGTGAACATCACAGCCGTAGCCGTGATCGACGCCATCGTAGTGAAGAAGAAAAACGAAAGCCGATGAGAAGACCGTTATCAAAATCACAAATAGTTTGCGTCAGCCTGCTTTGGCTGGCGCTTTGCTATTTAGTTCTCACAAAAGCCGAACGTATTGACGGTATGACGATAGTAATGCTTGTCATTTCGGCAGCGTTAGTCTTTATTCCTGTCTATAAGTCGATGAAAAAGAATAAATAAATATCTTTTTTCTGAGTTTTAATGCAATAAAATATCAAATTTGATGTTTTATTGCATTTTTCTTTATAAAATGTTTGCTAGTTCAATTTTTATCTTTACTTTTGCAACCGCATAAAAGAAATAGGTAATCGAAATTTAATCAACCAATAAAAGAAAAAAAGATTATGAATGCAGCAAAGGTATTAGACGATCTGAAAAGACGGTTCCCCAATGAACCGGAGTATCATCAGGCAGTAGAAGAAGTACTTTCTACTATTGAAGAAGAATACAACAAACACCCGGAGTTTGACAAAGCAAACTTAATCGAACGCTTGTGTATTCCTGATAGAGTATTTCAGTTCCGTGTAACTTGGATGGACGACAAAGGTAATATTCAGACAAACATGGGTTACCGTGTTCAGCACAACAACGCTATCGGCCCGTACAAAGGCGGTATCCGTTTCCACGCATCTGTAAACCTTTCCATCCTGAAATTCCTTGCCTTTGAGCAGACATTCAAAAACTCACTGACTACGCTGCCTATGGGTGGTGGTAAGGGTGGTTCCGACTTCTCTCCACGTGGTAAGTCAAACGCTGAAGTAATGCGTTTCGTACAGGCATTCATGCTGGAACTGTGGCGTCACATCGGTCCCGAAACTGACGTACCTGCAGGTGATATTGGTGTAGGTGGCCGCGAAGTAGGTTTCATGTTCGGTATGTACAAGAAGCTGGCTCACGAATTTACCGGCACATTCACTGGTAAAGGCCGCGAATTCGGTGGTTCACTGATTCGTCCGGAAGCTACCGGTTACGGTAACATCTACTTCCTGATGGAAATGCTGAAAACCAAAGGTACTGACCTGAAAGGCAAAACTTGTCTTGTTTCCGGTTCGGGTAACGTAGCTCAATATACAATCGAAAAAGTAATCGAACTGGGTGGTAAAGTAGTTACTTGCTCCGACTCTGACGGTTACATCTACGATCCGGACGGTATCGACCGCGAAAAGTTGGATTACATCATGGAACTGAAGAACCTCTACCGTGGCCGTATCCGCGAATACGCAGAGAAATATGGTTGCAAATATGTAGAAGGAGCTAAACCTTGGGGTGAAAAATGCGATATCGCACTGCCTTCTGCCACTCAGAACGAATTGAACGGCGACCACGCCCGTCAGTTGGTAGCAAATGGCTGTATAGCTGTATCTGAGGGAGCAAACATGCCTTCTACTCCGGAAGCTATCAAAGTATTCCAGGACGCTAAGATTCTGTACGCTCCGGGTAAAGCAGCTAATGCGGGTGGTGTATCAGTATCAGGTCTTGAAATGACTCAGAACTCCATCAAGTTGAGCTGGAGCGCTGAAGAAGTAGACGAAAAGCTGAAGAGCATCATGAAGAATATCCACGAAGCCTGCGTTCAGTATGGTACTGAAGCCGACGGATATGTAAACTATGTGAAAGGTGCTAACGTAGCCGGATTCATGAAGGTTGCCAAAGCTATGATGGCTCAGGGTATCGTATAATCAGCAAGATATAAGAAAGCTATAGTCATTTTTAAGATAAAGGCTCCCGCCTTCCGAAAGGAAGGACGGGAGTTTTTTTTTATATTGTACCGCAGTGGTGAAAAACAAGTAAAAGAGTGCAGGCAAACATGTAAAAGAGTGAGTGACAGGAAGTACTTCATTCTGGCAAATGATGTAGAAGAAAAAGGTAAAAGAAGTACATGACCCGGGTGAAAGATGTACTTGAAATAAAAAATACCGGAGGTTTTAAAGATTGTTCATAGTTATTCTCTATCTTTAGATAGAAATTATCAGTTTGACAAGCAAGCAAAATCGGTCTATCTTTGTTACATATTATAAACCCGGACAGAAGAGTAAAAAAGACTTCGGTTTATTTAAACTTCGCCTCCGACTAACATCTATTTTATGGAAGAAAAAAAACTAACTGCCGCGAACGGTCGTCCCATTGCCGACAATCAGAATTCGCAAACCGCAGGTCAACGCGGACCTGTCATGTTACAAGACCCATGGCTTATTGAAAAGCTTGCTCATTTTGATCGTGAAGTGATTCCGGAAAGACGTATGCATGCCAAAGGTTCGGGAGCTTACGGCACATTCACCGTCACTCATGACATTACGAAGTACACCCGTGCAGCTATTTTCAGCGAAGTCGGAAAGCAAACTGAATGTTTCGTCCGTTTCTCTACCGTAGCCGGAGAGCGTGGGGCGGCAGATGCCGAACGTGATATCCGCGGTTTTGCCATGAAATTCTACACCGAAGAGGGCAACTGGGATTTAGTCGGAAACAACACTCCTGTCTTTTTCTTACGTGATCCTCTTAAATTTCCGGATTTGAATCATGCCATCAAGCGAGACCCGAAAACGAACATGCGCAGCCCTAACAGCAACTGGGACTTCTGGACACTTCTGCCCGAAGCGCTTCATCAAGTGACAATCACTATGAGCCCTCGCGGCATTCCCTACTCCTATCGCCACATGCACGGATTCGGAAGCCACACCTATAGTTTTATCAATGCGGACAACCAGCGTATCTGGGTGAAATTCCACCTGCGCACCTTGCAGGGAATCAAAAACCTGACAGATCAGGAAGCGGAAGCGATCATCGCCAAAGACCGCGAATCTCATCAACGCGACCTTTTTGAAAGCATCGAAAAGGGAGATTACCCGAAATGGTTATTCCAGATTCAGTTAATGACGGAAGAGGAAGCGGACCATTACCGCATCAACCCGTTCGACCTGACCAAAGTATGGCCGCACAAAGACTTCCCGCTACAAGACGTCGGAATCCTTGAACTGAACCGTAATCCGGAAAACTATTTCGCAGAAGTAGAACAAGCAGCTTTCAACCCGATCAATACCGTAGATGGCATCGGATTCTCACCGGACAAGATGTTACAGGGACGTCTGTTCTCTTACGGCGACGCACAGCGTTATCGCCTCGGAGTGAACGCCGAACAAATTCCGGTGAATAAACCCCGTTGCCCGTTCCATGCTTACCACCGTGACGGAGCTATGCGCGTAGACGGCAACTACGGTGCAACCAAAGGCTACGAACCCAACAGTTACGGAGAATGGAAAGACTCTCCTCACATGAAAGAACCGCCTCTCAAAGCATCCGGCAACGGAGAAATATACAATTATAATGAACGCGAATATGATGATGATTACTACAGCCAGCCGGGAGATCTGTTCCGCTTGATGCCAGCGGACGAACAGCAACTTCTGTTTGAAAACACGGCACGTGCTATGGGAGACTCCGAATTATTCATTAAACAGCGTCACACCCGCAACTGCTACAAAGCAGATCCCGCATACGGTGCCGGAGTCGCCAAAGCATTGGGCATTGATCTGCAAGAAGCATTGAAAGAATAAAAGAACAACCAACCATTTGTCAAAGAAAGAGCATATTTCCCGACGGATTTATGCTCTTTTTTTCGACAGAACAGTAAACAGATGTATATCAGCAGAATAAAAATCCTTTTTTATTCCTTTAAAAGGAACGTCCCATTGGTTTTAAAGAAACAGGCCGTTGGTTTTAAACCAAGACCCCGTTCCTTTAAAACCAACGGGACTATTTAAAAAAAAGTTCTGCTTTTCCAATGAGAGCAGAACTTTTTTGTTTCATTTATTTATCAACCGGAAAGAGATCAGTCAATCCCCGGCATCAGAACAACACCGAGCTTCTTCTTACCATCCATCTTGACTACCATCGGCTTTTCAAAGCGGACATGACGCAGGAATTTCGTTTCTTCCACCGCAGGTTGGGCGTTAAGGAAATCCTGATTGTAGACTCCGTCATTCATAAAGGCATTGATCGTAAAATAGCCTACGCCGAACGAAGTGAGGTTCTGGAAGAAGTGAGTTCCCTGACTCGGGTCTACACGATAATTGGTCAGACCGGCCTCCACTATCACACGGGCGGCGGAGATATGCGGCCACTTCACCGGAATGCCCAGCCATGTGTCACTGCTGCCCCAACGTCCCGGACCTACAAGCACATAATTTCTTCCTGCATTGAGGAATTGCAGGTTCATCTTCTCTATTTCCCAGGCAATGGCCTGATTGTTCGAAGCACTGTATCCATCCGTCTTGACGTAGACGATATCATAAATTTCGTTCATGACGCCATGCCCCAATGAGTTATTGGAACGGAGCACCACGTCTTCATCCGGTATCAGCGTCAAGTCTTCGTCCAGCATTTCTTTGCTGTCCACAATCGGGCGGATTTGCAACAGGTAGAATGTACCCGTCTTATCTTGTTCACGGCTCAAGGTCGCGGCAAACTCAATCTCCACCGGGCGCCGCATTTCCTGTTCACCGTACTTCAAAACCAGTTGTAGGATGCGTGCCAGCGGGAATACATCGTGTTGAAGGATATTGGCAAACGTGATCACCTTGCGTCCACCGGGATACAAACCGTCACGGATCACCTGGTCATACGGATCGTAAGTAGAAGCGATATAGCGCAACGAACCGTCACTTTCGGCTTCCTTCACGTGAAGTTTCAACAGGTTAAAGCCGTCGTCGATAGAGAAATCATGCCCTGCGTTTTTCAAGTCCAATGCGTAGAAACGGGTCTGTGTTTCTTTCAAGGCTATCTCCATTTCACTGGTTTGCAACACTTGATTCGGGTGATAAGGAGAGAAACGAAGTGTCATACCTCCGTCTACAATATATTTTCCTAATCCAAGAGCCAGATTCACCGTGCCTTCTTCGGCTTTTTCATCTCCCAAGGGGTAGTAATTGAGCGAACGTGCCACGCCGGACATAGACGGGTAGTAACGGTCTCCGTATTGATTTCCCACGACTTCCTGCAAGATGACTGCCATCTTTTCCTGGTCGATCACGTTCGATGTGGCCTGCATATAGGCTTTACTGTCTCTGAAGTAAACCGACGCATAGACTCCTTTGATCGCATCGGAAAGCATACGGAGCATTTCGTAACGGTCGTCCAGATAAGGAATCATATACGTATTGTATATTCCGGCAAACGGCTGATAATGTGAATCTTCCAACAAGGAAGAAGAACGAATGGCAATCGGGGACTTCACCACATCGAAGAAGGTGAAAAAGTCCTCTACCAACCGGTCGGGCAGTTTCGCCTTTAGGAAATATCGTAGAATCGTATCATCGTCGGCATCCGAAAGAGCGATTTGATAGAGATTATTGGTCTCCATAAACTCGTCGAAGACATCGGTACACAGTACCACTGTCTTAGGAATTGCCACCCGTGCATTTTCGAACTCTTCAAATTCGGGATAACGCTTCACCATATTATCAATGAAGGCAAGGCCACGGCCTTTTCCTCCCAGCGAACCGTCGCCGATACGGGCAAAGTTGGAGTAACGGTCGAAACGGTCACGTTTGAAGACGGCAACCACTCCCTGATTTTTCATCTTCCGGTACTTCACGATCGCCTCGAAGATAATCCGGCGGTGTGCATCTACGTCCTGAAGACTTGTCCACGTGATCGGCTTCAGAAACTCGGCTACCGGAAACATGGCACGCGAATAGAGCCAGCGCGAAACGTGATTCCGGCTGATATGGTACAAGAAAGACTCGGCAGGCACGGCAAACAGGATATTCTGCAACTCTTTCAGGTTCCGCACACGGGCAATCTCCTCTCCTGTCTCCGGATTGCGGAACACAAAGTCACCGAACCCGAAGTTATCGGAAACGATGCGCCGCAGGTCAACGTCCATCTTTTTAGAATTTTTATCGATAAAGCTGGCACCGTATTTGGCGGCATACGAAGAGTTTTCCGATTCGGAGGACTGGATTATCAACGGTACGAACGGATCGTTCTTGCGTATGGCGGCACAAAGCTTGATACCTGCCAGACCGTCTTTCTCGCCCCGTTCCACTTTCGGGAAACGGACGTCGGTAATGACTCCTAATATATTATTCTGGTATTTGCGATAGATTTCCATCGCTTCCTGATACGTACGCGCCAAAACGATTTTAGGACGCCCACGCATACGAAGCGTTCGCTGATGCGCATTCAGAGCTTCGGTAGAAAATTCCTGGCTCTGCTTCAACACGAATTTATACAGGTTGGGAAGAATGGAAGAATAGAACCGGATGCCGTCTTCCACCAAAAGTATCATCTGCACGCCTACTTCCTGCACATCGTGTTCGAGGTTCATCTTATCTTCCATCAGTTTGATAATAGAAACCAACAGGTCGGTATTGCCCAGCCAGCAGAACACGTATTCAAATGCGCTCAGGTCTTCGTTGATAATCCGCTTCGTAATACCGTGACTGAAAGGAGTCAGGATAACGATCGGAATATGTTCGTATTTCTCTTTAATATGCCGACCGATATCAAAACTGTCATTGTCTCCCGTACTCGGCATACAGATCACCAGATCGAATGACATATTCTCCAACTGCGTCAATGCTTCCTCTTCCGTAGAAACCTGTGAGAAACGAGGCGGATAACGAAGTGACAAGGATGTATATTCATTAAATATCTTTTCGTCAATGCGTCCGTCATCTTCCAGCATGAAGGCGTCATACGGGTTGGCAATCAACAGAACATTGAAAATCCGCCGTGTCATCAAATTGGCGAATTGCGTATCTTTGAAGTAAAGCTGGTTTAATTTATACTTGCTGAGCATAGTCTCTTTCTATTTTTATTCCATAATGAAATGATTCATAGTACAGTCTACTTGACGTTTACCCTGCAAAGTTAATTTTTTAAATCTCATTTGCTATCATCTTCTTTATAAAGTTGTAATAAGTATTAAGTATTAGGTATTAAGTATTAACCTGACAGTTCACAGCGCAGCCTAATACCTAATACTTAATACCTAATACTTACCACTATCATTTTATCATTATTTAATCAAAATATCACCATAAAACCAATCATATTTGAAAAATTTTCCTATATTTGCAGTGTGAGCAGTTTACATTTTATCAGAATAACCTTTTAAAATATGATATCATGAACATCCAGAAAATCATGTCCTCTTTGGAGGCAAAGCACCCCGGTGAATTAGAGTATCTTCAAGCAGTAAAAGAAGTTCTTCTTTCGATCGAAGATATATACAATCAGCATCCCGAATTTGAAAAGGCCAAGATCATAGAAAGACTGGTAGAACCTGATCGTATCTTCACTTTCCGTGTCACTTGGGTAGACGATAAAGGGGAAGTTCAGACCAATCTCGGTTATCGTGTACAGTTCAACAATGCAATCGGCCCGTACAAAGGCGGTATTCGTTTCCATGCTTCCGTCAACCTCTCCATTTTGAAATTCCTCGGCTTCGAGCAGACATTCAAGAATGCGCTGACTACCCTTCCGATGGGTGGCGGCAAAGGCGGTTCGGACTTCTCCCCCCGTGGCAAGAGCGATGCTGAAATCATGCGTTTCTGTCAGGCGTTTATGCTTGAATTGTGGCGCCATCTGGGACCGGACATGGATGTACCAGCCGGTGATATCGGTGTAGGCGGACGCGAAGTAGGTTATATGTTCGGTATGTACAAGAAGCTGACCCGCGAATTTACGGGAACCTTTACCGGAAAAGGACTGGAGTTCGGCGGTTCGCTGATTCGTCCGGAAGCTACCGGCTTCGGCGGTTTGTACTTCGTTCATCAGATGTTGCAGGCAAAAAATATAGATATCAAAGGCAAGACAGTCGCTATCTCCGGCTTCGGTAATGTAGCTTGGGGCGCTGCCACCAAGGCGACCGAATTGGGTGCCAAAGTAATTACGATCTCCGGACCGGACGGATATATCTACGATCCGGACGGCATCAGCGGAGAAAAGATAGATTATATGCTCGAACTTCGGGCTTCGGGCAATGACATCGTTGCTCCTTACGCCGAAAAATATCCGGGTGCAACCTTCGTAGAGGGCAAGCGTCCGTGGGAAGTAAAAGCAGATATTGCACTTCCTTGCGCTACTCAGAACGAATTAAATGGAGAAGATGCACAAAATCTCATAAAAAATAACGTTCTTTGCATTGGAGAAATTTCCAACATGGGATGTACGCCGGAAGCAATCGACTTATTTATCGAAAAGAAAATAATGTATGCTCCGGGTAAGGCAGTCAACGCCGGTGGTGTTGCCACTTCCGGACTGGAAATGTCTCAGAACGCCATGCACCTGAGCTGGAGCGCTGCTGAAGTGGACGAAAAACTCCACGCCATCATGCACGGTATCCATGCACAATGCGTGAAATACGGTACAGAACCCGACGGATATATCAATTATGTGAAGGGAGCTAACATTGCCGGATTCATGAAAGTAGCTCACGCTATGATGGGACAAGGCGTTATTTAAAAGAGACTTTGTTTAGTTGTATTTGTATTTGTGGTTTGCGCTGCTCGCCTCCTGTGACAGGACGCGGGTAGCGCTATTTTTTTGAGATTAACATTATTTTCTTCAATGGAATTAATTATCTTTGTAGCATTATACAGTAATAACAATAAAAAATGCTACAACCCGAATTAAAACTCCGCCGCGACAAGATTCGCAGTCTGATGGTGTCACAGGGCATTGATGCCGCCCTCATTACTTGTAATGCTAATTTAATCTACACCTATGGCTGTGTAGTCAGCGGCTATCTTTATCTCCCTCTTCATTCACCGGCACTGCTGTTTTTCAAGCGGCCCAACAATATCACAGGCGAACACTCGTTCCCCATCCGCAAACCGGAACAGATCGTCGATATTCTGAAAGAAAAAGGGCTGCCCTTGCCCACTAAACTGATGCTGGAAGGCGACGAACTTCCTTATACCGAATATGTTCGTCTGGCAGGTTTGTTCCCGGACGCTGAAGTCGTGAACGGGACACCGCTGATCCGTCAGGCACGCAGCGTGAAGACAGCTATCGAAATCGAAATGTTCCGTCGTTCGGGCATGGCACATACCAAGGCATACGAACAGATTCCGTTCGCATATTACCCCGGAATGACAGATATCGAGTTCTCGATAGAAATCGAACGTCTGATGCGCCTTCAAGGTTGCCTCGGCATCTTCCGCGTGTTTGGACGCAGCATGGAAATCTTCATGGGAAGTGTGCTGACCGGAGATAATGCCGGTTATCCTTCTCCCTACGATTTTGCTTTAGGGGGTCGCGGACTCGATCCTGCCCTGCCCGGAGGCGCTGACAAGACTCCGCTGAAAGAAGGACAAAGTGTTATGGTCGATCTGGGAGGCAACTTCAACGGATATATGGGCGATATGAGCCGTGTGTTCTCTATCGGCAAATTGTCGGAAGAAGCATATACCGCTCACCAAGTTTGTCTGGATATCCAGGAAAAGATCGCTTCGATAGCCAGACCCGGCATTCCCTGCGAAATGCTGTATAACACTGCAATCGAAATGGTTACCCAAGCAGGTTTTGCCGATAAGTTTATGGGAACGGGACAACAAGCCAAGTTCATTGGTCACGGCATCGGACTTGAAATCAACGAAGCGCCTGTACTTGCTCCGCGCATCAAGCAGGAGCTGGAACCGGGCATGGTCTTTGCTCTCGAACCGAAAATCGTTCTTCCCGGTGTAGGCCCCGTAGGTATCGAAAACTCTTGGGTAGTGACAAACGAAGGAGTTGAGAAACTGACTAACTGCAACGAAGAAATTATAGAATTGTCATAAGGGACTGACTAAAAAGTCAATAGTATCTTAAATCTCCTCCTTCGGGAAGGAGGAGTACCCGTAGGGGGAGGTGGTAGGTGAATACATAATCCTATCATTTACAAAGAAATAGGAACAAACATTATTTCTCCTACCACCTCGGTCTGCGACCACTCCTCCTTCCCGAAGGAGGAGATTTGAGATAGAATCGACTTGTTAGTCACCCCAATTTGAACAAGAAAAGCTATTTTACAGGCTTCAGTCCCATCTTCGCCGCCCGTTCCAGCATAAAAGCATGGGCTGCCTCATACTCATTGGGGATAACTCCATCCAGAATAGCATCCTTTATCGCACTTTTCAAAGCACCGACTTCACGACAGGGCTGTAAGCCGAAAGTTTCCATGATCTCTTCTCCACTCACCGGAGGCTGGAAATTACGGACACGGTCCTTTTCTTCAAGGTCTTTCAACTTTTGGCGAACCAGCTGGAAGTTATTCAGAAAACGCTGCTTGCGCTCCATGTTTTTCGAAGTGATATCCGCTTCGCAAAGTGTCATCAAGTCGTCGATATCATCCCCCGCCTCAAAAAGCAGACGGCGTACGGCAGAATCCGTCACTACATCATCCGCTATCACAATGGGACGCATGTGCAAGCTGACCATTTTCTGCACATACTTCATCTTTTCATTCATCGGCAACTTCATCTTCCGGAAAATATTCGGAATCATCTTCTCACCGATAAAATTATGATTATGGAACGTCCAGCCCGCTTTAGGCTCCCAACGTTTCGTTGCGGGCTTGGCGATATCATGCAGCAAAGCCGCCCAACGCAACCAGAGATTATCCGTCTTTTTGCTGATATTGTCCAGCACTTCCAGCGTATGGTAAAAGTTGTCCTTGTGCGACCGGCCGTTTCGTGTTTCTACTCCCTGCAAGGCAGCCAGTTCCGGAAAAATCAACGGCAGCAGTCCGCTTCGTTCCAGTTCTACAAAGCCTTTTGAAGGGATAGGCGAAAGAATAATTTTATTCAGTTCATCCGCGATCCGTTCACGGGATATGATTTCAATCCGGTCTTTGTTACGGCAGAGCGATTCGAACGTATCGTCATCGATATAAAAATTCAGTTGCGTGGCAAAGCGGATGCAACGCATCATGCGCAGCGGGTCGTCACTGAATGTGATATCCGGATCGAGCGGTGTGCGGATGGTCTTTTCCTTCATGTCCGCCATGCCGCCAAACGGGTCAACCAGTTCGCCAAAACGTGCTTTGTTCAGGCAGACAGCCATTGCGTTAATAGTAAAGTCACGGCGGTTCTGATCGTCCTCCAATGTTCCGTCTTCCACGATGGGCTTCCGTGAATCCCGTTGATAGGATTCTTTGCGGGCGCCTACAAATTCGACTTCCGTACCTTTATATTTCACTTGTGCCGTACCGAAATTCTTGAAAACAGAGACGTGCGCACCACGCCCTAAGCGTTTTCCAAGTGCTTCCGCCATCGCGATTCCGCTGCCTACTACTACTACATCTATATCTTTGGAGGGACGTTGCAGAAAAATATCACGAACGTAACCGCCTACCACGTAACACTCCAGTCCAAGTGCGTCAGCGGTTTCGGCAATGTGTCCGAAGATCGGTTCGCTAAAATACTGTTTCAGTTCCTCTTGAGTCAACTCTATCATCTTTTTAATGCTTAACGACTGGCAACAGACAGTTAAATAGTTGATGAAAACACCGGCCGGCGGTCCATAATCATCAAACACTTATTGCCAATACAAGTTTTGAGGGGGCAAAATTACAAAAATAAGGGATATATTTGTATTTTTGTCGCTATAAAGTAAACGATGAACGGGCGAGGAACGGTAAACAGCAAGTAACACGAACGGCAAACCGCAAGTAACGAACAGTTAGCGGTAAGTCGTGAACACTGCACGTCCCATCTCCATCGCAAATCGTCTAATAGTAAAATGTAAACGGTATGATGAAAAAACTGATTATCTTCTTTTGCGGCACGCTGGCACTGACAGCCTGCGGAAACGGCATCGAGAAAAAAGCCAATGAAAAACTGACAATTGCCCGTGCTGCCTACGAACGTGGCGACTACGAAGAAGCAAAGACACAAATCGACAGTATCAAGATTTTGTATCCCAAAGCATTCGAGGCCCGCAAAGCCGGTCAGGAATTGATGCTGGATGTGGAACTCAAGGCTCAACAAGAGATTCTGGCCTTTTTGGACAGTGCTCTCCAAGCAAAGCAAGCAGCGTTTGACGCCATCAAAGGCAAGTACACCCTGGAGAAAGATGCCGAATATCAGCAAGTGGGTAACTACATATGGCCTACACAAGCCATCGAGAAGAATCTCCATCGTTCCTTCCTTCGCTTCCAAGTGAGCGAGCAGGGAATTATGAGCATGACTTCCATTTATTGCGGAGCCGGCAATATCCATCATGTAGGCGTCAAAGTGACGACCCCCGACGGCAGTTTTGCCGAAACTCCGACTTCGAAGGACAGCTACGAAACATCGGATATGAACGAGAAAATAGAAAAAGCCGATTACAAACTGGGAGAAGACGGTAACGTGATCGAATTTCTGAACCTCAACAAGGACAAAAATATCCGTGTGGAATTTATCGGCGACCGTAGATACACAACGACTATGAGTCCGACCGACCGCCAGGCAGTAGCAGGCGTTTACGAACTGTCGAAAATCCTTTCCGCCATACAACAAATCAAGAAAGAACAGGAAGACGCCAATCTGAAAATCGGATTTATCAATAAGAAGAAAGAACGGAAAGCACTGGAAGAAGCTGCCGAAGAATAAAGGTTCTTTCGGAGTAACGGCTTTCCGGGAAAGTGATAAAAGCGCTATCGGAGAAGAATAAATCAAGCAGTCCGAAAAGGATAAGTAAAAAACGGTAAGCGATGAAAATTTGTATTTATCAAAGATAGCACATTTATTTTTTCATCGCTTACCGATTTTTATTTCAATTCAAGAGACTGTTCTCCGACTTATCATTAGGCACAAATAGTAATGATATTTCATTCCAACTTTAAAGAGACGCAGCATTGTTTTCTTGCTCGCACCCTTTTACTTTGGAGAAACGGCGTAAACCAGCATCCTAAAACGGCATAGCCTGCCTACATAAAACGGCGTAGCCTGACAGGTAGAAAGGACGCAGTCTCCAAAGGCTTATTTCACTCTCCTATTCAACTGATTATTAGCCTTTTCCACCTTTGACTTACCTATCCGTTTCCCCGTCCCTTTCTTTTTTCCGGCAGCGGGTTTCGCCTTTCCGGCGAACGGATTGTTACTTTTTTTGATTGGCATAACTTAACAAAACATCATTCTCCTTCGTAATACTCACCCAAAAACCAGCGGGCAATAAAGTCCCAGTTTTCGTGCAGCAGCTCTTTTCCGTTCTCGAATGGGAATTGCGCTTCCGGCAGCAGGTCATGTTCCATGCCGTACTTCAGCAGATCGAACGGGCACAGCCCTTCCTCGCAGAAAAGTTCGTACGCTTCTTCCTCAGCTATTTCCGCATTATACAGCGGATTCCGTTTGTCGGCAAAGTAACGGGCTACATCCGGACCTATCAGCAAACCTTTCGGATTAGCATACATCACGAAATCCGAAAACTCCTTCAAGTCGGGCAACAGAGCATCTTCTTCGTCCTCCCATTGCAGGGCCTGCACAAAGAACAGTTTCAAAGCCTCATACGAATCGAAGAACATCAACGGCTCGCCACCACTCGCTTTCAGGAAGCGCTCCACATTCACGGGCAACTGATCGCCCGGCGAGGCAACAGGCAAAGCAGTCCGCTGCTTCTCCATCAACTCCGATTCCATCAGCCAGTCTCCGGCAAGTCCGTCACTGATAGGCGCTTTCTCGAAAACATCCTCCAACTGCGCATAAATCACATCGGCAAACTCCAGCAAGTCCGCATCCAAGGGATTCTCCACACCGTCAAAATCATCGCCTACCGGCGAGTTAATTCCCCACAGCAAGAAAGCGATATCCTCTTTATTGATCTCGTCGGTGAGATAACCTTCCGACAATTCATAAAACGGCAGGTAACGTCCGTAATTCCTTTTATGCCAACGGATAAACTGGCGCCAGTTACCTCCGTCCGTCACACAGTCTTCCAGATAAAGAGTCAGCATCAGAGTCACCTGATTCTGGCTTTCCTGCGTCTCCGACTTATATAAATAAGATTCGCTGATGACAGGCAATAAAAGATTGGCAAATTCAAGATACCAGTGATCCGTCGCCAACACCTTTGCACGGCCATGAAGATCCAGCCATGCTTTCATATAAATTTTCCCTTGTTTCATTATTATTCTGTTGCTTGTTTTAGTTTCTCCACGCCCTATTACCTATTACCTATTACTTATTACCTATTCTACAGTCTTTTCAAAGCCAGTTTTATTACTTTCTCCACCGGAGCATCCGGTTCTTCCTTCAGGATAGCCAGCACCACTTTCTGCGAAGGGGCGGCGGCAAAGCCGAGCATAGTCAGAGCGGCTACCGCTTCCTCCTGCACTTCCACGCTGGCAGATTGCAGCAGCATTCCGGCAGAAGCGCTTCCTCCTGCCACGGTGGCTCCCATCGTCTTTATCTTGTCTTTCAGGTCGACAATGACACGCTGCGCTGTTTTCAGTCCGATCCCCTTTACCGTTTTCAGCAAGTTCGCATTTTCGGTGCTGATCACATTCACCAGTTCGGCAGGCGAAAGGGCGGAGAGAATCATACGCGCCGTATTGCCTCCGATACCCGACACGGAAATGAGCAGCAGGAAAATCTCCCGCTCCTGCTTATCGGCAAATCCGTAGAGCACATACGCGTCCTCCCGAATAGCTTCATAGATATATAACTTACAGTTTTTCTTTCCCTGAATAGCCGAATAAGTATTCAGGGATATGTTGGCGGCATAGCCTACCCCGTTACAGTCGATTACTGCGGTTGCCGGACTAAGTTCGGCAAGTTCGCCTTTTACATATTCTATCATATACCTTGCAAAGATAAGACAAATTCACCACAGATGAAAAGACTTTCGCAACATTTCCGCCTCGCAGTCAGAGGTGAAAAAATTAAAAATAATGCAGGCAGTAAACAAAACTTCCTAGTAATTTGTTTACTTTTGTGGCAGAATTAAAGAAAAATGTTCATATAAAACCAATAAAAGAATGAAAAAAGTAAGAGCAGCCATTGTCGGTTACGGCAATATCGGACACTATGTACTTGAAGCGCTACAGGCAGCGCCTGATTTCGAAATAGCCGGAGTAGTTCGTCGTGCAGGAGCAGAGAACAAGCCGGAAGAGTTGGCAAACTATGCAGTAGTCAAAGATATCAAAGAGCTGGAAGGAGTGGAAGTGGCCATCCTCTGCACGCCGACCCGCAGCGTTGAGAAATACGCGAAAGAATATTTGGCAATGGGAATCAACACAGTAGACAGCTTCGACATCCACACAGGCATCGTTGACCTACGCCGCACGCTGGATGCCACCGCCAAAGAGCACAAAGCCGTATCCATCATCTCCGCAGGATGGGACCCGGGAAGCGACTCGATCGTACGCACCATGCTCGAAGCAATCGCTCCGAAAGGCATCACTTACACCAACTTCGGCCCCGGCATGAGTATGGGGCACACCGTAGCCGTGAAAGCGATCGACGGAGTGAAAGCCGCCCTCTCCATGACGATCCCTACCGGAACGGGAATCCACCGCCGCATGGTATACATCGAACTGAAAGACGGATACAAGTTTGAAGAAGTAGCCGCAGCCATCAAGGCAGACCCTTACTTCGTGAACGACGAGACCCATGTAAAACTTGTGCCCAGCGTAGACGCACTGCTCGATATGGGACACGGTGTAAATCTGACTCGCAAGGGAGTTTCCGGTAAAACGCAGAATCAGCTGTTCGAGTTCAATATGCGCATCAACAATCCGGCACTGACCGCACAGGTACTTGTGTGCGTAGCACGCGCTTCCATGAAGCAGCAACCGGGATGCTACACCATGGTAGAAGTTCCCGTCATCGACCTCCTTCCGGGCGACCGCGAAGAGTGGATCGGACACCTGGTATAATCTTTTATCCACATAACTGAAATAAAAATAGAGAAAGGAGACACACCTTTCTCTATTTTTTTTATCTTTGTCGGAGAAGACAAAACACACTCAATATGAAAAGACTATTCATATTCTCAACATTTCTGTTATGCTTGCTATCGACTACCTTTTCACAGCAGTCCGGTAACACGATCAAACCGAATCTGAAGTATGAAAAAACCTCCAAGGAAGAGCTCACCATGACCGCTTACGCACCGGACACCTCCGCAACGGCGTATGCCGACATCCAGATACCTTATTACTCCAACGAACGCAATCCGACACTAAAAGAAAGCGTCAGCCAACTTGCGTCATTCCTCGATTTCCGAAAACAAGTAGCAAAACAATTTAATAACATAATTATATTAAAAAGAATATGAAGATATACAAAAAGACAGAACTTCCCAGACATGAGGAAGAAGAGTTTTCAGTCATAGTACTGACTTGTGACGAACATGGAGAAACCAATCTTGGGTTTTATAACTTTGACACGGAAGATTGGAGTTTTCTTTCGGAAGCTGACAAAAGTTATAGAGACTCTGAATTTGTATGGATATACCCACCAGCCAATCAGATGAAAGAGTTTTTGATAAAATCAATCAAAGCTGAACGCGAATCAGCTCCACCTTCATCGAAGGAAAACTGGTTTAGAAAGAAAACCCAACCTATTAAAAAGAAAATCACTCTGGCTTTCAAGAAAAAATAAAAGTGTACCTTTGCGGCGCTAACCAAAGCCGAAAGGAAACATTGGAAAATAAAAGATACAATAACGTCGAAGAATGGGCGAACACGCTCAGTCACGGAGCAGGTATACTGCTTGGAGTCATAGCCGGATATGTCCTGCTCGCAAAAGCGGCGGCGGGTGTCGAACCGAAGTGGGCGGTAGCTTGTGTATCCGTCTATCTGTTTGGCATGCTGTCTTCTTATGTCAGCTCCACCTGGTATCACGGCAGCCGTCCGGGTAAGCTGAAGGAATTGCTTCGCAAATTCGATCACGGGGCGATCTATCTGCATATTGCGGGGACGTACACCCCGTTTACACTGCTCGTCATGAGGCACGCAGGCGGTTGGGGATGGGGAATTTTCTCTTTTGTCTGGCTGTCGGCTATCGTCGGTTTTATACTGAGTTTCAAAAAACTGAAAGAACACAGTAACCTGGAAACCATTTGTTATATAGCTATGGGAGCCTGCATCCTCGTGGCTATGAAGCCTTTGATGGATCATTTAGCAGAGATGGGAGCCGGTCCGGCTTTTTGGTGGCTGATAGGCGGAGGAGTTTCGTATATCATCGGGGCAGTGTTCTATTCGCTGCGCAAGCCATATATGCACGCTACGTTCCATCTGTTCTGTTTGGGAGGAAGCATAGGGCATATCATAGCGATCTGGCTGATATTGTAAGTAAAAGAAAGCCGTCAGGCAGAGTTCATCATTTCAATACGATGCTTCATCATTCAACACAAAAATTTCTTCCACCGGAACCCCGAAATAACGTGCTATCCTCAGCGCAAGGACAGTAGAGGGAATAAACTTTCCGGTCTCTACCGTATTGATTGTCTTTCGGGTTACTCCAATGGCTACAGCCAGTTCTTCCTGGCTGATATTCTTCATCGCCCTGTAGACCTTTATTTTATTGAGCAGTTCTTTATTTTCCATCTTTATAGGGATTATACAGAAGCAATCTTCTTATTTCTGAGAAAAGCATAGCTACCACCACTATAACCAGAGCACCCATACGTACCGAGAGATTAAAAAAATCTCCAAAGCAATAAACTAATAATCCCATTTGCATAGCTGCATAAAAGCCTGCTGTCAAAGCCTTAGAATTATAGTCCGAATATATTTCACTATCTAATGCTCCCATTAATATCTTATCTTTCTTTATTCTCTCCAAAATATCGGAAGCTCTTATCGCTACAACGACATACAGCAAAACTGCAAATGCAAATATATACCATGTCTCTCCCAAAAATCCCTTTCTGCCAGTATCAAGACAAAATGTCTCCCACATTAATACTCCCATAAACAACATACCGACAATCGTCCGCATCAAAAGAGCATTAAACCTTTTAATCTCCATTTTCTCAATCGTAATATTTTCCATAACCATAGAATTTAGTCCATATTCTTATTTTTAAGTTTCACTCATAGGTTCCAAAAAGAAACCTTTAGGTTACAAATATAGATATTAAAAACTATATTCCAACCAATCATCCATCTATTTTTTAATTCTTCCGTTTTTGTTGAACCAAACACTCCCTTTCATTCGTTATATAAATAGAGACTCTAAAACTGCAAGAACCATGAACTGGGAAAATCACCTGATCAAAGACCTCCAATGGTCCAATGAGATTATCAACAGAGAAGCGAAAGAACGTGTAGCACGTGAGATCGCCGCCACAGCCAAAACAGGCGATGTGATAGGGGCCGGCTCCGGTTCCACCGTCTACCTCACTTTGTTTGAGCTGGCAAAGCGGATTCACGAAGAGCACCTATATCTGGAAGTGATTCCCGCCTCTCAGGAAATCTCCATGACTTGCATACAACTGGGCATCCCGCAGACCACCCTTTGGGACAAACGCCCCGACTGGACATTCGACGGAGCGGATGAGGTAGACCCCGACCGCAACCTGATAAAAGGACGTGGCGGAGCCATGTTCAAAGAAAAGCTGCTGATCAGAAGCAGCGGAAAAACCTTCATTATCGTCGATCCCAGCAAACTTGTCAATACCTTGGGAAGCAAATTCCCCATACCGGTAGAGGTGTTCCCACATGCACTGTCATACGTCGAAAAAGAACTGCGCCGACTGGGGGCCTCCGAAATTTCACTACGTCCCGCTCACGGAAAAGACGGTCCTATTTTGACAGAAAACGGAAACTTTATCCTCGACACCCGTTTCCATTATATTGACGCTTTGCTGGAAGAACAGCTGAAAACAATCACGGGCGTTATTGAAAGCGGACTTTTCATCAATTACGACATTGAGGTAGTCGTAGCCAGATAAAAACCAAGCATAGCACATAGGAAAATCACCTTTTTAACATTTCACCCTTCCTTACACCCGGTCTATCTTTGCAGCCGACTTAAGGAACCGACTATTCTGCACTCAATAAAATAGTGAAAGCACTATTCTCCCTTCTTTATCTCATACTATCATTTATCAATAAAAACAAAAAAACATAGTATGGAAAAGCAAAGCTTACCACAAACCGAAAATTTACAATTTCAATTTTCTTTTTTTAGAAATACTTGGAGCAAGGAGTCTACCATAATCACCCTGCACAACCTTTATCTGCAAACCATCGGCATACTTTGGAAAGCACAAACCGAATGCTACCGCAAACTGCAAGACCGTCCCGACCGCAGCAATGAAGCTAAAATGGTAAAAGATGCCATGCCTGTCGTCATCATCGAAGGTATCTGCCGCCCGCATTGCAGCCATGCCGCAGTCAATCTGGAAAAGATGAGCCGACTAGCCATGTACGACCTCGACCACCTGAACGAACGGACATCTGCCGTCAAAGCCCTTTTCCGTGCTCTCCCCTACGTGGCCTATACGCAGACCAGTATCTCCGACAGAGGCCTCAAAGTCGTCGTATTTCTCGATGCCCGCACCCCGGAAGAGTATCCCCTCGCCTACGCCATCTGCCAGCAGACACTGGAACGCATCGCCGGACATCCGTGCGACGAACAATGCGCCCGCATCACCCAACCCTGCTCTTGCGTATGGGATGCCGACGCCTACTACAACCCCGCTCCCGAACCTTATCCGTGGAGGGAAGAACTCGACACCGACCCTTCGTTGACCAACCTGATCAAGGATAAAAGAAACCTTCCGGGTAGCAACGGCAACCCTTACGCCACCAGTAACGGTTCCTCCTCCCCCTTCCCTCCCGCTACCGAAGCCTGCGGATACATCGAAACCTTCGCCCGTAACTTCACCCACTACCACCCCTGGCAGAAAGGCAACCGCCACGAGTCTATGCTGGCAATGGGAAGAAGCGCACGACGTAAGGGATTTTCGAAAGAGGAGCTTGAAAAATTAACATCTGTTATGTCAGTAGAGATCGTGAGAAACGGCTACACGCTGCAAGAACTCAGAAAAGACTTATCAGCTGGATATCAATACGTTGACCTATCTTATGTACCTCAAGAGACCAAGAATTCACTGACAGTACTGACAACTGACACCTTTAGGCCTGTTTTGATGGAAACCGAATGGGCGGAAGAAGAGGCATTGTCCATAAAAGATGAAGAATTACGGGGGGCTACTCCCTGCATTCCGAACGCTGTATACGACAATCTTCCCAACTTTCTAAAAAGGGCTCTGAAGCCGGCACGTACCAAACGCGAACGAGATATCCTGCTTCTGGGATTGCTCGCCAATCTAAGCGGCTGCATGCCGCAAGTCCGCATCAGTTTCGACCAGCGTCCTTATAGTCCGCAACTCTATACCCTGATTATCGCCCCTTCCGCCACCGGCAAAGGACTTCTCGTATTGGCAGGCATGCTTCCGCGAGAAATCGAAAATTACCTGAAAGGAGAAAACAAGCGAAGAAAAGATGCCTACGACCGGGAACTCAAGGAATGGGAACAAGCCCACCAACACCTCAAAAAAGGAACGCCATCCACAGGAGGAACCTCTCCTGCTTCCATGCCCGAAGAACCGGAATATTATCATCTTTGCGGTGCCGCCAGTACCTCCAGAAACCAGATTATCTGCCGGCTGAAAATCAACGGCGACCTCGGACTTATCATCAACGCCACCGAACTGGATATGATCTCCGGTGCCATCAAGCAGGATTATGGCAAGCACGACGATGTGTTCCGCGCAGCATACCATCACGAATCGGTAGCTACAGACTACAAAGTGGACCGGCAAATCATCACTGCCGAAGAACCACGTCTGGCACTCTGCCTGTCCGGTACACCCAACCAACTGCCTAAATTTATCCGCTCCATAGATAACGGACTTTTCTGCCGTTTCACCATCTATACCTGCGGGGCGCGCTGGAAATACCGCTCGGCAGCTCCCATCAAGGGACAAGAGGACTATATCACGTATTACAAGGGTCTCAGCCGGGAAGTATTGGATATGTACTACCTCTTCCAGCAGTCGCCCACGGAAGTCACCCTGACTGACGCCCAATGGGAGGAACATACCTCCTATTTCGACCGTCTGCTGAACGAAGTAGCCAGCGAACAGGCGGACGCACCGGGTTCCATCGTGCTCCGTGGCGCACTGATGGTAGCACGCATAGCCTCCATCTTCACCGCCCTGCGCAAATACGAAGGTGCCATGCACATGAAGGAGTATATCTGCACGGATGAAGATTTTCATGCCTCCATGCAGATCGTACAAACCACCATTGATCATAGCCTGCTACTCGCCTCTTCGCTGCCGGGAGACGAAGTAAAATCAAAACCTCTGAAGTCTTACTTCCGAATCCGGACGATTGTAGAAAGCCTTCCTAAGACTTTTACTTACAAAGAAGTAAAGGAAAAAGCACTGACAGAAAAGATCTGCGAAAGAAGTACATGCAGATATCTAAAGAAACTCATAGAGCTTAAGTATATTGAAAAACAAGAAGATACATATATCAAGATCAAAGAATTCACAGATAAGCAGGCCTAAAGTGTCAGTTGTCAGTGTCAGTGACGGAAAGGAGCCGAATACCTGGTATAGAAAATATACATCGAAGTAACAACGAACTTCCGAAAGGTAGCGGAAACAAGTACAAGAAAGAAGCAAGGGATGTACAAGAGCCGAGAAAGGCAAGTACTGGAATGAGGAAAAAGAAGTACTGAAACCACCTCTATCAAGTACTAGAAAGAAGCAAAGCATATACAAGAAGAGAGAAAGAGAAGTACAACAATCGGCTGAATGATATACTGAAAACCGGAAAAAGACGTATGAACAGCAGCAGAGGAAGGTACTTCATTCTCTCTTTTTTCAAGGCTCGCCCAAATGACGGACTATCTGTTCCACCTCCTGCCGCAGGAAACGATGCCGCCGTGCATTATATCCGATGCCACCCAACGCCTGCATTAACGGCTGGCATTGCTTGATCCATCTCATCAGTGTTTTAAGAGCTGTCTCAGCCGAACGTCCCGGACAATAAAGCAGAGCCAGCTCTACTTTGTCATAGGCTCTCATTTCAAAATTTTTCTCTTCAAGTAATTCTTTCATAATCTCGTGTTATTAGCATTTTATAATGGTATAAAGGTACTAATAAAAGTTCATTTTGTAAAATAATAAGCAGATTTATTGAGATAAATACAGACTTTTCCGGATAAAAAAGGATATCGGCGGACACCTGCAGACAAATACAGACAAGCAAAGAAAATAATTCGAACAGGGGGAGCGATTAACCAATAATAAGTAGTATCTTTAGCGGAACAAACGAAATCAAAATGGAAAATCAAAACCATGCATTCAACTATGCATATCTACTCAAACAAGTAAAAGCAAGAGTACTACTAGCACAAAAAAAGGCGATTTACACAGCCAATGAAGAAATGCTTTCAATGTATTGGGATATTGGCAAACTACTGTCCGAGAGTCAAAAACAAATAGGTTGGGGAAACAATGCCCTAGAGAAGCTCGCCAATGACTTGAAGAATGATTATCCGGAGATGAAAGGATTCTCTGTCAGGAACTGCCAAGTCATGATACAGTTCTATAACGAATATAATCAGCAACTTACAAATACGCAACGGACCGTTGCGCATTTAGAATATTCCAATCTAATACTTCCCGTCAAGCAATTAGGATGGGCACATAATGTAGCACTTATGCAAAAAGTGAGAAAGATATCAAATCCGGACTTCCCAGCATCGAAGAGTTGGAAAACAAACTTAGCCGGGATCTACAAGACATAGACAATAAAGAATAAGACATAGCATAGTCCTAAACCCCAATCAGGAACGAATCGTTCCATTCCCTGATGTGAACTGAACAGTATTATTCAGCTTGCATCAGGGAATTTCTTTTTAATCCCGGCCTCAAACCACCACAAGAACAGACATCCGCAGACATTTACGGATAAAAAAGGACATCGGCGGACACCTGCGGACAAATACAGACATCGCCCATCCCCACTACCATACTTTTGTCATGTCACAAGCAAGGAACCACTTGTGACGCAACACTTTATTATCATTTATTCAAGAACTTAAAACCAGTAAAGAAATGGCAAAAGTATTTTCATTCACCAGCGTGCTCCGCAAGAACATGATGGAAAAAGACAAGCCGGACCTGTATTACGCTCTCGCCAAATCGAGCGGAGAGATCGATATAGATGAAATGGCGGAACGCATCCAGCGTTCGAGTACCGTGAACTGGGCAGACGTAGTGTGTGTGCTGCGTGCCCTGCAGACGGAAATGATCGACAGTTTCAAGAAAGGAGAGATCGTCCGCCTGGGGAATATCGGTTCGTTCTATGTCACCTTGCGCAGCAATGGCGTACTCGTCCAAAAGGACGTGAAAGAAGGATTGATCAAAGGCGCCCGTGTCCGCTTCCGCCCCGGAAAGGAGATTAAAGACGCACTGAAAACGCTGGACTACAGCAAGTACAAACCGGAAAGCAGCGAAGGAGACAAGACCGATCCGGAAAACCCCAAACCCAAACCGGATCCCGATGACGGTGACGAAGAAGCTCCGGACCCTACCGTATAAGGCAATCATAAACCGGGGATTTACCAAATCTGACGAATCATGAGAAAGATCGATTTAATCGTGATCCACTGTTCCGCAACACGGGTGGACCGGACACTGACGGCCTTTGATCTGGAGACGCTGCACCGGCGACGGGGATTCAACGGAACAGGTTATCACTACTATATCCGCAAAGACGGGACAACACTTCTCACCCGTCCCATCGAACGCATCGGGGCACATGCAAAAGGATTCAATGCGTCGAGTATCGGAATCTGCTATGAAGGCGGTCTGGACTGCCGGGGACGCCCGGCAGATACACGGACGCCGGAACAACGTGCTTCGCTCCGGCTGCTGGTGCATCAATTGGAGCAACGTTTCCCCGGCTGCCGGGTGTGCGGACACCGGGATCTCAGTCCGGATCTGAACGGAGACGGGGAAATCGAACCGGAAGAGTGGATCAAGGCGTGTCCTTGCTTTGAGGTAAAGGAAAGCCTGTGAGGACAATATAAATGAGCAAAGGTATAAAGACGTTTTCAGGAAGTAATTAATCTTTTAAAGTATCGGAAAGGAGGTGTGTAAATTATGGCAATGAAGAAATCCCTTTGGGATATGATTCTGAAAGTAGTCATCGCGGTGGCTTCGGCAGTAGCAGGCGTGTTGGGCGCTAATGCGATGAATCTGTAATAAGTTAACACAGGTGGCACAATAAAAGATAATCATTCAGTAGAGTGAAATTATACAAACTTGTGTCACCTGTGATTTTCCATTAAAAAATAATCTAATAAATAATATGTTGTATATGAAAAGATTTTATTTTATTTTTCTATTGATAGGTTTGTTGGGAGGTACCGTTCAGGCTCAAATACCCCAAGCACCTCAATCATTACCAAGTCCCAATGTAGCCAATCTCGGACTTTATGGTGAAATTCCGGTTTCCTGTTTTACTGGTATTCCCGATGTGTCTATCCCCTTATATGAAGTAACAGTCGGAGACTTTCATGTGCCATTCTCTCTTAGTTATCATGCTGCCGGCATTCGTCCGGATCAACATCCCGGATGGACCGGAGTTGGATGGAATCTGAATGCCGGAGGTGTTATTTCAAGAATCGTAAAAGGATCTCCAGATGAACTAAATGTAAATTACCCCGGACTTGAAGAAAAAGGATACTACTTTCATTCCGGCATCTTGGCCCCTCCTACATGGAACACTTCGGATTACCTTGAAACAACGATAGAACGCTTTGGGGATTTTGACATCGAACCGGATGAATTTAACTTCAGTTTCTTGAATTACCAAGGGAAATTTATGATGAATAGTGACAAAACATGGATGGTACAATGCGACAAACCTATCAAAGTGGACTTCAGCGGAACATGGATGAAAGTCCCATTTAACCACGCTTATACCGCTTTCGAATATTCCGGCTATTCTCCTTCTTTTGACGGTTTTACTTTAACCGCTGAAGATGGCACTCAATATGTTTTTGGCAAAGAACAGAATGCAATTGAATATTCTATCAGTTTTTTCAACCAATCGACTGACTTTTGGACTGCTACTGCTTGGCATCTGACAAAGATCCTTCTGGCTAATGGACAGGAAATTACTTATTCGTATACACGTGGAGATTTTATTAACCAAATGGATATCTCCTTGAACGATGATTTAGGATCATATACTTATGGTGGCGGTTTTCTCTCTCCAGAATGTGAATCTTCAAGCCATTCCTCAATTGGCGCGAGTTACGAAGGAAGCCTGATATCTCCAGTTTATCTTGATCATATCTCCTTCCCAGAATGTGATGTAACATTTAGTCGTTATGAAACTACCGAACTTAGATATCCACGGGATATTTACGAATTTAAGTATGGTATATGGCAGAGAAATCCCCACTACCGTTTTGTCAACTTCCTTGCAGACAATCCGATTGACGACAATTATCCGGCATGTCTGAATAAACTAAAATGGTATAAACTCAACAATCTGGAGGTTAAGGATAAGAAAGGGAAATGGATCAGAGATTTTAACTTCACATATACAAACGATCCATCCCAACGACTGATGTTAAAGTCTATATCAGAATTTGTATGGGGAATAAAAGGAAGAAACTACGAGATGAAGTATAACTCTCCAGAACTGTTACCTGTATATCTAGCTGGCAAAGTCGATCATTGGGGATTCTTTAACAACCGTCTGATGACTGAAAATTACGAAACCCATTATGCCTCACGCGAGCCAAACGACCAAGTGCTGACTTATGGAGTACTGGACAAATTGTACTATCCCACCGGAGGGTATACACGTTTCGAATTTGAGTCCCATAAATATTGCAAGCAAGTAAAAGTGAACCGCTGGGAAGGATGCGACGAATCATTAACCTCTAAAACAGCAGGAGGATTAAGAATTAAAAAGATAATAAACAGCGTCACTGGTGAAGAAGCAGATGAAAAACTGGATAAAGAATATTTTTATGTAAGTGATTATATGACCAGAAAAGATAAGGCGAATGTATCAAGCGGTGTTTTGGGCGGACAGTTTAAATATTATTTTGATGATTATCATGTACGTGGAAAATCAGATAAAAACCTGAAGCGTATTATCAAAAGATTCAGCAGCCAATCTGTACTACCAGCTTGTATCAACTCCTCCGGTTGTCATATTGGATATAGTGAAGTTATTGAGAAAAGAATAGACGGCTCATTCACACGTTACCAATATACCAACTTTGATAACGGACATCTTGACGATGCCCCCGACGCCCTAATCTATCCAAACCGTCTTCCTTACCAACCTTATGCCTCCAGAGAAATAGAGCGAGGATGCCTTTTACACAAAACGGAGTACTCGGCAGATAATACAATAAAATCTGAGATACAAATGACTTATGAGCGCTCTCCAGAACAATATGTCAAGTCTATGAAAGTATCAACTGCTCGATTTTGTCCGAGTTCGGTCGTTTATTATATAGATGGTTGCGCATACAAAGAGTATTTATACAATTACCGGACGAAAAATCTGGTGGAAACAAACCATGATAACCCTTTAGCTCCGGTAAATATACAAACTGACTATGAATATGATCAGTATGGCTTGATAAAAGAAACGAAGACCACCGTCAACGGAGGTATACAGAAGCTGGTACACAAAAGACCTTACGATTTCACATCAAAGGTCTGCACAGAAATGGTGAATAATCATGTTCTCTCACCTGTCGTTCAAGAATTGAAATACTTCATTCCCGAAGGTAAATCTCCCCAGAAACTCCGAGAAATAAATTATGAATATACAAAGATGGGAGGTACATCGTCCATCACTATTTTCCCTTGCACTGCTATATGGCAAAGAGTAGGTGACGGACCTCTGAAGGAAACTTATCATTGCATGGACTATGATGGCTACAAACATCCTTTGTACGTAATAAGAGGAGGTGAAAAAACAGTCTACCTCTGGGGATATAATTATCAGCATCTGGTGGCGGAAATAAAAGGGGTAACCCTTCAGGAAGTTGAAACAGCTATAGGAGATTTACTTTCATTTATGCAAGCAGAAACTCCAGACTTTTCCAAACTTACTTTGCTGAGAACTTCGTTGCCTCAAGCACAAATAACTTCATACACTTATCAGCCTATGGTAGGAACTACTTCTATGACTAATCCGCGTGGAATATCTGTTTATTACGAATACGATTTACTACAACGACTTAAGAATCAAAAAGATAACAACCAAAAAGTTGAAAAGAAATATGATTATCAATATTCATTAGATCTTCAATAATTAAAATTAAAAATATGAGAAAACATATTATATTTCTATTGTCCATGTTCAGTGCTACCCTAGCCTGCGGACATACGGCAGATACTAATGTAAAACTATCAAAAGCCGTAAATGACACATTACCTTCTGTTCCACAGAATACGAATTACGTTTTTACCCGTACAATGCTCAGCGGAGACGGTGGAAAATATTTTGATGAAATTCAATTTTACGATGGACTAGGGCGCGAATCCGAGCGAACACTATCCGATGGGAACAACTTTCTGGGTGCCATTTACAAGCATTTCTTGCAAGAATACGATAGCCTGGGACGAGCAGAGAAAACATGGCTTCCAGCCACTTCCAAGCAAACCTTCTTGAAACCTGAAAGTTATAAACTACTTATCAATGGAGCTTATGACAGAAATGACAAAAGACCCTTTGCACAAACAATCTATGAGCCATCATCTACCCTGAACCGTACTTTCCGGCAATATAGTCCCGGTGACGCTTGGGCAGATCATCCCAAACAAACGGAATATCTGGCAAATACATCATCCGATTTGTTACGCTGCTCATTCTATTACATAAATGAATATAATTATCTAGGTCGTCAGAATGATTATCCCACCGGAGACTTGAATGTCACGAAAACGGCAGATGAGGATGGAAAAACGACTTATACTTTTATCGATAAACAGGGGCATACTGTGCTTATCAGGCAGTTGAACGGAAGTGAAAAGGCAGATACCTATTCCGTTTATGACAGTATGGGCAGATTACGATTCGTACTTCCTCCGATGATAAATGACAATATATCGTTAAGCAATCTTGAATTATATGCCTATGAGTACAAGTATGACTCCTTTGGCCGTTGCATTTCAAAAAAACTTCCAGGTTGTTCCGCTGTCAGCTACGTTTACGATAAGTCTGACAGGATTATCTTATCTCAAGATGGAAACCAATCTTTGAAAAAAGAATGGACCTTCACATTTTACGATAACATAGGAAGAGAAACGCTCAAAGGGCTTTGCAATCTTACAGCCAAACCGTCACTGGAAAATGTAATAGTCAGAGCATATCGGACTTCTACTGAAAACGGAGGAGTACTTAAGTCGGGGTATGAAGTCGAAAACTTTCCTTATACGCTGTCTTCTTTATTGCAGGCAAACTATTATGATGACTATTATTTTACTTCGGATATACAGTTAGCTTATGACCATAACAGCAAATATGACTTCCAATACATAAACGCAACTTACGGTAGTATTTCTGCTCGTGGATTACTGACAGGCACGAAAGTTAAAATTTTAGGCACCGATCTTTATCTATCAAGCGCTTTTTATTATGATGATAAAGGAAAAATCGTACAGAGCCGCTCGCAAAACCATAAAGGAGGATATGATGTCGAATATTATTCTTATACTTTTAGCGGAAAACTTTCGGCCAAAATGTGCACATATCAAGTAAAAAACGGAAATCAGTATGTGGAAGAGTATAACTATGTATATAACGAAGTGGATGATATTATTTCAATAAACCACAAATTCGGTGATGCCATCAATTCAAAGCAGTTGGTTAGTTACCAATATGATACCGCTCGCCGTATACAATTCAAAGATGTGGGAATGAATGGAGTTATAACCAGATACATATATGATATCCACGACCAGATGACAGAGTCAACTTCTCCATTTTTCTCACAACAACTCTTTTATCATAATGGCACCGGCACACCATGCTATAATGGGAATATCAGTAGTATGGCGTGGAAATCAGAAAGTGATGCCAACATGAGAGGCTATCGTTTTAAGTATGACGGATTAAACCGTTTGGTTCATGCAGAATATGGTGAAAAAGACGATATGAGTCTGAATCGGGGACGCTATGACGAAGGTATCACTTCTTATGACAAGAATGGGAATATCAGAGGATTACAACGTTTTGGACAGACAGATACAAATGCTTACGGACAAGTTGATGGCTTATCATTATCATATACCGGCAATCGTTTACTCTGCGTAACAGATAGCGCAACCAAGAATACTTATGGCAGCGGATTCGATTTTAAAAAAGGAGCTGAACTAGCAACAGAATACTTTTACGACACTAATGGTAATCTGACCAAAGATTTAAACAAGAAAATTACTGATATTCAATATAATTATCTAAATTTGCCCCAAATAATAGAGTTCGTTGACGGAAGTACGGTCAGCTATCTGTATAGAGCCGACGGAAGAAAACTTCAGGTCACTCACAAGAACGAAAATTCTGTGAACGTTACAGACTATTGCGGCAATGCGGTCTATGAAAATGGAAGTCTCAAAAAGATTCTAACTGAAGGTGAAGGGTACATTTCTTTATCCGGTTCCACACCCGTCTACAATTATTACCTAAAAGATCATATGGGTAATATCCGTATTGTATACGATCAGAACCGTGAAGTAAAAGACGTGAATCATTATTATCCATTTGGAGGACTAATAGCTTCGTCTGCTAATTCCAACCAACCCTATAAGTATAATGGGAAGGAATTGGACAGAAAAAACGGACTGGATTGGTATGATTATGGAGCCAGACATTATGACGCAACGTTAGGAAGATGGCACGTAATGGATTCATCAAGTGAAAAGAATTATTCAAATACTCCTTATGGGTATTGCTTTAATAATCCAGTTACACATATAGACCCGGATGGCAAACAAGGAGTAGCAATCCCGACGCCCTATGGCCCTCTCCCGTTCTATTACCCTTTGGCAAATACTCAAAGCTATAACTTGCCTTCAGATCAGCAAATAATGAGACATACATCTAACAAGTTCGCAGAGTTGGGCCAAATGATTACTGATGCCCCCAAGATGTCTTATACCTTTGGCTCTCTTTTGTTTTATCAAGTAAAGAGCGCTGTTAGTCCTGAATACAATCATCAGAGGAAAAGAGACAGAAGAGCTAAAGAGGATTTAGACCAGCAACAGGCAAACATAGCAAATAGCATAGATACCAACGTATCGGGAATGATGCCTAATGGTGATCCGGCTCCTAAAAGGGATCCTAAAGGATTACAATCATGGGCATTAAAAATTGGAATAGGAAGTACTATTATTGAAGATTCATATAACAACATTATTGAACATATAACAAATTTCCAAAACAACGATAGTACCCAAGATGTTATACCTAAGAAAACTGATGATATACAAAAAGGTAATAACAACGATTATATATTAACGCCAATAAGTTCTAAGTTAGATGAAATTTTTAAACGTAACTGGTAAACAGATAAAATACATACAGAATATCATATATTTTATATGCTTTTTAAAAATAGTATCTGCATTATTTTTCAGTGAATATGTGCCAAAGCCTTTTAAACACCCGGCATTTGGTCTGATTCTTTTAGGCTTTCTCATCTTTTTGCCACAAATAAGAAGGAGGTTAAAATGAAAAAAGAAAAGTTAGTTTATCGCTTATGCTATTATTCACATGTGACTTTTTATTATTTATTCTGGAGTTACTTTATTATTCTAATAATAATTCATTTCCTAGGAATTGAACTTAATACATATCTTGGATATCTGTTTTTTCTACTGTTAGGGTTATGGCTAGGTAGTTCAACAGCGTTAACCGCAACTCGATATATGAAAAAAATATATCAGAAAGAACAGTACCTAGATAAAAAGAAAGAGTAAATGATTTATATTCCCTGACATAATTAACCAGCTATGGCTAATCTATTTCAGGGAATATTTACAACTTTCATTCTATTTTTACAGAAGTAAGAACCAGCAAACAAGCAGTAAATATATAAGAGATATTTTTATAACTATATTCAAGAAGATAACCATACTCAACAGCATTTTAATGATTATCTATTGTTTTTTCATCCTGACTTAGGAAAATTTGAGTTTATGTTTATTATCATGATATTATTATTAATTTCATGGATAATATGGTTGATAGGTAAGATATTAAATTACTTTGAGAGGAATAAACATCCAAAGGGAAAGGAAGTAGAAACTAATGATATTATTCAAACAGCTTGTTTCAAATTTCATCAAAACATTGATATGTTATATTATTACTGTGCAGCAGCATATATTATTTTCTTCGCTCGAAAATCCATATATATTGATTATTTATGCTACTTTTACTAGGATTATTTCTTGGAAATCGAATAGCAATAAGAGCCAACTTATATATTTTAAATCGAGTTAGTAAAAAGAAAAAAAAATAAATAACTCTTATGCACTAGGATTTACCAGTCTCCTACCTTGATATGGGCAATTAGAACATAATTAACCCATATCAAGGTATATAAAATCACAAAAATATGAGACATCTTTTTATAGCAATATATGAGAAACTTACTTCATGGTTTTGCGTCATAATAATTCCTTACTTCATATTTTCCTCTTTTTTTTATAAATATTACTACCTAAAGCATACTATTGTAATAGTACTCATGCTTTGGGGAGCAATTATTGCAATAGGTGGAATGATGAGTTATCTGTTTCCATATATAAAAATACTTAAACAGCCTCTGAAAGAAAAAGGAATGATCCGGACATTATATTTGAACTCCGAAATAATAATACCGCAAATTTATTGCTGGTATTTTGTAATATATATAACCTTCAGTTTAGAGTTTAAGTCTATATTATACAATTATCTGATGTTACTTTTAACAGGATTATTCCTTGGATATAAAACAACAATGAAAGTAAACAAATATACATTAGAAGAAGCCTATCGGAAAAAGCAGGAACATAAAAAACAGAAAAGGAGTAAATAGAAGATAAACAAAGAAGAGTAGACTCAACAAATATGCAAGGGACTCACAATATATACGCATTTGTCGGCCTACTCTTCCTGTTACCTCCCGGACGTTCTCAATGAAACATCCGGAAGATTAAAACTCCCTTTTCAGGTTCCGAAGCAGCTCTTCTTTCCTCGCTTTATACTTCTTGGAAAGAGGATTGTACGAGTAAAGGTTGGTATGTTTCAAACGTATCTCGTCTGTCTGTTCCTTTCGGCGCTCTTCCCGCTCTTCCACATCATCCGGATCTTCGGACTTACGTCTTACACCTCTCCTACTAAACAACTGAAACTTGGATGTACCCCGAAGCTGACGAATCAGCATCTTGATAATCCGGACAATAATCTCCTGTTCCTGTTCGGAATAAGGCCTATCTACTGTCTCTGTATAGGAGAGATAATAAACTTTCAGCTCTTCTTCCAGCTCTTGCAAAAAATGCATCCGCTCAACTCTGGAAAACTTCTTTCTACCAGTATGCAAATCTTTTAAAATCTTCATTTAGTCTACTTTTTTTAAGTCCGATAAAAGCGTGAGTCCTTTAATAAGTACACTTATGGAACATGGGACACTTAAAAGAGAGTCCGACTATTTCAATATAACAGAGAAGAAAAACTAATATTTTCTACAAGAATCATTTCTTAAAAGTTTTCCAAAACGGAAAACTTTCTGTATCAGGCAGAAAGAAAAGTTTCCCGAAATTTAATGTTAAAACCTATCCAAGCTATCACAATATCCTTTATCTTTGTATCCGGTTTCGGAACTAAAAAGAGGTTTAGTCAATGAGGGAACGCTGTGCAAATCGGCGACAGTACCCGCTGCTGTAATTCTCTGTGAATCCGCACACTATGTCACTGCATCGGCAGATGTGGGAAGGCGCTGCGGGGGAGGGATAAGTCAGAAGACCTGCCGGAGTCAAATAAACATATTATTAATCACTTTCGGGAGTTAAAGTTATGAACTACGCGGAAATTTGTATCATCAAACGGGATGGTAAAAGAGAAGATTTCTCTATCAGTAAGATCAAGAATGCGATCGGTAAAGCATTCAGTGCGACAGGGATTCAGGACGAGCAGCAACTGATTGCTGACGTCACGATGAGTGTAATCAGTCAGTTCACTACCCCCACGATCACCGTGGAGGAAATTCAGGATTTAGTAGAAAAGGCATTGATGAAGGTACGCCCCGAAGTGGCCAAGAAGTACATCATCTACCGCGAATGGCGGAACACGGAGCGGGACAAGAAAACCCAGATGAAGCACGTAATGGACGGCATCGTCGCCATCGACAAGAACGACGTGAACCTGAGCAACGCCAACATGAGCAGCCACACGCCTGCCGGACAAATGATGACATTCGCATCGGAAGTCACCAAAGACTACACCTATAAATATCTGTTGCCGAAACGTTTTGCCGAAGCGCACCAGTTGGGCGATATCCATATTCACGACCTCGATTATTACCCTACAAAGACGACCACCTGCATCCAATATGACATGGACGATCTCTTTGAACGTGGCTTCCGCACCAAGAACGGCAGCATCCGCACGCCGCAAAGCATCCAAAGTTATGCTACGCTTGCCACCATCATCTTCCAGACCAACCAGAACGAGCAGCACGGCGGACAGGCAATCCCCGCCTTCGACTTCTTCATGGCAAAAGGGGTGGCAAAGTCTTTCCGCAAACATCTGGCTTCGTTCATCAATTTCTACGTGGCGATGGAAAACGGAACACAGGCGGACGAGAAAGCAATCCGTACCTTAATCAAGGAACATCTGCCTTCTATCAAATCGACCGAAGCAGAACGCGAGACATTGCGCATCGCCCTGATAGCCCTGCAAATCATTATTGACAAGGAACACCTGACACGCATCGCAGAGAAAGCGTACCAGCAGACAAAGAAGGATACGCATCAGGCAATGGAAGGATTTATCCACAACCTGAACACCATGCATTCCCGTGGAGGTAACCAAGTGGTATTCAGCTCCATCAACTACGGAACGGATACTTCCGCCGAAGGCCGCCTCGTGATCGAGGAACTGCTGAAAGCCACCATCGAAGGACTCGGAACACGTGGCGAAGTCCCCGTATTCCCGATCCAGATATTCAAAGTAAAGGACGGAGTTTCTTACTCCGAAAAGGACTTCGAGAAAGCGATGGGTGCGGAAAACATCGAAGACGCCATGCGGGGAACTTACGAAGCTCCGAACTTCGATCTTCTGCTAAGAGCTTGTCAGACTACATCGAAAGCGCTTTTCCCGAACTTCATGTTCCTGGACACGCCTTTCAACAAGAACGAGAAATGGAAAGCGGACGATCCGAAACGATATATCTACGAGTTGGCTACGATGGGATGCCGCACCCGTGTATTTGAGAATGTGGCAGGAGAAAAATCATCTTTGGGACGCGGAAACCTTTCATTCACCACGCTGAATATGCCACGTCTCGCCATCGAGGCACGCATCAAGGCGGAAAATCTGATTGAGGGCGAACGCAACAAGGATGCCATCGAACAGAAAGCAAAAGAGATTTTCATAGAATCGGTACACAATATGGCGACTCTTGTAGCCGATCAGCTGTACGAGCGCTACCAGTATCAACGCACCGCACTGGCACGCCAGTTCCCCTTCATGATGGGAAATGACGTATGGAAAGGCGGCGGCGCACTGAATCCGAACGAGCAAGTGGGCGATGCGTTACGCAGCGGCACGCTGGGCATCGGCTTTATCGGTGGACACAATGCAATGGTGGCACTTTACGGAGAAGGTCACGGACACAGTCAGAAGGCATGGGACACGCTGTACGAAGCTGTAATGGAAATGAACAAAGTGGTAGACGAATATAAAGAGAAATATAACCTGAATTATTCCGTACTTGCCACGCCTGCCGAAGGACTTTCGGGACGTTTCACCAAGATAGACCGACGGAAATACGGTAAGATCGACGGCGTGACGGACCGCGACTACTACGTCAATTCCTTCCATGTGGATGTGAAGGAACCGATCAGCATCACCGAGAAGATCAGGCGCGAAGCGCCTTTCCACGCTATCACCCGCGGTGGACACATTACGTATGTGGAACTGGACGGGGAAGCTCAGAAGAATGTACGTGCCATCGCGAAAATCGTGAAGGTCATGCACGACGAGGGCATCGGCTACGGCTCCATCAATCACCCGGTGGATACCTGCCACAACTGTGGATACAAAGGAGTAATCTTCGATAAATGTCCGGTATGCCAGAGCGAAAACATCTTACGCATGCGCCGTATCACCGGATACCTGACAGGTGACCTCAGCTCCTGGAACTCTGCCAAACGGGCGGAAGAAAAGGATCGCGTGAAGCACTTGTAGAAGTTGAAAGACACTCATTTATTTTTTACTGAAGTTTCGTAAGTTGTTTCCGCATGGATTCTCCTCCTTCTGGAAGGAGGAGTCCCCGTAGGGGGAGGTGGTAGGAAAAACAATGAGTCTACCTTTTTAAATAAGGAATATACCTTTTCTCTACCTACCACCCCGCCCTTTGGGCACCCCTCCTTCTCGGAAGGAGGGGAATCCATGCGGGATACAGCACATGCGAAACTTTAATTTTTATTTTAAGATGAACACTCTCAATTCTCCACTTTCAGTTCTCCACTTATTATCGACTTATCCCGAAACGATTGTTGACGGTGAAGGCATCCGGTATTCGATTTATCTTGCGGGGTGTTCTCATCACTGCGTCGGCTGTCACAATCCGGAGAGCTGGAATCCGCGGGCAGGAGAACTGCTGACGGAGGAAAGGATTCAATCGATCATTCGGGAGATTAAAGCTAATCCGTTATTGGACGGGGTTACTTTTTCGGGAGGAGATCCGTTTTATAATCCGGAGGCTTTCCTGCTTTTTGCCAAAAGGGTAAAGGAGGAAACGGGGCTGAATATCTGGTGCTATACGGGATATACGTACGAAGAGATTCAGGCTAATCCGCGTTTGAAGGCTGTGCTCGACTACATAGATGTGCTGGTGGACGGGCGTTTCGAACAGGCGCTCTTTTCGCCTTATCTGGAATTTCGGGGAAGCAGCAATCAGAGGATATTGAGAATAGGTAATAAGTAATAGGTTATAGGTAATAATGGTGGGGGAGGTTTTGTATTAGTCTAGTGGGGGGGGGAGCTACAGCTGTGGGCGTGGTCTGCTACGAACTGCTGTGGGCGTGGTCTACTGCGAACTGCTGCGAGCATTGTCTCCTGCGCTAAAAAAACTTATATTTCAAAGAAGATTGAAACACGTACTTCTTTGTTTTGTTTACATTTACAGACAAAATAAGGTTCTACAAGAATAAGTTTTTTTTATGATACAAGCCAATAATACCACTTCTATAGATGAAACCGATGGACTGCCAATGCCGAGACGTATCTGGGCGGTGGTTTCCATCGGATTTGCACTTTGTATGTCGGTGCTCGACGTGAATATTATCAACATCGTACTCCCTACGCTTTCGCACGATTTCGGAACTTCGCCTGCTGTAACTACATGGATTATAAACGGTTATCAGTTGGCTATCGTTGTTTCGCTGCTGTCTTTCTCTTCTTTGGGAGAGATTATCGGTTATCGGAAAGTGTTCCTGTCGGGCATTGGTCTGTTTTGCATCACTTCGCTGATTTGTGCCTTGTCCGATTCATTCTGGACGCTGACGATTGCACGCATCTTTCAGGGATTCAGTGCGTCGGCCATCACAAGTGTGAATACGGCGCAGTTGCGCTACGTATACCCGAAAAGCCAGATCGGGCGGGGAATGGGAATCAATGCGATGGTAGTAGCGATATCTGCGGCTGCCGGTCCGTCGGTGGCAAGCGGCATACTTTCGATAGCCAGCTGGCACTGGCTGTTTGCCATCAATGTACCGCTGGGGATTACGGCACTGCTGCTGGGTATCAAGCATTTGCCGAGACAGGAAGAGCGGTCGAAGCGGAAGTTTGACTTCGTGAGTGCGATAGCCAATGCGGTCACATTCGGGTTACTGATTTATACGCTGGACGGATTCGCGCATCATGAGGAAATGGATTTCCTTGTGCTGCAATTGATCATATTGGCCATCGTAGGAACGTTTTACGTACGGAGGCAGCTGACTCAGACGACTCCGTTGCTGCCGCTGGACTTATTGCGGATACCTATTTTCCGGCTTTCGATTCTGACGTCTATCTGTTCGTTTATCGCTCAGATGGCGGCCATGGTATCTCTCCCGTTTTTCCTTCAGAATACGTTGGGTCACAGCGAGGTCATGACAGGATTGCTGCTGACTCCGTGGCCATTGGCGACTCTTGTGACGGCACCGTTGGCAGGTTATCTGGTGGAACGCATTCATCCGGGGATATTGGGAAGTATCGGGATGACCTTGTTTGCCGTCGGACTTTTTTCACTTTCGGGGCTTACTGCCGAGTCGTCCGATATCAGTATAATTCTTCGTCTGATGCTTTGCGGAGCCGGTTTCGGGTTGTTTCAGACGCCCAATAACAGTACGATTATCTCTTCCGCCCCCACGAAACGTTCGGGCGGTGCAAGTGGAATGCTGGGAATGGCACGGTTGCTGGGACAAACGTTCGGTACTACGTTGGTAGCGTTGCTTTTCAGTTTTGTCGTGCACGACCGGAGTACGGCGGTCTGCCTCATGGTCGGAAGTGGGTTTGCTGTTGTGGCGGCGATTGTCAGCAGTCTGCGATTGTCGCAACCGTCTACGCTGAAAAGAGAAACGAATCAGTCATGACGAACAGAAATTTCTGTCATAACGGACAGAAATAAATGACTTATGACGAACTAAACGATCTGTCATCGGGAGCGAAGCGAAAAATCTCCTCCCACATACACACAAAGAGGAAATCTCTCACTAGGTTCCGGATGACAGACAGTCTTAATTGATATATACAGATTAATATTCCGTCTCACGAATTGCTTCTACCAAACGGCGGAAGTCATCCGGATGCACATCACCGATATTTCCGATGCGGAACGTATCTGCCTTCGAAATCTTTCCCGGATAGATGACAAAGCCTTTGCTCTTCAGCGCCAGATAGAAAGCCTTGAAGTCAAAGCCGTCGTGCGGATAGAGGAAAGAAGTGATGATCGGTGACTGCAAGCTATCGTCGAGCAGAGTGACAAAGCCGAGAGAGCGCATGCCTTCCACCAAGATGCGGTGATTTTCGCAATAACGGCGGTAGCGAGCCTCTACTCCGCCCTCTTCGATTAGTTCTGTCAAAGCCTGTTTGAAGGCACGAACCACGTGAGTAGGCGAGGTGAAACGCCATTTGCCGTGTCCTTTTTCCATGGTTTCCCATTGATCGTAGATGTCCAGGGAAAGCGAGCGGGCAACTCCTTTGCAACGCATCAGCTCCGAGCGACGGGCGATGATAAAGCCGAAGCCGGGCACACCTTGAATACATTTATTGGAGCTGCTGATCAGAAAATCAATTCCCAAATCGTTTACATCCACCGGAATGCCGCCAAAGCTGCTCATGCAGTCAACAATCAGTTTTTTGCCGTGCATCTTGACGATGTGAGACAGTTCTTTGATCGGATTCAGAATGCCGGTAGTCGTTTCACAATGCACGAAGGCAACATGAGTCACATCCGAGTTGTGGCTCAGATAGTCATCGACATATTCTACAGATACCTGCTCCGTTTCTTCAAAAGCCAGCATATCGTAGTCGAGATGATAATATTCGGCAATGTTTCCCATGCGGTCTCCGTATGCTCCATTGCTGCAAATCAATAGTTTATCTTTGGGAGTGATCGTTGCACCGAGTACAGCTTCCACACAGTAAGTGCCGCTGCCTTGCAGGAGGATCGAAGTGTAATCTTCTGTCTTTGTGGTGGCAAGGGAGACAAGTTCTTTGCGAAGTTCCTCTACAATGCCGAGGTTGTAGTCCTCATCCCATGTACACCAGTCGGTCATCATGGCTTCTTTTACAGTGGTTGAAGTGGTTAGCGGTCCGGGAGTTAATAATAAATATGGTTTCATAATGAAGTTCTTTTAAAAATAAATGATGTTCTATTAATCAATTGATGTTTTTTGCTAATCAGATGATGTTTTAAAAGTTTATCTGTCAGCATTAATCTGATCAATCAATGCGGGCAATTCCTCGATTGTGCGGATGACATAAGAAGCGCCTGCGGCCAGCATTCGTTCTTTCACTTCCGCTATGCGGGCTTCCAGTTCATCGACGGGCATCGACTTCGTTTCTTCCTCGGTCAGTGCCATCTCGTTACTTCCGAGAATGACGCCTACGCTCCACACTTTGGCGTTGACGCCTTCCTTAATATCAGCAATCGTATCTCCTACTTTCACCACGGCGTCAAGGCTGGGAACCGCCAGTTTCGTCAGATTCTCAAAGATCATGTAAGGGGCCGGGCGACCGGAAGGAAGCAGATTCGGAGTAGCGCAATAATCCACGCGGTAGCCTTTTGCCTGTGCAGCCGGGAGAACGACATCCATCATTTCACGGGTATATCCGGTAGTGGAGCCGATTTTAAGTCCTTCGGCACGTAACTTTTCCAATGTCGGGATAACACCCGGAATAGGATCGGTATAGTTTTCGAGCGAAGCAAACAGGTGTTTTTCGAAAAGACGGTTCAGCTCTGCCACGTCTTCTTCGGTCCATGCACGCTGATTGCGGGCTACAAACTGTTCATTCACTTCGGGCATCGAGAGCAGTTCACGGATATGCTGAATTTTCGGCAATCCCATCGGTTTGCGGGTCTGTACGACATCAATCACCAGCCCTTTTTCCGCAAATGCTTCTATAAAAGCGGCAACAGGAGCAAAACATCCGTAATCGACAGCTGTACCCGCCCAATCCATAATAATACATTTAATCTTTTTCATTCTTGCTTTATATAATTTATTGATTCAGTTCTATTTAAGTTTCTTTTTCTCAGATTCCCTGCTGCGCTCTGAACGACTGTACAGCAGGCTCGGCAACAGGAATCAAGCCCGTAGCGAGCTCTTTATCCATCACCTCTTCCTGTCGTTTTCCTTTTCGATAGCGTTGTATCATATACAGCAAAGAGAGCGTAAATGCCGTGCAGCAAACAATTCCAACCGTCCCCGCCATCGTGTTATAAAACTCCAGCCAGTCCAAATCCGGATTGAAACATTCTTTGAAAAGCAGCACCAGCACCGTACCCGTATATCCGATGGAATCGATCATCGCAATAAAGAAACCGACATTCCCCCTGATGCGGAAACAGGCAATGAACCGGTCGAAGAAGATCGTCTGAAAACTCAGATACGAGAAGTAAAGGCAGAGGCTCTGAATGAACAACCACGCCAGCGGAGAAAGCTGCAACGTCTCATAATTGAACGCGACAAAGCTGAGTGTAAATGCTCCGGCAATAACCAGCGTGAGCAGGATGGACAACACCTTCACATGACTCTTGACCAGTGCAAGGGATGCAAAAACCGCTAAAATAATCAGCGTGACCACACCGTCCACTTTGGCAAATATCCACGAGGAGAAGCCTGCGGCATTCACATCGACAATCTTCACCAGAAAATCTTCCTTCACATCCTGAAGCACGGTCAGGAAGAGATTGGCAAAGAAAAGCAGCGTCAGCACGGGGGCAAAGTTGCGGAACAGTTCCCAACGCTGCCGTTTGTCGAGCGTCACACGTTCCACACGCAGCGCCTTGTCTTCGGCCGTCGGTCGGGGGAGGTGGTCGAGGATATAACCCAGCGTTGCCAGCAGAGGCAATGCCACCGCACCAATGAGCGCAGGCATCCAAAATTCGCTCACGTTGAGCGTATTCACAACGAAGAGTCCGATTGATTTTGCCGTTCCGCTGCTCACCGCAATGCTCAGTCCGAACAGGGAAGCCAGCAAGTCCGTCACCCGTCTTCCTTCGAGGAAGCTGAAAATCACTCCCCACATACATCCCAAGGAGAGGCCGTTGAAGAACAGCGCCAGCACATTGAACGGACGGGGCAGGCATCCGAAAAGAACCAAAGAGAGCTCGGCAACCAAAATGGAGACAAGAATGAATTTCAGGCGGCCTTCTCTCTTCAGTTCTGAAATAAGTTTGATCCCGATGAATTTGGACACCATGTATCCGAAAATCTGGATGATGCTGGTCGCTATCTTATAGTCCATGCCAAACAGTTCCATGCCGTCGAATGTGGCGGCAGTGAACGGTTTGCGAAGCGCATAAACCAATGAGTATGACAGCAGTGCCGCTCCTCCCGCATAGAGGATAAAGAGCAAGTCGGAAAGTTTCTTTTGAGCCGAGGGCGACAGTTTTTCTTTGAAATTCATGATTCGTCATTTTTTTGTTTCCGGGGCAAAAGTAGGGGGTCCGGACGAGTGAAAAAATGAATTTCAATGAATCATATCGTATATATCCGCATTCCGGCGGGGTGTAATATTAATGTAATATTCATGCAATATATTCATAATACATTAGTCATTCCTTTGCAACGAAATCAATTTTACAGTCCCCAAAATCATGAACGAACTGACAGAAATATACAAGCGAATTGAATACTTGCGCAACAACGGAGTGAAGATGAAAGAAATAGCGGACCGGGTGGATATGGCACCCAGCGTATTGTCCGCCTTATACTCCAGCGTACTCCCCGCCTACATCGACCTGCTGAAAACACGCACACCGGACGAAGCACTGGACGAAGCGCTGGCACTGGTCAACAACGTCTCCAAAAAACGCTTATTAAACAATGTAAGCTCGATGAAACTGTTGCTGCTCGAAATGGAGCCCGAACAGCAAAGCGAAGCGGAAAGCGGCAACCCATTAGTCAAACTGCTGGGAAAGGAGATGAAGGAGTCGGTGCAGGAGATTTTCAACTACAGCGGAATGTATCTCAGCTACAGCCTCTCCTCTTCTACCGACAGTCTGAAGATAGAGCCGTACCTGATCTGCGCTTCCGAAAACAGCGAATATGTCAAGGTCGGTATGATAAACGCTTATAAGTCAGTGCACTGGGGAGGAGGCATCATCAGCAATCATCAGAACTCCTATCTGATGTTTAACGAAAGGGACTTGCCGCAGTTCGCTCTGGTCACCATTTACCTGCAACTTCCGCACTACGAATTTCCCCATATGCTGAAAGGACTGTATCTCTGTCTGGACTACAATCATAACCCGATAGCAAGGCGGATCGTACTCGTGAAACAGTCGGACAGCACGGACGTCAATGAGTTTCTGGCAATGGAAGGCAGACTGGTGCCGAAAGCGGAATTAACGCCGGAACTGGAGGTATATTACAATTATACCTGTCAGGAAGGCGACTTCATTAAAACGTGCACCGTGCCCTCCCCCAAACTGGATGCGACGGACTTGGAACGGGAGAAGAGAATGTTAATGATTTAACATTCGTCTCCAGGCATCCAGAGAGCCCAAAGGAGAAAGGGCGTATCATCGTTGGCAGACTAAGGCATTTATCATATATAGAAACGGCGCTTTAACGTAGTGTTAAAGCGCCGTTTCTATATATGATAAATAACACATTCTATTTCACTGTATTTCAGCAATATACATTGTTTCATCGCCGACATCTTCCTTTTATCCGCCAGCAGTCCGTTGTCGCCGGGATTGCTGTTCTGACAACTTCCGGTCTGCACGCGGGAGGACGGATGTGTATGCCTTGCCGGTTCCTGCTTAGAAGAAGAACCTCAATATATCATTGAAGTTTGCCCAGATCAGCAAGCCGAACAGAAGCACCATACCGGTCATCTGAGCGTACTCCATAAACTTGTCACTCGGTTTACGACGGGCTATCATCTCGTAGAAGAGGAAGAGCACGTGTCCGCCGTCCAATGCGGGGATCGGAAGAATGTTCATGAAGGCAAGGATGATGGAAAGGAAGGCGGTCATGTACCAGAACTGGTGCCAGTCCCACGTAGCAGGGAAAATGCTTCCGATAGTACCGAAGCCGCCCAACTGTTTGGCTCCTTCTTTCGAGAAGAGATATTTCATGTTGCCGACGTATCCTTTCAATGTCTTCACACCCAGAGAGACGCCTGCGGGGAAAGATTCAAAGAATGTGTATTCCTTTTTCACCATAGGCAACAGACGATCCGTTGTCAGACTGGCAACTACGCCCATCAGATAAGCGGAATCCACGCGCAGGGAAGTCGTATTGGTCACACCGCCACGCACATACGTCAGCGTGATCAGACGAGGGTCGATGCTGTCTTTCAGAAGCGTTTCGGCGTTTTTCTTGCGTTCCGCCATCGTCTGCTTGAAATCAGAGAAGGAGATGGATTTTCCGTCCAATGCGATGATACTGTCGCCCGGCAGGATGCCTGCCTGCGCAGCGGGAGAATTAACCATCACGCTGTCAATCACATACGGGAAACGGAAAGAAGCAAAACGAACGCTGTCCGCCATCAGGCGCTGCATCATGTCTTCGGGAATGTAGACGGAGGCTTTCTTGCCGTCACGAAGCACTGATACCTCACGGGCATCGGCAATCTGACTCAGCATATCGCCGTCATAACGTACGAAAGGCACATTGTCGGCAGACAAAAGGATGTCGCCATCCTGAAAACCGACCGCTTTCGCCGTTTCGTTGAAGTCCATACCGAGGGGAGCTTCTTGGACCTTTATATACTGGTCGCCCCAAGCGAAAAGAATCATTGAATAAATAAAGAGCGCCAACAGGAAGTTGAACAGCACACCGCCCACCATGATCAGAAGGCGTTGCCAAGCTGGCTTGGAACGGAACTCCCAAGGTTGCTCAGGCTGCTTCATCTGTTCGGTGTCCATCGACTCGTCTATCATTCCGGCTATCTTGACATAACCGCCCAGCGGCAGCCATCCTACTGCATACTCCGTATCACTTCTCTTGGGTTTGAACTTAAACAAGGTAAACCACGGGTCAAAGAACAAGCAGAATTTTTCTACACGCACCTTGAACAACCGGGCAAAAAGGAAATGCCCGCCTTCATGGATAATAACGAGCAAGGATAAGCTCATTATCAGTTGCAGGGCACGAATCAAAAATGTTTCCATATAGTCTATTTACAATTTAAAGCCTCATCCAAACCCTCTGCTCATAAGAGGAAAACCGAGGCGCTTTCTAATTTATATTACTTATTTATATTCTTCATTGATCACGAAATCAATTCCGCATCTATCACGGAATCAGCTCCGCAGCTATTCTCCGCGCTTCGGCGTCGGTAGCCACATAGTCGTCGTAAGTAGGAGCGGCTACAAATGCGGCACGTTCCATCGTCTTTTCGATCACGTCGCTCATGCCGAGGAAGCTGATGCCGTCCCGGAGGAAAGCGGCTACCACTACTTCGTTGGCGGCATTGACGATGCAAGGCATATTTCCGCCCCGATACATCGCCTCATAAGCCAGGGCAAGGTTGCGGAAACGTTTCGTATCCGGTTGCTCGAACGTCAGGTTCGTGCACTGGGTGAAGTCGAGCCTGTCGAAAGAAGAGCAGATACGGTCGGGATACGAGAACGCATACTGGATGGGCAGACGCATATCCGGCATTCCTAACTGTGCCTTGACGGCACCGTCCTCAAACTGCACCATGGAATGAATGACCGACTGCGGATGCACCACCACCTCGATCTGGCTGGGCTGCACGCCGAACAGCCATTTCGCTTCGATGACCTCAAAGCCTTTGTTCATCATGGATGCGGAGTCAATGGTGATCTTAGCTCCCATCTCCCAGTTGGGATGTTTCAATGCCTGTGTCTTGGTAACGGACTTCAGCTGCTCCAGCGTGCAGGTCCGAAACGGACCGCCGGAAGCGGTCAGTATCACCTTCTCAATCGGGTTCCCGACTTCTCCCGCTAAACACTGGAAGACTGCCGAGTGTTCAGAGTCCACCGGCAAAATGGGAGTGCGGTATTGCTGTGCCAGCTGGTTGATCAGTTCTCCCGCCACCACAAGCGTCTCTTTATTGGCAAGCGCAATAGCTTTCTTGGCACGGATGGCGTTGATCGTCGGCTTCAGTCCGGCATAGCCCACCATTGCCGTCAGCACCATATCCACCGGTCCGGCTTCCACGATCTGGCAGACCGCGTCGATTCCGGCATATACTTTGATCGGAAGGTCGCTCAGCGCTTCCTTCAGTTGGGCGTACTTTTCTTCGTTGGCTATCACCACCACTTCCGGCTGGAACTTACGTGCCTGTGCAATCAGCAGTTCTACCCGGTTGTTGGCCGTCAGGGCATAGGCTTCGTAGAGGTCGGGGTGTTCTTCGATCACCTGCAACGCCTGCGTCCCGATAGACCCCGTAGAGCCTAAAATAGCTATTTGTTTCTTCTTATTCTTCTTTTCTGAATCCATTATTATCTAATTCCTCTGTCACTTGTCACTTATAATCGTATATCCCACTTCTCGTCATTGGCTTTAAAACACGATGTACTTCTCCGGATTGACAGGATGTCCCTTGTACCACAGTTCGAAGTGGAGATGCGGTCCTGTGCTGAGCGTTCCGCTGTTTCCCACCAGTGCGATGGCTTCGCCTCCTTTCACGCGGTCGCCTTCTTTTTTCAGCAGCGAGCCGCAGTGCTTGTAGATCGAGACGAAATCCTGACTGTGCTGTACGCCTATCACGTAACCGGTTTCAGCGGTGTAGGTGCTCAGAAAGACGGTGCCGTCCATAGTTGCCAGCACACTTTCGTTGGGGTTGGCAGCAATATCCGTTCCAAAGTGTTTCTTATCGGTGTTGAAATGGTCGGAAACCATTCCACGGGTCGGACGATACAGGATCAGTCCGTTGACATCCGGCTGCGAAACGATCGTAGTCAGATTATATTTTTCATTTTCTTCGTATTGGCGGCGAAATTCCTCTTCACGTCTGGTACGTTCCATCAGGGTGTCTTCGCGGGCGGCGGTCAGCGAGTCGAGCGTCTGCACGCTGTCTATGGGCACTTTTCCGCTGAAAATATCCTGTATGTTCATGATGTAGAGGTTCTGCCTGTTGAGCAGTTCCTGCAAGGAATCCACACGGAGCGCGTTGTCCACGATCTGACTGCGGACTTCACTGTTCATATATCCGGGGAGGTAATTGCGCAAAGGGGTGAAGGCAATGATGCAGGCGGCAATCAGAAAAAGCACCGCCAGCACGGACAACAGCACCGAAAGCCCGTTCAGCTTGGATACCCGAAGCCCCACGATTTCTTCAAGCGTATTCTCATTGATAATGGTGAGTTTATACTTGAACTTGAAATTGTTCCAAAATGCTTTACTCCGTTTTCTTGGCATCTTTATTAATTATTAATCTTCCTCCAAATCTTCCAAATTCAACAATCCTTCAGGAAGCTCGACTGTGATGAGCTTCTTTTCCTGATTGATCTCCACTATAAATTCTTCCTGTGCAGGGACGAGGAGTTCTTCTCCGTCCTCCTGTTCGACCACAAAAAGGGTATTCACCGTCGCGGTATCCACTTCGACCACTTCGCCCAGCTCGCCGTGACGAACGTCTTCCATGCGGAAACCGACGAAGAAGTTCCACGACAGTTCGCCGTCTTCCGCCTCTTCCGCGTGCTTCACCGGGAAGTAGACTTCGACGTTGGTGAACATACGCGCGCGTTCCGCCGTATCTATGCCTTCGAGCTTCACCAGTGCGGTGGAGTCCGAACGGAAACGGTATTCTTCGATGAAAAACGGTACGAAAATACCGTCGAGCAAACAGATCAGATAATCGCAGTCCACACGGTCGAAGATGTCGTCCGTGAAGGTAAACTGCAACTCGCCGTGAATGCCGTGCGGCTTGTTGAATAGTCCGATTTTATATACTTCTTCTTTCTTTATCATATTCGAGTGATTCTGGCTCCGATGGCGTTAAGTCGTCCTTCGATGTTCTGGTAGCCACGGTCTATCTGTTCGATATTGCTGATCGTGCTGGTTCCTTCGGCGCTCATGGCGGCGATGAGAAGGGCGATTCCTGCACGGATATCGGGCGAAGTCAGTCGGGCGCCGCGCAGCTTGAAGCCGTGGTTGTGTCCGATTACTACGGCACGGTGAGGGTCGCAAAGGATGATCTGAGCACCCATGTCGATGAGCTTGTCTACAAAGAACAGGCGGCTTTCGAACATCTTCTGATGGATCAGTACGCTTCCTTTGGCTTGGGTGGCCACTACGAGCATCACGCTCAGCAAGTCGGGTGTCAGTCCCGGCCAGGGGGCGTCGGCAATGGTCATGATGGAGCCGTCGATGAATGATTCTATTTCGTATGTTTCCTGTGCGGGGACATAGATATCGTCTCCCCTCTGTTCCAGTTTGATGCCCAGCCGGCGGAAACTTTCGGGGATGATGCCGAGGTTCTCGTAGGAAACGTTTTTAATGGTAATTTCGCTTTTGGTCATGGCAGCCATGCCGATGAAACTCCCGACTTCGATCATGTCGGGCAATACGGTGTGCTGCGTGCCGTGCAGTTCTTCCACGCCCTCGATAGTGAGCAGATTGGAAGCGATGCCGCTGATCTTTGCTCCCATCCGGTTGAGCATACGGCAGAGCTGCTGCAAGTAGGGTTCGCAGGCGGCATTGTAAATGGTGGTAGTGCCTTTTGCCAATACGGCAGCCATCAGAATGTTGGCTGTACCGGTCACGGACGCTTCATCAAGCAGCATATAGCTGCCTTGAAGCCTGTCGGCCGTTATCTCATAGATACCCCGCGACTCGTCATAACGGAAATCGGCTCCCAAATTCTGAATCCCCACAAAGTGTGTATCCAGACGACGGCGACCAATCTTGTCTCCGCCCGGCTTCGAGATCAACGCCTTCCCGAAACGTGCCACCATCGGACCGATCAGCATCACCGACCCCCGAAGGCTCGAACACTTCTTCAAGAACTCATCACTCTCCAAATAAGCCAAATCGACGTTCTCCGCCTTAAAGCTGTAAGTATCAACGCCTTCCTTTGCAACCGTTACTCCCATCTCCCGCATAAGCTGAATCAGATTGTTGACATCCAGAATGTCAGGTATATTGTTCACCGTCACTTTTTCAGCAGTCAGCAACGTGGCACAGATAATCTGCAAAACTTCGTTTTTGGCCCCTTGCGGATGAATTTCCCCGCTAAGCCGATGTCCTCCTTCAATTACAAATGAAGCCATTTATTTTAAGTATTAAGTAATAAGTATTAGGTATTAGGTATTAAGTATTAGGTATTAGACCGCAAGTGCAAAATCTCATACAGCAAACAACATCGCCGCGCTAATACTTAATACTTAATACCTAATACTTCAATATCTTCTCCGCGGATTATTATTCCGATTATTATTGTAGTTCACCTTTGGGCGGTAGTTCTGGTTCAGGCGTTCTGCCATCAGTCGGATGATGTCGTCTGTCAGTTGTAGCTTGCCACCGGAAAGTTCGTAGAGGTCTTCCGCAATTTTGCGGTCGTCTACGGTATCTTTGTTCCATGCCATGTAGTCTTTCTTCATGTGGTTGCAGATCATGGCTGTCAGATTTCTCTTGTCGTTTCCTTCGGGAAGTTCGCAGGCTTTCTTGATCAGCACTTCCAGCGTGTGTCCGTAGTGGCGGTAGCGCATGCGGGTAGTAGAATATGGGATCGGTTCCGGCTTGGTCACCAGGTTGTCTTCGCGGATGATTTCGTAGGGATAGTCAATATCCAGCTCAAAACCGGACATGATGGCCAGGTGATCCCAGAGTTTATGCTTGAAATCGGGCACATCACGCAAATGGGGGAACATATTTCCCATAATGTTGATAATTGTGTTAGCACAACGCTGACGCTCGGCACGGTCCTGAATGGTCAACGCATAATCTACCATGTTCTGTATGCTGCGGCCGTACTCGGGAAGCGGCATTCTTTTCTGCTGGGTATTGTATTGCATCTTTTAAATTAAAAGTTTTAAAATTAAAAATTAAAAGTCGGAGGACGACGGTCACTCACTAATCACTGTTTCCCGCCAAAGGCGGTTCACTTACTGAGGCACTTTTTTCTACTGAAGTGCGTTATTCAAGAAGTGACTTCTTCGGCAACGAGGCTACAAATTCTTTCAGATAGAAAGGTTCGAAGTAGGCCACATCTTTATAGTCTTCCCTGGCAACTGCTTTTTCTGCCAGCGGATACATCATCTTCGCCAACGGATGGATGTCATCGATAAAATGCGCATTCGGATGCGTGATCTTCTCGCGACACTTGGCGGCTCCATTTCCGTAGAAATAAACGGGCGCTTCGTTCAGAAACTCCAGATAGGAGTTCTCATCGACAATATCGGCGGCGATAGCGCGCTTCACGTTCAATGCACGGTTGTAAACGGCAGCGTACACTTCCATACGGCGGGCATCGAGCATCGGGCAGAGCAGCGCATCTTCCGGTAAATCGTGATACAGCAACACGGGCACACTCAGCACTTCGAGCGTAGGAAGACCGATCAAGGGTACATTCCGTCCGTAACAAATGCCTTTTGCCATCGAAACTCCAATCCGCAATCCTGTGTATGATCCCGGACCGCAACTCACTGCAACTGCATCCAAAGGTATGGCATGACTATCAATGAACGACAACGCTTCATCAACAAATACTCCCAAAGACACGGCGTGTGAAGGGCCCTTCAAGTCTTCTTTCACAAAAATCGTCTGTCCGTCTTGACTTGCCGCTACCGAGCAAACAGTGGTAGAGGTTTCAATATTCAGTATACACGACATAAAAATCAGCTTATTAAATTGTCGCAAATTTACATGATTTGTCGGAAACTACCTAATATTTGCGTAGATATTCTCAGAAGGGGTATTAGAGCACTTATAATCTATACAAAGTATCATATTTAGTCCAAAAGAACGGATTTTAAGAACCAAATTAAAGAACCGATTCAAAGAACAAGGTTATGACACATCAAGTCTTTATTAATGAAATTGTAAAAGCTAATTTTAACCTCCGTCAACCCAAAAGTGAGAGACCAACTAATATTTATTTGATAGTACGCATAAATCAGAAGCAAGCTAAATTGTCGACTGGAGTAAAAGTATATCCTGAACATTGGAATATCAAGAAACAAGAAGCGTATATAAGTTGTCGCCTAACAGAATCAGACAATATAAATAATACTATTGCCAATAAAAAATTATTAGAGTTAAGAAGTCAATTTGAAGAATTTAAGCGTTATCTTTGTGATAATCCAAGTGAACTAAAAAATTGCTGGAATTTATTAAGGAAATACATATACAAAAATAATAATATGCAAAGAACTAATAAAATAAATGCTATACATTGGCTACGGGATATTATTGCCAATGACAAAACTATCAAAACCTCAGGTGAACATAAGAGAGGATCGACAATGGAAACGTATTTAATTGTATTAAAAGATTTCCAAACCTTTCTAAAAGAAAAAGGTCAAGATACTATCAGTTTTGACGATATAAATCTGGCATTAATTAAAGAGTATGAAACATACCTATTCAATAAAAAAGTAAAAGGTGAACGAACAACTGCAACAAGTACTGTAGGCAATAAGTGTGTTCAACTAATTGGCATTATTAAAAGAGCAGAACCTTATAACCTGATAGACATACACGAAGCAAAATTAGATAAATACTCCAAACCCAAAAGCAGACAAGGAGATGAAAATGAAATTTATTTAAATGAGGAAGAAATCAGTAAGATATATTCCCTTAAACTCCCTTATAAGGAGGGGGTTGCCAGAGATGTTTTTATCCTACAATGTTGGACGGGACAACGATTTAGTGACATAAAATCATTAAATGAAGGTATCGTAAAAGAAACCAAGAGCGGAAAAATATTAGAAATTGTGCAGCTTAAAAAGACCCGTAGAGTTACTATTCCATTATTTCCTATAGCTTTGGAAATACTGAAAAAATATGATTTCAATTTACCTGAAATCACTGAAAATACAATGTTGAGATATTTAAAGAAAATAGGGTTAAAAGCCGGCCTTACAGAAGAACATATTGTAACAGAAGATAGAGGGGGCAAAGTTACCAATTCAATCAAACAACGTTGGGAACTGATAGGTACTCATACCGCACGGCGGTCTTACATAAGCAATATGCTCAAACGTGGTTATGATAGTCATCTGTTGATGAAAATCACTGGACATACTACCGAAGAAGCATTCAAGAGATATGTCAAAGTCCGCTCGGAGGATGTCGCGTCGTTAATCCTCAAGACAGAGGCAGATAGGGTAAAAGACAAATTACTACAGGAGAGCTCTCAAGAGAATAATGTCCCAATAAATAGTAATCAGACACTAAAGGTAATAAAGGAAGGAATCGAAGAGGGGCTAAAACCGTTAAAAAAAGAATTGTCCGATATTAAAGAGGTCATGCAGTATATAACCATTAATAAAAGAAGTATACGGCCTGTCAATGCTCGTAGACTCATTGCTATGGTGGTTTCTTTAGAAAAAGACAATACTCCCGCCCAAACGATCATCAACATGTTAGAGGCATCAGGTATCATAGGGTCAGTTAGTGTTACAATGACAGGCGGTCAATATTTTCCAATGCAAAATATGAATGAACAGGTGCTGGAAGAATTGAAGAGTTTGGGGAAGGACATAAAAGACTAAGGTCCATAAGAGCTATAAGGGGGATTTTGGAAAAGGGGATTACGCAAGCTGTTTTAGGCAAGGGTGTTTACACAGCCATTACATTATTGCATATTCATCCATTCAGCATACAAGCTGAATGTTCTATATTCATAGTATAATTTTTTAATAACAAATAAGATGTTAAAAGTAGTAGCATTTATGAAGCAAGTAGCCAAGGGACTACAGATGGAGG
>OKWJ01000284.1_pt1 | contig 69606 bp, 71 predicted proteins | sample 1607121 | NCBI WGS metagenome assembly OKWJ01 (sample SAMN04414080, study PRJEB24778) | human gut metagenome | material: faecal | host: Homo sapiens | reverse complement strand
GACTGAGTTGTTATTCCTGCAAGGTTGACCCCTGTTACGGTTTGGAAAACAAGTCCTGCGACTACGGGTGTCAGACTTATTACAGCCAATGTTCGTCTAAGTGCCAATCTTGCAAAACCTGTTCTAAGGTTTGCGAAAGCGGCTATTCCACCACGGCATGTACGTCGTCTCAGGTAATCGTCGACAGTTCTAAAAAGAATGAGTGCGGCGATACCTGCTATAAGTGCAGAGCCAAAGACGACAACTGCCCGTCCGGTTATCAGGCCTCGGCTTGCTCGTCAACCCAGGTTCAGACCGGAACCAAAAAAACGGAAGCAGGTTCAACATGTTACGCCTGCCGGGCTAAGACTTGTACCGACTATAACAGCGCTTATGTTTCCAGCATTCCGTCCGGACAAACCTGTACGACGGTTGCCTCGTCAACAGTCGGAGGGTTAACCTGTTATAAGGACTGCAAGGCAGCCAACCTGACCTGCGAAGATTGGGTTAAAGCCAATTATCCTGACTTCAGCATATCTACCGGCGGCTCTTATGTTTCGGGCAGCGGCAAGGTGATGCTGACCGGAAACGTCACCACGACAAGCCCCGTTTCCATCAGCGGAATGGTTGTTGGACCGGCTTACTTTAACTACGATAAATGTAAAGCCAAGAGTACGCCGACGATTTCCGTTACCAATATTGACTATGACGGTGTTACCTTGAACGGTGGTACGTTGGCAAACATCAATGTTGAGTACGATCCGGTTTCGTATACTGAAAATGGCTCGAATCACAATATGTGCCAGTATTATGGATATTGTAACACTTCAATGGACTCATATACGGCGCAGAATTTTTATGATAGCATCAAAAGTTCATTGGGCTACTCAGGTTGCTACAGTTACGGCGACATCTGCTCTGTCCTGCAATCGTCAACCGGGTGTGTAGATTATAATAACAATGTCCAGGGTTGTGAGACGATGTCTTACGGCAGCTGCAGCTGCTCGGCCGCAGCGCAGGCGCTGTGCCGCAGTTCATATCTGCGCAATTTGTGCAAAAACAATGAGCATTCGGCCGTAGCCGGAAACGGGACGTTAAAAGATTCCAAGATTAACTCCCAAAAGCGGGATATGAGTGTAGTTGTATATCCGGAAGGAGGTACTTTGAACATTGAGGGAACCGTCAGCGTTTACGGTTTGGCTCGGTCGACGCCGTTACGTATTGGTGACAATGCCTATTCGAATACTGCAATTTCCAGACGCTCGGCCAAATTGGTCATTAACGGTACCTTGGAACTGCTGGCCGGCAGAGATTTGTATTACTCCGCCAACGGTCAGGTTATCGTAAACGCTTCGGGTACACTGAGAATTGTTTACGGTGCTTGGGGCGGTATTATGTTTAACTATGCCTCCAGCAGCCTGCCGATGGAAGTTTACGGCAAACTTGACATTTCTTCCAACGGTTCCGGCGGCAAGTATGCCAATGACCTTGAATTTACCTGGAACGGCAAGGGTATCCTTAACGCCCGCAGCGGTTCCTGCATTAAGTTGCAGAACGGCGGCGGTGGGGCTAGCGGAGGTTCGGGTACTTTCAGCTTTGAATCCGGAGCCCAACTCAGTATGAAAGGCAGCTGTAAAAAAGCAAACAGTTCGGGAAGCTATACGGTCAAAGATAACCCGAGCAACACTTTGTACGGCGCATTTACCTCTCATCCGAGCGGATTTAGCGGCTCTTGCTCAAACTGCTATTAAACGCAGACCGTAAAACAACAAAACCCCGGACTCAACATCCGGGGTTTTGCCTTTGCAAAAAACTAATCTTCGCGTGGTTTGGCAATCTGTTCGATGTCACTCGGAAAGTTAACGTCCAGAAATTTATTGTCATCACTTATTTCCACCAAATTGGTGTAATCGGAATGCTCCATAAAGACCGGCCGTATCATGGCATTTTCGGGAACAATGTCCGCCTTGTCGAACAACGCGCTTCCCCACAAAACGGGGTTTGACTTTTGTCCGTGATGAGTAAACATACATAACTGTTTTTCCTGTCCGCGTTTAAAGGAGGCAATTAACAGGTTGATGTCTTTTTCCGTAATATTGGGCATATCCGCAGGTATGATAACGGCACCTTCGCAAAAACTGGGAATGGATTTGAGCCCCAGAGCGATAGAGGTTTTAATGCCGGAACGGTAAGCCGGATTATAAAGAATATTGACGTCGATGTTTTCCAATATCTCCTGCATTTCGGCATCGTGATAGCCGGTAACGACAAACACCGGACTGGCTTCCGAGCGGATGGCGGCATTGACGGCGTGCATAAACAACGGCAGTCCGTCTTTTGTTTCGACCATAAGTTTGTTGCGGCCGCTTCGGCTGCCGATTCCCGCCGCCAGAACGACGGCGCCGACGTTAGCGTGTTCTGCCGTGTTGCCTTGGTTATGGGCCATAATCAAAGAAGATTTGTATTTGGCGTCAAGTTTGCCGCCGTTTGCCAGAAAAACGCTTTGATGCCGTGAGAAGTCAAATTTGTTAAGCTTGTCTGCATATATGGCTTGTTTGATATAGCGGTTAATCATTGAAATGTCCGCTTTATCATAGTCATAGGGTAAAACGATTATTTTCTGTTTTCTTTTTTCGGCAATCAACAAATCAGAGGCTCCGATTTGAGGAATATGCTGACTGACAATCTCATCGACGATTTTATTTATCGCCGCCGGCAGAACGTCGCTTTCGCAGGAAGTCGGAGCGCCGCCGAGAATAAAGATGATGTCGTGTGCGGTATTGAGGGCGTTTTGCAGTGCATCGGCAACCGCTTCAACGTCATATGCGGCGTTGAACTCGTCAATAAAGTCCAGCTGTAAGGAGGCGAATTCTTTTACCAAACGCTTTACAACATTGGTAAAATGACGGGTTTCTTCTTTTGTGTCCTGCACTTTGGCATAAATCAGGCCAACCTTTAAAGGGGCAAAGGGGACGGTTGAAATAAGTTCTGAATTTCCCGACAGCCTGAAGATTAGGTCATCGACCTCTGCCTGGGGAATAATCGGCAGGGTTAGTTCCAACGCGGCGATAACCTCGCCTTCTTTTACCTGAGAATAAGGCTCAATTGTGTTCAGTATGATGTTTGGATGAAGCCTGTTGAATTTGGCGACCCGGTCTTCGTTGTTGACGAATATGCCGTTAACGGTGGAAATAATGCGGCATATTCCCTGTTCGTCAATCGTATAAGCGGAATTGTCTCCGCAGAGCTTTGCCGCAATAATGCCGAGCGCCGTTTGGTAACTGATGTCGCCGTCATCCATAACGGCGCCGAAAATACGGCGGACGTCATGCATTTTGAAAATAAGGATGTCTTCCTTTGTAAGGGCATGGCCTTTTTCATAAATCTTGGAGCCGAATTTGATAGGGGCAAACAAACGTACGTTTTCAGCCAGATTGATGTCAAACTCTTCGCATTTCATCACATAATCCTGCATATTTGATGGTTAAAAGACAGTATAATGAAATAAGTTTAACAAAAATAAAAGAAAGGGAAAGAATTTAATTCCTCTCCCTTTCTTTTATTTAGAACGTATGCCTGCCGACAATCAGGTGTCCCTGATATATCCGAACAAAGGCGCCGTTTCCGGTGACATCCACCACGACCTTCTGCATTTTGCGGTTGGTAACGGCATTGTAGGATTTTTTGTCACCGTAGCGGGTCTTGTCCACCCGGTCATATGCAATCCAACCCTCTCCGTCATATTGAAATACGTCAATATAACGGCCGTTGTTTTGTAATCTTAACGTACCGAGTTGTACGGAATACGTATACGTGGTACGGGAAGATTTGTTAACCAGAGCGCCGGAATTGCGGTCAATCCGCGATGTTACCGGGCCGGCAGCATTTACGAACCTTTCAACCTGGCGCAGTGCTCTTACTGAATTGTCACCGGTTTCAATAACTGTTGCACATGATGTCATTGTGAGCATCATAATGCAGAGAAAAAATAAGTTTTTCATATTTATTTGTTTTTTTAATAATTATCTTAATAAGTTGTGTCAATGAATTAATTATAGCAAATTTTGGACTTTATGTCCAGATTAAAGAAAACGTCCGTTATAAGACATATTTACAGCCGTACAGAAATGTTATATCATCAATCGGATTAAATCAGACTTGATGAGGATATAATGGAAAATCAGGAATACAATGACTTTGACATTGCCGCGATGAGCGAAGCGGTTAAAATGTCCGGCACGGCATTAACTCAGGGGCAGCAGCCCAGCGGCGGACCTTTCGGTGCCGCAATATATAAAAACGGCAAATTGATTGCCGCAAGCTATAACCATGTTCTGTCCGACAATGATCCTTCGGCGCATGGCGAGGTATATACCATACGTGAAGCCTGCAAAGCCCTGAATACCTGGGATTTGTCAGACTGCGTGCTCTATACCAGCTGCGAGCCTTGTCCGATGTGTCTGATGACCAGCAAGTGGGCCAACATCGGCAAAATTTATTTTGCAGCAACGCGAAAAGACGCGGCGGAAATCGGTTTCCGGGATGATGAACTTTATGAAATGCTAAAGCCCGGCGTTTATGGAATTCAGATTAAAGAATGCCGGGACGAAGCCGTACGCATAATGCGGGAATGGCATCACCGTTTCGGCGCGGACAGCCAATACTGAAAAAAGGGGAAAGCTTTATGTTTTCCCCTTTTTTGTTTGTTCTGCAGCCTTATTTTTTGGCATTAATAATTTTTAAGGCATCATCCAACGTCGGTTCCTTGTCTTTAAACTCTTTAGGCAGGGCATAATTGGTTTTGCCGCACTTCAGATACGGACCGTAACGGCCGCTCATTAAGACAATGTCCTGTTTGTTGGCCGGATTAACGCCCAGAGATTTGCCCTGAGGACGCTCTGCAACATTGGCCAGAATCTGCTGAGCGCGTTCCAAGGTGATGTTAAAGATGTTGTCAGCGCCCGTCAGTGACTTTGATTTGCCGCCTTGCTTGATGTAGGGGCCGAACTTGCCGACGTTGACCTGTATCCCTTCTCCGAGGTCAAAGGGCAGACTGAGCAGCCGAGTGGCTTGCTCAAGCGTCAACTCTTCCGGAGCAATGTTTTTCGGCAATGCCGAACGCTTGGGCTTTTCCGTCGTTGCCGTAGCGTCTTCACCGAGCTGCAAATAAAAACCGTAAGGGCCTTTTTTGAGATAAATGTTCATCCCGTTCATTTCGCCGATGACTTTTTCCTCTCCGGGTTTTACCTGAGGCGTTGCCGCCGCTTCTTCGTCCGAAGTGTCAACCAAAGGTTTGGTATATTTGCATTCCGGATAATTGGAGCAGCCGATAAATGCGCCGAATTTGCCCAGTTTGATGCTCAGACGGCCTTTGCCGCATTCCGGACATACTCTCGGATCGCTTCCGTCCTCGCGCGGCGGGAACAGGTGGAACGACAACACTTCGTCAATCTTGTCGATAACTTCGCTGATTTGCAGCGGCTTGACGGCATCAATGTTTTTAATGAACTTAACCCAGAAACCGCCCAGCAGCTTTTTCCATTCCATTTCGCCGGCAGAGACGTTATCCAGATATTCTTCCAGCTGTGCCGTAAAGTCGTATTCCACATACTTTTTGAAAAAGTTTTCCAAAAAGACGGTCACAATGCGGCCGCGGTCTTCCGGAATAAAACGCAGTTTTTCAACCCGAACGTATTTTCGTTCCTGCAATACCGCAATAATGGAAGCATAAGTGGACGGGCGTCCGATTCCCAGTTCTTCCAGTTTTTTCACCAGACTGGCTTCGGTAAAACGCGGCGGCGGCGTAGTAAAGTGTTGTTCCGGCGTAATTTCGCCTTTGTCGACGGCTTCGCCGACGGTTACGTTGGGCAGAATGCGGTTTTCGTCATCATCGTCGCTGTCGTCTTTGCTTTCTTGATACAGCTTGAGAAAACCGTCAAATTCGATTACCTGGCCGTTGGCGCGCAGCATAATTTTGGTATCGGCGGAAACCGCGTCGATGACTACTTTGTCCAAAACCGCAGGGTTCATCTGGCAGGCAACGGTACGTTTCCATATAAGCTCATACAGCTTATATCCGTCAGTGTCGAGTTTTGCTTCCATTTTCTTCGGCGTATTCATAACGTCCGAGGGACGGATGGCCTCGTGCGCTTCCTGAGCGTTTTTCGACTTGGTTTTATATTCTTTTGCCGATTTGGGCAGGTAAGCTTCGCCAAAATATTTCAAAATTGCATCTCGGCAGGCGCTGACGGCTTCTTGCGACAGGTTGACGGCATCGGTACGCATATAAGTGATATAACCGTCTTCATAAAGTTTTTGTGCCACCTGCATGGTCTTCTTTGCCGAAAAGCGAAGTTTACGGGCGGCTTCCTGCTGCAAAGTGGAGGTGGTAAACGGCGGCGCCGGATAGCGGTTGGCCTTTTTACGCTCGACATTGGCGATACTAAAGTCCTGCGCCTCAATTTTTGCTTTGGCTTCTAAAGCTTTGGCCTCGGTGTTGATGTCAAATTTTTCGAGTTTTTTGCCGTCCAGCTGAATAAGATGCGATTTGATTAACGCTTTGGTCTGGGTAAACAGCTCGGCGTCAATGGTCCAGTATTCCTCGGCTTTAAATCTTTCTATTTCGTTTTCGCGTTCGCAAACCAGCCGCAGAGCCACAGACTGGACGCGGCCCGCTGATTTTGAGCCCGGAAGCTTGCGCCACAAAACCGGAGACAGCGTAAAGCCGACCAAATAGTCAAGCGCCCGTCGAGCCATGTAGGCGGAAACCAGATTATCGTCAATCTGGCGGGGATTCTTTATCGCTTCGGTGACTGCCGATTTTGTAATCTCATGAAAAACCACGCGTTCGATTTTTTTGTCTTTAAGCAGTTTTTTCGCTTTTAATTCTTCCAAAATATGCCATGCAATTGCTTCTCCCTCCCTATCCGGGTCGGATGCGAGAACAATCGTGTCTGCTTCTTTGACCGCTTTGACGATGTCTTGGAGTCTTTTTTTGCCGCCCGGGCTGAGTTCCCAGGTCATTGCAAAATCTTCGTCAGGCAAAACCGAACCGTCTTTGCTGGGCAGGTCTCTGATATGTCCGAAACTCGCCAGAACCTGATAATCTTTACCCAGATATTTATTGATTGTTTTGGCTTTTGCCGGAGATTCTACAATAACTAATTTCATCGCGCTTCCTACTGGTTTATTTTACGAGAGCCACTTTGTTGCCCGGTTGCCGGACGATTTTTCCGCTGAGCTCCAGTTCCAAAAGCTCCAGGGAGACCGTTGCCGCATCCAGCCCGCTGGCTCTGATAATCTCGTCCACATATACCCCACTATGGTTAAGATAGTCAATAATTTTTGTTTTTTCAGTTTTTTGTGGGCACAAATCGGTTTCTAAAAGTGTCGGTTCCGGCTGTTTTCCTGATTTTTTTGCCACCCGGGTGTTATAGCTTCTTTGTTGAAGAACCCTCTGCCGGTTGTTTCTTCCGAGTATCTCCAAAATGTCGTCGGCACTCTCGGCCAGATTGGCACCGTCTTTGATTAATTTGTTAGGGCCGGCCGAACGCCCTTCGTTCGGAGCGCCGGGAATGGCAAAAATGTCTTTGCCCTGTTCCAGGGCAAGCCGTGCCGTAATCAGGGAACCCGAATTCAAGGTGGCTTCTACCACCAGCGTTCCCAGGCCAAGTCCGGCAACTATTCGGTTACGTCGCGGAAAGTTGGCGGCGTTGGGCTGCGTCCCCAGCGGAAATTCTGAAACGATGACGCCGTTCCGCTTTATCTGTTCGTATAATGAAGCGTTTTCCGCAGGGTAGGGAACATCGACGCCGGTTCCCAAAACGGCAGCTGTAGGACCGCATTGCTCCTTTGCATACATCGCTCCTTTGTGTGCCGCGGCGTCAATGCCTCTTGCCATGCCCGAAACGATGAGAACGTCGTTGTTGGTCAGGTCATAAGCGATTCGCGATGCGGTTTTGCGCCCGTTGATACTGGCGTTGCGGGCTCCCACGATGGAAAAGGCCAGCGGATTGTTCAACAGCGAAACGTTGCCCGCGGCATACAAAAGCGGAGGCGCGTCTTCCATTTGCCGAAGGTTGTCCGGATAGTCCTGATCTTTATAAAGCAGAATGCGGATTCCTTTGTCTTCCGCACGTTTCAATTCCAACTCGGCCTCCCTGCGGGAAAACGGCTTCAGCTTTTTATGTTTGGGTAGCGCCTGCAAAGCTTCTGCGGCTGAATGATACAGCTCCAGCAGTTTGTAAAAGGTCACCGGTCCTACGTTTTCCGAATTTATCAGTTGCAAGCAGTCCAGTATTTCTTCCGTGCGTGCCAAACTTTTTCCTTAACTTTTTTTGAGTTTGATTTTGCTTTCTTCGCCTTTAATCAGACGTCGTATGTTGGCATGATGGCGAACCAGAACCAGTAAAGCGATAGCCGAGTAAAAAACGGCGTAAACCGGTTCAACCAGAAAGAATGCGTATACCGGCACCAAAACCGCCGCCGTGATTGCCGACAGAGAAGAATATTTAAAGGTAAAGGCCATAACCAGCCAAGTCAGCAGGGCCAGCAGGGCCAGCAGCGGATTGGTCGCCAGAATAAAACCGAACGTAGAGGCAACGCCTTTGCCGCCCTTAAATTTAAGCCATATCGGAAAATTATGGCCCAAAACGCCCATTGTTCCCGCAATCAGGCAGGCCATAACGTTGGTGGTGGTCATAAAACCACAAAAGACATAAGGTTCCGGAGCAACCAGTTTATATGCGGCAAAGGCGGCAATACCTGCTTTTGAGGCATCCAGCAGGATTGTCAGCAGGGCAAGGGACTTGCTGCCCGTCCGCAGCACGTTGGTCGCGCCGATGTTGCCGGAGCCTATTTTGCGAATGTCGCCGTAGCCCGCCAAAAAGCACAAAACCAGACCAAACGGAATGGAACCCAGAAGATATCCGCCGATTCCCCATAATGCAAAAACAGTCGATATTGCCATCACGTCTTCCTTATATTTAAAAGTTCAAACTAATTTTCTTCATAAACTTTTCAGTCCGGTTTGGCAACCCTCAATTTGATTTGCGGTATTTTCATCAACAAAGTTTTTTAGCGTAACCTTCAAATATTTGGTGACAAACCGTTTAAATTCGGTAATATTGAAAAAAATTAATATGTAAGAGTCCGTAATGAAACCTGTTTATAAAAGAATTTTGCTCAAGCTTTCCGGCGAAGGACTGATGGGCGACAAAAGTTTCGGTATGTCGGCTGACGTCATCAAAGGTCTGGCAGAACAGATAAAGGCCGTACACGATTGCGGCGTGGAGGTCTGCATCGTTGTCGGCGGCGGCAACATTTTCCGCGGCGCCAAAGAGGCTTCCAAGGGGATGAACCGTACCGTTGCCGATCATGTCGGAATGCTGGCTACGGTTATGAACGCTCTTTACATCCAAAATGCGCTGGAAGAAATCGGTACGCCGGCACGGGTGCTTTCCGGCCTCAACATTCCCGAAGTTTGTGAGCATTACATATACCGCCGGGCTTTGCGCCATTTGGAAAAAGGCCGTGTCGTCATTTTTGCGGCCGGTACCGGAAATCCTTATTTTACGACGGACACCGGCGCTGCGCTCCGGGCATCCGAAATGCAGTGCGATGTTATTCTCAAAGCCACTCAGGTTGACGGCGTTTACGATTCTGACCCCAAAACCAATCCCCGGGCCAAAAAGTTTGAGGCCGTCAGTTTTGACGAGGTTATCACCCGCCAGCTCAAAGTCATGGACACTGCCGCAGTGGCTCTGGCACGCGAAAACAATATTCCCATTGTCGTCTTTTCTCAGCATGCGCCGGATTCTCTGGCGCAGGTCGTTTCCGGCAAGGGGAGCTTTACCATAATCAAAAAAGAGGTATAAATATGTCTGATTTTAATACGATTAAGAACGACACCAAAACCCGGATGGAAAAAACCATCGAAACCCTGAAAGGTGACTTCGGCAGCCTGCGTGCCGGCAGGGCTCACGTCAGCCTGTTGGACGGCATTATGGTCGAGGCTTACGGATCTCCCACGCCGTTGGCACAAGTCGGCACCATTTCCGTGCCCGATGCCCGTACGCTCTCTGTCAGCGTTTGGGACCGCGGACTGGCCAAAGCGGTAGAAAAGGCGATAATGGAGTCCGACCTGGGGTTAAATCCGGCTTCGGACGGCCAGCTGATTCGTATTCCGATTCCTCCTTTGTCCGAGGAGCGTCGTAAAGAGCTTACCAAAATTGCCGGCAAATATGCCGAGCAGAATAAAGTCGCCATCCGTAACATTCGTCGTGATGCGTTGGATGAAATCAAAAAGCTTAAAAAAGACAACTCTATTTCCGAAGATGACGAAAAACGTTTTGAAAATGAAGTTCAGAAACTGACGGACGATTCAATCAAGAAGATTGAGGAGCTGCTGGTTCAAAAAGAAAAAGACATCATGCAAGTGTAAGAGGTTTTTGTTTTGACTGATTCGACGAACAAACTGCAGCATATTGCCATTATTATGGACGGGAACGGACGCTGGGCCAAAAAACGGGGCCTGCCCCGTTCCGTAGGACACAAAAAAGGGGCCGAAGTCGTTAAGGAAATCACCCGGGCCGCCGGCGAACTCGGTGTCAAATATCTTACTTTGTATGCTTTTTCCACCGAAAACTGGCAGCGAGACCCGGAAGAAGTCGCAACTCTGATGGGACTTTTGCGTGACTATTTGAAATCCGATTTGAAAGAGATTCAGGAAAACGGCGTCCGCATAATTTTTATCGGCGAACGTCAAATGCTGGATGCTGACATCGTGGAGCAAATGGCCAAAATTGAGGCTGAAACCGCTCACAACGACAAAATGACCCTGTGTATTGCAATCAGTTACGGCGCCCGGCAGGAAATTGTCAATGCCGCCCGGAAGATTGCCGTTTTGGCCCGCAGGGGGGATATTTTGCCCGAAGATGTTGATATTAAAATGTTTTCGGATATGCTCTATACCAAAGATGTTCCCGATCCTGATCTTGTCATTCGCACCAGCGGAGAACAGCGCATCAGCAATTATCTTTTGTGGCAGATTGCCTATGCCGAATTTTTCTTTACCCCGACTTTGTGGCCGGATTTCGGCAAAGAAGAGTTGGAACGGATTATTAATGACTTTAACACCAGGGAGAGAAGATATGGAAAAGTCTAAGTTAAACTCGCTTGTCAAACGTATTGTCACCGCTCTGGTTTTGGTTCCTCTCACTGTATCCTGCTTATGGGCCGGCTATCCTTTTGTTCAGCTGTTGGCAATGACTTTCGGTTCTATGCTCGCGTGGGAATGGGCGCACATGGTTCCCAATCAGCGGGGCGCTTTTTATGCCACGCTCTACACCGTTGTTTTGGCGGTAGCCGTTATGCTCGGGTCTTGGACGGCCTATTTTATCGTGCTGTTTGCAGGAGTTGTTTTGGCTTGGATAAAATCCGGCGATGAAAACCGGCGCAATCTTTTGGTGCTTGGCGTCCCTTATATTTCCATCGGCGTCGGCTCTGTCATCTGGTTGTACGAGTTGGTCGGTTTCTTGGTAACCTTTTGGTTCTTGCTGGTTGTTTGGGCCGTCGACATCGGTGGTTTTGTCGTCGGCTGCAATCTGAAAGGGCCTAAGCTCGCTCCCAAAATCAGCCCTAACAAAACCTGGTCGGGGCTGATTGGCGGTGTTCTGTTCTCAGTCGTCACAAGCATAATCTTCTGTTATTTTATCGGCGCTTCGCAACACAATCTTTTCTACGGCGTGCTGGCGGCAATGATAGCTGTTGTGGCTCAGATTGGCGATTTGGTTGAATCTCATATCAAGCGCAGTTTGAATTTGAAAGATTCCAGCGATTTAATTCCCGGACACGGCGGAGTCTTTGACCGTGTGGACGGCCTGATTTTTGCGGCGCCGTTGGTCTTTTTGTTGTTTAAGTATGCTTTGTTTTTAATGTAAAGGTATTGTTATTATGGAATGGTTGATTAATGCGGTCTATTATGTCGTCCCGTTTATCGTCTTATTAGGTGTTTTGGTATTTGTTCACGAACTTGGCCACTATCTTATGGCCAAGTTTACAGGCGTTAAGGTTGACGAGTTTTCAATCGGATTCGGCAAAAAGCTCTGGGGTTTTACCGACCGTTCCGGTACCGAATGGAAAATTTGCGCGATTCCTTTAGGCGGATACTGCAAATTCTTGGGTGATGGCGATGCCGCCAGTTCAACGGATGAAAGCGCCTCGGTTGCGGAAGAGGACAAAAAGTATGCTTTCGCTTTTCAAAACCCGTTTAAAAAGCTGGCCATAGTTATTGCCGGGCCTGCTGCCAACTACGTGTTTGCCATATTGGTTTTTGCCGGTGTCTTTTTCTTTTTGGGAAAAGTGGACTTTCCGGCCGTGGTCGGTGAGGTCATTAAAGGCGGTGCTGCCGAACAGGCTGGCGTCTTGGCCGGAGACCGTATTCTCAAAGTTAACGGAAAGGCCGTCAACAGTTTTGCCGAAGTTCGTCAGGAAGTTGATATGAATACCGCTGAAAAAGTCAGCCTCGAAATCAAGCGCGGCGAACAGTTTATCACTCTTTCTTTTCCGCTGAAAGTCATTCCTCTGGAAGAAGAAGTCAACCAGCCTGCCGAGCCCAAAGCCATGCTGGGGATTCGCTCTGTGAATATCGTAGAGGTTCAGCCCAGTCAGATATCTTTGGCGGCCGCGTTCCGCGATGCAACTCTGGAGACCTGGCGCATAACCGAAATGACGCTGCGCGGTGTCGGCCAGATGATTACCGGCAAGCGCGATGCGGACGAGGTAGGGGGCATCATCCGTATAGCCGAGATGTCGGGAGACATCAGCAAACAAAGCGGATTTCTAGATTTACTTATTTTTGCAGCCTTGTTGTCAATCAATTTGGGGCTGATTAACCTCTTTCCGATTCCTTTGCTCGACGGCGGTCACGTCGTGATTTACCTCATTGAGATTGTGACCGGCAAAGAGCTGAACGAAACAGTCAAAGACTATGTTTTCAAGTTCGGATTGTTCTTGATTATCTCTTTGATGGTATTTGCGACTTATAATGATTTTGCACGTTTGTTTCACAGATGGTTCTCCTAAACCGGAGCTCCACCGTTAACTACAATAAGGATTTGTGAACATGAAAATGTTAAAAATATGGACTATGCTGATTGTACTGCTAGCCGCTTTTGAAGTCCGCGCTGCCTCCGTTTATGTTCGGGATATCAAAGTCGAAGGTTTGGAACGCGTTGAAGTGGAGACCGTTCTTTCTTATGTTGACATAAAAAAGAACACCATTATTGATGATGCCAAAATGGATGCCTCCCTGAAACAGCTTTATGCTACCGGCCTGTTCAACGATGTTTCTCTTAATATGAAAAACGATGGGTTGCTGATAATCAAAGTGGCTGAAAATCCTATTATTAACAAGGTTCTGTTCGACGGCAACGATAAGGTCGATGACGAAATGCTCAAAGGCGAATTGCAGTTGGCTCCCCGGTCGACTTATTCTCGCGCCAAAGTTCAGGAAGATGTTCAGCGTATCCTTGAAATTTACAAACGTACCGGGCGTTATGCCGTAGTTGTCGAACCTCAGATTATTGAACGCGATCAAAATCGTGTCGATTTGATTTTTAAAATTGACGAAGGTCCTTTGGCCTCTATTAATAAAGTCAATTTCGTCGGCAACAAACATTATTCCGACGATGACCTGCAATCGGAAATTATGAGCAAAGAGAGCCGTTGGTATCGTATCTTTTCTTCTGCTGAAAATTATGATTCAGAAAAAACAAATTACGACAAGGAACTGTTGCGCCGTTTTTACTTTAAGCGCGGTTATGCCGATTTCCGTGTCGTATCTGCCGTTGCCGAACTGAGTCCGGATAAAAAGTCTTTTGTGCTGACCTTTGTGCTGGACGAAGGAAAACGTTATAAAATCCGCAGCCTTGACATAATCTCGGATATTGCCGATGTTGACACCGCGGCGCTCAAACCTGCGGTCCAGCTGGAAACCGGTGATTGGTATAATGCCGATAAGGTGGAAAAATCAGTCACGGCGCTGACCGACGAACTGGGCAAAAAAGGTTTTGCTTTTGTAGATGTTGAACCTGAAATGACAAAAGATACCGCTGCCGGTGAAATTGCTTTGACATTCCATGTCAAGGAAGGCGAACGTATTTTCGTCGACCGCATTAACATTACCGGCAACACCAGAACATATGACAAAGTTATTCGCCGCGAATTTCGTATTGACGAAGGCGATGCTTTCAACGTTTCCAAAATTAAAGATTCGCGCCGTAACGTCGAAAATCTTGACTACTTCAGCAAAGTCAATATTGAAACGATGCCCAAAGATGACAATAAGGCCGACATCAATGTTGATGTTGAAGAAAAATCAACCGGTTATTTCAATGTCGGCGTCGGCTACTCTACCGTTAACGGCGCTCTGGTTCGCACCGGCGTAACCGAAAACAACTTCCGCGGTCTGGGACAACGCCTCGGTTTGGATATCGGCGTTTCGCAGCGTTCTCAGGAATATGATGTCAGCTTTACGGAACCGTATTTCCTGAATCGCCGTTTGCGTGCCGGTTTTGACCTCTTCCGTACCGAACAGGATTATCAGGATGAAGGTTCTTACGACAGCGAAAGCACCGGCGGCCGTTTGCGTCTGGGTTGGAACTATACGGACGATTTGTCTCAACAGTTCCGTTACACCCTGCGTCAGGACAAGATTAGCAATGTTGATTCCGAGGCCTCCTACTACATTAAGGAAGAGGCAGGCAAATACAATGACTCTTCTGTCGGTCAGACCATTGTCTACGACAAGCGTGACAGCGCTTTCAATCCCAAAGAAGGATATTTCATTTCCTTTGGCAATGATGTTTCCGGTCTTGGCGGAGACGAAAAATACCTGAAATTTGATGCCAAACTGTATCAGTACTATACCTTGGCTGATTACTATACCTTCAAATTGTTTGCCAATGCCGGTTATATCACCGGTTACGGCGGCAAGGATGTCCGTTTGTCCAATCGTTATTATCTCGGCGGTTCGACTTTGCGCGGTTTTGATGTCGCAGGTATCGGTGCCCGTGATAAATATACGGACGATGCCCTCGGCGGTAACTGGATGTTGTATACCGGCGGTGAGGTTATGTTCCCGATTGGCTTGGATGAGTTGGGCATTAAGGGAAGAACCTTTGTTGATATGGGTATGTTGGGTAAACCGGATAATATCAATACCTCGGTGGTGGAATATTCATCAAGTCCGCGTGTTGCCGCAGGTTTTGGCTTCCAGTGGCTGTCGCCGATGGGACAGATTGATATTGACTTTGCTTTCCCGATTGTTAAGGAAGACTACGATGAAACCCAGGTCTTCAGACTTAACTTCGGTACCCGCTTGTAATTTTAAGGAGTTGAAATTATGGTCGATACCAGATTTTATGAAAACCATGGTCCTTTCACGCTGGCTCAAGTTGCTGAAATTTGCGACGCCCGTGTCGAAGACGCTTCTAAAGCTGATGTTGAAGTAAGGGAGCTGGCTACGATGTCTACTGCGGCAGAAGGGGACATCTGTTTCTTTTATGATAAAAAACAGAGAGCCAAAGCAGCCGAAATCCGTGCAACCGCCTGCATAACCACGCCGGAGCTTCTTGATGCAATCCCCGACGGCGTTATCAAGCTGACTACGGAAAATCCTCGCCTGGCTTTCTTAAAATTGAATACGGCGTTTTATCGGGAGCCCCAAATTGTTCCTGAAATCCGCCCGTCGGCAGTTATTTCCAAAACAGCGTTGATTGGCGAAAACTGCTATATCGGCGACAATGTCGTATTGGAGGACAATGTCAAAATCGGCGACAATTGCATTTTGGAAGCGAATGTCGTAATTTCCCGCGGGTGCGAAATCGGCAGCAATTGCCGTATTGGCGTCGGAGCGCATATCTCCCATTGCCTGATGGGAAATGACTGCTATGTTTACAGCGGTGCACGCATTGGCTGGGATGGTTTTGGTTTCCTGTTTGTTCAGGGACAGCATAAAAAAATTCCGCAGGTCGGTCGGGTTATTATCGGCAATGATGTTGAAATCGGCGCCAATACATGTATTGACCGCGGTGCTTTGGATGATACGGTAATCGGGGACGGCTGCCGTATTGATAATTTGGTTCAGGTTGCGCATAACATTAAGCTCGGCCGCGGCTGTGTTCTGGTTTCTCAAACCGGCATCGCCGGCAGCTGTACCTTTGGTGATTATGTTGTCTGTGGTGGACAAACCGGTTTCGCTGACCACTTGAATGTCGGCAGCGGAGCTCAGATTGCCGCTCAATCAGGCATTATGCGCGATATCGAACCCGGCGCCGTTGTAATGGGCACTCCGGCTGTACCCATTAAAGATTTTATGCGCCAAGTTGCTTTTCTGCAAAAAGCCGGAAAGAAATAATCTTCTATTTAAGGAAATAACAAATGTCTGAAAATAAAATTTATCAAGTTGAAGAAATTATGGATATGCTTCCGCACCGTTACCCGTTTTTGCTGGTAGACCGTTTGGAAGTTGAAGTTCCCGGTGAAAAAGGCGTCGGCCTCAAAAATGTAACCATGAATGAAGAGTTTTTCCAGGGACACTTTCCCGGCAACCCGGTCATGCCCGGCGTGTTGCAAATTGAAGCAATGGCTCAGACCGCAGGTGCGTTGGTTATCTCCGGCATGGAAAATTACAAGGAAATGAAAGCCGGCGTATTCTTTATGTCAATTGACGGCGTAAAATTCCGCAAACCGGTTAAACCCGGCGATCAGCTGAAGATGCATGTTGAAAAAATCAAAGAACGCCGCAATGTTTTCGTCTTCAAAGGTGAAACCAAAGTTGACGGACAAACCGTCAGCGAAGCTGAATTTACGGCAATGATCGTAAAATAATCACATAAAGATTTTAGCGTATCCCTCCGAATTTTCGGGGGGATTTTTTGTGCCTCGTTTCTGCTGTTCCGATTAAACGCCAGAGCGTTTTTTTTGTCTGATTTTTCCGTTGTTCGTAAAGAAAAGATGGTTTGCCGCACTCTTATCGAAATATTTTGTAGCCAAACGTGTTTTTACACTAATTATTAATTCCTGTAAATTATTATATCATTAAATAAGTTAACACCAATCTAAAAGGAAGTTTTTATGACTGATATTCATCCTACTGCCGTAATTGAAGACGGTGCCCAAATTGCTGCTTCTGCCAAAATAGGCCCCTTTTGCTGGATTAGCTCTCGTGCTAAAATCGGTGAGAACGTTCAGCTCCTGGGCCGGGTAACCATTATGGGTGACACCACTGTCGGTGAGGGAACCATCGTATTTCCCGGCGCCTGCCTCGGCGGCGGTCCGCAGGATCATGGCAACGAATTCAAAGAAGAAGCCAAGCTGATTATCGGCAAAAATAATATTATTCGTGAAAATGTTACCATGCACGCCGGTACGCCGAAAGAACATTTTACAACCACGGTCGGCGACGGCGGTATGTTTATGATTAACTCTCACGTTGCTCACGATTGCGTCGTCGGCAATAATGTGATTATGACCAATAATGCGGTTATTGGTGGACATGTTCGTTTGGGTGACGGTGTCATCATCGGCGGCAATGCCGCAGTTCACCAGTTCTGCCGTATCGGCCGCAAGGCCATGATTGGCGGATTGTCCGGAGTTGACCGTGACGTCATTCCTTTTGGTATTGTTACCGGAGACCGCGGAAAACTGCGCGGGCTGAATGTCATCGGTCTGAAACGCAGCGGATACGACGAAGGCGTGGTCAAGTCTATTACCAAGGCTTTTATGTTTATTTTCAAGGGCAAAGAAGGAACCTTTGAAGACCGTTTGGCGCAGGCTCACGAAAAATTCAAGGACAACGAAATGGTTATGGAGCAGGTTAAGTTTATTGACGAAGCTCTCCAGGGCCGCCGCAAGATTATGGTTGCCGAATAAGGTATTCTGATCTCAGGATAGGGGAAATTCTGCTTTGGCGTTTTTCCTCTATTCTTTTGTTAAAATGTATTCTATAACATTATTTAGACAACTTCACTCAAAGGTTACCTCAGAGCTATGACCAGTCAGCGTAAATTAGGCATTATTGCCGGCGGCGGAAGCATTCCCAAAATGCTTATAGAACACTGTGCCGCACAAGGAAGGGATTTTTTTGTTCTTGCAATAGAAGGTAATGCCGACAAGGCTTTGATTACGGATGACATTCCTCATCAGTGGATACGCATCGGCCAGGCCGGCACCGGTTTCAAACGTTTCGCCGAAGAAAAAGTACAAGATGTAATTATGATTGGCACAATTAAGCGCCCGGGTTTTTTTGACCTGGTTCCCGATTTGCGGACCACGGCTTTCTTTGCCAAAGTCGGTGCTAAGGCTCTGGGCGACGATGGTATTCTGCGGGCTTTGGTCAATGAAATTGAAGCTGAAGGAATGACTGTCCGCGGTATTCATGAAGTTATGTCCGATTTGCTGGTAAAACCGGGCATCTTGGGGCGTCATAAGCCGGATAAACAGGCGCTGGTTGACATCAGACGCGGAATTGATGTCGCTTTGGCCTTGGGAAAGTTGGACGTCGGCCAGTCGGTGGTTGTGCAGCAGGGGCTGGTGCTCGGCGTTGAAGGAATTGAGGGGACGGATGAACTTATCCGTCGTTGCGGCGAATATCGTCGTAAAGGAGACGGCGGGGTGCTGGTCAAATTACGCAAGCCTCAGCAGGATATGCGGATTGATTTGCCTACGATTGGTCCGCGCTCGGTCAGCCGGGCTCAGGAAAGCGGTTTACGCGGTATTGTAGTCCATGCCGGCAACGGTTTGATTGTAGACGAAGCCGAAACAATTCGCCTGGCGGACAAAGCCGGCCTTTTTATCATGGGGATTAATCCGGATGACTACCTTAAATAACACTTCTCGCGCTTTGAAAATTTATCTGATTGCCGGCGAACCTTCGGGCGATCTGCTGGGGTCGCGCCTGATGCGGGCTTTGCGTGCCAAAACCGGCGGAAATGTCGAGTTTTTCGGACTGGGCGGCGACACGATGGAGGCTGAGGGGCTAAAATCCGTTTTTGATATTTCGGATTTGGCGGTTATGGGGCTGGTAGAGGTTATTCCCAGCATACCGAAAGTATTGCGCCGCATTCGTCAGACTGTTTCCGATATCCGCAAGGTTCAGCCGGATATTGTCGTGACCATTGACAGCTGGAGTTTTTCTTCGCGGGTGCATAAGGCCCTGCGCAAGCTTAAACTGGGCATTCCCCAGTTGCATTACGTCGCGCCGCAGGTCTGGGCCTGGAAGAAAAAACGTGCCCGCACCATGTATAAATACATTGATGCGCTGATGACTCTGCTGCCGCAGGAACCCAAGTATTTTACTCCCTATCATTTGGAAACGACGTTTGTCGGTCATCCCGTAATCGAGAGTGAGGTGCTTCACGCCGACGGCGAAGCTTTTCGCGCCAAATATGGCATTCCCGCCGACAAAAAGGTTATTGCCGTGCTTCCCGGCTCGCGTCATAACGAAGTGGCCAAGCTTTTGCCTGTTTTTCTTGAAGCCTCCAAAATGCTGTTAAAACACGACAAGGACTTTTTCTTTGTCATTCCTACGGTTAAAACCGTAGCCAAAAGGGTGCGTGAAATGACGCAAAACTGCGGCCTTCCTCTTCAGGTGGTAGAAACTCAGCAGGACCGTTATAATGCTTTTCGAGCCTCGTCGGCGGCCATTGCCGCCTCGGGAACGGTTGCGTTGGAACTGGCGATTACCCGCATTCCGCATATAATTGCCTACAAGGTTTCGCCGCTGACTGCGTTTATCGTCGGCCGGATTATGAAAATTCAGTTTGTGAACCTTTCAAATATAATGCTCGGCCGCGAGATAATTCCGGAATTGTTGCAGGAACGCTGCGTCTGCGGCAATATTTGCCAATATGTTCTGGAGCTTCTGAAACATGAGGATTTGTACGAACGTCAGATGGAAGGCTTTGACAAGGTCAAGGAAATTTTGAGCCAAGGCAGACAGACGCCGAGCGAAAATGCTTCCGATGTCGTGCTGGAGCTGATTGCCCGCCGGAACCGACAATAAAAAACACAAAAACCCGTTCAAAGTTGAACGGGTTTTTTATAAAAGGGACAGCTTACTGTTCGCAGCGATGGTAATAACCGCATCCTTCAACCGGGCATTCGACCAGCTTTTCGCCTTCGGGACAAATCAAAGTGACCAAATCATAGCCGGCGCATGCTTCCGAACAGGTTGTAACCACCGGATTTCCGTCATCGTCTTGTAAGGGCAGGGCACCGTTCCAGTCTGCAATCGGAGTAACTTTCGCGTTGGCAATTGCGGCACCTGCCAGCAGAGCCAAAGCAGCTAAACAGAGTTTAATCTTCATCATAAACCTCGCTTTGTTCTTATTTATCACCATTTTACGACTTAAAAAGTTAATTTATTGCAAATAAGAGGCGGATAGATTAGATTAATTTTGGTAATTGAGGAATTTAAATGCAGTTGTTTTGGTATCGCCTTAAAGAACAGTTTTGGGCCGGACAAGACCGGTGGGGATTGTGGCTGCCGGTTTTTTTCGCCTGCGGTATAGGCATTTATTTTATGCTTCCGGTCGAGCCGTCCAAATGGGCGACGCTTGCGGTTATCGAGCTCCTTATTGTCTTGGCCGTATTGTTGCGTTACCGCATTCGCTGGCTGTATGGCTTGATTGTGCCGGCTGCGGTTGTTGCCGGTTTTGCTGTCATTCAGCTGCGAACGCTTTATCTGGCTAAGGAACAGGCGCCGGTTCCGGCGGAAAAATTGTATTTGCAGGGGCGTATCGAGCATCTGGATTATAACAGCCGCGGAAATCGCCGGATGATTTTGGGCCGGTTAACCGATTTTGACGGCAATCCGGTTCCCGGGCGTTTTCGGGTCAGTATGCGCCCTCAGCCGGGAAAACTCTATAGCGGACAATGTGTGGAGCTGGTTGCCAAGCTGATGCCTTTGGCCTCGGCTTCATTGCCCGGAGGATATCAGTTTGACCGTAAAAGCTTTTATTTGGGGCTTTCCGGCAGCGGTTATTCCGAGAGCCGTGTCCTTCCCGTAGATTGTCGCGAACCAGCCTCGTGGAGGGAGCGTTTTTCATTTAAGGTTGCCGGCTGGCGGCAGTCGATTATGGAAAAAATCAAACGGATTCTGCCTCCTGATGAGGCTTCGGTGGCTTCTGCCGTCATCGCCGGCGAACAAACCGGCATTAATTCCCGCTTAATTCAAAACTATCGGGATTCCGGTCTGGCGCATTTCTTGTCGATTTCCGGTTTGCATATGAGTATGCTGGCCGGCTTGATGTTCTTTTTTATCAGATTGCTGATGGCTTTGATACCGCCTTTGACGTTGCGTTGTGATTCCAAAAAGGTTTCGGCGGTTTTTGCCCTTTTGATAAGTGTGGTTTACCTGCTGATTTCCGGAGCGGCAATTCCGGCACAACGGGCATTTATAATGACTTTTATCGTGTTGTTGGGCGTTTTGCTCGACCGCCGCGCCATTTCGATGAAAACCATTGCCTGGGCGGCGTTCCTCGTATTGTTGATAACGCCGGAAGCTTTAGTCGGAGCCAGTTTCCAGATGTCGTTTGCCGCCGTGATTGCCCTAATAGCCTTTTACGAAAGGTTTGCGGGGACTCTTAAACGTTTTCTTGACGGAAAGGGAACTTCATCTTCTCTGATTGTCAAAACATTTAAAATCGTCTTCTTGTACATTGTCGGTATTTTAGTTTCCGATTTGGTGGCAAGCCTGGCGACATTGCCTTTTTCTGTTTATCACTTCAATCGTATTGCGTTGTTCACCACTCTGGCTAATCTTATGGCCGGTCCGATTATCGGTTTGTTGATTATGCCGTTCACGTTGTTTTCGCTGCTGTTGATGCCGTTGGGGCTGGAATATTGGCCTTTGCGTTTGGTCGGATACGGCATCCGGTTGGTCAACGACATAACCGCTTATGTCAGCAGCCTGCCGTCCGCAGGATATCAGGTGTTGTCTATGCCTTTGTGGGGACTGCTGATGATGGTGTTTGGCGGACTGTGGCTGGCCATCTGGCAGACATCATGGCGAAAGTGGGGATGGCTGTTTGTTGTGGGCGGATTATTGTCCGTATTTACGGTGCGCACGCCGGATATTCTGGTGAATGCGGAGCAGGATTTAATAGCTCTTCGTGATAATCGCGGCCATCTTGTCGTTATGCCCAAACGCGGTGACAATTTTACCAAGCAGGTCTGGCTTGATAAAACCGCGTCTCCCCGCCTGGATAAAAAACGTTCCGAACTGTTGCGCAAAATTTACAAGGGACGAGCCGCTTCTCCGCAATGGCTTGAGTTAAGCTGCCGAAACGATGACTGTGTTTACCGCCGCCGCTTCAGCTTCAACCGGCGGGGCCAAATACGGATAGACAGCAAGCCTTTGGCCGTGAAAGAAGGCCTTGGCGCAGCAGTGTACCTTAATCCTTTGCGGATTGTAACCGTGCGCGATTACATCGGCCGCCGCCCTTGGAATTCAGGGTTGTAAGATTTTGTTTGCCAAAAATAATAAGTTGTGTTATCTTCCCGGCATAAACCGAGATAATTATGTATTTATTTAACCCAATTAAAAATTAAAAAAATGAAAGTAAATGGTATTAAAGTAAAAGCCGTATGGGGACAAATCAGTGCCGTACAAGCAGATGCGTATGTTGTTCCCGAGTATCCCGATCACGTAAGCAGCACCCCGATGATAAACGACATCATAGCCGGCGGCGCACAATATGGTTTTGATGTGTTCAAACGCCATCTGTCGCTTGGGAGCTTGAATATGTGTTCTGCGGTTTTAAGCGTTGCTAACGGAGGAAATTCCCGTTATCTGATACACAGTGTCGTTCTTGGCAGTCCCGCCGAAAAACTGGCTTCGAACATTGAAGACGCAATGAGTGCCGTAATGACAATCGCCCGTCCGCAGAAAGAAATGATTACGTCAATGGCAATGCCTCTTATCGGCTTTGGCGAGTTTGGCTCTTTGTCAGCAACGGCGGCCGCAATTGCCCTTTTGTCGGGAATTAACAATTTTAATCGAAAACATTATATTAAAGAAATTAAAATTGTCATTGCCGCAAGCCCGGAAGCAGTCGACGAAGTAAACCGCGTTATCAAATGCGGAGAATATATCAATTCCGAATATTAATGATTTTTAATTAAAGAAAACACTCTGCCGTGAAAGCAGAGTGTTTTTTTTTGCATAAAAAGAAGCTTTCTGAACGCAGTTTCTTTTGCTGAAATTAATAGCTTTCGCCGCTTCCGGTGTAATTTGTAGACTTAACCGCTTTGTCGGTGGCAAAATCGCCGGTTCTCTCCACCGTATTGTTAACGCTTTCCAACATCCCGTTGTCATAGGCATATTTTACGCCATAGGCAATAGCAGCCAAAATCAAAAGCAAGGTAATAAACTTCATTGTTTCATCCTTTCTGTTAATAAGTAAACTAATCATATCACCTCTTCCTGAAATTACAAGAAAGAATGCTGCTATTAATAATTGTATAGGTAAAAACGCAAACCAATAAATTGACAAAAGTTTAGGTTGAATTCAACATTGGCTCAGCTCTTGTCGGGCGGAGCTTTTTATGTTTACAATCGGCAGAATTTTTTTTATGCTTTAAGCGGACGAATAATCTTACGAGGCTGATTCTTTATGAACCGGGTTTTATACTTGGCATTTCTTTTAAGCATATCACCCGCGGTTGCCTTAGCCGGTCACTGGGAGTTTGACGCATCCGGTTTGGCCGGAGCTTATTACGGCATAAGCGAGACCAAGGATATCGGCAGCGTTGATAATTTGGCCAATCGCTGGGTAACCCGGGCTGATGCGTCTTTTAAATCAGACTATGTTTTTCAGAAAGAACACCGGTTGGGGCTTCGTGCAGATACAACCCTCATCTTCAAGGCTCATGATCGCAGCCGCCGCAATGGCGAATGGCGTTTTTTTCCTTATCTCACGGATGATTCTTCTTGGGGAAATTTTAAGCTTGGTTATGTTTACAACGCGGCATATCAGTTGCACCGGGGAGCCCGGGATATTACCTTTTTGGGGGTGGAAGCCACCAATCTGGTTTATTTTCTTTCCAACCCGAACTGGGCCAATAAAACCAAATCGGTCAAATTTGCCACTCCGAAATCGGTAGCGATGATAAACGACGGTCGTGCGCCGAAGCTTTCTTATATCACCCCTTGGCTGGGCAATACCAAGTTCGGTTTTTCTTATACGCCGGATAACGCTCATCGCCGAGGTATGGTCAGCCGTTATACCGATTATGAAAAAACGATGGATGGCTATGTTTGGGCGATGCAAAACAAATGGCAGCTTTCCTCTTCTGTATTGTATACCTCCGCCGGCTATGGTATTTTCAACCGAACCGATAAAGAAGCCTCGGTAGGGGTTCGCTGGCAAAAAGGCTGTTTTAATCTTGGCGCCGGTTATAAAAAAGCCTATGTCGACGGAAAAGAAAATGCTATTGCAACCACCCGTGTCAATGCCTTTCTGCCGGCATATTTTGATAATTACCGTGAGTCTGAAGTATGGAATTTTAGCCTGGGTTATGATTTCGGGCGCTACAAAACCAATGTTGCCTATTTTCAGTCCGAAGCTGCCAATACCCGTCATCGCGATGTTTTCTACCTTTGGTCTAACACCTATCGCCTTTCAAAAAATCTTGATATCGTAATGATAGGCTCGTACCTTAATGCCCATGGCGACAAAGCGCATAGCGATGACAATGCCAAAGGATATGCCCTCATCGGCGGTTTAGCATTTAGATTCTGATTATATTTCCATCAAATTTGGCAAATTTTTGCTTATCCGGATAATAAAATATTGACACTTATTGTTTTTTTTGATATATTAAAACTGTTTACTAAGTCTATGTTTTATTATTCTAAAAGTTTTTATAATTTTAATTGAGAGTTTTCATTTGTTTTTAATGAATGACGTCTCGTGAATAATAGCATTGGATGTCAGTCAAACAAAAATAAAAAATATTTAATAACTTAAAATTATAGATTATGAAAACGGCAGAATTATTGAAAAAGGTAAACAACAATGGTAGAGAAGTAAAATTAGTTTGTATGTCAACAAAGCTCCCGACCGTTAGATTATGTGAAAAATCCAATGACGGAGTGTTGATGGCAATTGATTTGAGTGTGTTTGTTCAGGAAATCTTTTCATTGTCGGATGAAGAAGTTTTTGTCATCGGACGTGATGAAGAAAGCGATTACAAACTGCCGAACGACAGGCGTTTCTCTCGTTTCCATTGTTTTGTTGCCAGAGTAGGCGGAATGTATCAGGTATTTGATTCTTCTTTATGCGGAACGGCTCTGGAGAACAAATAATCAGGACAAAACCGAAACGGCAGAAACAGGCTTAATCTCATCTGAGGTTAGGCCTGTTTTTCATTCATATGGTACCGCATCTTTTTCAAAACAATGGTTTCTCCACGGCGATGCGCGGTTGTCCGTCTTCTTCGCCGCCCTTAATATGAATGATGCCGCACGGCAGAAAGCCGCTTTTTTCCATAGTGCGCTGCATTGCAATGTTTTCTTGGTGGGTATCGGCCCGGACGCTGGAGGCTTTGCGGGAGCGGGCGAGTTTTTCGGCTTCTTCGTAAATTTTCACGCCCAAACCTTTGCCGTGGCTGTCTGCGGCAACGGCCATTCGGTGTACGACAGCATAGTTGCTGCCGGTCGTTTTCCAACCGCCTTCTATTTTTTCATAGCTTTCATCAGCTCCGAACGTAATTGCACACATTCCGGCGATACGGCTGCCGTCACATAATACGTAACCAATTCCGTCGGCAATGTCTTTTTCCAGCAACGGCCGGTTGGGGTATCCCGTCTGCCACTGATTGATGTTTTGTTTTTTGAGCAGCAATTTGGCATCGTTGACAATTTGCATCATTTCGTCAATGTCTGCCGGCGCTGATTTGCGAAACTCCATGATACCTCCGTTAAAATTCTACTTTAATGCCAAACGTACGGATGAGTTCGGCGGCTTGAATGCTGTTGATTGCGGCACCGCGCAGCTCAGCGAAGTCTTTGGACAGGATAACGCCGGAGATGTCCGAGTTTGTTATGTCTACGCCGCGCAGATATGTGCGAAACAGGTTGCTTTCGTTCAATACTGCCCGGTTTAGCTCCAAATTCTTCACTTTGCATTCACTGATTTCCGAGTTTGTCAAACGGCTTCCGTCAATAAGCAGGTTTTCAAAACGGCTTTCGTTAAAATTGGCATATTGAAAATAACTGTCTTTGAAAATGCTTTCTTTGAATATATTTGCCAGAAAGTCGCTTCCCGTAAATTTGCATTCTTCAATCAAAACCTTGCTCCAATAGGCGTTTTCAAAACAGCAGTTCGTGATGCTGCAGCATTGAAAATGAGCGTTTATCCAAGAGCTTTTGGTAAAATTGCATTCTTTGAAACAGCAGTCACGAAACAGCACGTTGCGAAAATCAATTTTGGAAATGTCTCCTCCCGAAAGAACCTGTCCGCAGATTTTTAGGTCGCTGATTTCGTCGGCCGTGTCGCGAACCAGGCGGACGGCGTCGGTCAGGTCTTTATCAAGCGGCTCTTGCGGCAGAAGAAATTTTTTTGCGGATTCCATGGGCAAATATCTCAAAACGGATTATGTGCTAAATATACTCTCCCCGCTAAAACACACAATAAAAATTATTTGTTTCATCACAATTGTTGAATTTTTTTTGCTTTTGTATAATATCTCGGAATGTCAGGAGGAAAAATGATAATAAAATAGGCCTTGCCGGGAGAAGAAAATGATGTTGCCGCATTGGCGCTGAAAATGTGGCCGGAGCATGAAGCGGATGAATTGCGCCGTTTGTTTGCCGCTTTGCTGAAGGCTCCGGACGCCGCCGTTTTTGTCGCGCGGGAAGACGGGGTTGCCGTGGGGTTTGCCCAAACTCAACTGCGGCGGGATTATGTCGAAGGAACGTCCGAATCTCCGGTGGGATACCTGGAAGGAATTTATGTTGAAGAAAAATTCCGGGGCAGGGGCATTGCGCGCAGTCTTTTGGCAGAATGTGAAAACTGGAGCAGAAACCGGGGATGTTTGGAATTTGCGAGCGACTGCGGATTGGATAACGTTGACAGTTTGAAATTTCATCTCGGCTGCGGTTTTGGCGAGGCCGGCCGTATCATCTGTTTTACAAAAAAAATATAAAAAGGAACAAATCTCTGATGCAGGATAAAACGCTGTTATACCGTCTGTGGTGGTTATTTAAGACCAACGTGATTATAAGTTGTCTTGCCGTCGGCGGCGGCTATATGATTATCCCGTTAATGAAGAAACCTTTTGTCGACAACGCGAAAGCCTTTTCTTTTGACGAACTGTTGGAAATGTCGGCTGTTGCGCAGTCGGCTCCGGGAGCAATAGCCGTCAACCTTTCGGCAATTACGGGGTATCGCATTGCCGGGTTGATTGGAGCCGTTGTCAGCTGCGTTGCGGCAGTTTTGCCGCCGCTGCTGATTATGTCTGCGGTAGCGGTATGCTATCAGCAGGTTATTCATAATCAGGAAATCAATGCCGCATTAAAAGGGATGATTGCCGCCATTGCCGCAATCATCATTGACGTGGTCTATGATATGGGAAAAAATGTTGCCCGTAATAAGGAGATGCTGGGCGTTCTGACGGCGGTTTTTGTTTTTGTCGCATCGTTCGTTTTTGAGCTTAACGCCGTATTTTTGATAGTCGTGTCGTTGGTTTGCTATGCATTGATTGTATGGTTGAAGGGCAGGGGGAAGTAATATGGCGGAAAAGTTGTGGGAGTTGGCGGTTAATTTTTTTCAAATCGGCAGTTTCAGCATCGGGGGCGGATATGCGATTATTGCTCTGATTGAAGAACTGTTGGTTAACCGTTACCATTGGCTGAGTTTAAAAGAGTATACGGACATCATCACGATATCTCAGATGACTCCCGGTCCGTTGGCAATCAACGCTTCCAGTTTCACCGGTTTGAAAATTGCCGGTCCGTTGGGAGCAGTCGTTGCGACATTCAGCTGCATTATTACCGGTTTCGTCATCTCTTTGTCTTGTTACGGCTTTTTTTGCTGTCATCGCAATTGTGCCGTGATTATGTCTGTTTTGCAGGGACTGAAAGCTGTTGCTACCGGGCTGATAGGTGCTGCCGGTGCCGGGATTTTGCTGCTGGCGCTTACCGGTCATAACCACGTCACTGCCGAGATAAACAGTTTTGACGGCTATGCTTTGCTGATTGCGGTAGTCTCTGTCGTTTTACTGCGCCGTTACAGGTTCAATCCTGTGTGGGTACTGGTTTTAAGCGCCGGGGTCGGAATATTGGTGTATTAAAACCTATGCCTTTTGAGAAACCGGGTGCCCGTCCGGCTGTGGACGATAATATTTGCCGAAATAAAAAATGGTTATCAAACCGGCCAGAGATAAAACGCATCCCGGAAGCGCGGAGTATTCGACGCTGTATCCCAACTCCATCGGCAGGCCGCCGAAAAAAGCCCCCAGAGCGTTACCGAGGTTAAAGGCAACCTGAGCGCTGGACGCTCCTAAGATTTCACCGCCTCCTTCTGAGGTGTCGATAATCAAAAACTGTTCCGGACCTGAGACGCCGAATAAGCCGAACACGCCGATAAACATTAGTGCCAAAGCCAAATATGAATATGCGGCGGCAAAAAACATCAAGACCGATGCAACAAACATTAGGCCGATCATCAGAGCCGAAAGTGTTACCGGAGATATAAAGGTTGACAGTCTGCCGCTGATGTAGTTTCCCATAACCATTCCCAAACCGGACAGAGCCATAATCCAGGCCATGCTGTGCGGCGGAAATTTGGAAATGTTTACCATAATCGGGTTAACATAGCTGTACCATGAAAACAGACCGCCGTTGCCCAGCATAATGGAAGCCAGTAGAAACCACGGCAGCGGACGTTTCAAAAAACTGAATTGCGCCGTAAAGTTTTTCGCCGAAACAGGTGCGACGTCAGGTACCCACAGATATATGGCAATAATTGTAATCAAACCCCAGACGGCAACTAACAGAAACAGCATATGCCAGGAAACGATATGAGTAAGGTATGATGCCGCCGGAATTCCGACAAGGTTGGCAATTGTCATGCCGGAAATCATCGTTGCAACGGCTTCCACCTGTTTATTGCGGGGAGCAAGACGTTTGGCGACAATGCCGGCCACGCCGAAAAATCCTCCGTGCGGCAGGCCGGAAATAAAACGTGCCGCCAGCATAAAAGTATAATTAGGAGCTATAACGGCCAGAAAGTTGCCGATACACATAATGAACATCAGAATAATCAGCAGGGTTTTTAACGGTCGGTTTCCCGATAAAAACACCAGCAGAACGGCTCCCGAACAAACGCCCAGAGCATAAACGGATATAAAGTGTCCGGCTTCCGGGATTGAAATGTTAAGACCGGCGGCTACGACGGACAAGATGCTCATCATTCCAAATTCGGCCATTCCCAGTCCCAGAGTTCCAAAGGCAAGAGCTGCCAAGCTTTTTTTCATTGCAAAACCTCACAATCATATTGTTAATGCAGATTCTTAGTCTGCAATTTGCAAATTTCAATAAGCTTTGCGAATATCAGCCAAAATAAATCATTTGTTCGAAATCGTTTTTTTGTAATTGTTTCCCCAGTCGGCCATTGTTGATATTATCGGAAGCAGGGAACGTCCCAGCTCGTTGAGGCTGTATTCCACGCGGGGAGGAACTTCTGCATAGACCTTTCTTTTGATTAAGCCGTCATTTTCAAGTTCGCGCAGGTTTTGAGTTAAAACTCTCTGGCTGATGCCCTCCAGATTTTTGCGCAATTCGCCAAAGCGTCTGGTGCTGGCAAGCAGATCTCTGATAATCAACAGCTTCCATTTGTTTCCGATCAGGTTAATTGTTGTTGCAACCGGACAATCTAAAATTTTTTTATTTGAAATCACTTTGTTTTCTCCATTGGTTACAAATTGAATACTATATATTAAAATAATGCCTACTTTACAAAATAATATAATATTCAATATTATACAGATGAACAAAAAAATCAATTGCTTTGGAGGAAAAAATGAAAAACATTATCGTCAAAAACTACCATGACGTACAACCTTTGGTTCAATCCGCAAACGGCAACAGTTTTGCGGTTAAACCCGTTATTGAAGACGTCGACAAATGCTCGGCAAACTTTGTGGAAGTGGCTCCCGGAAATTTTGCTTACGGGTATCATTACCATGAGGAGAATGAAGAAGTGTTTTATATCATCAGCGGAACTGCGGCTGTAAAAACCGAAACCGGTGAAATTCGCTTGAAAGCGGGAGATGCAATTTGTTTTCCGGCCAATATCAGCGGTTCTCACGTTATCCGTAATGATTCGGCTGATGAAAAACTGGTTTACCTTGACGTTGGGACAGCAAACAAACCGGACGTCGTTCATTTTACCGGCACCGGCAGCGGTATGACAATTACACGTTCCGGAACCTATAACTTCCGCGAAGAATAAGATATAAAAAGCCGGATAACTCTTTTATCCGGCTTTTGTTTTTTGATTAACGGATGAAGTTCGTCCGTTCTCCGCTCTCGACCCGGGGAAGCTCGATTCCGTTATTTTTGGCCTTTTCAATACATTTTAGCATCCAGGCCATATTGTGGCCGATGTTACGCATTGTTTGCAGCCCCTCTTTATCCTCAGAGACTTGTTCGGCGCTTATGCCGTGTACGTTGTTCCAGTAAGATGAGGAAACGACAGGCATTTTGGATATGGTGAAATACTTGTTGATGACGTCAAGCGAAGCGGTTGTGCCGGCACGTCTGGCCGAAACGACGGCAGCGCCGGGTTTAAAGGCAAATACGCTGCTGCCGGCATAAAAAACACGATCCAAAACAGCCTGAAGACGAGCGGAAGGATGAGCGTAATAAACCGGAGAGCCGAAAACAAATCCGTCTGCCTTTTCAGCTTTTTCAATAATCTGATTGATGATATCGTCATTAAAGACGCAACGGTTGTTCAGTTTTCGGCAGGCACCGCAGCCGATGCAGTCCCGATAAGCCGCTTTTCCCAGCTGGATAATTTCTGTTTCAATGCCTTCGTTGTTCAAAACCTTTGCAACTTCGGACAACGCCGTGTAGGTACACCCCTGTTCATTGCAGCTGCCGTTAATCATTAATACTTTCATATTTCCACCTTTCTCAATTAAATTGCGTTATACGTATGTCAGCGTGTTTTCGCAAAATGATGTGTCAAAAAACTATTCTGTGTGATGAGGGTTTTAATTTGCCGGGAGATTGTGTTTCTGTCAAAAACAATACCGTTAATGCCGAGTGATTTTGCCGCTTCCACATTTTCGCGTTTGTCGTCAATAAAGATGACTTCTTCCGGCTTGGCGTTTAATCTTGCCAATACGGACTGATAAATGGCTTTGTCGGGTTTCAATAATCCGAGCTCGTATGATACAAATATTTTGTCTTCGGCAGCCAAAGTTTGTCCAGTGTCGGCCAAATTGGGTAGGGCATTTGACAACAAGCCTATTTCTATGCCTTCTTTACGCAGCCAGGACATTGTCTCCAATGTTTCTTCATAAAAGGGACCAACGCCCTGATGCATTGCATTGTCGACGGATTGTTCAATATCTTTCGAATAAACGATGCCGCAGTGGCTGCATAAGTTTTTGCAAAAGGCGGTAAAATCCGTTTCTCCTTTCATAAAGGAATTGTAGTTAAAAGATTTGGCGCCGCCTTTCTTGTCAAAGGTTTTGTGGTCGGCGGACTGTTCTCTCAGCAGTTGGTTTAACGGTTCCAAAGAATACGGATAGCAAACTTGCCCAACGTCAAAAATACAAAATTTTATCGTCATTTTGTGTCTTTCAAATGTAATGTTGCCTTAAGACAATCCTATGGGATAAAATAAAAAAACACAATACAATTTCTTTGCGTGGCATTTTGTCAAAAGCCACGAGCGTCGATGAGGTTGAACTGTTAAGTCAGAGGTAGTTTTTTTGGGATAAAAACAATAAAATTTGCTGCAGTGTTTCTTGAGGCGTCTGCTCACTGTTATCAATAATCAAATCGGCAGATTTTGAATTATGGTATCCTTCCTGATACATTTCTCTGATTCTGTTGATTTCAGAGACGGATAACGAACGTTCTCCGCGATTTTGTATGCATATTTCCAAACGCGGTGCCAGGGTAATATTGACGAACTCGGTTGTTTTGTCCTCCCATCGCTTCCATTCGTTAAACAGCTTGTCGGTCATCGGATATGCGAAAACGATGCTCTTATATTGTTTTTTTTGTTTTTCCTCTTCTATGATTTTTTTTAATCGTTTTGTACGCTCTTGCCATCCGGCTTTAACGCTCAGCCCTAAAAGCTTTTGTTCCCCGTCGGACAACAGGTCGTCGACCTCTATAAAAAAAGATATCGGAAGTTGTTTGCTTAACAGTTTGGAAACGGTTGTTTTTCCTGAATTTATCGGACCATTAATATTTATAATCAGCATGATAGATTCCCCTTAAAAACATTTAGCACTGAAATAAATAAAATTTCAATGGTAAAATTTTTTCCGAATTTTGGTAAATCGTTTTTCTCGAATAACATTAATGCCGTTATGAAAACGGGGTGTATCTGTACTGGAAAGATTTGCCTGACATTTTTAGGGGAATTATTAAAAAATAAATAAGTTTCAATTATAATTTAAATCATAAAAAACAAATCTACTGGAAAAAATATGTATCTTATTGGTATTCTGGCAGCTTTCGTCAGTCCGGCCGCACATTCTTTATCAAATATTTTCGATGCTTATATCATTGGAAATTTGTTTAAAAAAACGTCAACGACCGTTTTTTATGCAAACATCACCAATATCTTGGGACCGTTTGCTTTGCTTTTGATAGGACCTGTTCATACGTTGCCGGTAAGTGCAATCCCTTATGTTGCTCTTATCGGCTTGATAAATGTCGCTTATCTTTTTCCTTATTATGCTGCGCTGAAAACCACGGATACCTCGATTGTTGCCGCATTGTTTTCTTTAGAAAAAATATTTATCCCGTTTTGGGCCTATATGATTGTCAATGAAATAATGCGGCCGGAACAGTATTTGGGATTGGGAATAATTATTGCCGCTTCGTTGGTTCTTAATCTGGAAAAGACTACGGCGATAAAAATAAACCGGGGTTTTTGGCTGATGCTTCTGACGGCTGTAATTCTTTCTTTTGAAAACGTTCTTTACAAAAAAATATTACAACATACGGATTGGCTTTCAACGGCATTCTGGAGCGCAATGGTTACGTTCACAATCAGGTGGGGAATTTTATTTTTTAGACCGATGCGGCAGGACATAATTAAAAATTTCCCGAAATACAAAGCTAATTTTTCAAAATTTTGCTTTATTGAAGTCTTTGACCAACTCGGCAATCTTGTGCCTGTTTTTGCTTTGTCGATTATTCCGGTGTTGGTTGAAACGTCTATTTCATCAACGCAGCCGATTTTTGTAATTGTCTACGGATATATTTTAAGCCGGTTGTTTGGAGACAGGTTTAAGGAGAAGTTGAGCCGTAAGGAAGTTATAAAAAAGTTCGTTTGTTTTGTCTTTATCGGCATTGGCGTAAATTTGGCTATAGGTCTTTAAATTGAGAAAAACAGCACTTTAAAAAAGTGCTGTTTTGTTAGTAATAAAATCTGTTTTGGGATTCACAATCCTATTGTGCAGAAGTTTTTAAAAAACAATCAGGAAATTCTCCGGCATTTTCCAACATATAAAGATATCGTTCTTGAAAGCGCTTTTTTATTTCCGGCAAGGTAACTTTTCTCAGCCAGTCTTTCCTGGCCTTTTTAACACCGCTTTCTAAAAGTTCTTCAATTGATTTATCCGGATTTTCATACCAGTAAAGCGACATAAACGGTCCGATAAGGTGCGATGCTGCATCTGCCGACGAAATTATCTGAACTTCAATAGGGGCAAAGGATAAATCTTCTTCCATTTTTCGCTCCATTTGCTGCAGATAACTTATCGTCTGATCTGTTACGGACTGCGAAAAGCCTAAACTTTCCATAAGTTCCCGGCCTTTGGTAAAAGTAAGAAAATCACCTTTATCATAGTTTTCGGGCTTTTGTGCCAAAATTTTTCCGTAATCATGTAGCCAAACCAATAAAAGGCAAATATTCCTGTCTGCCTCAGTATAAATGTTACACAGTTCGTTTACCAACCGCTCGACAATTTGGAGATGCCACTTGATATACCATTGGTGGTGGATAAAACCGGGATTACTGGCTTTTGCCGTGACGGCTTCTTTTAATTTTAATAGCTTGTCCATAATGACCTCTTTATTATATATAATATTTTAAAATTCCGCCGGTTTGCCGATAAAATTTACTGATTACCAGCTATTGAGATGTATTCTGTCTTCTGCATTGATTTCCTTCTGTTTGGGCAGAAAAGCATTTTCGGCAGGATAGCCCATCGTCAGCAGACAGGTGAACTCGTAACCTTCAGGCGCATTCACGATTTTTTTGATCTTCTCGGCCTCGTCGCTTACCGGAATATGGAATACCGTTCCCAGACCCTCGGCGGTGGCAGCGAGCAGCATATTCTCCAGCGCGCACCATGCTGAAGCGAAATAGTTAAGTGAGCTTTGCTCCTCGGGTTTGAGCAACGGCCATGTCAGTTGGCGGAAGAACGGAATAATAAGCAGACCGCTCTGCATCAGCATTTTTTGCTGTTTAGGCAATGCATCGGCAAACATCGCCATCTTGTCCTGGTCATCGGATTCGTCCACCTCTGCTACCAATTTCTTGAAGGCAGCCATGTTTTTGGCGAGCGGGGCAATTACTTTTGCAATGTTCTCACGGCCACGCACCACGACAAATTCCAGCTGGCGCAGGTGGTCGTTGGTCGGGGCTTTGAATGCTGCACCTATTATCCTTTTAAGAATCTCGTCGCTTACTTCGCGGTCAGAGAAGTCACGGTATGTGCGACGTTTCTCAAATACCTCATAAAGTTCCATCTTATATCCTCCTATTTAAGTTCATCAAATTTTTTCTTCATCAAATTAGAAAACAAAGTGGTCAGCCGTACCAGCTCGAATATATTTTCTTGTTCTGCCAATTCTGCCATTGCCGAAATTTCGGCATTAGCTGCCGGGGGAATAATTTTTTCAACATATTCATATCCGGCCGGAGTGAAACGGATAATTTTATTTCGTCGGTCTTTCTCGTCTTCGCTAAGAGTAACGTATCCCCGCTTCAAAAACTTTTTTATAATAGCGCTAATCGTCTGTTTGGTTGCAGACATTCGCTCACAAATGTACGATTGCAAGCACCCGTCCGGTGCAAACCAGATGATATCCAATACAAATAGCTCGTTTGTTGTCAGATTATGCATTCTTGCACATTGCGTATATGCCGCAAATTGCATATCCCTCAAGAGACAATACTGATTAACAAGCGTTCTGACTTCTTCTCTTTTCATACGTAGCTCATTGGTAAATTATTTGATAGTCCAATATTTGACTGTATTGTGAGGTTTTGTTTTTAATTTGTCAATACAAAAGCTGAAAAAGCTCAACAAATAAGGAAAACTCTACCCAAGCAGATTAGTGTCTGAGCTTGCCGAAAGCCACGGTTTATATAGCAAAACAGCGCCCCGAAAAGAGCGCTGTTTGTATTGCTGATATTTAAGTATATGCTTTCTGAACTAACCGGCTCTCATTTTTTATAACAAAAAATATAAGACATGCTATTGTGGTTAATGTTTCAGATATGGGCATAGCCAGCCAAATTCCTTCCTCTCCCAATACTTGCGGAACCAGAATAAACGCCGGGATAAGAAAAGCAAAACCGCGTAAAAATGCAAAGAAAGCTGCTGGTTTGGGCTTTTCAATACTTTGGAAATATCCGATAACAGTTAAATTTAACACAAAACAAATAAACCCGAAAGCAAAATAAGGAAAACCTTTAATTGCCAAACCTGCTGCCGGATTATCTGTTTTTAAAAATAATCCTACTAAAACCTCCGGAAAAACAACAAACACAAAACTGACGATACCGCCACAGATAACCGCTGTTATCAAAGCCAATTTTTCGGTTCCAATAACTCTGTCGTGCTGGTATAGCCCATAGTTATAGCTGATAATAGGCTGTGCTGATTGCGCAATTGCGTTGCCAATCATAAAAACAAACGGCATATAATAGCAGGCAATGCCAAAAGCACCAACACCGTTATCGCCCAAATATTGTAAAAATATATGGTTTCCGACAAACATCAAAACCGCCATTGTTGCTTCTCCCAATAAAGCGGAAAACCCGATCTGGCATTGCTCTGAAATACTGTATATAAACAGTCTGAAACCTCGAAAACCAAGTTTCAGAGGATATAGTCTTAATATTTTTGCCCGATAAATCAGGTAATAAAGCGAAACGCTTCCGCCAATCAGCAATGCTAAAGTCGGAGCCAGAGCAGCACCGGTCAATCCCATTTGGAGCGGAAAAATAAATATTCCGCCAAGAACCGTGGTGATAAGCGCCGCCGAAATATTAAACCACATAGCAAGTTTTGGGGCACCATCAAGACGGATAATAAACAAAGATACAGAAAGCCACATCTGAAATGTTAAAGATGGAATAAACCAAATGAGATATTCTTTAACCATCGGTAACAAATATTCAGAACTGCCCAGAAAATATGCTGTTTCTTCTAAAAAGAACATCATAAAAACCGAAGGAATAGTCGCAACAAGCGTGCTAAAAAGTATAGACTGAGTTACATTAAGACGAGCAGCTTTTATTTTGCCTTTAGATAAATATATTGAAGAAATAACCGAGCTTCCGATACCGGCCATTAAACCGATACCTGTAAAAATCATTAATAACGGAATGCAAATATTAACCGCAGCAATTCCGTCGCTCCCTATGCCATGTCCCACAAATACGCCGTCAATGGCTGTAACTGCGGACATACTTAACATTCCAAACAATGTTGGAATAAAATATTTTTTAAATAATGTAGAAATTTTATCCGTTCTTAAATCCATAACCTCACCTTCAATAAAAATAAAATTAAAAAAGAACAAAAAAATACCAGACAAAATAATTGGTCCTACCCAGTCATCTTATCCAGCGTCATGCCCTCCGATGAGGATTACAAAACTTTTAACGAAAAACTTTCTATAAATAAAAATATCGAATGTCAAGGAAAATATAACACAGTGAAACATAGTTGGAATTGAATGAACCTTTGGGTCCGTCCCGTTTGGTTAGAGCACCAACAAAAATAAAACCCAGCTTAAAAAGCAGGGTTTTATTTTTGAAATGGTGAAGCTTACCTCAAGGTTTGCGAGCTGAATAGTTATAGGCTTCAAACAATTTTCAGGATACACAGCATCCATTTGGTTTGAGTATAATTAATGTTTTGAAAAAGTTTAATTATCTGAGATAAGTTTCTATTTTGCTCCAAAATATTGACTTTTATTTAAATGTATTTTATAAAATTCAAAAATTTATAATTATAACTTTAAAATATTATTTATATGAAACAGTTTTTTTTAGAATTTATTGGTCTGTTCATAGTGGATTTGGTTCTATATGGGTTAATTAGTATATTTTTCCCAGAAGATATCTTGCCGTTTGACGTGGTTATTTATACAGCATTAGGAACATCTGCAGTTTATTGCATTGCCAAAGCTCTTGAAAATGGCTATGGAGAAGATGCTGTTGAGGATTGATATTAAAGGAATTACAATTTTTATTATATTAAACTATGATCAAAAAAATTTTTAAATTAGCTCTTTTGGTATTCAAAAGAATAGCAGCAAAAATTGTACGAATTTCGACTTTTTCCAAAAAAGGCCTGTTCTTGGCAATCGTATTTGCCATTATTCTACGAATTAAGAAAAATACGGCAGGAAGCTCAAATATTGATCCCTGCATATTTTTCTTAAACAGTGCCATAGGCTTTTAAGAAAAAAGTTGTAACAGTCATTTAATCCCGTCCATTTCAATAATTGACGGGATTTTTTAATGATACCGACAAAGAAATTGACAAAGCTTCGCCCTTTTCCCCTACATCACAATAAGTAACTAAAAAACTGGGGTAAGCCTAGATGAAAGGAGTATGTCCATATGTTGATTGATTATATGGCATTGATGCCAAGTGATGAAATACCAGTTTTATGTCCCAATGACCTAATGAGATTCCAACTCACTCAATGTATTAAAAAACAAAGAAACTAATACAAACAAGTTCGGGAAAACTTCCCCAAATGCAATTTTCAAAAATGCACTTTCGAACTCGCTGAAAGCCTGGGTTTATATAGCAAAACAGCGCTCTGAAAAGAGCGCTGTTTGTATTGGAGAAGCTTACCTCACAGTTTCCGAGATGCTTATAGCATCTTTATCAATTCAATAATCGGTATATCAAATTTCCATACTTTTTCATTACCGGTTGGTTGAAACCCCTGTTTATTATAAAATTTCACAGACGGACCATCTTTCATCGTCCATACAAGGCATTGTTTATACGCCTTGTCTTTCTTAAGATTGCACACATAATTAACCAACAAACTTCCAGCCCCCAACTTTTGATATTCAGGTAAGACATACAAGGCGTTAATTTCAAAAACATTTTCATCTAATTCTAAAATATAAGCAAATGCAATTAAACAATTTTGATCTACAACCACATAACATTCCGTATGAGACAATATTTTTTGAGTTCTTTGCAAAATATCATCTGTAATAATAAGGTCGTCCAAATATTCATTGGGAACATATCCACGATAAGATGTTTGGTAAGTTTTGTTATGAATAGTTTTAATAGCTAAAGCATCATCTGGAATGGCTTTTCTAATTCTCATTTTAATAACTTTCTAAAGTTATCATATTTATTCCGAATATTATTTATGAAAATTAGATGATAAATTGCTTATAAATGCAAGTGTTATTATTTAAAATACTTTATAATCTCTAAAACTGATAAATCATAATCCATAAAAAACAAAGAAACTAATACAAACAAGTTCGGGAAAACTTCCCCAAACGCAATTTTCAAAAATGCACTTTCGAACTCTCTGAAAGCCTTGGTTTATATAGCAAAACAGCGCCCTGAAAAGAGCGCTGTTTGTATTGGTGAACAGAGTGCGTTTGATGTAGAAGAAAAATTACACCTCAATTACGACCTATTCCTAGCCCATCGTGAAGAAATCTTAGCCCGTAAAGACCTCACGCATCAACTCTGGTTGATGATGAAAGAAGAAAAATGTCAAAGAATACATATTCTTTAACATTTTCTCTGTAACCCTTGGAAAATATAGAGTTTTGAAATTGCTGTCCAAAGCCTGCATGGCAAAATGTTAAACTTTGTTTTGATTTGTGATAAAGTTTAACATCTGCTTCGGTTTTCTACTTTACGCCGAGCTCTTTCATGTATTTGCCATAATTTGCCAGTGCATCATCTGTTTGTTCAATGATAATGGCAACCTTCTTTTCTGAAAATCCGAAAGGGGTGGCGGTTTTAATCAAATCGTTATCGGTAATATCCGTCCCTTTGCCGTTTACCATAGAAGTTTGCTCACCGTTGATACCCTGCGACGGGGTTAAATCATACGCCGGCGTCATTTTCCAGTTATTGTTTCTATCCAGCATAAAAGAGAAATTTTTACTATGGTCATCTTTGTTACCTGCTTTGACGTTAAAAATCATCAGCCGTACCATTTTCTCAACTTCCCGGATGTCTTTGGTGAGTATTGAGGTTAATTTTAATAAGGAGGCATAGTTAATGCTTGATGTTCGGTGGCTGGCGTGTAATAAACCGCAGGCCGTGTGAATATGCACCTTTTCCGTGCCAATCCGGTCAAAACGTTTAATGCCAAAATGTCCTACACAATTTTTCGAGGGGAATAAATGCGTTTCCGGCATTTCAACACCGGCGTCTTTGGCAATCCGTGAATAAACATATTCCTGCGCGCCGATGTTTTTATTATCAAGTGATGACGCAAACTTAATCAGCCACGGACTATAATCCGGCTCAGCCAAGTTCCCGTGAATCAGATTTTTCTTATCATCTGAAACCAGAGCTACAATCTTCGGGCGAGCTCCACCGGATGAGCCGTTAAGGGTTAAAAGCTTATCAAGTACCTCTGAACTCTTGCCGGCCAAAATATGATTAGCTTCCAAACAAAGTGAATCCAGTTCGATATTGCCGACAAATTCGCTGTCATTTTCGGTAATCGGTTCATATTCCAAAGCCCCCATAGCATTAAGCCCAATCATAGACAACCGCTGCAAAGGCGTGATTTGTTGCAAACTTAAGCCTTTCTTTTGTAATTGTCGGTCTAAAAGCAAACAGCCCCAACCGTCAGGCAGACTATCGTTAAATACGCCGAAAAGCCCGTCAAAAGTTTGTTTGGTATCTTCAAATATTTGCGATTTGAGCGGAAGCATAAAAGGGGACAAATTTATTCCGGTTGCAATAAATTCCGGAGAATATTCAAAGAAGATACGAGGAGCCTGCTCCTCTAAAACACCAACAAAATGCCGCTTGCCGTAAGCGTTCAAAAAAACATTCAGTCTCATTTAACGCTCCCCCGTTTGCGCTTTTTCTCTTCTCTGTTCTCAAACAAACTGCCCCGCGGCGCATTGTCTGCAAACAAAGCTTCAAAATCCTCCAAACAGCCTAAGGATAAAGCGACATCAATCAGCGATTTCAAAGAAATCTCACCGGTTCGTTCAAAACGCTTGATACTTCCCAAACTAACTCCGGAACGCAAAGCCAAACCTTCCTGCGTCAGATTTTGCTCCAAACGCTTATCTTTGGCTCTCGTTGCAATCTCTTGCATAACATCTTGTTGTGATTTCAACATAAAAGACAATATACTATCTCCAAATACGATTATCTGCTGTTTGTAGATATTATATTATCTGTTAAAATAAAAGTCAAGAATGCGATTTTCCTGCGAAATCACATTTTCCAAAGAAAAGTTCTCTAAACTCTCACATTCTCGACTGCATTCGCGAGCATCTGAGGATCGTAGTTAAAGTAATGCTGTGTGGTGCTGATGTTCTTATGATTGGCCAGTTTTTGCACAATACAGATATTAACGCCGGAGTTTACCAGTTTTGAAACAAACAAATGTCGTCCTAGATGACTGGCTCCTTGAATGTTAAATTTCCGATAGATAGAGCTGAATAACCGGCTGATGCTGACGCGATTATAAGGCTTGTTTTGCTTTTGGCTCGTAAACAAATAGCTCTCGCTGTTTAAGTTCGCGTTTTTGCTCTGCAAATACTTCAAATATTCGCCAAACTCTTTCTTCATTTGCCCGTTGAGATAATAGGAGCATTTATTTTTGCCCTTGTTCTTGTCATAATCTAAGCAAATAACATCTTTTACTTTCCAGTCAGGTGTATAGACATCTTTAACCTGCAAATAGCAGAAGTTGATAGATCGCATACCGTTGTGCGAACATAAAAACATCATCCGGATTTTCTTCGCGTGCTTCATTCCGCTGATATAAGTCAGAATATCTCTCATTTTCTTGTCATCTACAAAAACACTGTTAACCATATTACCCTCTAATCATTGCTTGATAAAAAACTTTGTAACTCAACCCTTGCGTCAATACGCCGATACCGCCTTGGCATTCCCAGCCGTCTTTGAGGTATAAATTGACATATTCAATCAACATATCTATGCTTTCGCTGCAAACAATATCATATTCCATGGCTTGTTTCCTAGTATTCATCGGCATACATAACGGTTAAAACACGGTTGGTTATGCTCGCGTCTGCAGCATCCGGTGAGGCAAATTCAAAATTGCGGTCATAATAATCAATTTTCCAAAAAATCTTCTTGCCCTTAAAATCAAACGCCCCGAAATCGTGTTCACCATACGGATCATTGCTTTCGTTGAAATCCTTAAAAGTCCGTACTTTGTTAAGAATTGCTTCAACGTCCTGCGGCATATCAGTAAGAATACCGACGGTTAAAACAAATGTCCCAAGCGAGGGATTAGCTCTGAAAGCATCGTTTAATGCGGCAATTCGGGCAGCATTATTCATGGCAACTTTCCTCCAATAACCGAACGCATAAGTAGTCGGTCAGTCCCTCCTGTTCGGCGGCATAGTCCCAAACACTTTTACCGGATTTGTCGGAAATGTTCGGATTTGCTCCGTTTTCAATCATAAAGTCCAGAATAGACGGTCTCATCATTGCTTGCGGGTGTCTGACTATGTTTATAAAAGCAGTTGTGCCTTTATTATCTTGTGCGTTGATATCCGAACCGGCATCCAGTAGAAACTTCAAAGTAGCCGGTGAGCTTCTACGCTTGGCGGCAACCATAAATGGCGTTTCTCCGTCTTTATTCCGAGAAGAAACATTACCGCCGGCCTCTAAAAAAAGCTTAATTCGATCAGTCTCAAAAAATTCCTTACACGCCCACATAAACGGTGTCCAACCGCTCGCATTATAAGGTTGGTTGACATCTGCACCGTTTGCGAGCTCCGCACGGACGGCTTCCATATCATCGTTATAAAGTGCCTGCATTAAAGCGTTTTTATTGCTAATCATTTGAATCTCCATCAAATTGTTGTTTTGATGGCGGACCAGGTATCATGCCAAAAATCTTAAGTCAAGCACTTTTTTTAACATTTTTGTTGGTAATTTATTGATTCAGCATCATTTTATTTTAAATTCAACGAGTTGGAAGATGAAAAATTCCTATAAATACCATTATAGAATACAAGGAGTAAAAATGAAAGTATTGATAGAAACCATAACATCGCGTAAAGGCTATAAATTCTTTGAAAATGAAGACGAGCTCAATAAATATCTAAGTCAAAATTGCGATAGAATCGCCGAATATGAAATTCTTCAGGAAAATGACAGTGAAGTAATGAATACATTACAAAAGTTTGCAAATGAATGTGGCACATTGGTGACAAATATCTATGATTTCTACTTACAGCAAAAACTACCTCCGCAAAAAATGAAAAAGCTTTCAGATGCTCTTCAAATGTTGTTAGAGGTAGTTTCCAATCTTGAATTTTGTGCTAAATAGCTTTGATTTTACTTAATTTCTATAAAGAAAAGCCCCGTTATCAAGTAAAAGGTTGGCAATATCAATCTCCACACGCTCCAACGCAAGAGTGAGAGCTGTTTCGCATTGATAATTCAGCCAGTTGATATCACAACCTTTGTTTATCAACATTTGAATTGTTTCTAGTTTTGTTTGATCGTTCATATTTTCGTTCAGAACCACGGACATAATGGCGTTATAGCCGAAAATATCAGTTCTGTTGATTTCGCTGCCTCGTTCTATTAAGAACTCTAAAATATCTTTATTGTTCGTAAAATAGCAAGCTACCAAAAACAAACTGGCTCTGCGGCGGTTAATGGCCATATTGATATTAAATTTCTCGGTTTCTAAGAACTTCTTTAAGACCTCAATGTCATTAATATCAAGTTCTGCCTCTGTTTCGTAGGTATATGGCGGATTGATCGGTGTGTTTTTTAATCTCTCTTCAATAGCACGCATTTTCTCTTTCATCCCTTCCAGTTCTTCAATAGGAATGAGTTTTGAATAGGTCTTGTTTTCCGGATTATAAGTTAACATAAAATCTCCTTTGTCCTGTTAATTACAAAGGTATTTATCCGGTACAAATCTCATTTTGTGATTAGAACAAATTGCTAAAATCAAGAGATAAATACCCATGTAGCAGACCGCTATGTTTCAATAATAAATCAAATTTGTCTTTATCAGGTGTGTTGAATTCAATGCACCTGATTTTCTTTAAATCGCTCTATTTTAGAAGAGAAAACAAGAAGCTATTGTCATTTCAGTCTATTATAATAGTTCTTTTTTATTTCTATTATAATACTATTATAGCCGTTCAAAACCACTTCAAACACCTTGATATATAATGAGTTGCACAAATGGCGATGGTAATAACGGTTTCCATCTGGGGAAATATAGACTTCCGGCCGCGGAAATAACGACTTCCGGGGAGGGAAATATCCTTTTCCGTTTTTAAGAAAGTGAAAATAAGTGTTTCCGGAGCATTAAATTGGTGGAAATAACAATTTCCAACCCCAATTTTGTTAAAATTCAAATCCGATAAAATCTCCTAATAAATAGATGCAGACAAATGATTTATTAAGGAGAAAACATGAGCAAAAGCAAAGCTGAATTGTCTATTACCAAGCGTCTGCTGCTAGATTTCATTAAATACAAAACCAACAATAACCATCAATTTTTTATGGGAAACGATAAAATCGCTATGGCCATAGGACTGACGGTTAATTCAGCCAAGGTTCTGGTAAACAAGCTGATCCGCGAGGGATATTTACTCAAATCAACGGATAATCACGGCCGCAGAATATTAAACCTCTCCGGTAAGCCCTATCTAACAATCTCTTGCGTGGATTTAAGCAACATAGACAAGAAAATCATCGCCCAAGAAGCAGCCAACTACCAACGCGACGCCGAATATTACAAACAGCAGTATGAATTTGAAAAAGCCCGGGCTGATAGACTGGCGGAGGAGATTGGGATATTGAGATTGGAAGCATAAAAAAGCCGCAATAAGCGGCTTTCTTTTGTTTGGTTACTATCCTCGTGGTGGAAAATCGTCATTACCATAACTATTTTTTTCACGGATTTGGTTATTATCAGCACGGTGAATTGAATGTTCCAATCCTTGATTTACAGCTATGTTACGAGCTGCTTCTATGGCTTCCTTTTGGGTTGCAAAGCCAGCATTAGATGCTCTTTTAGCTCCATCTTGTTTATTATACCAAGTTCCGGTCTCTTTATCTTTCATTGTGTGAATTTGATTTGTCATATTTTTATACTTTCTAAATATTGGAGATGTGTGTGGCTTTAATGTAGGCAAGGTGTTTTCACACCTTGCCAGGTTCTTATTTTTCATCAGGAACTAAAAAGCAAAAAGCCTTTTTGCCACGCTGAGATGCATACAAAATACTACCATCTTTGAGATGGATGTATGGTCTGCATACCCAACGGTAACCTGATGGACAATAATAATGTTTTGCCATTATTTTTCTCCATTTTCTGTTACATGTTCCAAATTTTAATTGATTTTTAAAATAAACTGTGTATAAAATGCAAATGGTAGTTTACAAAATAACACTGTTTATTTTGCAAATCAGAGTCGGAAGGCGGAACATTTCCCTTTCCGGCTCTATCCTTTTCAGGAATCTTGTTCTTCAGCTTCGGTATCTTTTGTTTGTCTTTCCCTAGCTGTATTCATATCAATAATAATCATTCCATTTTCAGCTTTCGAAATTTTATACATACTTGTTTTCTTTGGCATAATACCATAAAAGTCTAACAATGACTTAGCGGAAAAAGTCAAAGCGGTAGACCTAATGCGAACATTGGCAACAGCGCCATCTTTTTCGGAAATAAAAAACATTCCGATTAATCTAGCTTCTTTATCATAATAAAGTTGTACATATTTTGCAGTCTGTTCGTTTAATTCATACTGCTTACAAGCACCTTGGCTGAGCGTAATCATCCCTCGGTTAGATATGCTCGCTTTGCTTACATATATACCACCTATGTTTTCAAATCTTTCAAAAGCCATTTTCAGCCTCCTTGTTTAATTTGCGTAAACTCTAGCATTTAAAAACGAGAGAGTCAATATGCTTTTTACAAAAAGTTGTTTGCTATTTTGCTTATTGTTGCTTACTTTGTCGGAGGGCAATATCCATCATCTCATCACTTTCGTAATTAGCTCTCCGTAATTGCTTACGACATCATATCGTACTTCTTCGTTGCTTATTGCGGCAAAATGTTTGCGTGCACATTTGATTTTAGCACTTTCAATCTCTCTTAATTCCAAAGTTTCCATAGAACCTTTGGTTTCGGCAATAAAATAAATGTGTTTGATATGTTCTTGATTAAATGCGATTGCCCAGTCTGGGTTATATTTTCCAACCGGAGTTGAAATATAAAAACCTTTTGGGAGTTTAACATAAACAACGACATCCTGACTTTCTTCTAATTGTGTTGCAAACTCTTTTTCTCCATTGGAATCATATAATAAATGGTCATAAATACTTTTTGTGGCTATCATAGTATTAATACCGAGTTTTCCTTTAAGCGTAGGTTCAGTAAAAATATCGGTGCTATAAACACCTTCATCGCCTTCGATTTTGCTATAAGTAATATGTTGAACAATAAGAGTTGCCTTTTGCTCGTTAATAAGTCGCGCTGCTTTAATTATAAATTCTTCTGGATTTTGCTTAAATTGTTCAAAAACGCACTTTTCAATTCCGGATAAAATTTTTACAATACACTCACGAGTTAATCCTGTTTCGTCAACTAACTTGCCTACTAAATCGTATTTTATGTTTGTTCCGTTTGAACTTATGACCTCCATTTTTGATTGACTTGGTTTAGTTTCAAAAGCTTTTCCATCAATCAAAGCTTGCTTGGAATCAATAGATTTCATAGTGCCTTCGGTAATCTTCACATAAATCTTGGAAACTTCCAATTTGCTGTTCAGAGCTTCAATTGCATTATCAACTAATTCTTGTCCCTCAAAATCAACGGCATAGATGGATTTTACATTAATCTTTTTCCAAAGAGCTAAAAACTCCTTCTTGTCCAAAGCGCCATCTTTGATTTTAATATCAACATTGTTTTTGCGGGCATCTTCCGGCATCATACCTTTAACATCATAAATTGTATCAATAATCTTGATTATGCTATCGCCACAATCTTTAACTTCTTCAGGAAAGCTCAGCGTTCCTGCTTTCTTATCTTCATAATATTTGTCGGTTAAAGCACCTGCATCATCAATGTAATCCTGCCTTACAAAATGATTATAAAGCTTTTTAGCCAAAGTTTTATCAATGGTTTGAGCCTCGCCGGATTCTGTGGTAATAACTTTACCGTCAAACAGCTCAACACTGACTTCTTTGGGTCTGTCAGTAACAATTGCTGCCAGTTCATTTTGTAAAGCAGTTGCAAAGTTTTGATAAGATTCATTGGCAATAACGGTCAACGTATTGATATTATGAACATCTTCACCCAAAACAGAGGCATCCATTCTATCACCGTCCTGATTAACAGATAATCTCAATCCTCGTCCGATTTCTTGGCGTTTGCGAATGGTAGCATCACTTTCTTTTAAGGTACAGATTTGGAAAACGTTAGGGTTATCCCAACCTTCTTTTAAGGCAGAGTGAGAGAATATAAAGCGAACAGGCTCTTTTCGGTCAAGCAAACGCTCTTTGTTCTTCATAATCAAATCATAAGCATCAGTATCATCTGATGAGGTTGAGCCACGTTTAAGTTCAGGGTTTATGGAACGCCCGCTTTTTTTATCAATGGAGAAATATCCGGCATGAGTTTTGTTGGGCTCAATAGTTTTTAAGAACTTAACATATTCATCATCACCAAGCTCACCAACATAATGGTCAAGAATGCGCTGATACTCTTCTTCAAACATATGGGCATAAATGCCTTTTTCATCGGCTTCCTGATAATCTTTATATTTTGCCACTTCATCAATAAAGAATAGTGAAAGGACTTTAATCCCTTTGTAAAACAACTGTCTTTCACGCTCTAAATGGCTTTCAATCGTTTCACGGATTTGAATACGTCTGATTTGATTTTCATCTGTTTTAGAACCTAAAATTTCGCCAACCTCAATTTTGATACCATTTGAGAGTTCTACAAAGTTAGCTCCAACTCGGCCATCAATTCGACTGATAGTATAACCTTTGTATTCTTCCAAATTGCCGGATTGCTGATATAAGCTGAATCCCTCATTAACAATTCGTGTTGCTTTTTTAATTCCGTTTACACCTTTGACATTAAATTCTAATGTTGCAGTAGGGCTTTTGTCTTTGGAAAGGTTAATGCTCTGCAAATACATATAGCCGTCTGTCCCGCTGGAACCGGATACAGTAATCCCTTTAACAGCTATTTTCTTTACCAATTTCTTATTATAGGCTTCCATAGCGTCAAGGCGATAAACCATATTATAAGGATTTCTATGGGTTGCCGAATAACCGATAGTCATTAAAGGCTCAAATTTCCTAATAGATGCAAGAGTTGTCGGCCCTAAAACTGATTGCGGTTCATCAATAATCAATATCGGATTTGTCTTAGCAATAATGTCAATCGGACGGCGAGAACGAAATTCATCAAGTTTCATATCAATTCTTCGGGCATCTTTACCTTTGGCATTAAATGCTTGTGAGTTAATAATCATAACATTGATTTTGTTATCACTGGCAAACTGGTCAATTTGGTTCAAATGTGCCGAATTATATATGAAAAAACGGATTTTTTCGCCGTATTCTTCCATAAAATGGTCTTGGGTAATGCTAAAAGACTTATAAACACCTTCACGAATAGCAATGCTTGGCACAATAACGATAAACTTGCTCCAACCATAGGCTTTATGAAGCTCAAACATCGTTTTGATATAAGTATAAGTTTTACCGACACCGGTTTCCATCTCAACCGTAAGGTTATATTTTCCCTCTAATTGTTCAGAAGGTTTAATAAGGTTATTTCGTTGAATGGTTTGGATATTCTCTAAAATTCTACTATCATCAAGTGAAATTTTAGCATTTTTAAAACCGATAAAATCTTCGCCTAATTCCTGTTGACGGCTATCTGTCCGCCCTTTATCAATAAGATAGCTCATACCGCTTTGATAAGGTTGTCCCTTAAAAACATCCACAACAGCCTTTGCGGCATCGGCCTGAAACTTCTGGTGCTTAAACTTTAACTTCATGTTCCACCTCTTACAAAACTTTAATTGTTGTTTGAGGGGATTTAAGCTTAAATATCTCATCAACATTAATTCTTGCAGCAGGAGTAGCAAAAGAACTATCTTTGAATACGGCTCTTAAAGGCTTTTTATCAGCAATTTGCTTAATGGTGTATTCAGAAACCTTATCATCAAAACAAGCTATCAGGTCGCCATCATTAACGATATGAACCTCATTATTGTTAATACGCAAAGTTTCATGCGGAAGTGAAAGTTCCAAACCCCAATCAAGCATACATTGATACAAAAGGTCATAACCGCTTCGGCCTTCTTTGATGTTGCTTATACTGTCAACCAAATCACTTTGCGAAAGCTCATCAGGTGTATAATAAACGTCTTTCATATTGCTTTCATCGAGCTTCAAGACACGGAAACCGATATCGAGGTCAGTTTCGCCTGTTTCTTCAACAATTTTCTTGCCGGCACGGCGAATACGTTCCTTACCGATTTCACAGATATTCTTATATCCTGCCTTATAAGCTTTACTTTTTTCATCGCAAACTTCCGGTAATTGCACCATAATAAATCTGCGATTTGAATTTAATTCAGCATTAATTTCCATAACAGCCTGTGCTGTCGTTGCAGAACCTGAAAAGAAATCTAATATTATATCTGATGAATTACTTTCTAAATTTGTATTACTAATAATTTTGATTAAATATTTTATTAAACCAACTGGTTTTGAAAAATCAAATATCTTTAATTTTAGTTTTGTTAATTCTTTTGTTCCATTTGCATTAATCATATCTAAAAATAGGTTCGAAGGTCTTCGACCTTTACCTATCATATCTTTTAGATATAATTTATTATAAACACACCAATTTGCAGCCTCTCCACTATTGCTGTTAATTAGCAAACTTTTCTTTTTTTCAAAACAAATGCCATTATTAGCCAAATCATTATAAAAACTTTCCTTATTACATCTAAAAGATTTGCCTTCTGGGGTAATTACAATTTCACCATCTGGACATTTTATTTCATATCTACAATTAGCATAGAAATCTAATGTTGGTTCATACAGATTAACTTTTTTATAAGTTCCTTTACCATCTTTATCGTCAAATTTGAAAGTTCTAATATAATCATCATTAAAAGGTTCGTAAAAGAATCCAATCTTCTCTAAAGATTTTGCATATACAAGTAAATAATCAACCGCAGGAGACAATTGAGAACCTCTATTGGCTCCTTTTTTCATTTCTCTGGTTACAATTCCTATAATATTACTTGCCCCAAAAACTTCATCACAAATCTTTTTTAAATTTTCAATTTCGTGGTCATCAATAGATATAAAAATAATTCCATCATCTGTTAGTAGATTTCTTGCAAGTTTCAAACGAGGATATATCATAGAACACCAAGATGAATGGAAACGTCCATTGGTTTCAGGGTTCTTAAACATTCTATATCCACTTTCATCAATAGCTCCAACTTCTTCATCGTATTGGTCTTTGTTAGTGGCATAGTCATCTGGGTAGATAAAACTATCATTCCCCGTATTATACGGAGGGTCAATGTATATCATTTTGATTTTGTTCAAATAACTTTCTTGCAAAAGCTTCAAGACTTCCAGATTATCACCCTCAATATATAGGTTTTCCGTCTTTTCCCAATTAACGCTCTCATCCAAACAAGGTCTTAAAGTCTTATTTGTCGGCTTGTTTGCTTCAACCATGGCCGATTTTTTACCAACCCAAGTAAAATCATAACTTTCATCTCCATCAATCACATCAGACGAAAGTTCTTGTTTCAGCTTCTCAAAATCAACCTTATGGACAAGATTACCTTGCTCATCTTTCGCTTCCGTAACCACATTTGGAAACAGCTCTGCTATTTTTTCTATATTAGCCGCAGTTAAGTCTGGTGAAGACATTTTCATCTTATCCATTGTTTAAGTCCTTTATCTGTTGTTGAAGTTGTTTTATCTGGCTTTTGATTTCAACTTGCCGATTGAATTGCTTTTCAGCATTCATCTTTGCCGTCAATTTCTCTATTTGCTTTTCAATTTTCTCTGTTTCTATGGTTTGTTTGACTTTCTCTTTAATGTCTTTCTCACTTACAACATCAATCTTCCCATCCGACAGCTGGCTTAAAAAGTTTTCATAGATACTTTCCAGTTTATTTCCCTGCAGAGCCAAAATCGGTTCTTTGCTCCATTCACTGTTAAAATAACGAACGATATTGGCCTTACTTGTACTGTTGGCCGATTTTTCCTTATATCCCAGCCAAATCTGATATTTTTCTTCATATTCCAAAACGAACAGAATGTAATAAGGAATAGCCTTGTCTATGGCCTCTAAAATTTTGGGATTAAATTTAGCACTCTTTAATTTGATATGAAAAACTTCTAATTCCTTAAAATTATCACTTCCAGAGATATTGAGCGTTTTTGAGGACAGTTTGTTTGCCCAAACAATCTTTTCAATATCATTTACAAAGCTTTCTTTTAAAGTGGAGCTGATGTCGGCTTTTTCATAAAACTTGTTTTTAGCAATATTTTTGTTAACTCCTGTGGTTTGAGGTAAATTAAGCATTGTTTTCCCCCTCCACAACCAAAAAACAAATCAGCTCAAAATCATTCAGTCCGCTGATTTCGTTTTCTAAAGCTGATGTTCCGCCATCGGAAAACAAGCTGTCAACATCGCTGTCTTCTTTAACCGATATAATGGAGCTGATGGCATCACTTAATAATTTTGAGTATTGCCGCATATCTCTGCCATCTTTAGTCTTTTTATTAAAATATTGGCAGATGCTTTTATCAACGGTAGATTTCCCCTTGCAGGCCAAACGTAATTTATCTAACAACTCTTTGGGTTGCAGGTGATTGCAAACAATCTCACCATTATCTTTAAGATAAACCATATAAAACGGGTGCAAACGGTTAGTATTGTTTATATTGGTATCTGGATTGATGTTCTTTAAGATATAAATAACCCCTGACGGCATATCGGGTGTTGCTTTCACAATGGCGTTCATTCCGGTTGGATTCTTCTCAACATCGGGGTTTTCTTTAATATATTCCAGTAAATCAAGCCGAAATTCATTTAATCCCAAGTCCATAATAGATATACCGGTGTCCATATCTTCTATGTCAACGACTTCATTTTGCAGTTTTTCCAGCTGTTGCTTGCGATACTGTAAATCAGGGTCATCTTCCGGATTGATAACATTGTCATTGCCGCCATTGGTAATGTTAATGGCTTTCATCCTGCCTTCGACTCTGGCTTTAAGCTTGATATATTCATCTAATTGCACCGGAGCCCAAAAATTGACAAGCTGAATGACATCGTTCTTACTTCCGATACGGTCAATACGCCCAAAACGTTGGATGATGCGAACCGGGTTCCAGTGAATATCATAGTTTATCAGGTAATCGCAATCTTGCAGATTTTGCCCTTCAGAAATACAATCGGTTGCAATCAAAACGTCAATATTAGAGGGATTGTCAGGTAATAACAGATGTTTTTCTTTAGAAATCGGTGAAAAACAAGTTAAAACCGTATTCATATCTTGCGGCAGGCCTTTGATGGTACTTTTTCCGTCAACTGAACCACTAATAACCGCAGAATCCAGGCCAAAGTTATTTTTCACATATTTTGAAACATGCTCATATAAGTAATCGGCGGTATCGGCAAATGCTGTAAAAATAATGATTTTCTTGTTATTACCATTGATTGGATGTGTAATCTTTTGCTTAATTTGTTCTAACAGTGTTTGAAGTTTATGGTCTTCAGTTGCTGATATTTTGCTTGTTTCGGCATAAAGATGCCTCAAAATGACGTTGTCAGCCTTTAAATCATTACGCCATGAGCGATAATCCATATCTTTAAGCGAAATATTGACTTTGCTACCGATAATGACATCATAATCTTCATCTAAATCGTTAAAATCAGAAAAATCTTCCGCTAATTCATAGTTACTTTTTTGTTTTTCAAATAAATCAATGTGTTCTATGGTCTTATCAATCCGGTAGACAATACGAGAAAGAGTCTGATTGAACGAATAAACTGAGCTTTCCATTCGTTTCATAAGGTTAATGCTCATTAAACGGCGAACGCCTTGTTCTCGGTCAGATTGTTTGAAAAACACACCTTTACTGACATCTCTGCCGTAACGTTCCTCATATTCATCAATCTTACTTGGATATATATATGAAGACGGAGTATATACGCACAAAGTCAAATCTAATAAATTATTAAAAATCTCACTATAAGAAATAGTATTTTCTTTTAAGCTTAATATCGGGCGTTGATTGATTGGAGACAAACGCTCTGGAAATTTACCAATATCAGAGGTATTGTAATATTTTTCAATATGCTTGCGGGAACGAGCAATCGTAATGCTGTCCAGTAAATCAAAAAAGTCAAAAGAGAGCATATCTAGCAGGCGAGCTGTCGTTCTTTCACTCGGTTGTAAAGTGTTCCATTTATTAAAAGTCTTTTGCGCCTCGCGGAAAATATGGTCTATATTCTTGCCTTCGCCCAATTTCTTATTCATTTCGCTTGTATTTCCCTCATAGGCAAGGGCTAATTGATTTTTCAAATCAAGAAACTGGTTGTTAACCGGTGTTGCAGAAAGCATCAAAACTTTTGTTCTGACACCTTTACGAATAACTTTGTTTAATAAAACATTATAGCGGTTATCTTTTTGTTCACCGTCATCAGTTAAATAAGATTGGCCTCCATTGCGGAAATTATGACTTTCATCAATCACGATTAAATCATAATTTGCCCAATTGAGTTTAGCCAAATCAATACCGTTTGATTTACCTCGTGCGCGTGATAAATCTGTATGATACAGCACATCATAACGCAATCGGTCGGAAGCTATGGGATTATTAACATAATTTTCTTTGTAAGTTGTCCAGTTATCACTTAATTTCTTCGGACACAAAACAAGCACATTTTTGTTGCGGTTTTCATAATATTTAATGACGGATAATGCCGTAAATGTTTTACCTAAACCAACACTATCTGCTAAAATACAACCATTATATTTTTCAAGTTTGTTAATGATTGCAAGACATGCATCTTTTTGAAAATTATAAAGCTTGTTCCATATAGCACTCTCTTTGAAGCCGGTTCTCTCATTTGGCAGGACATCTTCGTTTATATCATCCAGGAATTCATTAAAAATGTTATAAAGTGTAAAGAAATAGATAAATTCAGGGGAATTTTCAGCGTATACTGCGGTAATACTATCTACAAGTTCTTGGGTGACATCCTGTAATTGGCTCTTATCATTCCATATTTCATTAAAGCTTTTAATATATCGTTGGCTTAATGGGGCTTCAAATTTGTTTATAATACAAAAACAATTATTACCTTTATCACAGCCCAAATCTACTGTTGTAAATCCATTGACCGGATAATAAGAGCAACTATCTTCTTTATTTTCAATATTAATTAACCCCGGAATAAACTGTCCGGTTTTATTTGATTTGAAGTTAACTTTTTCTCGTATCCAATCGGCACATTCTTTAGCTATGGCTTTTTGTGTCAGCTCATTACGGAGTTTTACTTCAAACTCTGTTCCATAAATACTTTTTTCTCTTTCAAGCCTTGGAATATAAAATTCTCGCTTTTCTTTAGGTGTCTTTTCAGTAACAAATGTCGGTGAAGTAAAGATAAACCTTAGTTCATCAATATCTTTTAGCTGTTTTTTCAGTTCTTCAAAGGCATAAATGGAGAAATAGGCAGAAGCAATAGAGAGCTTTGAATTGCTCTTTATTTCAATTTGTAAGTCATCTTTCAAAATAGATGATACATTATCAAAGACTTTATATTCAAAACCCACCGTTTTTGATGAGGGAAAAAATAAAGAATCAAAATAGTCGTGAGCAAACTGTTAAAATGATTGCTTTTCAAAAGATTGATGCTAATAATATAAGCAAGTTTTATGACTAGATAAATATGTAATTGCTACGGAAAATAAACGGTGGGTTTATTTCCGTATTATTTTTCTCATAAGTTATCGTTAAATCAAATAAATATAAATGAACTTTACAAAGGATTGACGATGATTTACGGATATTGCAGAATTTCAACAGAACACCAAGTCGTAAGCAACCAAAAGCACGGCATACAGACATTTGCAGATGAAAATAACCTCCAAATTGGTAAATGGGTAGAGGAAACTATTTCTTCCAGAAAACCACTCAATGAACGAAAATTAGGTAAATTGCTTAAAAAGCTCAAAAAAGGAGATATCCTTATTGCAACAGAATTATCCCGATTAGGCCGGAATTTGCTTGAAGTGATGGGAATTTTGCAAAATTGCTTGGAAAAAGATTGTCAAATATGGACTTTGAAAGAGAATTATAGACTTGGAGCTGACATCCAAAGCAAGGTTCTCGCTTTTGCGTTTAGTCTTGCCAGTGAAATAGAACGTCAGCTTATCTCCGACCGCACCAAAGAATCTTTAAAACGCGTCAAAGCTGAAGGAAAACACATTGGCCGACCTCGTGGCAGTACTTACCGCAAATTAAAGAAAAAACACGCCAAAATAAAGGAATTGCTTGATAAACACGTATCTAAAGCAGAAATTGCTCGTCTCCTCGGTTGCGATTGGAACACTTTGCACCGGTATATAAGTGAAACAATTATTGCAAATTAAAATGACTATCGCTATATAGTAAGTAAGTTGTAACAATAAATTATAAATCCATGATAAATGCCTCTAAAATTAAAATAGCTCTAATTAAATGGTTACTAGAAAAGTATGATAACAATTTAGTATTGGGAAACGAAGTGGCTTATTCTCCATTAATTAGAAGAGCTGATTTGGTTATGATTCACAATGGATTTTCATACGCCTTTGAAATTAAAAGCGATTGTGATAATATGAAAAGGCTAAAAGATCAATTACCTGATTATCTTAAAACATTTGATTTTATTTATATTGTCACAACGAAATCTCTGTTAAAAGAGATTGAATTATCAGCCCCAAAAAATGTTGGAATTATTTTGGTAAATGGAAGCGTAAAGCAAAAACGCAAACCTATTTTGATAAAAAGATTAAATAAACGTTCTCTTGCCGAGTTTCTAGATAGAAAAACAATTATAAAAAATATTCATCCAAAGAATCCATCTTTATCTGTTTTTGATTTAAGAGATACAATTTCTAAAGAATTATCTATAAGTAAGATTAGGGAGTTAGCTATACAAAGCCTAACAAAAAGATATAGTTATCAGTTTTCATTATTTCTCTACGATATAGAAAATTCAGGAATCACTGAAGATGATTTAAGAACACTTACAGGCTGTAATTTAGGCAATATTCATTAATTTTTATAGTCAAATATATATTAATTCTTACAGAAATCCAAAAAGTAATATTTGCTCCAGATATAGCTCCATATGCTGCTTTTTTTATTTCCTCTATTCCCCAACAATTATATCGTTGTTTTATATAGTCGAATTCACTGCTATTGCATACTGCCGAGGCAATTTCTTTATATCTAGTAGCATAGCTTGAAGTTTCTCTTCTTTTTCTATATACGAATATCTCTTCAATATAAGGAAGATCTATGCGAGGAATCCAACCTTTAGCCATAATAACATTGTCATTACGAATTGGATTTACAGATGCATAGTCACTGTATATTAAATTGACCCCACTAGAATTTTGTTTAATATTATTATAAAATTTTAACTCATTGAGCGGAAGTTTATCTTCTTGAAGTTTACCTGCAGGCAAGGTTCCAAGTATTTCAGTAATACTATTAGGATATGATGTTGACGATATGACAATATTTTTTATATTTATAGTTGCGAGAACTTCACAACATTTTAATATCAAATCTGAAGATGTGTTATCATTTCTTATATATTTGCTATCAAACATATAAAGAATTTTAGAAGTATCAATATTGGTGTGTTTTTGAATTAATTCTTTCAAATCTGAAACTATATTAATATAGTTATTATAATCCACTCTGAACATAAGATAATCAAAGTGTCGTTGCATAAATATGATTTGATTTGCTAGCCCTTCTAGATAACTTTCATAACTTTCATCTTCTTCTATTTGTACTACTGGACACATTAATGGGAAAGATTGTTTTAATAACAAACAATAATCACACCATTCTTTATAATTATCTTTATTAGAATGTTTAATATCTATTTCTACATTAGAAAGAGATGAATCACCTGTTAAATCAATAAAGAATCTGTGCAAATCGATTTCTTTAAGTTTATCTACTCGTTTTTGTAACATTCCAACACCATCTTTTTTTGAACGTCTACCTCTGGTAAGTTCAATAAGAGGTGTAAATCTTTCTTTGTTGCTAGTATCTAAATTTTGTAAAGCTTTGAGCTCGGCATCTCCCGTTTTAATTATAGGAATATAAGAGAATTCAATCATAACCCATGTCCCTGTAAATCTAGTTGTTTTGCTCTAACTCTAATTGCTAATGTTGAAACACCAAAATGTTTAGCTAAATTCTCTATTTCAGAATTGCCATTGCGTATTTGCTTTAGAAATTCATTTTTAGGCATCAATATATCCCCAGCAAATAGATTTGCTTGAAATTCAAATGTATCAGAATCTGCTCCTCTAAAGAAAACCGTATCTTCAAATTTTTCTTTTAAATCTTTATGTAAAAAATAATGAGCTAATTCGTGAGCTATAGTAAACCGTTGTCTATTTTCAGGATGTCTTTCTTCAACAGTAATAACATAATTATCACCTTCCTTTGATAATTTCCCAGAAATATCATTATCTAAAGTATCATACTTAATTAATATACCTAATTTATTAGTAGCAAAAGATGCAACATCAAAAGGAAAATCTTTAATAGAATATTCCTTTAAGAGCTCATCTCCTGAAGTAACTTTTTTTTGCTTTTCAGTTTGTTCAATGAGTTCCTTTCCAAAAATTTCCTCGGCATTGGGTCTCGCTAATCCCTTTGATAAAATCGCCATTTTTACCTCTTCTTTGTCTTAGATGTTGGTAATTCTTTTGTTTGTTTTCCTTTTGCTTTGATCACAATATCCTCATTGTTAATAACATTTTCAATAAATTCCATTCTTGAAATTAAATTTTCAATATCATTACTAATTTTATATAATTCGCCCCCTGCTTTTTTTTCTTCTGAAAATATTTTTTTGATTTCTTCATTGGTTAATTTTCCAAAGAAATCCGATGTCATCATTACAAAAACTTCATCTTTGATGTCTGCTTTGTATGATTTTTTTATATATACATATCCCAAAAAACCACCAACAGCAAAAAGTCCTAATAAATATGTTATTAACAGTTCATAAAAAGAAATTATTCTTTCAAGAACAAAATCTCCTGTAAAAACTTTTTTATTTTTAACTAATATTGCTAAATCGTTAAATTCTTTATTTGATAGTTCATTAATCGTAAAAATTGTTCGTTCAGCAAGAACCGTTGTAGCAAATGGACATAAATAAGCAATGAATAACAGGACTACAGTCAATAATCCTATGATACATAGTATAGTCTTTAAAAATTGATGAAAATTTGTACTTTTATCATCCTTTTTCATCATATCAAAACTCTAAAACATTAAACACCTAGCTATGATATTGTAAAAGAATCTAAAAATCAAGCATATAACAAAATTTCGCCCAAAAGTTTTTAGAAAATGAGTAAATGAAGTTTAAAATGGTTAATCGCACTTGCTTCAATCCATGAAAATGAATTATTGAAATTTAATTTATACTTCGTACAATTAACTGTAAAAATAGGATTTAATCAAATTGTATAAAAATATTTTTTATACTTAGAGTTACGCACTTTTTTACATTAAAATGTTATCTTTTAAAATTTATTCCCTCTCCATTTCTTTTGCTAGCTTGTTAACCAAAGCAATATCCCCACTTTTATAGGCGATAAGAAGGGGATAATAGTATTTTGTACTTTTACCTTCGCCAACATAAGGGATTCTGGTGATGCCGGTTGCTTTATCTTCTTTCCTCATTGTTAGCAAAGTATTGTACGAAAGCCCCAAAATACTTGCCGCTTGCTTAATATTAACCCAGTCAGATTTGATGGCAATATCAATTTCATTTTTACTGTTGGAATTACCAAGTTCATGTAAATAAAATTGCTCTAAGTCTGTAGCGTAATCAATATAACCGTTATTTCTTAATGTTTGAGCAAAAGTTTTAATTGACTGTCCAGAGGTTTTGACGACTATTGAGCCAAAAGTAATTTGATTAAATTTAATCTCTGATGAAAAAGTTATACTTTTATTTCTAAATTCATTTAAGAACAAAATATTATTCCACTGTCCATACCAAAAATATACATTATCAAAAAATACTTTTCCGCCAAAAATAACGTTATCAAGTAAAACATCTAATTTTGCTATATTAGATAGGTGAAAATTGGAAGATGCTGAAAATGTACAATTCTTTAATATCAAATGGGTATAAGTTTCTTTCTGAAAATTATCTAAATTGCAATTACCATTAAATTCACATCTTTCAAAATTTATTTGAGTAAAAGTCACCAAAAAATGTTTCATTCTAGGGCTGTCAATAGGTGAATTGGGGTAATTAACATCAGTATTAAAAATACAATTTTTGAATATAAAAGATTTGTAGTATAGCCATACTCCATTTTCCTGATTGATTATACAATTTTCAAAAATAATTGTTCTTGTGGAGCAATCGTACAAATAAGGTGATAAATGAAAATAAGTATTATTTATACATACATCACGAATATGTAGAGTAAAGTTATTAAATCCATCAGCTTTAATTGTTAAATTTGAGCAATCTGTTAAAACTTTAGTAGGTTCTTGTTTGGCAAATTTATATTCTTTATTAAAAGATGCTAAAAGTTTATCAAATCTATTTTCATCACAGTTGTGAATGTTTTTTTGATATCCTCTCTTTTTTTCAATAAGTAATTCTCGCTCCGATATCTCAGATTGAGGAATACCAATATTAAAAATGCTGGAAAGAATTGATAATAAACACCGTAAAGCATCCGGATAATACTTGGTATATTGGTCTAGATATTCGCTTTTAATAGATATATTTTCTTCTTTACCTGTTGGAAGTTTTAATAAAAAATCTTTAACCTTTAAATATAAATGATAATTATCATTTGTTTCATTCATATATTCATCATAGCATTGAATGAGTTCTTTAATAGAATTTCCCACATTTTCAATTTGGATTTCTTGGTTAAGCATATAAGCAGATGCTATATTTTCCATAAATTGAGCTGTAAATGCCCAAACCTCATCCATATCATCGCAAAATATGTATTCACAATCCAATAGGGGAAGAGCAAAACTTTTGACAAATTCTCTACGAGATAAAGTTTTGAAATTGCCGTTGAGAAATAATGAATCCAATGTTTTTTCATCTATCATATATAGCGACAATTCCTGCTTTTCTATCTCATCTCGCTTAAAATACCGTGATGATGAAAATTGATAGTCTTTAATATTTTCCCAACTCATTATATTTTCCATTATAAAATTTATATAGCTAAAACTTACATCTCATAAGTTTAATTTCGCTTAAAAAATACCAGAATTTTGCGATTCGTTACCATTTTTTATCAAAAAGCACCATTTTCAGAGAAATCTTCCAAAACTTTTTACCCCGATAAATCCAGCAATATCTATTTAAATACATTTAAAACCGTTTCTTACAAAAATCATTGAAAAACAATCCGTTGACTTTCGTTTTCTGTTTCACTCATACTGTTCTTGTTCGGCAACGATGCCATGTTTTAACAATTAAACAGAAAGGAAATGAAAATGACCGTATTAGCTTATATCATAGCTTCAATCATAAGAGGTTACCGCTTCAAAAAGGAAGCCAAACGCTTGGAAAATATTATCAAGGCTGCTCGCTTTGCATACTAGGAGAAAGCTCATGCATTATCAACTTGTAGCAAAGGCTGCAGACTTTACACCGGAAGAGCTCAAAGACAAAATGCTCGGGTTTATGCCGGTATCCGGAGAGCGTGTTCATCAATTCGGGGACTGGAAATTGTCAGAATATGACGACTTTGCGGCGTTTTGTAAGGCCGAAGGGCTTTGCGAGAAAGATTATGGAACCTTAGTCGAGCAGGATGGTATTTTGCGGCAACATGGTTTTGCCTATGGTAAAGACTTCAAAATATATGAAAAAACATCTGTTCACTTTGATAGCTTTGAATTCAAAGAAATAAAGCGCTATCAAGATGTTATTTCCAGCCCGCAAGGGGTATATGCCTATATTTCTTCTGCCGGTCAATTCTATTATGTGACTGATGTTCGTTGTCTGTTTGAAGCCGATGATGTGGTTTGTGTAATGGACTGCCATAATTAACTGATTTTCAAGTAAAAGCAAACGTTTCTAACCCAAATGGCTCAAAGGGATGCCTGAGTGCCATACAGAATTATTATGCTCTTTTTTTACTAATAACCTAATTTTGAAAGGAAAATGAAATGAAAAACTTTTTAGAAAAATACAACGCCTCCAAGATTGAAACCTCACAAGATGAAGGCAAATTGACTTTGGAAACGGCCAAAGAGCGTATTTTGAAGCTTTTGACCGAGAATATGAAAAACTTCAAGGAGAACAATTGGAATTTGCAAAACCGGATGAACAAGCTGATTATTGATACGGATAAAAAATCACTCTTTACGCTTCGTTTGGGCGGTAAAAGGATTATCCGCTATTCGCTCGATTTATTGGACAATATGCAAAAGCTCAATTTTTTGGCGGATTTCTATACCAGTGTTGCCAATAATGAATTTGATGAGGACATTGTCAATTTCTTGGCCAAAGAAGTAGAAAAGGCCTCCGAACGCAAAAAGGAAGCCAACGAACGCCGGAAAATCAAGAAAAAAGAAGAGAAAGAACGCAAATTGAAAGAAGCTCGCGAACAGACGATTGTGGCAGCTCAGCCGGTGGTAAGAGATCAGATATCGCAAGTTCTGCAAGCCTTGTAAGTGTTTTTTATATTTGTGCGAGGGTGAAAACAAACTCTCGCACAAATAAAGATGATAAAACAAGTGATTAGCCTTATTTTTGCTTGAGTTTAGGCAAAGGAATAAGATAAAATGACAACCAGATTAAAAGAAATATTGCAAGAGATTGCCCCAAAACCGTTATCGGATATGGAATTGGAAGCCGCCACGCGTAATCTGATAGGTTTTGCCAAATGTTTACTTGCAATGAAACAGGAGATTTTAAGAAATGAAAGCAGTCATATTGACCCGAGTTTCAACCAAAATGCAGGAAGAAGGATTGAGCCTGACAGCACAGAGCAATAGGCTTTTTGATTATGCCGAGCGTAAAGGTTTAGAGATTATCAAAACCTTTGAAATCATCGAAAGCTCCACTCATGGCGAACGCAAGCAATTTATGGAAATGATTGCTTTTTGCAAACGCCAGCGTGAAACAATAGCCATTATTGCCGATACGGTGGATAGGGTGCAACGCTCATTTAAAGAAAGTGTGCTGCTGGATGATTTAATGAAACAAAATAAGATTGAGCTGCATTTTTATCGCGAAGGAATGATTTTGAACAGTCAATCTTCTTCGGTTGATATTATGCGCTGGGATTTCTCGGTAATGGGCGCGAAAGCTTATGTTCTGCAACTTGCCGAAAATATCCGTCGTTCTAATGAGCAAAAGAACAAAAACGGTGAAATTACGGGGATGGCACCAATCGGCTACGAAAATTATATTAATGAGCATGGTAAGAAATTTGTCCGCTCCAAAGAACCGGAAGCAAGTATTATCAAAAAATTGTTTGAAATCTATTCATTGGGACATATGGGCGTTACCGAACTTGCCAAATATGCTCAAATGCTTGGATTAAAAAGCAGAACGGGTCAGGAAGTATCAAAAAACAGTATGTTTGGTATCATAAATAATCCATTTTATTATGGCGAGATGAGAACCAAGAGAGGTTTAATCCCGCATATCTACCAACCATTGATAAGCAAAGAACTTTGGGAGCTGTGCCAAAAAAAGAAAGCCGAGCATAATCTAAATATGAAAAACCCGAAATTAACGAAAAATCCATTTCTGCTGCGAGGTTTAATTCGCTGTGGCTTAACCAATCAAATGTGCGTCTGCGAGATTAAAAAGCAAAAATACATCTATATTTTTTGCCATCACGCTGACGGTTCAAGACATTATGTGCCTGAACAAAATGTTTTAAGAGATATAGAAGCCATATTAAACCGGATTCACTTGCCGGACAATGTGGTGTTTGAGCTAAAAGAAGAGCTTAAAAAGGCCAAATCAACGGAACGAAAGTATTGCCGTGATGCCATCATGAAGCTCAAAATTGAACAAGAGAAGTTTAAGGATAAACTGGATCATCTGTTTGATTTGCGGCTTGACGGCGAGCTGGATAGAGAAACTTTTGATACGAAGCGTAATGAAATCCAGTTAAAGATGCATCAGCTGAAAAATAAAATCATTGCCCACGAAAAGGCAGATGAAAGCTTCAATGGTGCTATTATAGAACTTTTTGACATCGCAACAGACGCCGGATATTTGTTCGCAAAATCGTCTGAATTGGAGCTGAAAAGATTCTTATTAAAGTTTGTTTTCAAGGAGTTATGGCTAACCGAAGGAAAATTAACCTACGAGCTGAACTTCCCGTTCAGCGAGTTTGAAACAATGCATTTGAAGAAAATTAAAACAAACTTGGTAAAACTTACGAACCCGTTGGATATTAAAGGATTGTGCGGAATTTCTAACCAAACGGCCGAAAATGATAACCAAAATTCGGTAGAACTCCATATTTCAGATAAAAAACAACGGGTTAGACCAAAAAATCTAACCCGAGTACTAATTGGTGATCCCAACGGGATTCGAACCCATATTACCACCGTGAAAGGGTGATGTCCTAACCATTAGACGATGGGACCGTCTCAAGAACAAGAGCATATATATAGGTAAAATTTCTTAAGGTCAAGAAGTTTTTTTACTTAAATTGTAATTTTTTGTATTTTCCGCCGGCAAATGCTTTTGCTGCTTGTTTTTTTGTGGCTTATTGTAAAGACAAATTTAATTTTCAGCCGTTTTCATTAATTGCGGATTCAAAACCGTCACAATGTCGCTTAAATGAACCAGTTTAAGATTTTTCTCCGGCAGTTGAGGCAGCCACTCCCTCAAGGCGGCAAAAGTTTGCGACTTCGGATGCCCGATAGCAATTGCATAACCGTTTTTGCGGGCCAGGCGTTCAGTCTGGGCCAATTGGTTGAGGATATATTTTTTATTATTGTTATTGTCGAGAAAAACGTGCCGATGGGCGTATGCGACGTTTTGATTGACGGCAGCCTCTTTCGCTCGGGATTTCGGCGAAGTTTTTGAATCTAGGAAAAACAGACCTTCTTTTTTCAAAACCTGCATAACCGCTTCCATCCTTTTTTCGTCTTCGGTCAGCTTGCTGCCCATATGATTGTTTATGCCGCGGACGTTTTCAAATTTTTCCAGCATAATTTTCAACCGTTCCTGTATTTCTTTCTCGCTCATCCGGGTTGTCAAAACGTCAGGTGCCGTATCGACGTTTTTTTGAGCTTCCATCGGAACGTGAATCATTATTTCCTGTCCGGAATCCTGCGAGTTTTTAACCTGTGCTGCAAGATTGCTTCCGTAGGTCAGAAACGATGCCGTCAGCGGTGCCGCTAAAGAAGAAATGTCCCGGGTTCTTTTCTGACTGATTCCCATATCGTCGATGACGATGGCAATAACCGGCTGCGGGCCGAAGTAATAAGGTTTTTTATAGGGGAGAAATTTAATGTCTTTGATTTTTTTGTTGTTGATATGGGTAAATTCGTTGTCAGGCTCTTCGTCGATAATGTTTTCCGGCAGTTCTTCTTCATACAAGCGGTCCAAAATCGACTGGTTGAGACGTTCCATTTCGGCAAAAAGCTGTTGATTGTGCTTGGCGGTTTCCGAATTTACCGTCCGTTCAATGACTTCGGCAAGTTTTCTCAGCTTCGCCGGATGGTCGCTTAATGCCTCTTCCAAAAGCTCAGGGTTAACCTGCTCCGGTTCCATAACCGCGATATGTTCGTTGTCCTGATACAAAAAATCGGTTGCTTCGCTGTTGTCCCAACAAGTACTGATTGGATTCAGTCGGCAGTAGTCTTCAAAACTGAGTTTGGGCTTTTCTTCGCCGACCGTAATTTCTATTTCCGCCTGTTCATTGTCCGGCAGAATTTGTTTAAGTTGGCTCAGTAAATATCCGTGATAGACTAAAAAACAACCGGCAGCCGCCGTACCTGCATAAACACTTTTCTGAAAAGCGATATATGCCTTTTTCAGCAGAGTTTGCAGTCGCTGCATATGCCGGTTGTTGTCAAACACTTTTAGTCTTTCTTGCGCAAGGTCGGAAAAGCGATAACGTCGCGAATGGTGGCCGATCCGGTCAGCAGGATGGCCAGACGGTCAATGCCCATGCCCATGCCCCCAGAGGGAGGAAAGCCGTTTTCCAGCGCATTAATAAAGTCTTCGTCTAACATCTGGGCTTCGTCGTCTCCGGCTTCCCGGTCCGCGCATTGTGCTTCAAAACGCTCTCTTTGCTCCAGCGGATTAGAAAGTTCGGAATAGGCGCAGCCCATTTCCATTCCGGCAACATAGGCGTCAAAATGCTCAACCAGACGCGGGTTGCTGCGGTGAGTTTTGGCAAGCGGAGAAATGTCGCGAGGCATATCCATAACCAGAGTCGGCTGAATCAGGTGCTCTTCTACTCTGGCGTCAAATACTTCCGAAATCACTTTACCCCAGGAAATGCAGGCATCGGCGTCAACACCGACTGATTTTGCCATTTCCTTGGCTTTCTCCAAAGTGTCAGCTTCCATAAAATCAAGCCCGGTATATTCTTTTACCAGTTCAATCATTGATTTGCGGACAAATGGCTGACCCAAGTCGATTTCGTTTTCGCCGACTTTGATTACGGTCGTTCCCAGGACGGTTTTGGCCACATAAGCAATCAGGTCGGGAATCAAATCCGCCATGGTGTTATAGTCTGCATAGGCCTGATAAGCTTCCAGAGCGGTAAATTCCGGGTTATGGCTCTTGTCAATGCCTTCGTTGCGGAAGTTGCGTCCGATTTCAAAAACGCGCTCAAAACCGCCGACGACCAGCTTTTTGAGATACAGCTCCGGAGCAATGCGCAAATACAAGTCCATATCCAGCGTGTTATGATGCGTGATAAACGGTTTGGCATTGGCGCCGCCCATAATCGGATGAAGCATCGGCGTTTCGACTTCCAAAAAGTTGTGAGCTTCAAAATAACGGCGGATGGCAGAGGTGATTTCACAACGCTTTTTGTAGATTTCACGGCTTTCGTCGTTCATGATAAAATCAACGTAACGCTGACGATAACGAGCCTCAACGTCCGTCAGGCCGTGGAATTTTTCCGGCAGCGGCTGCAAAGATTTTGAAATGATGTCAAATTTCTCGGCGGCAATTGAAAGTTCTCCGCGCGGCGTTCTTCTTACATACCCGCTTATACCGACAATATCGCCGACGTCAAGACATTTCAAACGCTCGAGTTCATCCTCGCTCAAGTGGTTTTTGTGGCAGAATGCCTGAATTTTGCCGGTAGAGTCTTTGACGTCTATAAACATACCGTTGTTGCGTACGGCCATGGCGCGTCCGGCGATTGTAACCCGGTCTTCCGTATCGGTGCCGGCTTCCAGATCTTTATATTTTTCCTGCAAATCTGCGGCATATGCGGTCGGGTGAAAACTGTAAGGGTAGGGGTTGTAGCCTCGCTCCTGAAGGGTCTTTAATTTTGCCAGGCGGGCTTCGCGGTGAATGTTTGTTTCGGTAGCCATTTTTTTTCCTAAAATCAATTTTAAAACACAATTAATTCCAACTATAAACAAAGCAAAATTTTTTTCAACAAATAATTCAAGTTTTTTGATTTTAACTCTTTATTTTTATCACGGAAAACACTATAATAAGAATCGATTAATAAGGAAGAGAAATAATGATTATTCAAAGAGATATGAAATGAAAAAAGAGGAACTTGTTCAACATTTGAAAGACATTCGCGAGCGGGCCAGACTTAATTTGATGAAGCTGGCATTTTTTTCGGCTGCGCTCGGAGGAACGGCATCGGCCGCCGGCGCTGTTCCCGGTTCGGATTCTCATACTGCGTCAGGGTACAACGCCGGTGCAATCCGTGTCGTGCCTAAAGCCGTAAACATTGCCAAATCCGGCAGCGCTAAACCGATTTACGAATTTGAAAACAAAGCATACGAAGGCCGGCGCGAAGTGCGCGAATATGCCGGCGTTACCCGTTATTCCCTGTGGGATTGTTCCTATAAGCGCGAAGTCGGCAACGAAGCCAACCCGGTGGGCGTAGCCAGAACCTTTTACGGCTCCTTGCAGTTTAACCGTTTTAATGCCGAAAATATGGCGATTTATGCCTTGCAGCAGTCTCAGTTTGCCGATTTGGCCGATAAGTTTTTTAATAAAGGCGCCGGCTTTGAACAGGCTGTAAAAGCCTTTAACGAAGACTTCAAAAAACAGGGATATCTGGCTTATCATAACCGTATGCGGGCCCGGAGCCGTTTGGTTTCTTTCCTCAAGCCGGATTATAAGCAGATTTTCATCAGGGAAGGCGCAGACAACAGTTCGCAGATGCTCCGGCTGCAACGGGATTATGCCAGTGAAGTTTATTGCACCTTTGATGAGAGCGGACTGCGCCGGATAAAAGAAGTCTTGCAGCAGCAAGGGATACGGCCGGAACAAATTAATCCCGCAATCTGGGGGATGTTTTTGGCCAAACATATCAAAGGCGGCTTCTCGGGAATTGCAACCGAACTGAAAGGCCTTAAACCCTCAGACATTAATTCCTTGAGCTTTGTGGAAAAAATGAAACGGCGTTTCCCTTCCGTGTTTGCCGAGGGGTCCGGTATTAATGCCTATAAGTTTGCCAAGGAACACTGGCAGGAAAAGCATTCGGTTACCACGATGCGCGAGCTCTCGTTGGTTTTGAAACAGCCGCAGTTGTTTGAAAATTACCTGAAAACGCTGCCGTTTAATCAAAACGGAACCCTGACTTGGGAACAGGCTCAGGAAATTGCGCAAAACGCACCTCGGAAAATGGTCTCCTTCAAACCGGTTGCCGCCGGAAAGCTTTTGCAAGAGAATTCCAAACGTCCGACGCGGCTGGAAAAAATAAATGTGGTCAAAGTGCCCGAACTGGTTAAAGCCAAAAAAAGCAAACAGCTTTCGAGATAATCGCTTGACATCGCAAAAGAACTAAAGTAGAACATTTGATATGTAAGTGTTCTACTTTTTTATTGGGGAAAATATGCTCACCGAAAAGCAATACAAACTTTTGATGTTTATCAATAAAGTTACTAAAGAAACCGGTTGCTGTCCTTCTTTTGATGAGATGAAAGAAGCCGTCAACCTCAAGTCAAAGTCCGGGATTCACGCTCTGATAGAGGCTTTGGTCGAGCGGAATTTCCTGAAAAAACTGCCTCACAAGGCTCGGGCGCTGGAGGTTTTGCGCCTGCCGAAGCTCAAGCCCAGCTCTATCCTTGAAGAGGAGAAAAAACGGGAAGAAGCTTTGCATAACGGAATGGTGGAAATACCGCTGTACGGCAAAATTGCGGCGGGAACGCCTATTGAAGCGATTGCAAATGAAAGCGAACGGTTTTCGGTTCCTTATGATATGGTCAGCCGCGGACAGTACTATGCCTTGACCGTGGAAGGGGATTCTATGGTTAACATCGGAATAATGGACGGGGATATCGTTATTATCAAAAAAGCCGATACTGCCAACAATGGTGATATTGTTGTTGCCTTGGTGGATGAAAGCGAAGCAACCTTGAAAGAAATAAAGAAAGAAAACGGCGAGGTTCTGCTTATTCCCAAAAATGATAACTACCAAATTCGCCGTTTTCCCGCATCCCGCGTCAGAGTTCAGGGAATTTTAAGCAGTTTGATAAGAACCTATCACTAACTTTGTTTTGGTAAACAACGGACGAATAAAAAGAAAGCCTGAAGTATATCTTCAGGCTTTCTTAGTTCGGCCTTATGGCCTGTCTCAGTTGCTTTTTACATCATTCCTCCATCCAATGCACAGTCACACATATTATAACCTCGATTGTCATAGCACTGCCCTGTCGGACAACAACATTTTTTTCCTCCGCAGGTCATTACCGTTCCTGTGCAAAGATAACCGTTTATTTGCTCGCAATCAGGACTTCCTGTCAAGCCTATACAAGTATCTTCTTCATACGTATAGCATACTTCGCAACCACCGCAGGAATTGGTTGTTTTGCATCCATAAGTACAGCCGATATTGGTGTAGCATCCGTTCATACAAGGATCGTCACTACAAGTCTTGGCACGGCAGGAGTAGCAGGTGCCGGAAGCAGCACCGCAAGAGCAAACTTTGGAAGTTGTCCCAGTCTGAACTTGAGAGGACGAACAGCTTGAAGACTGGTACCCGCTGGGACAGCTATAACTGTGGGTATGCCCTTTACAGCACAGTCTGGTACCGCCGCAGCCGTCGGAACAGGATTCCGTCCCATAGGTACAGCCGGTCTCGTTTGCCGACGGGGTGCAAGACTTGCAGGATGTACACTTACCGCAGGAATTGGTTGCCGCGCAACCGTAATCGCAGGATTTGTCGGTTACGTCGCAGTCAGGGTTGCCCGAACAAGAGGTGCAGATACCGCAGGAGTTGGTCGAGGCACATCCATAGTCACAGGAAACCGCCGTCGCACTGCAATCCGGGTTGGATTTACAGGACGTGCACTTCGAACAACTGTTGTAAGAAGCACAGCCATAGGTGCAGGACTTGTCGGAAACGTCACAGTCGGGATTGGACTTGC
>OKWJ01000265.1_pt1 | contig 73537 bp, 53 predicted proteins | sample 1607121 | NCBI WGS metagenome assembly OKWJ01 (sample SAMN04414080, study PRJEB24778) | human gut metagenome | material: faecal | host: Homo sapiens | reverse complement strand
TTCATAAAATAATCTTCTTAATTTTTCTATTTCTTTTTGACTAAGCATGTAAGGTTGTTCCTTCCGTTAATATGAGTTTTATTAATGAACGGGGCCGCATCTTATTCTTTCAGCAAGTGGTGACACATGTTTTCCATACTTTTATATATACTATACTTCTTTATACTATTTATATATTTATCTGTCACCTTAGTATATATATGGTTATATATAACAATATTATATGAAAAAATGGCAGAAGTAACTCCACCACCTTATGATTTAGTACTTATTGGGAAAGCATTGCTTTCCTAATTACCATAAATAACGATCTAAGTCTTTTAAATTGAACTCTTCAATATTATATGCTTTTTGGAAATTTAATAATATTTTTTTGAATAACTCATAGTTTTTTAAATCATCGTTAGCAAACTTAATTAATTTATCTTTGTTTCTAAAATATTTTAATACTTTTTCAACATAAGAATCATATATTGGATAATTAATTGGGTCATGATGACTACAATATTTAGATGCAAAGGAATAAAAGTATTTAGATTTACCGTTAATAACAATATTTGCAATATCATTAACTAATGTTGGGTCATGTCTATTTAATCTGTCATCAATATCTAAATCCAATATATGAACTGCTACAGGATAAACTTTAAATATATTCGTACTATAGAAATCATTCAAAACACTACATTTAATTAATATGTTTTCTATTGATGTATTGTCTTTAAAATCTCCAAAAAACAATTTTTACAATGCTTGTTCCTGTGAAACATAGTCAGGTAAACTATCCCATAATTTTAAATATTTATCTACTTCTTTTTTACATGGTGTTGACAATATTATATTTTTCATGATACCTCCAAACATATGAATAATTATATTTTTCACTTGATACTTATATTAATTTATCCAGCAGTAAATATATTTTTATATCATATAAAATATGCTTATAATAAAGTTGCCTACTTGAATAATATTAAATTATTACCAAATTACGATTTTATCAACTATATCTTTTTGTTCCGTAGTAGTTCTACGTAAATAGATACGTGTAGTCTCAATACTATCGTGTCCCATTAAATCTGCTAGTAATGATATATCATTAAATTTCTCCAAAAAATTTTTAGCAAATCGATGTCTAAACGAATGTGGATAAACAACATTAATATCAATACCATATTTTTTTGCACATGATTTTAGTTTTAATGCGATTCCTCTTGTAGTAATTCTATTTCCTTTTTTATTAACGAATAAATAACCAGAATCTTTATCAATTTCTTTTAGCCATTTCTTTGCTTCATTCACTAATTTCTTTGGAATATATATTCTGCGTATTTTGCCACCTTTAGAATATAAATCAAAGTATCCACAATTTACATGCTCTACTTTAAATTGGATGACCTCACTAACTCTAGCTCCAGTTGAAGCTAAAAATCTAACTAGAAAATAACAATTATAATCTTTATCTTTTTTTAATGACTCCTTTAAAAAATTATAATCTGCGTTACTAATAACATTTTCAAGATAAGTTTTCTGTTGAATTTTAACAGCTTTTAATAATAAATTTTTTTTATCAAGAAAACATAGATATTTGTTTATTGCTTGTATTCTCAAATTAACTGTTTTAGGTTTATAGTTTTCTATTAAATAACCTTTAAAAGCAAGTAAATCTTTTTTATTTATACTTTCAAATAAACTTTCATACATTCTAATAGTTATCAAATATGAATCTATTGTATTTCTTGACAAGTTCAATTGTACTAAATATTTCTCAAATTCTTTTTTCATTAATCCTCCTTATATTCAAGTAGGCAACCCACTTAAATATTATAGAGTAATTAATTCATATAATTGTTATTATGAGAAAACAACTAAAAGAATAATAAAAGTTGATGAAAATTTTGAATTTCCGAAATCCTGGATTTCAATGAAATTAGGAAGTATAGGCGATTGGGGAGCTGGAGCAACACCCAATAGAAGTAATAAATCTTATTACGAAAATGGTGATGTTTTATGGGTGAAAACTGGTGAACTAAATGATGGATATATATTTGATTCAATCGAAAAAATTACCACTAAAGCATTAAATGAATGCTCGTTAAGAAATAATAATGTTGGTGATGTACTTATAGCAATGTATGGAGCTACAATTGGTAAATTGGGAATAGCAGCTGTTCCATTAACAACAAACCAAGCATGTTGTGCTTGTACACCATTTAGCTTTATTAACAATGAATATTTATTTTATTATTTAATGGCAATAAAACCATTATTAATTTCAAAATCATATGGTGGAGCTCAACCTAATATATCAAAAGAAAAAATTACAAATTGTTTTATAAACTTTCCTAAACTTGATGAACAAATTTTAATAGTAAATAAAATTAAGGAATTATTTAAAAAAATAGAAACAATTGGTAATGAATATAATTCTATAATCAATTTAATTTCTGCTACTAAAAGAAAAGTACTTGAAGAAATATTTGGTGAAAATTCTTCTTATAAGTCTTATTATGAGAACGAATATTTTTTGGGAGATTTATTGCCATATGAACAACCTGCACTATATATAGTAAAATCAACAATTTATGATGATAAATATGACACCCCAGTATTAACACCTGGTAAAAGCTTTATATTGGGTTATACAAATGAAAAAGAAGGCGTATATCATGTAAACAATAGCAAAGTTATCATTTTTGATGACTTTACTACAGCTTCAAGGATTATAGATTTTGATTTTAAGGTTAAATCATCGGCTATGAAAATTTTAAAAAGTTCTGATGAAACAAAATTTAACATAGATTATTTATACTTCCTGCTACAAACATTATATGTCAACAATGATACTCATAAACGATATTGGATTTCTGAATTTGCGACAAAAAAAGTAAAAGTTCATACTTATGATGAACAATTAAAAATCGTAAAAACCATAAATGATATAACAACAAAACTTGATTATATTATTGACTCCAAAATATAAAATGCATTCTCAATTTGAGATACAATTCGTCCTTTTATCTCTGCTGGAATATTTGGAATTAATATTTTTTTAAGCATTCCTTGATTAAGTTTTAATCTTGTCGTTCCAGTAACATAATCATAATAATTAAACCAATTCAAATAATACATGAGAAATTTGTTATTTGTTTTAGATTTGAGAATATGCACGTGGTTATTAACCCATGACTTACCATTTATTAGATAAGCTTTAAGACTATTTTTATCTAAAAATGGAGCTCCATCTTCTCCGAGAAGGACATATTCGCCATCTATCAAATAATCATCTATTAGTCCGGTTTGACCAGTAGCACCATAGTATGGATATGTATTTGTTGCGTTAGATAATCTTTCTAATCTTTCACTTGTATTTATAGGTTTTCTTAGATAATCTAATATTTCAACATCATCAGTAATAGGAATTTTATTCTCATAATAAGACTTATAAGAACTATTTTCGCTAAATATGTCATCAAGAATTTTTCTTTTAGTAACTTTAACAACATTGACTAATTCTTCTTGAGAGTTTCTTAAAACATTCAATTTAGGCATTATTTTTTCTAATAAACCTAGTACCTTGTTTTGATATTCTAGAGAAGGTATTGGAAATAAAAATTTTTCTATATCTCCTTTGATAATAGACGGAGAATTATCGCCTTTCATAAAATAATTTAATCCATCAACTACATATTTACTGGTCATTAAAATAAATAAATACTCAGGATTAACAAAAGGCATAGGAGTACATACAAAGAAACCTGTTGAAGCGATAGCATTTACATTTTCTTCTCCTACAAATGCAATGTTTCTTAAATATGGTCTAACCATTGAAAATAATGTTGATGTTGGATAAGTTTTACGAGAGGCTCTGCTTGGAGCGTTTGTTGATTTAATTATTTTTTTATTAATTATATTATTTTTATTATCAATTGAATCAATATCAATGTATTGAAATTCCTCTCCACAAGGTTTTGTTGATTCCATTGGAAATAAAAAATCTTTTCCTTTCATCCAAATTATATTATTAGAAACTTCAAGAGGTTCATCAAACAAAATTTCCTTATCATTCTCATAATAACAATTATCAGAACCTTTGAAAATAATTGATTCTTCTTTAGATGCTTTAATCTTTCCCTCTTTGACTAATTTGGCTTTCTCTTCTTGAATTTTTTTAATTAATTCTTCTGCAGATTCATCGTTTGAATCTTGTGGCACTAATTTTCCTCTTATAGCAAGATCTAAAATCTTCTGTTTTAGTTTTTCAGTATCCATATTAATCCACCTTGCCAATCAAATTTTCAAGTTCTTCAACAGCATTTGCTATATTAGTAGATTTATCTTTAATCATTTGTAATAATTCTAATAATGAATATGCATCTAAGTCATCCTCAAATTGAATCCATTTAAGGTCTAGTTTATAATCATTAGATTTAATTTGTTCAATAGTGAATTTTCTCCATCTACCATTCGGATTTTCTTCTGAATATGTTTCAACTCTATCATTTTGATGGTTTACACAATAACAATCAACAAAGTCATTTAAATCACTTCGTTTTAAAGGATTTTGAACTAATGTGTGATGAATACCACTTCTATAATCATATACCCATATATCCTTAGTAGGTTTACCTTTTTCAAAGAATAAAACATTTGTTTTTACTCCTTGTGCATAAAATATACCTGTAGGTAATCTTAAAATAGTATGTAAATTAAAATCTTTTAATAATTTTTTTCTAACCTTTGCAGTAGCACCAGAGTCAGCCAATACACTATCTGGTAAAACAACACCAACTCTTCCACCAGTTTTTACAATAGACATAATGTGTTGTAGGAAATTAACTTGGTTATCTGATGTTTTTTCAAATTCAGGTCTATTAGCTGATACATCTGCACTTCCTTGTGGCCTTGTTCCAAATGGAGGATTAGCTAAAATAACATCAAACATCTTGTCAGATTTATCAATCAATGAATCTTGGCAAACAATTGGACTTTCATTGACACCAATATCGTGTAAATATAGGTTCATTGACGCCATAGTAACAACTAGTGATGTATTATCTGCTCCAAAAAACGCATAATTTTTTAAGAAATCTTGTTTTGATATTTCATAACTTTGATTTTTCATATGCTCATAAGCACTTAAAAGAAATCCTGCGGTTCCACAAGCAGGGTCTGCGACTGTTTCTGTAATTTTAGGATCCACACAATCCACAATTGCTTTTATAAGTGGCCTAGGAGTAAAATATTGGCCTGCTCCACTTTTTTTATCTAATCCATTTTTTTCAAGAATAGATTCATATAGAGCACCTTTAAAATCCCCTTCCATTAAATACCATTCATTCTCTCCTACCATATCAATAACTTTTTTTAGGTAGGAAGGTCTATCTATTTTATTAGATGCTTTTGTAAAAATAGTTCCTATAATTCCATCTTGTTTAGAAAGTTCTTTTAAAATTTCTTCATACTTTTCTGTTAAATCTTCACCACTTAAGTTACAAAGATCTTTCCATTTATATCCACTAGGAATTCTACTTCCTAATCCTAATTCTTCTTTTTCAGAATCCATTTTTAAAAATAATAAATATGTTAATTGAGTTAGATAATCTGTATATCCAACACCAGCTGATGCTAAAACGTTTGCTATTCCATCAACTTTTTTTAATAATGTTCCCTCATTTTTTGCCATATTATGCAGCTACTCCTATTATATATTTAGAAAGCATTTGTATTTCTGAGGCAAATATCGGTGCTCCAAAGACAGTTATACCTTGTCTCCATAAATCTGTGTCAAAACTATTAAGTTCTTTTGAATCTATAGCACCTTCATCAACTATATACTCAGCAATCTTTTTCATTATTTCTATTTGTTTTTCATTTAATGTATGGTTATTACTACCTACATATAAATTAAATCGTTGGTTAAATAAACCATATAAACTAGTTAATTTATTATCTTTTTCAAAAGCATATCTAACAATTTGTATTAAATTTGTTAATGCATTAACATTTCGCTTTTGATTTAATTCACTAACATTACCATTATTATCAATTCTCGCATAATTTTTCCAAATATTATATGGAAGATATGTTCTATCATATGATAATAATTTGTCTTGCAAATCTCTTAACATTGTATAAGTAATTAATTTTTTTTCAGAGTTGTATATAATTCTTAATGCTTCAATATTATCCTTATGTTCATATAAGCACTTCTCGAAATTATCTATAAATTTAATTGCAGTTTCTATTGAAAAATTTTTATTAATTAACTCGTCTGGAGTATCAGGTGCGAACACATAATATCCTTTTTTCAATTCAATTAATTTATCCTTAGCAGCTTTATTTGAAATCAACTCTGATATTAATTCAATTCTTGCTATATTGTCTCCTGAAATTCCTTTATATTCTGGTAACAAATTTAAGTCTAAAGCATTTTTAATTTTTTCAGAAATAAAGATTGGAGAAAAATTAAATGATGTTATAAACTCATCTAAATGTCTTCTAAATAAAGGATGCTCCTTATACTTGTTTGTGATTGATGAACAATAATCTTTTAATAAAGTAAGATTTTTATCAGTTACTTCTCCATGAGATAATCTTTCAAGTAAGTCTTCCAAACTTATTTTTGTATGCCCTTTTGAGTTTCTAGGGATCTTTTTTTCACCTTTAGTGACACCAACTGCATCAACTATGTAGAAACAATCTTTAGTTTGTGCATTTGGAGTAACTTCTCTTAATTTATCATCAGAAATAGAACGACATCCTCTACCTTTCATTTGAGTGTATAAGACATCAGATTTAATATCAGTCATAAATAAAACTACTTCAAGCGGCTTAACATCTGTTCCAGTAGCAACTAATGTAACTGTTACCGCGATTCTAAAATCTTTTTCATTTCTAAAATCTTTAATTAGTATAGTTGAATCACCGGCTGAATATGTAATCTTTTTAACAAAATTTTCAGGAAGTTCATTATTTGGAAATTTTTCTTTAAATACTTCTTTAACTGCATCAACAATCTCATCTGTATGCTTATCGTTTTTAGCAAAAATCAAAGTTTTTGGAATGTATTCCCATTTTTCTTCTCTATCTGGGTATAAATCTGTATATATAGAGTCTCTGTATTCTGAAATGACTTTTTTTATTTGAGTTCTATCTATAACAGTTCTATCTAATGCACCCTTATCGTAAATTACTGTTTGATTAACGGTATTTTCACCTTTTGAACCAGTTTTTCTAGTTACTTCAACTATAGTTTCTCCTGCTTCAATTTCTCCACCATAACTCTTCTTTGTTTCAATATCATAAATTCTAGAAGGAACATTCACTCCATCTAAAACAGAATCATCATAAGTATAGTTTTCAATAATATTTTTATTAAAGAAAGCATATGCTTCTTCTGTTGGTGTTGCAGTTAAACCTAAAACTATAGCAGAACTAAAATAATTTAAAACCGATCTCCATTTACCATAAATAGATCTATGACACTCATCAACCACAATAAATTTAAAATAATCTGGTGGTAATTGTAAATTATCTCCTAGATCAATTTCAGGTTCGCTGTCATTAATATCTATTTTAATATAATCATCATCTTCATCTTCGTCGTTATCATCAATGATGTTATTACCAGTTAATACTGCAAAAAGTTTTTGAATAGTAGAAATAACAACATCGCCTTTAATATCATCATTCTTTCTTAGTCTTTTTATATTATATAGAGAGCTTAAAGTCATTCCTTTTTCAGTTCTGTCAAAAGTACTAAATTCACTCTCTGTTTGTTTAGCTAAATTATTTCTATCAACTAAAAATAAAACCCTATCAACATGCGTATAATTAAGTAATCTATAAGAAGCTAAACATGCTAAATACGTTTTACCAGATCCTGTAGCTAATATAGCCAAAGTTTTATTTTTATTATTTCTTAAAGATAATTCAAAATTACATTCAGCATCATATTGACAATCTCTCAAACCTTTTTTATCAATTTTAGGAAGTGCGCCATAGGCTGATGATTTTCCTATTATTTTTAACATTTGCTTAGGAGTATGCATTTTTTGAATTTCTATATATTCACTAGTTGGATCTAGCATGTTTTTAAAAAATATCTTTTTTCCATTTGCTAAATAAACTAAAGGTATAACATCTTCGCACCATAATCCATACCAACTTTTTGGTGTACAAGCATAATTTTCTGCTTGAGTAGCAACTTCATCGTCAAGATTATTTTCTTCTCTTTTTGCTTCAACTACAGCAATCGCTTTATTATCAGTAAATAATAAATAATCACTTTCATTATTACCTACCATTAAAGCTTCTTTAACTGCTTGAGCATTATAAGGAACTAAATCCTGTCTAGTAACTACATCCCATCCGGCATCTTCTAATTGTTTATCAATTAATATTCTTGCTTTTTCTTCTGGTTTCATGCTATTTCACCTCAATGCTAATATTATTCTTAATCAATAAATCCTTTATTTTTCTTTTTACCTTCATAGTTGGTTCATGAACTCCATTTTCCCATCTATAACTGAAACATATGATACTCCTAGTAGGTCAGCTAATTCTTGTTGAGTTAATAATAATTTTTCTCTTAAAACCTTAATTACTACAGAATAATTCATATCTATGCTCCTTTCGTTTATTTAACAAAATTATATCACATTTTTATCAATTTATAAAGAGAATAGTAAAATATTGTAAAATAATGTTATGTTTTTATAAAAAAAAGGAAATGATATCAATCTATACCATCTCCATTTGCTTAAATCTTATCTATTCTATCCCATATAATCTTTTCCATATCTTGTATCAATTCCATTGTTGAAATATAATTATCTGAATCATTAGGATTAGTATAAATAACTATTAAATTATTTCTTAATTCAAATTGTAATATTAAGTCTAGTATTTTATCAATAATATTCAATAGTTGTTTTCTTGTTTGTTCTCTATTCATAGAACTCTCTATTTCTCTACAACAAAGAATATACTAGATAATACTTTAAAATAATCATTAATTTTTTATATCTTTCATCTTTTGTCTAAAAATAGCTATATCTCTATTACTAGTTTTTTTTACGAAACTATCAAATATTCTTATTTGGCTATCAGAATTCCAATAAACTTTTAAATTATTTTTAGCTCTTGTTATTGCTGTATAAAATATATTTTTAGTGATTCTATCTTCGACATTTGGGGTAATAACTACTTTGACTGAATTGTATTCTAGCCCTTGGGCTTTATGAATAGATGTTGCATAAGCTAAATTAAAAGGAATAATATGATTATACTCATTTTCATCATTATCTTTGTCTTTATATTCATTGACGAAAAATCTAACAATAATTTTTTCAGGGTTATTAGACTCAATTAACTCCAAGTCTTTTAAAAATAACATTGTATTAATAGAATCCCTATCAACCTCAATTTCAAACCATGTGCAGTTTTTTTCATCATCTATTTCTATATTTCTAATAAATCCTTTAAGATTATTATAAAAAATATCTTTAAACCTTGGACAATCATTAAATAATACAGGATCATTAACCTTAAAAGTGTCAACGCCAATATTAACTTCAGGATTAGGATTATTATTTTGTATAATTTTATTAATATTATTTATTCCGTACAATCCATCATAATTTAAACACAATACTATTTCACTTTCCTCATTTTGTTTATATACTTGATCAGATAGTTCTTCCGAATATTCTTGATTACTCATTATAGTTATTGCTTTTTTATCATTATTTCTGACCGCAGACCATAAGCTTAGCAACTCCTCTTTATCTGTTCTGTGAGTTTCCGATAATTCAAAAACAATATCCTTATTATAATACCTTTTACACAAATCAAACCAATTACCATATTTAATTGATTCAATTTGACTAATATCACCAACAATCACGATAGCTTTATATTCACATTTATTTAAAATTGCAAGCATATCATCATTATTTACCATACTACTCTCATCAATAAACAAAATATCACATTCTATCGAAGGCATTTTTTTGAATTTTTCTATTGTTTTAAATGTACAATTATTAATTCCAATTATCCTATTTTTCAGATTACTAAGGGCTGTATTAGTTGTTGTAACAAAATATTTATTATATAATGAAAATATTTTTGATAAAACTTCTATCATTTTTGTTTTTCCAGTTCCAGCTGAACCATATAAAAATGCCAATGAACTATTTTTAAAAATTTTATTTAATATATCTTTTTTATCATCTGAGATATCATTATGTTGTTCAAACAATAAGTCTATTTCAATTAGATTTTTTAAATCATCACATGCTGCAGTAGAATATAAATCTAACTTTTTCACTATTTGTAATGCTACTTCCTCATAATATTTTATGTATATAAAACCATTTTCATTAACTAAGTATCCTGTACTGCTCTTTTTTGTCAATAACAATTTTTTATTAAATTTCTCAATTAATTTATCAATATGACTAAAACAATTTAATTCTTTGATAGATGTATATAATATATTTTCATTTTCAATATTATTTTTTATTGTCCTATATAATAATTCATCTTCCCTATCATATAAATCAATGGATTTAAATAAATGTATCCATGAAACATTATGTTTATAAAGGCTCATTGCAAATGGCATTTGTTCAAACATTCCACTATGGTAATCAATATAAAGTTCACTAAAAACAAAATTATAGTCATCCGATATTTGATCTCTTATGACAACATTTTCCAATTTTGTGGTAAGGTATCTTAATAAATTAGCTCCTTTACAATTTGAAATTATTTTTTCACGTAATATATTAAAGCAATCTGTAATAATATGATTATCCGCCCTGTCTTTAAGCATAGTAATAGTTTTTTCATAATCTGATTGGTTTAATGTTAAAATATCATTTATCGTTTCTTGAGTTTGAGTTAAATATTGCATTAAATTATTATATTCTTTATATCTATCATCGAAAGATTTATGTTGGCCTATTATTTTAAATAAATTTTTCAGTTCACATATTCTAATAGCAACTTTATATTTATTTATTATTTTAATCTTTACCTTCCCTATATTTAATTCAACTACTTCATCTACACATGAAATATTAACAGAATAATAATCAGGAATAAAATCCTTAGAGTACATAATTATTCTTTCAAATTTATTTGTATAATCGGTTGCTTTAGTTAATGTAAGTTCGTAAAATATTCTTCCATTAGAAAATATTGGAGTACATTTTTGTATATAAAATTTACCTTTAATATACTTAATCTTAGATGAATTAATTTGCTCTAGTTTTTGAGCAATTATATCATAATTTTCTTTCATTGAAATATCATCATAAATGGGGAATTCATCTAAATTTTTTATTATTTCTATATGATAATCATTTAATAACAGATCTTTTATTAAACAAATATATCTAAAATAAAAACTCACAAGTCTTTCTGCTCCATCTTCATTAGGTGTATAGTGAGAAGCAGTACCTCTTAAAAACTCATAAAATTCTATAATGAATTTATATTTAGGGTTTCCTTTTATATAATTTATAGAAGGAGAAATGTTATCGTAATTAGTATCTAAATCTTTATTATTACTTTTATTATATATCAATATAGCTACATCTTCAACTAAATTTCTTAATTGAGATAGTATATTTTCAGATAAAAATCCTTTATCTAATATCTGTTTGTAATATGCTATATTTTTTTCTATTACATTTGATATATATTTTATTTCATTTTCTACGCTAATTCTTTTCATGTTTAATCCATCGCACTTTTAATTTTTTTCTATAAAAACTTCATCATATTGAAATATTATTTATATAATCTAAATAATATACACTATTATAATTTATAGTACTATTTATTTATATTAAAGTTTAAATTGTGTTTCTATCATAAATAGCATTGTTTTTTTTGTTTTTTCTATCCTTTTAACATCTAAATAAATATTATCTAGTGATTTTTGATATTCACTAGTCATTTCATCTTTTGTCAAGATTTCTTTATTTACTCTAAAAATAGTAATTTCTTGCATTAACGCATCAAATGCGTCTCTAACCTCTCTAACAGTTGAATCAAGACTATTAGTTAAATAATGCTGACCAATAATTAAGTACCTTGAATCTTTCTCAATATTTGGATATAATTTAAAAACTCCATCAAATATACCACGACACTGATCGTATGTTTTTATTTTAATAAAAGAACTAAACTTGCTTAATAATTCTGAAAAAGCGAATATTTCAAAACAAATTTCATATACTTTTTCAGCATATTGTCTGTTTGACAATTTCAAAGCTGTTGCGTTATCAATTTCTTGACGTTTTTGAATATGAAGTTGCAAATCATGTTGTTTTTTATTAAGAATTGTATTTTGACAAATAGTATAAACTGTTAAAACAATTGTTGCTATAACACTAATTATACTGACAATTACTGCTATTATATCCAATGTTGAGCTTTCTAAAATTATATATTGAATTTCTTCCATGCTAAACTCCTCATTCCTTTATTAAAATTATATATCAATTATAACATCATAATTATTTTTTTCAAATAAAAGATAGTAAATATATTGATATTTAACAAATGTAATATTTCTAGTGTAATATTCTTGTTAAATGTCAATATTAATTCATTTATACTTCCAAAACATTTGTGACGCACACATACTTTTCATTCGTTCAACCATATAGTTGTACGTATAAAAAGTCTCGTTTACAATTTACTTTTTTTTACCATATTTTCAATGTTTTTTAAAGGAATGTACTTAAATTAACAAAATATTGATATATATTTTCGTAAAAACGCCTAAAATTAGTCAAATAATGCCGAGACAAATTCAACATACAACGTTACATAAATAACACAAAAATGATGCATTCACTTCTTTTTTACTACTCTACTATTTTTATCATTTATTAGAATTTTTGCGATAATACCTATTATTTATAATAGATATGATTGTGGATATAATCGGAAAAATGGTACATATCAATATAGCCAATTTCATTCCTACTTGTTCAGCATTTAAACCATATTGTGAAGCAGTATGAATTATATTAGAATGCTTTGCAACAGCATCCGTAATAATACCAATTAACTGTGGACCTACAGAAGCCCCTAAGTCACCCCCAGCAGCCATGAATGCAAATAAGACAACACCACCATTTTTCACTTTGTGATTGCATTCTATTAAATTACCAGGCCAAAGCATGGAGACACAAAAACCTGTCAATCCACAACAAATTAATCCCAAAAAAGGAATCATACTAATACCAGCAATGATATAGCAAATCGTTGCGCCAAATGAACCTATTATCATAATCTTAGACAAATGTTTTCCATATTTAGAATATAACGTTCTTCCAAGCCCTAACATCAGTGAAAACATTGCAACACCAAATATATCCCCATAAACTTTAGGAATCCCAACTGATAATTCCAAAAAGGTAGATGCCCATTGAGACATAATATTTTCAGTAGCTCCACCTACAAAGATTGCTATACATCCTAGCCATACCCATTTATTTTTCAATAAGGTCTTTATTTTAAACTGCTTTTCATCAAAATAAATATTTGGTAATTTACTGATACTAAACAGTATGATGGAAAGAATAGGAAAGATAGTAATGATGAATATAAAATATTGCCAATGATCATACCCAAAAATTCTCATAAATAAAGAAAAAACAATTACAATTCCCACAACACCCCAAGCAAAAACAGAGTGTAATTTGCTAACTTCTTTATCTGGATTGCTAGATGGTAAGGCAGCAACCAAAGGACTTAACAAAACTTCAACTAACCCACTCGAAATAGAAATGAAAAAAGTACTAATAACTAAACCAATATATTCATGATGCGGTAAAATCCATGGTGTTAATCCATACATAATCAATCCAACTACTGATAGAATTGGCATTAAAATAACGCATAGATTTATATTAAATTTCTTACTAAAAAAAGTAAATATCAAATCTATAAATAATTGTGTTAAAAACCCAATTACAATAAGTAACCCTAGTAATGAATATGAAATATTATACATTGTTTTTAGCGTTAAAAATAATAGCGGAGAAACACATGAAGTTACTGAACAAATTATATTGGTTATATAACAAGCACTTATAATTGTCTTAGAATTTTTATCCATAAATTATGAATATCCCTTTCAATTTACAAATATCAAACGATTCAATTTTTCACTTATACTATTTAACTGGTATTATCACTTTATTACGATGAATAGAATCGTATTTATTATATAGTATATTATACTACATTATTGTAAAAAGACATATTTTTACACTAAATAATATCATTCATTTATATCATTTCTTTATAAAAAATAAGCGGAAAAACCATTTATCTTCCACTTATTTTTTTATATTAATATTTTTTCTCATCAACAATGATATTGATACAATTTTAATATTGACCCTATACCAGTTTAACTTCAAATTTGATTTTGTTTTTGAACTTTATCAATAATCAATTGAGCAATTTTCTCAGTAGCATCAAGACTAACATTTTTTTCTTGAGCTTTTTTCATCTTTTCCATGTCATTTTCACTATTTAGTAACTTTAACCCTATTTCAGTGAGTTCTTTGGCATTTGGTGCTGAAATTGACATACCAAGATGATGAAAGAAATTTTTATTAGCAGTTTCACACCCTGGAATAGGAAAAGTATGAACAAGGGGTAATCTTGATGCGGCAGCCTCAGTTGATGTAAGTCCTCCTGGTTTTGTATAAACAATATCACAAGCCTTCAAATATAAATCCATTTGATTGGTATGACCTAAAATAACAAACATTTCATTTTTGCCATACAATTTAAGCAATTTATGATATATTCTTTTGTTATTTCCACATATAACAACAATTTGAAGATAATTTTTATCTTTAATTTTATTAAAGTTTTTAACAAGTTGAATCAATTTACCAGCACCCATACTGCCACCAAGTAGTAAAGCAATTTTTTTATTTAATTTCAATTGTAGTTTTTCTCTTGCTTCCTCTTTGCTAATAGGGTTTAAAATTTTAGGAGTAAAAGGAATTCCTAAAGGGTATAGTTTATCAATCGGCATTCCTCGTTTAGTAAAATCGCTCATCAATAATTCATGAGGAATGATATAAAAATCACAATCTGTTTCCTCCCAAAATGGTGTACAAGTATAATCGGTAGCAACCCCTACAAAAAGTGGCAATTTGACATTTTCTTTTTTCATATAAGTTAAAGTTTCAGCAGGAAAAAGATGAGTCATAATAATTGCATCATAGTGGTGTTCTTCTAAATAAGGAATTAAATATTTTGCCATCTTTTTATTTATTTTATACACAGGGGATTCTTTTGAATGTTTACTAACATACATTCCCAATTTATACACTTCTCCAAAAACATAAGGAACCGTTTTGACTGTATTGACATAAGCATTCGCAACTCTTTTTGCTACTTTTTCTCCTGCAAGCGTTAAATAGTCAAAAACAAAGGCTTCATGTCCCATTTTTTCAAATTGAAGTTTTAAAGCATTTGCAGCCGCATCATGACCTCCACCAGTTTTACATGATAAGATTAAAAATTTCATATTAACGTTTTCTAAAGGCAAAGCGCACTTCAGTTTCCTCCATTTTTCTAAATGATGCAAGATGTTTAATGCCAACAATCATTGAAATACTAAAACATCCGATAAAAATGATGAATGATTTAACAATAAAAATACTTGTTAAAATAAAAGCAAAATAAGCAAAAAAGATTCTTAAAGTATGTGGTTTAACAATAATGATTAATGAAAAGAAAAGAAGCCAAAAAGCAAGTAAAAGTCCCATTTGCAAATAAGGAAATAGGCCTAATAAACTACCAAAACTAACCGCAATACATTTTCCACCACCTTTAAACCCACTATAAAGAGGATAAGCATGGCCTACAACAGGTGCAAGCATAATAAATGAAAACAAAATATGATTAGGTGAAATCGTATTTTTAGCTAAATAAACGGGAACAAACCCTTTGCCTAATTCTAATAAAAGTGTACAAATTCCGCATAGCATGCCACCTTGAATAAAAGCATTCGCAGTTCCAGGATTCCCATCCTCACTATCTTTTTTCGTATCCACTTGTTTAAAAATTTTAGGGATTAGATACCCAAACATAATACTACCTAATACATATCCTAGTATAATAAAGAAAATATAATGGATGGTAATTAACGTTTCTTTATTCAATATTAGTAAGTAAGTATTCATAAATTACACCACCTTTTTATTCGTATAATCGGTTAAGAATGCGAAGAAATTCTTGTGAATCGTGTTCTCCTAATTTATGAATCATCTTATTGATACTCATTGCAATATCATCAATAATTCTTTTTGCCACAATCTTACCTTTTTCTGTTAATTTAATAATCGTTTTTCTTCGATCATCTTCAGCCATCATTCTTTTAATAAAAGCCTTTTTTTCTAAATTTTTAAGCGTAGATGCAATTCGACCACTTGTTAATTGTTGAATTGCACATAGTTCACCTGGTGTTAAATTTTTTTGATGAATTTCTTCATAGATAAACAGGGTTTGTAAAATACCATTTTCTCCTTTATCTAATTCTTTCACTCGATGAATAAGGTGATTTCTCTTTCGAAAAATACGCATAAATTTATATGATAATTCTTTATAATTCATTTCATTTCTCCTAATTATCTTCTACTAGAAGATAATTATATCATCTTTGTCACATCTTGTCAATAGTATATCGTATTTATATATTCAATAATAAAACACTCTATTCTAATGTTTTAACATTTCATAGAGTGTTTATTTTATAATTTATAAAGTGATTTTTATTTTATCTTGCGAAAACACCATTATTCCAAATTCTACTTGCAGGATAAGTTCCATCCCATTGTTCCCAAGTTGTTGTACCAGGAACAATACTATGTAAAGTAATCGTTTTAGTCTGACCATTTAATTCAACAGTTAAATCATAAGATACTGTTGTAGTAATAGCTGGTGCTTTGATTACTCGGCCAGTATTATCAATAATATCAGGATTATTAGATTGAATAGAAATTTTTGCATTACTATAATTCTTTTGAATTTCATATTGTAATTCAACCATTTCCATAAAACTATCCCAATAAGAACCAGAAATCATTGTTTGAGGACAATTTTTACCACTCCAAGTATTATGCATTTTCACTCTTGTTGTATCTAAATCATTTCTTAATAAGATATCGGCAACAAGTTGTGCAGTTCTTTGGAATGTATCATAGATATCACCAGATAAATTAGAACACATTTCAATACCAATTGAATTATTATTTCCACCACGGGAACCAATTGTATTATAACTAGATGAATACCATAATGGTTCACCAATATAGTAATACCCATTCTCTACTTTCCAAGTTGGGCCAAGAATTGATAAATAACTAGCAGAAGGTGCCGCACCATTAATTGTTGGCACTTCAATTTGTGTAACGGTTCCATTTAGTGATAGATAATAAGCAGAACCACTTTGTACAACATCAAATTGAGGTGCTATATTGCTAGTGGCAACCGCATTGGTTTTCGTCCAAGTAAAGCTTGCAGATGTTCCATCACCGGCATGATATGCAATATATTTTTCAGGAACGACACCATAGATGGCATCATTACCTACTGTATAGTGAATGGAGGTTTCACCGCTTGACATACCTTGAGCAATTGATACAACTGTACCTGTAAGTGTTGCGGTGTCATGAACAGTAACAAATTCAATTGTATCTACACTTCTACGTTCTTTATGGTTATTTGGATTAGCCTCACTTGTTGCATAATATGTTTCATCCACTTTAAATTCATCAAATAAGTATCTATTGACACTTCCATAAGTAGAAACATATACTCTTTCAACACCATCATTATATAAAGATATGTTACCCGTTTCTACTACAGCAAAATTGTTTCTAGCAAGCAGTGCAATTAATCTATCGATATCTGTATCTTCTGAATATACTCCTACAGTGATACAAACTGATAAATTAATTTGAGTTCCTTCAATTGTAACTAAAACATTTGCTTTACCATTAGCAAGAGCAGTTACGAGTCCTGTTTCCGACACTGTTAAGATGTTCTCATCACTTGATTCATAAATAAATTTAGCGTTTTCTGTACCTTTTCCATAGGCTGTAGCAATGATTTGCAATGTATCATCAATATGAATTGATCCATCATAGTGTTCTTCAAATGTAATATCAACCGATTGAATCGAATTTACAGTAATTTCATGTTCATAAGCAACTTTTCTTAGATAATCGTAAATTGTGATTGTTGCTTTTCCGGCATTAATAGCAGTAATTAAACCAGTACTTGATACAGTAATAATATCTGTGTTACTTGATTCATAGAATAAATCTTTAAAATATGCATCACTTGGTTCTACACTTGCCACAATTTGGAAAGTATCACCGGTTTCTAGTTCATCACAAATTTCATCAACTCGAATATTAGTTACAGGATTTAGTTGTTCCCATTTTGCATATAAAGTAAGATCACCATTCAAAGTTTCTAAACTAGTATATAGATTATCCTCGCTATCATACCATCCTAAGAATTTATATCCTAAATAACCAGGAACAATCAATTTATCACTATATCTTGAAGGTACAACTAAAGTATCATCTTCAGGTACTTCACTAAAGAAATATACTGTAGCTGGTTCATCTGCGGTAATATCCTCAATCGCTTGATCAAAAGCAACCATTTGACCAACTGTCAATTTAGTTGTAATTGGGTTAATACTTGCCCAATAATTGTTGTAAGAGTTAGAAATAGTAATAACATATTCAGCACCTTCTGGCCAACTAGATGCACCAGAAGAAATAATTTGAACAATTTCATATAAACCAGTTTCTAAATTTTTAGCTATATAAATACGATCAGAAAAAGTTGCTGCAGGATCATAACTACTTGTTCCAATAAAGATATCATTCGTATATCTTCCACCCCAGAATGTACCATTATTATAATTATAATTATTAATCGTTAAATGTGGAGCATTGCCAGAATGAGCAACTAAGTATTCTTCTGAATATCCACCATTAAATATATAAGTTACATCATAAATTTCGCCTTCTAATACTTTCCACTCAGCTACTAACACAATATCACCTCTTGAAGTTGAAGGAATTTCAGTTACATAATCTCCGTTTAAACTCCAACCTAAAAATTCACAATTCAATTTTGTAGGAGTAGGTAGTACAATAGGTTCACTAATTAAACTATTATAAGCAGTTGGATAATTTCCTTTTAAAGTACCACCATCAAGTTCATAATTGATAACATAAAATTCAAGTGGTTTTGCTTCATCAACAATTGGTTTAGTTGCCAAAGTAGTACCTGATGTTTTTAAATGTTTAAATAAACTAGCATAAGAAGTTAGATCAGTAATCACTTCACCCTCATTATTTTCATAATAATTAGCACCAAATTCTGCCAAATGTGGATTTGTAGTTTCAGTATCAGAACCTTGATATGTTCCAAAATAATGAGTAGTAGGAAGTCCTAAAAATTGATTGTTATCTACTTTGCAACTCCAATTAGATGTACTTGCTCCATTATTTCTTAACCACATATAATTATAGCAATGATCAAAAATATTGCCTGTAATTTCCCAAGCTGTTTTATTTTCTTGGAAAATATGAGCAGAAATTGCACCATTATATGGAACCGCATTAGACTGATCAGTACCTATTTGTTTAAAAGTATTATTTAACACATACACTATTGTATTTGATCCACTAGGTCCGGATAAAGCATACATAAAGATTGCATTGTATCCATTATTTTGAACACTTTGTTCAAAATAATTATTCGTAAATGAAATAATACCTTGGTTATAGCCACCCTCACATCTAATAGCATCTCGATCAAAGTCTAAGAATACATTCCCTTCTACTGATAAATTAACAACTCTATTGATTAATAAGTTAACATCACTAACATTCGTAAATCTATTATTTGCAAAATAGAAATGATTTGTTGAACCTCCACTTGGTAAATTGAATTCTACAAATCCTTTCATCACATAACGATTGATAACCCAATCAGTAGTAGAAGCATTTGTATCATAAACTAAATTATTTACAAACTTAAAGTTATGATACTCTTTGTTTTCACTTCCAACGATTTTAGCACCCTTTGTAAAGGACAATCCATCCATTGTAAAATTATTAGCAGAAGCAAGAACTGTAATAACGCCTGTTAAAACAGCTTCTTCTTCTCGTGCGAAAGTATTTGGATTGGTTCCTGCATTTGGTCCAACAATTGTTAAGTTAGCCAAGGAAATCGTAACATTTTCATTATACTCACCAGCTAAAATAATAATCTTACTTCCTTCTTTAGCATCGTCTAAAGCAGCTTGAAGTGTAGAGTAATACCAATCCTCTCCAACTCCTACATATAATGCATCTTCACGCCATTTCGCACTAAGCACAATATTTCCTGTTGTTCCTTTTTCAATAGCAGTAATTTTTTCATCATTGAAATACCATCCAACAAAAACGAAATTGCCATTTGTTGGTACTGGAAGTTTGGTTAATCCAACTTCGCTATCATATTTAGTTGGAGCATTTGCTGGTAAAGTTCCACCATTTAAAATATATTGAATCTCCCAAAGATCAGCACTTTCATCAACATATTCAGGAACATCAGTTTCATTTTCATAATACGTATCCCAGCCATCAACACCCATAAATTTACTTGCTACTGGAGTTTGATCATAGTAATTATTAGCACCATCAATATTAAAAGAATATGCATTTTTAATATAATAGGTAGCTAAAGAATTCAATAATTTATTATAATTGATATGCACATCATGAGTAGTTTCGCTCATATCAGCTGTTTGATCTAATCTAAATAGCATATATGAATTATCTACCTTATTATATTGGAATTCAATTTTAGCAGTTCCTGTTGAGGCACCACTATATTTTACAAAAGTTGCTGCAGCATGACTTCCTGCTGTTTGACCACAATTTTTGAAAGTATTATTTTTGATTTCATAGGTTCCTTCACTATAAGATCTAACCCAAATTGTATATTGAGAATAATTTTCAAAATGATTATTTATAATTGAAACATTTCCCTTCACACCAAAGGAAGCCGTACTATCAATCTTAATTCCATCATTATAGTTAGCACCATTACCAACAAAAGAACAACCCTTTATAGTTAAATTGATTATTTGCATACCATAAAAAATCATTGGTCTTCCTGTAGATTTTTCATATTTGAGATTTGTTAATTCTATATCCTCAAAAATGGCATTTGCATCATCTGTTTGTGGAACAAAATGAATAGGTGCAGTTAAACTATCTTGTGCAGTAGAATTGACTGTTGACTCATAGCAATAAATATTTGTCAATTGAATATTGCTAACACCACTAGTTGAACCAACAATACGTCCCTTTTCAGTTAAAGCGATTCCATCAATCACAACATTATTTGAATTGATTAAAATATCACTAGTAAAAATAGTTTCTGCATTTCTAGTTTCATAAACTGGATTAATTCCCCAATTCGCACCATTGATGGTTACTGATTTATTGATTGTAAAGCCTTGATAAGTACCGGCTACCACCAAAATAGTATCTCCTTCTTTTGCAGCATCTAGGGCTTCTTCTATTGTCGCATATGCATTTTCATTATTTGGATCGACAATTAAATCTTTTTCAACCACTTGTTCTTGTTCCCATTTTGCAACAACTGTAATATCGCCTCTTTGCTCACCATTGATTTGTTCAATTAATGCATCATTGAAATACCAACCTAAAAATTTAAATCCTTCTTTTGTTGGAACTGGAAGTAATGTTATTTCATCAATAAAGTATTTTGTTGGTAAGTTATCGCATACACCACCATCTAATTCAAAAGTAATGAAATATGCAATTTGTTCCCATTTGGCATAAAGAGTAATATCTCCCTCTAGGCCAACTTCTAATTTATCTACTAATTGATCATTGAGATACCAACCCAAAAATTGATGATCTTCTTTTGTTGGTTCTAATAACTCAATTGGTAGAGTCAACATATCATATCCTTGGGGATTATCAGGATGATTGAGGCCTCCATCAAGTTGATAATCAATAGTATATTTTGTAGCTATCCATTTGGCATAAAGAGTAACTTTACCACTCATGGATGCATCAAGCTCTGTTATTTTATTACCAGTACATTCAGCATCTAAATACCAACCATCAAAAGTATAGCCTGTTTTAGATGGATTATTTAAACCAACTGGTAAATCAGAATCAGTATATGATGTTGGATTATTTGGATGATTGATACCTCCATCTAATACATATTCTATCTCATATATTTCTTCTAAAACCGTAACATCAAAAACATATTCACGATACTGTATACCATCAACACTTGAGGTAACTCTAGCAATAATTTGTGTAGTACCTTTAGATACCGCTAAAACATACCCATCATTATCAACAGTTAAGATCTTATCATCATTTGATCTATATGTTATAATCGGATCGATACAACCTTCTTGAAGAACATAAGAAATTTTATATGTCTGTCCTTTTAACATCCTATCTTTTACATCAAATTCAACATCTAATGTCTCTGTATAGACAACCTGAATTGTTGTAGTTGCATATACAGAAGGGTTATCTTTAACAAAAACTTTTAATTCTGTTGTCCCCTCTTTTAAACCTGTTAATATTCCATCAATATAGGTTGCAATGGTTTGTTCAGATGATTCGTATACTAGTTCATAATTACTTTCATGTGAATCCTTGACAACTGTAGGCATAAAGTCTAATTTTTCACCTACTTTAATTGTGTATAATTCTTCATCAAACTTTAACTTGATATATCCGTCTGGAATACATGATACCAAACAAAGAATTACACCAACCATTGATAAAATTAAAAATAATCTTTTTCTTAATTTTAACATTTCTCCTCTTCCTTTCATAAAAAGATATTTAATTATATCACTGAGAATTTTTTTTTGCAAGCGTTTGCACTTTTAAAGTAAAGGAAGATGATTTTGTTTTTTATTCACTTTTATTTAAATTATTTTTCTTTGTAAAAATATAAAAAAACAAATAGAAGACTGTCAAAATTTAATATAGTATCCTATTTAATTTAAATGAATTTTTCCTAACAAAAAGCTTACTAGAAATCTAGTAAGCTTTGAATTATTCAAACTTATTGTGCTTCATCTTCAACAATCATAGTTGAAACTAAAGCTTTAAATGCAGCACTCCATTTTGTATTATACATACCAACAAAATAATTAGTTTGGCCATTTGGAATATATACTTTAAATCCTTCAGGCACTTTATCAAATAATGTATCACTTACATATGTAATATGTGCTGATGTTGTAAAACGAATGCCCGATAATGTAGTGTCAATAAATGCACTTGCATCAATGGAAGACAAAGTTCCCGTAGTATCTTTTAAAATAGTAGCCACACCATTAAAATTACGATTGGCAACAACTAAAGTATAATATGTTGAAGTTGCACTTGCCTTACGATAAATTAAATGATCAATTTCAAAGAAGAACTCATTTCCATCTTCAATTATAATTTCTGTTATATTTGGACAATTCGCAAATACATTTGCAGCCAAATCCTTTGTATTGGCAAGTAGTGTTACAGCTTGCGAATATTTCGCAGGAATAAATTCAAGTTTAGTTGTCGTTTTGCCACTCGTTGTTGTTGTTGAATATAAAACATTATTGTATACTTGATATTTGCTTGAACCATCTTCAACAGTAATGCTTTCAAGTTTTATTAAATTTGCTAACGCATTGACTTGAATGGATGTAACGGTATTCTTGACTTCAAAGGTTGTTAAATTTTTATCTGGTACAAGATATAATGTTGTCAAAGATTTATTATATAATGCCCCATTCACACTTGCATAACTTTTATTATCAGCACTCACATTGATAGAAACTAATTTCTCACATCCTAAAAATGCATTTAAATTAATATTGGTTACACCTTGAGGAATATATAATGAAACGATTTGACTACAATTTTTAAATGCCTCTTCACTAATTTTTGTTAATGTTGACGGAAAGGATATAGCAATTAATGATTGACAATTTTCAAAGGCATTTGATTCAATTGATTTAACCCCTTCTGGTAAACTTATTGCCGCAAGTTGAACACAATTTTTAAATGCTGATGTACCAATATGATCAAGAACACCATGAATTGGTAATTGAATTAAAGAGGTACATCCTTCAAACATTGAAGTTGCAATAGCAGTTGCATTCGCTGGTAAACTAATACTATTTAAAGCAGTACAATCTTTAAAGACATTGATTCCAAAAGTTAAAGGGTCGCTACTATCAGTACCAAGAAAAGTAACTGTTTTTAAATTGCTACAACCTTCAAAAGCACTAAATGCAATATTTTCAATTCCCTCAGGAATAATAACACTTGTAATCGTTTTATTGTTTTTAAATAAATTTTCTCCTAAAGCTTTCACTTCTACACCATTAATTTTAGCAGGAATTTCGATATCACCAGCTAAATCAGTGGCATCAACAATTGTTTGTGTCTTACTATCAAATTGAAAAACACTAACCCATTTTGCAACTAAAGTAATATTAGAAGTTACAGGTTTTGTAAAATCATATGGTTGATCATTGAAATACCACCCTACAAAATGATACAATGAACGCGTTGGGTCATTTGGTCTAACAAATGTCGAGCCAGACTTTACTTCAATCTCTTTTACAAGAGTACCTCCATTAGAATCAAAAGTTACAGTTAAAGTTTTAACTGGAAATAAATCTGGATTATCATTCATAAATTTATCAAATGCAATTGTAATTAAATCTTTAACTGTATTGCTTGAAACGGTTGCACCAGAAACAACAACGAATGAATCATCTACAGTTGTGCTAGTAGCACCGTTTAATCCCATTGATGAACCATTAAAGCTTTCCCCTTTACCTAAAGTATCACTTTGTGTTGTAACCATATTTACAATCTTTCCATCTTCATCTATTCCTACATATAGTTTTACAGTAGTAAAAACATTAGCCTTTTCAAGATAATAAATACTTACTTCTTTACCATCTTTTACTGCTTTATATTCAGCCTTTAAGTTTTCGGTTGCTGTTATTGATACTTTTGTATATTCTGCTCCTGCAACAATTTTTTCTAATTGTGTTTTTACTTCATCAGAAATCTCATCTGGATTAACTGGACCACTATGATCAGTTGCAAATTTATCAAATGCAATTGTAATTAAATCTTTAACCGTATTGCTTGAAATAGTTGCACCAGAAACAACAACGAATGAATCATCTACAGTTGTGCTAGTAGCACCGTTTAATCCCATTGATGAACCATTAAAGCTTTCCCCTTTACCTAAAGTATCACTTTGTGTTGTAACCATATTTACAATCTTTCCATCTTCATCTATTCCTACATATAGTTTTACAGTAGTAAAAACATTAGCCTTTTCAAGATAATAAATACTTACTTCTTTACCATCTTTTACTGCTTTATATTCAGCCTTTAAGTTTTCGGTTGCTGTTATTGATACTTTTGCATATTCTGCTCCTGCAACAATTTTTTCTAATTGTGTTTTTACCGCATTGGGGATTTCACCATCTGCTTCTTCATCTTTATAAGATGCAACAAGCGTAAGATTTGAATTTACTGGTTTGCTAAAATCATATTCAGAATTATCTAACATCCAAAACACAAATTCTTTTCCCTCAACTGTTGGCGCAATAATTGCTGTTGCTAGTTTTCCTTCTTCAACAAAATATTTTGCATATTCTTGATTGTTGACTTCATATTTTACTTCATAATAAGTTCCTAAATTTCTTTTTTTACAGCTTATAAATGTAAAAGAGAAAATAGTTACTAAGAAAAGTAAGAATACTTTAGTAAAAATTTTTTTCATATTTCCTCCTAAAATTTAAAATTTTGACAATATTACTATATTATCATACTATTTATTCTATTATTTGTTAAATGTATTTTTTATATATCTATATATAAAAAAGGATATATGAAATGATAAAAATTAAAACTTGGATTCTATGTTTTAATAAAACCCAAGTTTTTTATTTTATTTAAATATATGATTATTTTTTAAACTTTTACTCTATAACCTCATAATTTTTAAAATAACTTTGCCAAATGATTGTTTGATAACTTTCATCACCATTATAATAGATGGTAACTTCTAAACCATTTTCTGGAACTAATTCAATGTAATCAACAAAATTAGCATATGGATATAGCATTCCTTCTTGATATAAACCTTCAAGAGCAGGTGCTGTATCACTTAAGAAAACGAATGTTTTTAATGATGTACAGCCATAGAATGCTTTGTCACCAATGGCCTTTAATGTGGATGGTAAAACAACTTTTTCTAAAGTAGTATTTTGATAGAAGGCATTGAGTGCTACCTTTTCTACCCCTTCCGGAATAACAAATTCAGAACTTGATTTATCATTATAGGCATAAAGAACCGTCTTAGTGGAATTATACAATACTCCATTTTCATATAAATAATATTTATTAAGATCCTCTACAACAATTTCTTCAATATGGTAACTTTGATAGAAAATATTTGAATAGTCAAAATTACAACAATCATTGCTAATAACAACTCTTCTTAAATTATCACAATTAGCAAATACTTGTTCTTCAATATACGTTAAATTATTTGGCATTATTACTTCTTCTAATCCTGTATTAGCAAAAGCTTTAAACCCTAATTCTTCAATCATATTTAAATCTATCTTAACTAGATTAGTAGCATCCCTAAAAGCTTGTGGATATACATATTTTAAATTAGCTGCTTTTACTGCTATAACATTCGCTTTTTCAAAACTATTATTCCCAATTTCTTCTACATTTGTAAGATCAATATTCATTAAATATTTATTAGAAGCAAAAGCATAATCTCCAATTCTTATTGTTTGTTCTAAAACTTTATATGTATCTAACAATTTACCTGCTGGAAATAGTACCAATTCACTCAAATCTTTTGAATATACAATACCATCAAATGAATCATAATCCAAATTATGAATTTCAAAATTTTCTAAACCAGTACAGCCAACAAATGAACTTGCAACATCAATTCCTTCAACGCCATCAGGTATCACTACTTCTTTTAAAGATGTACAATTAGCAAAAGCAAAACTACCAAGCGTAGTTAGAGAAGTGGATAAAGTAAGACTTTCAACAGATATACAATTATTAAAAGCATCTTCACCAATTTCATAACAATTACTAAGATTAAGGGTAGTAAGTGATGTACAATTATTGAATGATCCTTCACCAATATACTCAACTTTTTCAATTCCTATCATATTTTTAAGAGATGTGCAATCTTTAAAACTATTTCTTCCTTGAGAAATTCGCGTAACATTATTTAAATCAATTGTTTCAAGCGATGTACATCCTTCAAAAGCTCCATAGTAAAGGGTAGTAATGGTTGATGGAATTCTAAATTCGACAAGCGATGTACAACCGGTAAACATATAACTAAAGGCATCTTCACTTACCCCACCTTCTTCATTTAAAAATTCTACATTATCTGGTAAGACAATTTTTGTTAGTTTATCACAATTACCAAAAGCATATGCACCTACTGTTAACAAATCTTCAGTAAAGACAAGTTCACGAACATCTGTATTATTTAAAGCACGACGACCAATATTGGTAATAGTACCACTATACTCTAATTGTGCATTAGTTAAGCCAAACATCATTGCAATTGGAAACTCTGTAATTTGATCATGTAAAGTAATTTTTTTGAGCAATTGTTTTTCTAATTTGCATGTACCATACGATTTATTAGCAGTGGTTTGCACACCTTCTTCGGTTATTAAACTAACAATAACAACCGAACGAATTGCTGTTTCTGCTTGACCAAATGCTGATTCATTAAGCTCTGTAATCGTTTCTGGTAAAACATACTCACCATCATAGTCCCAACAAGATGGAGTAAATAATTTTGTCATTTCTTTATTGTACATTACCCCACATTCACCATTTACTAAATATTCATTATCGTCAGAAGCAGTATATTTAAGTAATTTTGTCGAATCTGCTGAAACGTATGCTTCAATCTTATTTAAATTTTTATGAAATACAACGCTTTCTAATAGTGGACACATACTAAAGGCAAAACCTCCAATAGTATCAACATTGCCATAAAAATGAACTTCTTTTAATTTTGGTAAATCAGCACAAGTTGCGGAATCTTCTCTCATCACCATAAAGCCCCAATCTTCAATGGTTGTTTCACCAAATTGTCCAATATCACCATAGAAATTAAGTATAGTCAATTCTTTAGCAGCAGATAGCGTAAATTCATTTACATTGCCAAGATAACCATAAAAATTGGCTTCTTTTAAAGCAGGAACATCATAAAATGCATTGGCCATATATGCAATATTTGAATAAACTGTTAATTTTTCCAATGAATGTAAGTGCGTAAAAGCTTCATATCCCATTTGCAAGTATGTCATATTGCCATCAGCATCATTTGGTGTGAATGGCAAAGTCACTTCTTTCAAAGATATACAATATGAAAAAGTCATAAAACCAACTGAACTTAAACTTGTTGTAGCAAGATCTGCTTTTTCTAAACTAAAACATAAGGCAAACGCTTCTTCACCAATTGTTTCAAGCGTTGTAGGGAAAATTACTTCCTTTAATGACATAGCAGCTCTAGCAACACCAGAACCAATAGTAGTTACTCCTTCTGGGAATACAATTTTTGTTATATTGTTATCTTTTCTAAATACATCATTAGCAATTACTTTGATACCATCAGGTATGACAACCTCTCCTCCTGTACCATTATAATAATATAATGTTTCATCAACAATAACAAACTCTTCACCTGTGTTCTCAATACCCTCTGCAGTAGTTGCTTGATTAGGTGTTGCGTTCATATAGTTTATATTAAGCGTTGTTACAACTTGATCTGTTTTAGTCTCTTCATAACTAGTTTTATTTAAATCTTGAGTTGAAGTAGAACCAGTTATAAATTCTTCATATGCTTCAATTAAATAACCACTTTCATTTAAGGCATAATCACCAATCGCAAGAGCTAATTTATGATTATAAATCTTGTCCTTATAATCAGTAATATCAACAGTAACAACAGTATTTCCCCCGCGAACCTCATCATAAATTGGAAATGCATTATCACAAATTAATTCAAATTCATCAGGATAAGCCTCTGATTCTGTAAGCAAACCAAAATAGGATAAATAATGATTATCATATGCTTCAAATTCAAGATAAGTTCTACCCTCTTTTTCATAGACTTTAGAATCTAATAAAGTTGGTGCCTCATAATCTAGAGTAAGTGGAATAACTAAAGATTCTTCTTTTTGATCAATTGTATCTAGAACTCCAGTAATGACAATTTCTAATTCTTGATTACTACCAACTAGAAATTGAGGAATTTCAATTTGTAACTCATGTTGTGTAGGAACAAGTGCACCACTATCATTTAGATATGTTTTACCTACATTTGTAGCATAACCGTTAAAATATGATTGACGTGTATATTTATCAACAATTTCATATCTTAATTCTTTCACACTTCTTAAAAGACCAATAGAAACAGAATACAATACATTATTCCCCTCATAATTTAAAGCTATTTTATCTGCTGATGCAAGTGGTGCCTCATATCCGTCTGGTAAGATAAATAACTCATAACTACCAAGTGGAAATGGATACCCCATCATTCCTGAAATATATAATCCTAATGGGATGGTAGGATATATTTCATACGTATCATCATAATATGTTGCATCAAAAATAGGAGCATCATCCCAATCACCATAAAATGCTAACCATGGGATAGAAAGATCAATATTAGAATCAATTGAATCTAAAGTAATATACCCTTCTACATACATTCCATTTGCAAAAGTGCTATCTAAATACGTTTTATCTTCATCAGTTAAGAAAATACTTACTTTAACTTTTGCGACTGAATTTGCCTCAACTGTTAATATTCCATCTTCATACGTTCCATTTTCAACTATATAATCTCTTTGACTTGCTTCAAGTAAATAAGCTTTTTCTAAAATGCGACCATTATAATCTATGCTATCTGTCATTACAATGCTATCTAAATTATATGATACATCTGTTGAACCAGTATTGACAACATTGAAAGTCATATAATAAATACCATCACGACTTGGATCATCACCTAATTCCAATTTGGTTCTATCCGTACCAGTAACACTTAAATAAACACTACTATTTAAGGCGGCATCAATATTAACTAAACCTGCTCCTTGCTTACGTGGGGTTGCGGGAACACCATTTTCATCTTTGATAATACTTGCAGTAGACATTAAAACTTGATATACCCTTGCTTGAAGTTCAGTTTCAGTCATTTGTGGATAATTTTCCTTTAATGCCTGTCTTACAAGTAAGGCTGCCCCTGCTAAATTAGGTGTTGCCATTGATGTACCACTATAATATGCATATGACATTTCATTACCATTTTCATCTTGAGTAATAGTAGGAACTGAAGAATAAATGTTTCCACCTGGAGCAGTAATTTCTGGTTTTAACTCGAGATTAGGAAGAGGACCAATTGAAGAAAAACTAGACATTTCATAAATTTTGTTATCCATATTAAAATGAATAATTCCTTCCTTAACCTTTGTTAAAACAGATCCAGAATCTACTGTTACTGTACATGTTGGAATATATAATTCTCCTTCAATAGATGCTATAATTTCACCTGGTTGATTATTATAAATGACACAAGCAACAGCCCCATAATATGCTGCAACTAGCGACTTATATTCAAATGACGTTGAACCTCTTGATACAACCGCAATTTTACCTTCTACATCTAACCCTTCATAATCTTCTAAATCACCATAATTTGGAATGACAACATATGGTAAAGATAATGTTTTATTTCCCTCTTCAAATGGTAAATATTCATAAAAAGGATATGATTCTGAGGTTGCCGCAAACGCAGCTGAATTAAAGGTCATATTCGTATTACCAGATACAAAATAATTCTTTAAAGTTGCATTAGATGAAGCAACTCCAAATGATGCATCATATGAAGAAGGTGAACCTACCAAACCATTATCAGGATTAGAACTTAAACCATTACCATAGATAGTACCATCTCCTGCTTCACCATCATTACCAACTGCCACACAAACGCTAATACCTACGGAACCTAATAAATCATAGACTTCATCAATAAATTCTCCTCCATCGCCTTCTGATGTAAAACCATTAGCAGAACCAAGTGACATATTGATTGCGTCTACTCCAAGAAGAGCACAATCTCCTAAAGCCGCTATGATATCAGTTGTATATGCTCCCGGTGTGCCATCTGAAAAAACTTTCATAATTGCCAATTGGGCATTTGGTGCAACACCAGTGATTTGATCATCATCACCAGCAATGATTCCTGCAACGTGGGTACCATGTGCACCATGACCATAGTAGTTAACTGCCATATAATCGGGATCAACAAATTCATCCATATCAGCATAATCAAATCCATAAGGAATTTTTGAACTCTTATAGAATTGTTCAGCTTGATAATAGTTACCACCATTGGCAACATTAGGATATAAGAATTCACTAATACTTTCAATATTTTGATATGTCAATGCAACATCTGTTAATTGTTTTTGAAAAGCCTGATGACTAGTATCTAAACCAGTATCAAGAATAGCCACTATCATTCCTTCACCTTTATAATTACTATTTGTAGCAAGAATGCCGGTTTCTTTTAAAGCAACATCATATGATGATTCCTCTTGTGGCATATTATATAATTCTGAAATTGCTACTTCTTTTACTTTTGCAAGTGATGATATTTTTTGAATATCTTTATATTTAACTTTTATACCTAATCCATTTAACAATGTCGTATAGGAATGTTTAAATTCATAGGCAATTTCATTTTCATCCAATAATTCCTTTACTCTACTTTGAATAGTAAGTAATCTATGAATGGTATTTTCACCATCTTTAGTTAAAGCAAATTCGGCTAATGAGCCTATAAAATTGCAAGCATGATATTCTTCTGTTAAAGATTTCCCCTCTAATTCAACAATCACCCATACTTCATCATCAGCTTCAAAAAGATGAGATTGATATAAATTATTTTCATATTTTTTTAACTGATTTAAATTAAAATTAGAAATCTGTGAAAAAGTAGGTCTTGTATTTTCAATTTTTGGAGAACTACCTTTACTATCTCCACATGAAGATAAACCAAAAATTGATAAAAACAAAATACATGTTGCAATGGATAAACTAATTATTTTTTTCATTTTCATCTTTCTTCCTCCCATTACCAACTATACATTTCAATAATCATTAAAATATTTTCCTCAAGATTTGCTACTGCCTCATCATAAGTTGCTTGAATAGCAGCAGAACCTAAAGCCATACTTATTTCATTAACATAATTTTGATACGTCATCTCAATTTCTTCAAGCGCATATTCTGCCATCTCTAAAGCATTGATTTGTTCTTCATAAGTTGCAAGAAGAGTTTCGTAAAAAAGACTAAAATCTTCTAAACATTTCTTAAGAAGAGCATCCGCTATAACTTTATCCTCTTGTATTGTTATAACTTCGTCCATTTTCTGTTTTGCTTCTTCTAGTAGCATACTAACATCTTCTTCTGATGACATGTTTCTTAAACTATTAGCATATTCAAAATAAATATCCTTCAACTCTTCTTGTTGTGCTGCATAATAATTATTCAAATCCAAAACATCAATATATGCTAAAAGTTCTAAAATATCACTATATTTAGGACATTTATCAACAGCATTGAATTGTTCTATAATCTCTAAATAGGCATTCACAACATCTTTTCTACTCAAAGCTAAATTTATCGTATTTATTCCTTCTTCCAAAATATTATACATGAATGTCAAAGCATCATCTGTATAATATTCTATATTTATGGCTGTAAAATACTTGTTTAACTCCATTATTTTAGTTGTTTTTAAATAGGCTGCTAATTCATGATCTTGTTCTTTAGTCACAACCTTTGTTAAATCATCAACAGCATTGAAATAGGTTGCTACAGGTAATGGTGCACCACCTTTATAAGTATTCAAAGTCTCAACCGTCAGATTTTTAATGGCAATCATTTTTTCCCATTCTTCACTATAATAATCATCCATATGATAAGTTGCAAAGATATCTAAGAACAAATTACAAAAATTTTTTACTGTCTTTGCCTGCTCAATGACTTGATTGTAAACATCATCTACTTCTTCATTTGTAGTAGCCTTTGAAACTGCATTTTTTCCTTCTTCAATAATTGTAAGAATTTCTAAAAATCCGTCCTCAGGATATAATCTTGCATCAATTTGATTAACAAATTCATCTAATTTGCATACTACCTCTGTTTGATAAACACTTAAGATTTTTCTAAATTTTGCCACGAGATTTAAATTTGTAGTAACATTACTATTAAAATCATAAATGATATCATCTACAAACCACCCTAAAAATGTAAACCCCTCTTTTTTTGGATCATTCGGTTTTGTTACTACATCACCATAACAAACAAGTTGATCCTCAATTTTAGGTAATTCTTCATCTGTATTAAATTTTACAATTAGATATTTACTTTCTACTACTTGATACGTATAGGTGAGTACAAAATCTTTATAGTTAATTATTGCATTTTTGGTTCCGATTGTTGTTAAATCAAAATCTGTTATCATTGATTCATCTACACTAACATCAAATACTTTGCCATCACTATAAGTTACTTCTAATTGAAGACTATTAATATCAAATGATTCATTTACTTCAAATACTTTTGGAACATCCGTTGACGCTAAGTTGACACTTACGATTTCGGTTGCCATAAAACATGAAGTTAACGTCATAACTATTCCAAAACTTAAAAAAAATAACATAACTCTTCTTTTCACTGTAATCCTCCTTGTCCATACATATTATCATTTTTTAAATGATGATAATAGTATATACTATAATATTTATTTAATAAAATAATATAATAAGGAAATCGCTTACATTGCATTTTTTTACTTTTTTTGATTTTTAAAAAATATTAAAATATTTAATTAAATTTGGTATATTTTATATTTTTTAGTAATATATTCTACTAATAAAATGATTAAAAAATCAATATAAAAAGGATTAGTATTTTCACAATTTACTAATCCTTTAATTTTGATATTTCCACTCTACATAGATTCTAATATACACTTCATAGTTACTATTATATTGATATACTCCCTTGACTGTAACCCAACCAAAAATAATACCTTGAATGGTACCAAATGAACTTATAATAACCCTGCCACTATCTCCTTCTTCTTGATATGCTCGTCAATACATTCTCCAGCATAATTTTCATTATAACTCATTTTATAATATTTAAATTTAAAACAAAATAAATAAAAATAATATTATAGTCAAAATTTTTTTCTTCATATTTATCACTTTTTACTACAATTAATCTTTAACTCATCGACATTGATTATGTCATTCTTTTTAATCTCAATTAACATTGACCAAAAATAGGCCTCCGTACTATAATTTCCTATTTTAGTTGTTTGTTTGATATTTACGATTAAGGTAGATCCATCAACAATAATATGTTTAAGTTTTGTTTTAAGGTAATTGGCCGTTTCATATGTAACTATAATGAGAGCATTTTCTTTAAAATAGTTCTCATCATAATCTCTTAGTTTTTAATTCAAATCACTAGAATACCCATCCGAACTTTCATTATAAGCATCATTGTTCCATTCAGTACATTCCTTTTTTAATTCTTCTAATGATTTTATTAAACCATTACTATAAAGTTGTGTACCTTTTTCTAGTTTTTTGTAACCAAATGCCTCATTTTGATTATAACTTAAATTATAATCTATTTTATTTTGTTTATTACAACCGCATATGCTAAAAAAGAAAACAAAAATTACTATTAAACTTATACTTTTTTTTGTCATTATATAATTTACCTCCTAAAATTGACATATTTTATAAATTTTTAAAATGACAAGTCTAAACCAAAAGAATTTTATAATGTTTAAATACGAATAAATATGATTATTTGTTAGATTTAGCATAATACGTCTTTACTTTTCATCGAGTATTAAATAGGTTATAGCTTATTATTTTTTGTTTTATTAGCATCTTTCTTTAAAAGAATTATATATCATTCATCTGTCGAATTTTGTTTTTTTTATCTTTTTAAAAAAAATTATAGCAAATTTATTTATAACAAAAAAGTCTCTATTTTTCATAGAGACTATTTTCATTCAAATAAAATCATTAGTTTTCTAATTCAGAAACTGAACCAGCACCAACTGTTCTTCCACCCTCACGAATAGAGAATTTAGTTCCTTTTTCAACTGCAATTGGGTGAATTAACTTAACTGTCATTTGAGTATTATCACCAGGCATTACCATTTCAGTTCCTTCTGGTAATTCAATAACACCAGTAACATCAGTTGTTCTAAAATAGAATTGAGGACGATAATTAGAGAAGAATGCTGTATGACGTCCACCTTCTTCTTTAGTTAATACATAAACTTCTGCTTTAAATTCAGAATGTGGTGTAACTGATTTTGGTTTTGCAAGTACTTGACCACGAACAATATCTTCACGAGCTATACCACGAAGTAATACACCGATATTGTCACCAGCTTCTGCTTGGTCTAATAACTTTCTAAACATTTCAACACCAGTAATAACTGCTGAACGAGTATCTTTGATACCTACGATTTCTACTGTATCACCAACTTTAACTGTTCCACGTTCAACACGTCCTGTAGCAACAGTTCCACGACCAGTAATAGAGAATACATCTTCTACTGGCATTAAGAAAGGTTTATCAGTTTCACGAACTGGATCTGGAATATATTCATCAACTGTATTCATTAATTCTACGATAGCTTCTTTAGCCTTTGGATCTCCTTCAAGTGCTTTTAAAGCTGAACCACGAATAATTGGAGTATCATCACCAGGGAATCCGTATTCATTTAATAATTCACGAACTTCCATTTCAACAAGTTCAAGTAATTCTTCATCATCAACCATATCACATTTATTTAAAAATACGATTAATTTAGGAACACCTACTTGACGGCTTAATAGAATATGTTCACGAGTTTGAGCCATAGGTCCATCAGTTGCGGCAATAACTAAGATTGCTCCATCCATTTGTGCTGCACCTGTAATCATATTTTTTACATAGTCAGCATGTCCTGGACAGTCAACGTGTGCATAGTGACGTTTTTCTGTTTCATATTCTACGTGACAAGTATTGATGGTTATACCACGAGCTTTTTCCTCAGGTGCTCCATCAATTTGGTCATAAGCCATTTTTTGAGATAATCCTTTTTCTGCTAATACAGTAGTAATAGCAGATGTTAAAGTTGTTTTTCCATGGTCAACATGTCCAATCGTACCAATGTTTACATGGGGTTTTGAACGTACAAATTTTTCCTTTGCCATTATAAAAATCTCCTTTTTATTTTTAATTTCATTAATATTTTATTATAAATTCTTTTTTTTTGCAAGTAAAACGTAAGTTTTTATTATTGAGCACTACGTTTTTTTACAACTGCTTCTGCAACATTTTTAGGACACTCTTCATAGTGATCAAATTGCATCGTATAGTTTCCACGACCTTGCGTATTTGAACGAAGAGCGGTTGCATAACCAAACATTTCAGCAAGTGGTACAAATGCTTTAATAGACTGCGTTTTTCCTCTTGCTTCTTGTCCATCAATACGTCCACGACGAGTTGATAAATCACCAATTACAGTACCAACATATTCATCTGGAACAATTACTTCCACTGATTCTATCGGCTCTAATAAAACGGGTTGACATTTATCTGCAGATGCTTTAAAAGCCATTCCACCTGCCACTTCAAAGGCAATTTGACTAGAGTCAACATCATGATATGAACCAAAAACTAATCTTGCTTTGATATCAATGGTTGGGAATCCCGCAAGGTTACCATTAGCAAGTGAATTTTCAATTCCCTTATTAACAGCTGGGATATATTCACGAGGAATAACACCACCTACAATTTCATCTACAAATTCATATCCTTTACCAGGGTTTGGCTCAAATACGACTACGCAATGACCATATTGTCCACGACCACCAGATTGACGAACAAATTTACCTTCAATTTCAGCACTCTTTTTAATTGTTTCACGATATGATACTTGAGGTTGTCCTACATTACATTCAACATGGAATTCTCTTCTCATTCTATCAACAATGATATCTAAATGTAATTCTCCCATACCAGAAATAATTGTTTGACCCGTTTCAGCATCAGTATAAGTTCTAAAGGTTGGATCTTCTTCAGCGAGTTTTGAAAGTGCAACAGACATCTTATCTTGATCGCCTTTCGTTTTAGGTTCTATCGCAACCGATATTACAGGTTCTGGGAAAACCATTTTTTCCAAAATAACAGGATAATTTACATCACACATTGTATCACCTGTTGTTGTATCTTTTAAACCAACTGCTGCTGCAATATCTCCCGAAAAGACTTCTTTAATTTCCGTACGATTATTGGCATGCATTAAAAGAATACGACCAATTCTTTCACGTTTATCCTTCGTAGAATTAAGCACATATGAACCAGATTCTAGATGACCCGAATACACTCTAAAGAAAGTAAGTTTCCCAACATAAGGGTCAGTCATAACTTTAAATGCTAATGCTGAAAATGGAGCATCATCATCTGAATTCACGATAACTTCGTTACCATCTTCATCATGTCCTTTAATTTGAGCAACTTCAATTGGTGATGGAAGATAATCAATAACAGCATCTAAAACTTTTTTTACACCCTTATTTTTAAAGGCTGTTCCACAAAGAATGGGGAAAAATTTTACTGAAAGCGTACCTTTACGAATAGCAGCCTTCAACATCTCTGCTGTTACTTCTTCACCTTCAAGATAATTCATCATTAATTCATCATCAAATTCTGCTACCGCATTTATTAATTCATCACGATAAAATTCTGCTTCATCTTGCAATTCTGCAGGTATTGCAATCTCTTGACCATCTTCATCAACACTACCCTCATTATAAATAAAGGCTTTCATCGTTATAAGGTCAATAATACCCTTAAAATTATTTTCCGCACCAATTGGATATTGAATTGGATGAGCATTGGCACCAAGACGATGATCTAATGATTGGCAACTATATTTGAAATCTGCACCAGTCTTATCCATCTTATTGATAAAAACAATTCTTGGTACTAAATAATCTGTTGCTTGACGCCAAACTGTTTCGGTTTGAGGTTCAACTCCTGCTTGAGCATCAAGAACTGTAACAGCACCATCAAGTACTCTAAGTGAACGACTTACCTCAACTGTAAAATCAACATGCCCTGGAGTATCTATGACATTGATTCGATGTCCTTTCCAAAAAGCAGTAGTTGCCGCTGAGGTAATTGTAATTCCTCTTTCTTGTTCTTGTTCCATCCAGTCCATTTGTGCAGCACCATCATGGGTTTCACCAATTTTGTGGATTTTTCCTGTATGATATAACACTCTTTCGGTAAATGTGGTTTTACCAGCATCTATGTGAGCCATTATACCAATATTACGTGTATTGAGTAATGAATATTCACGAGCCATTTTATTTTAATCTCCTATTACCATTGATAATGAGCAAATGCTTTATTTGCTTCAGCCATACGATGAGTATCTTCACGTTTTTTAACAGCACCACCTACACCATTAGCGGCATCCATTATTTCTTTTGCTAATCTTTCTTCCATTGTTTTTTCATTGCGAAGACGAGCATAGTTTGTTAACCATCTTAAACCTAGAGTATAGCGTCTTGCTTCTCTAACTTCAACTGGTACTTGATAGTTAGCACCACCTACACGGCGTGATCTAACCTCTAATTGTGGCATAATATTTTCTAATGCTTGTTTATATACTTCTAGTGGGTCACGACCTGTAGCTTTAGATACACGATCAAAAGCACCATAAATGATTTGTTGTGCCACACCCTTTTTACCATCCAACATTACACTATTGATTAGTCTTGTAACAAGAGTTGAATTATATATTGGATCTGGTAATACTTTTCTTTGAGCAACATGTCCTTTACGAGGCATGAAGGTTCCTCCTTTCTACATTTATAAATTTATTTTATCTTATTTTTTTCCAGCTTTTGGACGTTTTGCGCCATACTTAGAACGAGCTTGTTTGCGGCTTTCAACACCTGTAGTATCAAGTGTTCCACGAATTATATGATAACGAACACCTGGCAAGTCTTTAACACGACCTCCACGAATTAATACAGTATTGTGTTCTTGCAACTTATGACCAATACCTGGAATATAAGCAGTTACTTCAATACCATTACTTAAACGAACACGAGCCATCTTACGAATAGCAGAATTTGGTTTTTTTGGTGTCATTGTTGTAACACGAGTACAAACACCTTTCTTTTGAGGACAATTAATAGTTGTTGCAACTTTCTTTAAAGAATTAAAACCAATTCCAAGATGTGGTGATTTTGATTTTCTAACCTTATCTTCACGTGAATTACGCACTAATTGATTAATTGTAGGCATCTTTTTTCTCCTTTCATTTATTAGTTATTTGATGTATATTCCACATTTCCACGTGTTTCAATACTTCAAAAAATATAGTCTTGACAATAGTCAAAACATAACCTCTATTATTATACTCATTTTAGCCTTCAAAGTCAAGTTAGATACTCACATATTTATATTTTGCAATATTATTATTACAAAAAATTTAAATCATATACCAATAAAAATTATTCAGTTTAAAAGAAACCCCCTATAAAATATAGAAGGTTTCTAATTTTAATATTTCTTTTTATTCAACAATACTACCTTACCACCAGTAAGTTGAATCATTTTAGCAGCATCTAAAGAAAAATCTTGTGCCTTAACAATCAATGGTTTATCAATAATTCCCCTTGCAAGAACTTTAACAAAGCAAACATTTTTATCAATCAATTTTTTATCTTTTAAACTATTTACTGTAACTATATCACCAGCTTCAAAATTACGTGATATTGTATCAATATTGATGATTCCTTTTTTGTTACCAAAAATTTTTTCTTCATCAACTTCTTTTTCAATTAAAATGCTTGCAGTCTCATCAGATACAATCTCTTTCACTTCAGCTGCACTTACTTGTTGTCTTTGAAGTTCTTCCATATGAGCTCTTTCTTCTGCAAGGCGTCTTTCTTCTTCTTTTGCTTTCTCTTCTGCAAGACGTTTTTCTTCTTCTCTTGCTTTTTCTTCTGCAAGACGTTTTTCTTCTTCTTTTGCTTTTCTTAATTGTTGTTGTTGTATTTCTTCATTCGTTTTTTCTATTGGTTCAACTACTTGATCTTCCTCTAATAAAGAATCATCATATTCTAATTCACCATATGCACTTTTTACATTACGAACTAAATATGTATCCTTATCTGATTTTTTTCTTTTTAAGACTATTTTTGCCATCAATAACCTCCTTAATTTTATTCATTAGTTAATTGATATATTTTTGAATATTTTTCTTTTAAATATTCAAGATAATATTTCGGATTAAATTCTTCATGAGTTACCATTAATAATATTTCTTTTGGACTTTTTGAACCTGCATATTTATGCACTTTCTCTTTTAACCATGCATTCACTTTAGATAAATCATCAGCTCCAAAAGCCTCATCAATATTCAATTCTTTTTTCATTTGATGATAAAGTTGAGCAGCATAAGCACTTCCTAAAGCATAAGTAGGAAAATAACCAAATGAACCACCCGCCCAATGAACATCTTGTAAAATACCTTTTGTATCATTTGGAACTTCAATTCCTAAATAATCTTGATATAATTTATTCCAAAGTTTTGGTAACGCATGTACATCAAGATTTGATTCAATTATGGCTTTTTCTATATCATACCTAACCATAATATGAAGAGGATAAGTCAGTTCATCTGCCTCCGTTCTAATAAGCGTCTTTTCAATTTTATTTATAGCATGGTAAAAATCATCTAGTTCTACATCATGTAAATTTTCAAAAAATAACTGTTGTAAAACAGGATAATGCTTAGACCAAAACGAATAACTTCTACCAACAATATTTTCATAAAAACGAGATTGTGATTCATGCATTGCCATTGTTGTACCACCGCTTAAAGCTGTATCATCATATTTGCTATCGCATTGTCTTTCATAAGTAGCATGTCCTAATTCATGAATCATTGAAAAAATACTTGATGTTAAAAGATTTTCATAATAATGGCAAGTAACTCTCACATCAGTAGTACCATATCCAGAAGTAAAAGGATGTTCCGATTCTTTTGTTAAACCAAACTTTTTATCAAAACACATCACATCCATCAAATAATGAGCAAATTCTTTTTGTTTATCAATACTATATTTTTTATATACAAAAGAATCATCAAGAGGTTTTAATGATGTAATTTTTTTAACAAATGGAACCAATTCTTTTTTTAAAAGATCAAAAAATTCATCATATTCTTTTTTTGTAAAACCTTTTTCATAATCATTTAACAAAACATCATAACCTTTTAAAGTATCCGTTTCTAAATATTGAATATATTTTTTTTGCCAATTGATAATTTGAGCTAAAACAGGAGCAAATAAGGCATAATTATTATTCAGTTTAGCTTCACACCAAATATTATTTGCTTTTGCCAACAGCATTTCATATTCAATAAGTTCTGCTTCAGGGATTTTTAACTCTTTTTCTAATTCTTCCCAAACTTTAACTATTTCTAATTTTAAATCTGTTGTTAACTCTTCTTTTTTATCATATAAAGTTTTTACCGCCTCAACATATTCTTTACAATGAGATATTTCTAACATCATTGAAACAAGTTCACCAATTTGTTTAGACCTTTCTTCTAAACATCCTACAGGAGCTTCAGTTTCAGAATCCCAGCTAATAAGATACATTGCATAATGAAATGCATTCAATTTTTTTCTTGCTTTTTGATAAATTTCTAAGGCGTTTTCCATCAATCAACCACCTCAACTTTATTAGCAATAATCTCTTCTAAAGCAATACCTATACTTTTCGTATTTTTTGTTTCCGCAAGAAAACTTTTTTTAGAAGCATCAATTTCCTTAGCACGTTTGGCTGCCGCAATCACTAATTTATATTTAGATGAAGATTTATCTGTCAATTCATCAATAGATGGATAACGAAGACCATCTCTTTCTTGATTCATATTTTCCATTTGACTCATACTTATTCCTCCATTAATTTATAATATCCTTCTAGTGCTCTTTCACACTTCGCATGTTCTGCTCTAATAATTGCAATTATTTTATCAACTGCATTTTCTACTTCATCATTGATAACAATATAATCATAAGATGAAGCAAGCATTATTTCATTTTTGGCCTTAGTTAATCGCTCAATGATAATATCACTCGTTTCTGTTCCTCTATTCGTTAATCGGTGCTCTAAAGCCTTCCAAGATGGTGGGGCAATAAAAATAAATACGGCATCTGACATTTTTGCCTTCACTTGTAGAGCCCCTTGAACCTCTATTTCTAATACTACTTCTTTTCCTTCTTCTAACTTTTCTAATACTTTATTTTTAGGAGTTCCATAATAGTTATTGACAAATTTAGCATGTTCTAATAAATTATCATTTTTTATTTCTTGTTCAAATTCTTCCTTAGTTACAAAGAAATAGTCTTTACCATCAATTTCTCCTTCTCTTGGCATTCTAGTTGTCATTGAAACCGAAAAATCTAAATTATGACCCGTTCTTTGAAACAAAGCTTTACGAATCGTTCCCTTCCCAACTCCAGATGGCCCCGAAATAACAATTAATAATCCTTTTTCATTAAGCTTCATATGTTAACCTCAAAATGATATCTATTTGGTTTATTTTACCACTATTTGTTTTTTTTTTCAATAGTTTTGTTATTTTTAATTTTTTGTTGTATAATAAAGTATAAATTTATAAAAAGAAGGTTAAACAATATGCCCTACGATGGTATTCTTATTCATTTTTTAACATCTGAATTAAGCGAAAAATTAGTTGGTGGTAAAATCAACAAAATCATTGAACCAAATGCTTTAGATTTATGTCTACAAATTAGATCTAAAGATCAAACTGATAAACAAATTAAAAATTATCAACTTTTTATATCTTCTTCTTTAGATATGCCTAGAATTTATTTAACTACCCAAAAAATATCATCATTTGAGTCTCCTAAAAATTTTTGTATGGTTTTACGCAAATATTTAGAAAGAGGTATAATTAGTAAAATTGAACAAATTGATAATGATCGAATTATCGTTTTTCATATTCGTTGTACAAACGAACTTGGTGATAACGTTACTTATCTTTTAATTTTTGAATTGATGGGAAGAAATAGCAATATTATTTTAGTAAATTCACAAAAAATAATTATTGATGCTATTCGAAAACTTCCTCCATCAGAAGATTGCAAAAGATTCATTCTTCCAAAGGTCTCCTACTCTTATCCACCATCTAATGCTACTATTCATCCTTTTTTACTTGATGAATCTGACCAATATGATCTAGAACTATTACAAGGAGTATCTAAAATCGCAAAAGATGCAATTCAAAATTCACATCAAAGTATTAAGAGTTATTTGCAAAATCCTTTAAAATTTGCAATCTATCAAATTGACAAAAAATATGATTTTTATGTTTTACCTCTTTTTCACTATCCAGTCATTCAAGATGGATTTGATTCTATAAGTATGATGCTTGAAGTCTATTATAAAGATTATAAGATAATTTATAATGATAAAGCCAAAGCCTTAAAAAAAATAATAAAAAATAAAATCATTCATTTACAAAGTAAAATTGATCATTTACAAAGCGATTTAACTGTTGCAAATGAAAATTTAAAATTGAATGAGATTGGTATTTTATTACAGGCTAATCTTTATAAAGTTCAAAAAGGAATGCATACAATTATTGTCGATGATTTTTTTCATAATCAACCACTTGAAATTCAATTAGATCCTATGCTTGACCCAAGTACCAATTTAAAAAAACTTTTCACAAAGGCTAAAAAAGCCAAAAATGCCCTTGTTATGATTGACTTGCAATTGAAAATTGCGAATAATGAACTGAAATATTTAGATGAAATATCTAGTCAAATTGATTTTGCCAACAATATAGATCTTGAAGAAATTAAAATGGAATTAATAAAAAATAAATATCTTAAAGACAAAAATCAATCTAAACCAAAAAATAAAAAGATAAACATTACTAAATATATTTTAAATAAAAATGAAATACTAGTAGGGAAAAATAATATCCAAAATGAATATATCACGCATAAACTTGCCCAAAGTTATGATTGGTGGTTTCATGTTAAGGATGCACCGGGTTCTCATGTTGTTTTTAAAGTTCCTCACCCATCCTATATCTTAACTGAACAAGATATTCGCTTTTGTGCTAATCTAGCCGCAAGTTTTTCTAAATTTTCTAATTCTTCTAGTGTCCCTGTTGACTACGTTTTAGTTAAATATCTAAAGAAAATTCCTGGAATGAAAGGATCAAATGTTACTTTTACCAATAACAAAACAATCTACATTGATCCATCTATGAAAGAGAAATTTAATCTTTGATCATAATAAGACAAGAATAGCAATATACCTGACTTCTACCATCATATAAAGTCGCAACACTATATTTAATATCAATAATATCTTCTGTTTGAAAATGATCTAAAAATTCATTTACCTTTTTTTCTAAATCTAATTCATGTTCTTCATCAAATACTTTAATAAACATAAAAACCCCCTAAATATTGATATATTTAATATATCATTTATTTAAGGGGTTTTTTGTCATATTTACATTTATCTTTATAAAAACAATCCTCACATTTAGGATTTTTAGCTAAACACTTGTAACGTCCCATAAATAAGAACAAATGATGGGCTTGATGCCACTTACTTTCGTCAATGCACTCCATTAATTTTAATTCTACTTGTAAAACGGAAGCATTTTGATCAACAATTCCCATTCTTTTCGATACTCTTTCCACATGAGTGTCAACAGGTAATCTTGGGATATGATAGCCTTCGGTTAAAATGACATTGGCAGTTTTACGTCCTACCCCTGGCAAACTCTCTAATTGTTCTTGTTCCCTAGGAACTTCTCCTTGATACTTTTCAATTAAAATTTTACTAAGAGCAATGATATTCTTACTTTTATTATGACTTAGACCAATGGTTTGAATAATTTTTTGAACATCCATTTGAGATGCTTGAGATAAACTTAAAGCATCAGGATAAGCTGCAAAAAGATTAGGAGTGACTTTATTTACAGCCTTATCAGTTGTTTGTGCTGATAAACTTACCGCAATCAACAATTCAAATAAATTGTGGTATATTAATTCACAAGATGCATGAGGAAAAAGGTTTTCCAAATTTTGTAAAATCAATGCTACTTCATCTTTTGACATACATGGCATCCAACATTTTTTTAATATCTTCATCATATTCAACCATTGTTCGCTTACTTTGTGTTTTACGATTTGCTAAAATAGCATCTGCATATTTTAAATGTAATTTTTTAGCTTTAAGGCTATCTAAAACAGCAGTTTTTATTTCATTATAGGAATACCCTAAATCTAACCATGAATTGATAATCATCAAATCGGCAGGTGCGCAAGGTTTAGCATAAGTAGTTTCAACATATAAAACAATTTGACTTAACATATCTTGCCTATCTATAAATGCAGTTGTATTTTCTTGATTTAAAACAGCAGCTAAGGCCTCATATACACCATCAAGTTCAAATGATTCCACTCCCTCTTCCATGCTTATTTCAATAAAACCTTTTTGAACAAGTCCGACCACCAAATTAGATAATTCATCTTCACTCAAAGTCATTTTTTTTGTCAAAGCACTTGTGGATAAAATATTATCCTGATCATCTAATTTTCGAAAAAGAAAGATTAAAACAATAGCTTCTGTTTCAGTTAAATTTAATTCTTTATAATGTGTAATTATTTCTTCTGTAAATGAAATAGTTTTAGCTTTAATTAATCTTGCTACAGAGGTCATATTGGTTACTCCTTTCTTTTGCTTTCTTTGATATTATATCATAATTTTATTTTTTTGTCTTATTTTGCATAAAAATTTACCTGGTTAATTAATCCAATTATTTTATCAGTGATAAAGGTATCATTATAGATAAAATACGTTTTATTTTCTCTCGCTAATTTATTCAACTCTTTTTCTATTTTATGTGCATAAATATTCGTTGTAATGACAGGAATACCTGACATTAAAACTTTTTGAATGATTGTAATTCCTTCTTCAAGATTAGTCAAGTCAAGATAACAACAAACATCTAACCCCATAATATTTGGTATTTCTTCAGAAGGGCAAATTTGAATAACCCAATATGGAGATAAGTCATAACAAACTTTTGATAGCATCAAAACCCTTCTTTTCTTTTGTTCATTTATAAATAAACATCTTGATAAAACAATTACGAATACTATGATAAAAATAATATAAAAAACTAAACAAATATGTATTATCATTTTCATCACCTCTTAAGATAATTTATTCAAAAAAGATCAAAAGGGTGATAAAAACCTAGTAAAACTAGGTTTTTTATTTATAAACTTCTTCTTTTAAAACCCCAATATAAGGAAGGTTGCGATATTGTTCATTATAATCCAAACCAAAACCAACAACAAATTCATCAGGAATTGTAAAACCAACATATTTAGGAACAATGCTATGTTCTACTCTTCTTGATGGTTTATCTAGAAGAGTTGTGATTTCTAAGGATGATGGTTCCATATCTTGAATTACTTTTTGAATTGCGGCAAGCGTAAGACCTGTGTCAATAATATCTTCAACAATAATTACATGACGATTTTTTAGAGGAATTGTTGGCACATGTAATAATTTTACTTCACCTGTCGTAGTAGCACCATGATAACTAGATGCTCGTAAGAATTCATATTCTAGTGGAATATGAATATTTTCACATAAATGAGCAAAATACGATACACTGCCCTTTAAAAGACAAATCATTACTGGATTTTTATCTACATACTCTATACTAATTTGTTTAGCTATTTCTGAAATACGCTCATCTAACATTTCTTTTGTAATTAAAGTTTTTTTAATATTATTGTTAATATTCATGTTTATTATTTTCCTTCCTTTTCAATAATACTTCTTGCAATTTTTACACCATTTGCTCCAGCTTGAGCAAGTCCTCTGGTAATACCAGCTCCATCACCACCAACATATAAATTTTGAATTGCAGTTTCAAAGTGAGAATTAACAATTGGTCGATCACTATAAAATTTAGCCTCTACTCCATAAAAAAGAGTATGATCACTAGCAATACCAGGAGTAATATAATCTAAAGCCTCAATCATTTCAATGAGTGATTTCATTACGTTATAAGGAAGGACTAAACCTAAATCACCAGGAACCGCTTCTTTAAGGGTAGGTTTAACAAATCCCTCATCAATCCTTTTTTTAGTCGATCTTCTGCCCTTTTTAATATCACCAAATTTTTGTACTATTACACCACCATTGCTAAGTTGATTAGCAAGTCGACTAATTTCTTCAGCAAACCCGTTAGGGTCGTTGAAAGGCTCATCAAATTCAAGTGATACTAGAAGAGCAAAATTAGTGTTTTTAGAACCTAATCTAATATCATTAAAAGCATGACCATTACAAACCTTTACCCCATGATGATTTTCAACCACTACATGTCCACTAGGGTTTGAACAAAAAGTTCTCACGGTTGTTCCTACACTTGTGGTAAAAATAAATTTACCTTCATAAAGATAGCGATTAATTTCTTCCATAATAATATCGTTTGTTTCTACTCGAACACCAATATCAACTTTATTGTTCTTAAACGATACTCCATGCTTTGACAATACCTTTGTAAGCCAACTAGACCCAGCTCTACCTATACAAAGTACAACATATTTGGCTTCTAACTTTTCACCATTTTCCAAAATAATCCCTTGAATTTTACCATCTTTCACAATAATTTCATCAACAGTTGTCGCAAACAAATATTCAAGATGGGGTTTCATATCTTCATAAATATTTTTCAAAACTTGAAGGTTAATTTCAGTACCAAGATGTCTGACTTCGCTTCTTAACAATTTTAATCCTCTTGCTATTCCTCTTTTTTCGATATCTAAAACTTCTTTTGTATAAGGATTCGTAAGTTCTTTCGGGGCACCATGATCTAAATTAATTTTATCTACATATTTAATTAAATCTAACACCTCATCTTCATCTAAATAGTCACCCATCCAACCACCAAATTCACTAGTAATATTAAACTTTCCATCCGAATAAGCTCCACAACCACCAAAACCAGAGGTCATCGCGCAACTTGGATAACAAGTTCCCGTTTTAGTATTGGGACATTTTGTTGCTTTTTTTTCTAAAATCGGACATTTTCTAGAATAAATGTCATTGCCTTTTTCGACTAACAAAACTTTCAAATTTTTATTTTTAGTTATTAATTCATAAGCACAAAAAATTCCAGCAGGACCAGCTCCAACTAAAATCACATCATATTTTTTTTCCATACATTCACCTACATCATTTCTCTTCTAACAATTGTTTGGTTGATATCTGGACCGACCGAAATGATGACAACGCTTATACCAGTTATTTTTTCAATAAACTCAATATACTTCTTAGCATTTTGAGGTAAATCTTCATATTTTTTTATATTTGTTACATCTTCTTCCCAACCTGGCAACTTCTCATAGATTGGTTTACATCTTTCAAAATCACTCACTCTTGAAGGAATAGTATGTATAACTTTGCCATCTAATTGATAGGCAGTACAAACATAAAGATAATCTATCCCCGATAAAACATCAAGTAACATTAAAGCTATTCCCGTTAATCCATTAATGTTAGCACTATACTTTAATACTACTCCATCAAGCCATCCAATACGTCTTGGTCTTTTGGTTGTAGTTCCATATTCATGAGCAGTTTCTCTAATATAACTAGCCACTTCATCTTCAAATTCAGTAGGAAAGGCTCCACTACCCACTCTTGTGGAATAGGCTTTTGCTACACCTATAATATCTTTTATATGAGTTGGACCAACTCCACTGCCAATACAAACCCCACCACCTGAAGGATTTGATGATGTAACAAAAGGATAAGTACCAAAATCGATGTCTAATAAAGCTCCTTGTGCTCCTTCAAATAAGATTTTTTTACCCTCTTTTACTGCATCATTTAAAAGTGTAATTGTATCGGTTACATATGGTTTTATTTCATCAGCAAGTTTTTGATATTCCTCATAACTTTTTTCAATATCAAAAACCTTACCACCATATGTTCTAATTTGTTCGTTTTTTATTTTTAAAGTTTCTTTATACATTTTTTCAAAATCATTGCTTATCAAGTCACCCACTCTAATGCCTTGACGAGCCATTTTATCGGTATAGCAAGGACCAATCCCTTTTTTCGTCGTACCTATTTTATTTGCTCCCAAAAATTCTTCACTCAAACCATCTAATTCTTTATGATAATCAAAAATAACATGAGCACGATCACTAATATAAAGATTATTACAAGAAAATCCTTTATCTTTTAAATTTTTAACCTCTTCTAAGAAAGTTTTGGGATTGAAAACTACTCCATTTCCTAAAACATTTTTCGTCCTGCTGTTAAAAACCCCTGATGGAATAACATGAAGAGCATAAGTATTCCCTAAAAACTGAATGGTATGTCCAGCATTATCACCACCTTGATATCTGACAACAACATCTGCCTTTTGACTTAAATAATTGGTAATTTTTCCCTTACCTTCATCACCCCATTGTGATCCAATTACGACTACTGCATTTCTCATTTTTTACTCCAATCCAAGGCGTTTATAAATGCTATCTACACCTTTTAAATAAAATTTTACATCAAAACATTTTTCTAAATCATCATTTAGAATGGATCCTACCTTTGTCTTTTTCAACAAGGTGAATAAATTCTCATCCGTATTTAACGCAATCATTGCCTGTTCTTGGACAATATCATATGCTTCCATTCTATTCATTCCCTTTTCAACTAATACATTGACAAGATGCCCAGAAAAAACAGCACCATGAGTAATATGAATGTTTTTAAGCATTTTATCAGGAAAAACAGTTAAATTTTCTAAAATTCCCTGATATCTATTTAACATATAATCAATTAAAGTAGTCGTATCAGCTAAAATAATTCTTTCTGCTGAAGAGTGACTAATATCTCTTTCATGCCATAAAATGTTATTATCAAAAGCAACCATCAAATTACTTTTAACTACTCGAGCACAGCCACAAATATTTTCAGAAGCAATCGGATTTCTCTTGTGTGGCATAGCGCTTGAACCTTTTTGACCTTTTGCAAAATATTCTTCAACCTCTTTTACCTCTGTTCTAGATAAATGACGAATTTCAATGGCAATTTTTTCTAATGTCGAGGCAATTTGAGCAAGACAATACATATACTCACAATGCCTATCTCGAGATATAACTTGTGTTGATATTTTTGCAAAATCTAATCCTAACTTCGCACAAACAATTTCTTCAACCCTACAAGGTATATTAGCAAAATTGCCAACTGCTCCACTTATTTTACCTACCTCAATCACTTTTCTTGCGGCTTTCCATCGCATATAATTGCGCATCATCTCATCATACCAAAGAGCCCATTTTAATCCAAATGAGGTTACCTCTGCATGCATTCCATGTGTTCTGCCCATACAAGGTGTCATTTTATACTTTATAGCTTGCTTTTTTAAAACGGAAAGAAAAGTTTTTAAATCATCTTCAAGAATATCATTCACATTCTTTAGTGTAAGAGCTAAAGCTGTATCTACTACATCCGTGCTAGTTAAACCATAATGCAACCACTTACCTTCATCTTGAAGATTTTCAGTAACCGCTTTTGTAAAGGCAATTACATCATGATGTGTTTCTTTTTCAATTTCTAAGATTCTATCCACTTCAAATGTAGCATTTTTTAACATTTTTTCATAATCTTCTTTAGGAACAATACCTATTTGTGAAAAGGCAAAAGTTGTGGCAAGTTCAACATCAAGCATATGTTGAAATCTCGTTTTATCGCTCCAAAGATTACGTAATTTTTTTCTTGCATATCTTTCAATCATCTTATCACCATCAAATATTTATTTGGAAAAACCAATTTATATTATAACAAATTTACAACAATTAAACAATAAAATTACTAGGTAAAATACTATACTTCTAAAAAGGTGCCATTGTTATTTTCAAATAAATCCTTTCCCCTTAATCCCTTTTTACTGAAAACTATTTTTTCTTAATTTTAAGTGCTGAATCAAATCTTGATATGATAATACAATCATCTCTTTGTCTACTAAACCTTCTGTTAAAATACCAAAAGCATCACTAACAATTAAATATTTTGTGAGTTTATAAGTTTTATGCATTACTAGTTTACTTAAATTATCATTCAACCTTTTTACTGGATTATTTGTTTGATTAAATTTGATTTCAAAAGGATCCTCAAAAGAAATCACAATATATGATTGCGTATTATCATCTTGATAAACATAAAAATAATCCTCTTGTAATCCATTCATTCTTTGATAAGGATAAGCTAATTTTTCATCAATAATCCATAAATTACTTATATCAGAAGTAGCCTCTTTATAAGGAATAAAATAGGTATCAATCAATTCCTTTAAACTTAAATCAAAGGTTAACAGTCTTTCCAAAATCTCGCCCGCAACCGCTCTTTTTAAAACAAAATTAGCAAATTCACTATGCAGATTTTCACAAAGAGGAACGACTAAATTTAACAATTTATCTTTGGCATAAGGCGTTGCATCTTGAAGAGTTTTGTTAATTTTATCATGATTCTTTTGATTAAACTTTAAATTGAGACGACTTAACTCCATCGATAATTTATCTTTATTAGAAGCCACTGAATAAGAAATATTTTTAAGTTCCTCAGAAGCATATTTCGTTAAATATTTATATTGAGGACAATATGAATCAATATAATCAATTACTTGATTATCTCTTAAATTAATCATTGGTTGTAAATAATCTTTTAAAAAAAGATTTATTTCATTATAAACTAGTTCATATAAATTAATCGCTAATTCAAAATGTGGTCTATCTAACTCTTTTTCATCCTCAAAAATAACATTACTAAAATACGTTCTTTCACTGTTTACATCCTTATCTAAAAAAGCCCCACTAACATAACATTGATAAATGGCCTTTTGACCATTCAGATTAAAAATTGTTGGTAAATCCTCAATATTAGCAATATCATAACTACAAACTACTCTATTTTGAGCACATATATAGATTTTATGTTTAGAAGCGCTTGATGCGTTTAAAAAAACATGCCTAATATTAAATAACCAATTATTAGAGGTGATACTTTGACTTTGCGTTTGAATAAATTTCTCTTTTTCAAAAAATTCATTTAAATCAATCAAATCAATTTCATCTTCAATTTCAATTTTGGGCATGGAACCAATTACAAAATAAGTGGCAAAATGTTCAATAATTTTATTAGCTATTTCTTTGAGGGAAATCTCTGTAACCGGCCGATATTCCTGATTTAAGTTTCGCAAGGTAATCGTTGTTGCAATCTCTACATCATTTGATACTTCTTCTAAAGTTTCATTATGGATCTCATCATCAATATTGAATTGAAAACTTCTTAAATATTTTTTACCATTTTCTTCAAAGACACTCTTAACAAAAATCATTTCAAAAGCTTTTAACCAATTGATTCTACCTACTCCTTTACCCCCAATTTCTACTTTATAATCCGAATCACTTGTGATGAAAGATTCATAATTATGTTCCACAAATCCAATACCATTGTCTGTAATTTCTATTGCAAAAATACCAGAAGTAAAATCGGTTATGCGATAACTATCTCTCTCAATTTTAATTTTAATACATGGATGATTGAAATATCCTCTTTCTTCAATCGCTTGAATTGAATTTGTAATTGCCTCAAACAAAGGAACAAAAGAATCAGTTGTTGCTAGTTTAAAATTTCTTACCCGATTTTTAAAATTGAATTTCATAACTTTTACCTCACATTTTATATATCTTTGCTTATTCAGTATAACAAATTTCATCATTTTTTGCAAATAATATAAAAAGTTATGTTATAATAAAATAAAATAATAATTGTAAATTTTCAAGGAGGTAAAATGAGTACATTAATTTGTCTAATTCGCCATGGTCAAACGGATTGGAATCAACAATTTCTCATCCAAGGTCGTTTTGATATTCCTCTCAACAATGAAGGAAAAAAACAAATCAATCAAACCATTTGTCGTTTAAATGCCTATAACATACATTGGGATCTTTTTTTAAGTAGCCCTCTTTTAAGGGCAAAAGAAACTTGTCAAATTATTAAAGAACATCTAGGTTATCAAAAAGAAGAAATCATTATTCGTGATCAATTGATTGAAAGAGAATTTGGCGAAGCAGATGGTCTTAAAATTACTGATACTGTTTATGAAAGAATTTTAAATGATGATTATCAAGGAATGGAAAAATCTACTATAATTAGAAAAAGGGCATATGATGAAATGTTAGCCCTTGACCACATCTATCCTAATAAGAAAATTTTGATAGTTACTCATTCTCACTTTATCAAAGCCCTTTTTACCCAACTTGATCAAAAGATAACTTTTAAATCTTCCTTGGCAAACGGATCTTTAAATTTTGTGGAAATAGACAAGGGGAAAATTATTCACTTCAAATTTAATCAATAATTTTAATAAACAATTTATTCCTATTTAAATTGGTATAAAAAGCATTTTTAATTTTCATAAAAATGCTTTTTTTATTTCTAATTTATCCTACAATTTTACTACTTAATCTTTCATCCAACTTTCATCATGGGGGTTTAATTTCCATTTCAACAGTTTCTCTTTGGCAACATGATCAATATAATTGAATGACACTGCTACTTCTAACAGTTCATCATAATTGGTGAGAACCGAAACAGGACATTTTATCTTCTCAAAATTAACTTTTGCTACTTCTAAATTGTAACTAAAAATAGCAACAACCCCTATAACAATTAATCCTGCCTCCTCTAACGTCTTTACAACCTCAATACTGCTACCACCTGTTGAAATTAAATCCTCAATAACAACAACCTTTTGACCCTTTTCATATTTGCCTTCAATTTGATTTTCTCTACCATGAGATTTAGCACGACTACGAACATAACCCATCGGTAAATCTAAAAGAGCACTAATATATGCAGCATGGGGAATTCCTGCAGTTGAGGTTCCCATTAAAATTTCAACTTGAGAATATGTTTCTTTGATTATTTTAGCCATTTCTTGTTCAATTTTTTTTCTAATAACGGGATAAGAAAGGGTTAAGCGATTATCACAATAAATGGGTGATTGAATACCACTTGCCCAAGTAAACGGCTTAGAAGGCGACAAAAAGACCGCCTTGATATCTAATAAGTCTTTTGCAATTTCTTTCATTTTATTCACCTAAAAATTCTTTCTTAATATTCATATATGCTTCTTTAGGGTTTTGTGCTTTTGTGATAGGCCTTCCTACAACAATAAAATCACAGCCCATTTTTTTAGCCATTTGTGGTGTTGTGATTCGTACTTGATCATTGGCTTGTGTTGAAGTTGGTCTAATACCAGGAGTTACTGTAATAAAATCTTGACCACAAACTTCCTTCACTTTTTGCGCTTCTAAAGGACTACAAACAACACCATCCAATCCTGCTATTTTAGCATTTTGAGCATATTGAACAACCGTATCAACCACTTCGCCATTGATTCCTAATTCTTGATTCATCATCTGTTTACTTGTTGAGGTCAGTTGCGTGACAGCAATCACAAGAGGTCTTTTAGCAAGGTTCTTTTGAGCTGAAACTTCCATCACTCCTTCTAAACATGCTTTCATCATTTGTATACCGCCTGCCGCATGACAATTTATGATATCTACATCAAGATTAGCAAGACATTTTGACGCATGATATACAGTGTTAGGAATATCATGCAACTTTAAATCAAGAAACACTTTATGACCCTTCGCTTTGATTGCTTTAATTGCTTCTATCCCTTCTTGATAAAATAACTCCATACCCACCTTAACATAGATAGGGGTTTCAAAAAGATTTAAAAATTCTTCTACTTTTTGATAATTTTCAAAATCTAATGCTACAATTACCATATTTCCTCCTTATTTGTGTGCATAACCAATTGCTTCATTGACATCATGAAAGCCATATTTTTCTAGTACATTTGGCAATGTCTCTATTATTTTTTTACAAATATATGGATCGACTAAATTCATCGTACCAATTGCTACAGCACTTGCTCCAGCATATAAAAATTCTAAAACATCATAAGCATTGGCAATACCTCCCATTCCAATAATAGGAATTTTAACTGCTTCATATACTTGATAAACCATTCTAAGGGCTACCGGCTTAATGGCTGGACCCGAAAACCCTCCCATCTTATTACCTAAAAGAGGTTTACCGGTTTTTAAGTCAATTTTCATTCCCAAAAGTGTATTGATTAAGGATAACCCATCAGCACCTCCTTGTTCAGCAGCTACCGCAATTTCGACAATGTTAGTTACATTAGGACTTAATTTGATATAGACAGGTTTGAAGGAAACTGCTTTGATTTTTTTGGTTAATTCATATACAAATTTAGGATCGGTGCCAAAAGTCATTCCCCCTTTTGTAACATTCGGACAACTAATATTAATTTCTAAAGCACCAACGTTTGCAACTTTTGACAATTCTTTTGCGACTAAAACATATTCATCTAAATTTGCCCCCGCAACGTTTGCAATAATTGGTAAATCATATTGAGCAAGAAACGGAAGTTTATCTTTAATAACCACATCTAAACCAGGATTTTGTAAACCAATAGAATTTAACATACCCGCAGTTGTTTCCGCAATCCTTACTCCATCATTTCCCCTTTTTACTTTCTCAGTCGTTGCCTTAATCATTATTGAACCTAGAATATTTAAATCATAATAATTAGCAAATTCTTCACCAAAACCGAAAGTACCGCTTGCGGGAATAATCGGGTTCTTTAAATCAAGACCAGGTAATTTTACTTTAAGATTCATATTTCAATACCCCCAAAGGAAAAATAGGTCCATCTTTACAAACTCGTACATAACCACTATCAACGGTTGCCTTTACAACGCATCCATAACAAGCGCCAATCCCACAAGCCATCCTTTCTTCATAAGAAAGATATCCTTCTTTTTTTTGATAATATTTTTCATCTAATTTTTGTAATAAAACTTTAGGACCACAAGCAAAAAAGACATCAAAAGCAACTGCATGATTATCTAAAAATTCTAATGGATTCTTTTGATAACCACAACTACCATCATCGGTTAAAAGATGAACTTGACCATATTTTTTAAATTCTTCTTGTAAATATAATTCATCTTGATTACGAGCAGCTAAAATAATTTGTAATACATTTTCTTTGTACGCCCTTTTAGCAACCTCAAGTAGCGGAAAAATACCACATCCACCACCAATTAATAATAATTTACGCTTTTTTATCAAAGGAAATCCATTACCAAGCGGTCCGATTACTTCAATTGTATCGTTCACTTTTTTTTCGCTTATCTTTTTAGTTCCTTTTCCAATTATTTTAAAACATACAATAATATTATTCCCCTTAATTTCACAGATGGATATAGGTCTTTTTAAAAGCATCGTATCATCTGAGGTTGATATGTTCACAAATTGTCCAGGAAGAGCCAATTGAGCTATGTTTTTACTTTCAAATGTGAGTTTGACCACATCTTTAGTGATAAATTCTTTTGCAACAATTCTACACATTAAATCATTCCTACTTTCATTGTAATTTCATCTAACACATTAAGTAAAGCTCCAACTGTATATAAAGAAGTGAAGAGAGGAACATTATTTTCAATGGCAACTCTCCTAATCAAATATCCATCAGTATGAATTGTTTCATCAATACCAGGTGTATTAATCACATAAGCAATATGTCCTTTACGAAGAGAATCAAGAATTTCCGTGCTACCTTGATTTAACTTTTTCTTAATCCTAGTTCTAATTCCATGTTCTTTTAAAAATTTACCAGTTCCACTTGTTGCTTCAATATTAAATCCTAAATCATAAAATCTTTTAATCAAAGGCAATGCCTCCTCTTTCGTCATATCAGACAAAGTTACAAAAATTGTACCATAATTTACAACCCTCATATTTGATGCAATCAAAGCTTTATATAAAGCTTTATTTAGAAAATGATCATACCCAATAGCCTCACCCGTTGATTTCATTTCAGGAGATAATACCAAATCCATTCCCGAAAGTTTACTAAAACTAAAGGTTGGTGCTTTTACATAATATTTATTTCGCCTCGGTAATAAGCCTGTTTGATAGCCTAAATCTTTAAGCGATTTACCCAAGATTACTTTTGTAGCCAGATTGGCGAGATTTACTTTAGTAGCTTTGGAAATGAAAGGAATTGTTCTGCTACTTCTCGGATTCACTTCAATAATATAAACCTCTTCTTTACTATCAACAATAAATTGAATATTATATAAACCAATAATACCAATCGCTTTTCCTAATTGAATTGTATACTCGACCATTTTATCTATTACTTTTGAACTTAAAGTCATAGGTGGGTAAACACTAATAGAATCACCTGAATGAATGCCCGTTCCTTCCACTAATTCCATTACACCAGGAATCACCACATCATTACCATCACAAACGGCATCAATCTCACATTCTTTTCCTATAATATATTTATCAATTAAAACCGGCTGTTTATATGATGCCAAAAAAGCATTATGCAAATATTTTTTAAGACTTTTATCATTATAAACAACTTGCATAGCCCTTCCTCCTAAAACATATGAAGGTCTAACCAAAACAGGATAACCAAGCGTTTGAGCAACCTCTAATCCTTCAGTTAAAGAAAGCACAGTTTTTCCGGCCGGACGTAAGATATTCAACTTTTTTAAAAGTTCTTCAAATAGTTCGCGATTCTCAGCCCTAGCAATAGCATCTCTTCCAGTTCCAATAATAGGTACTTCTAAAGCATCTAATCTTTCACAAAGATTAATGGCAGTTTGTCCTCCTAATTCCACAATAACACCAATGGGTTTTTCAAGATGCACAATATTCATTACATCTTCAATTGTTAAAGGTTCAAAATATAATTTATCTGTAATTAAATAATCTGTTGATACCGTTTCAGGATTATTATTGATTACAATTGCTTCATAGCCCATCTCCTTGATGGCCCAAATAGCATGAACAGTTGAATAATCAAATTCAACTCCTTGTCCAATTCGAATTGGACCCGAACCTAAAACAATAATTTTGGGTTTATCACTAACAATCGATTCATTTTCCTCTTCATAACTTGAATAAAAATAAGGAATATAGCTAGCAAATTCTCCTGCACAAGTATCTATCATTTTATAAACAGGAAAAATATGATGCTTGAAACGATATTTATAAAATTCACATTCATTCATCCCCAAAAGTTTGCCTAAATAGCTATCACTAAACCCTTTTCTTTTAGCCTTTTTTATATGATCAAGATGACAATTTTTTTTCAGTTGATTTTCTAATTCAATAATACTTCTTATCCTATATAAAAAGTATTTATCAATTTTTGTTAACTGATATATTTCATCAATTGTTACATTTCTTCTCAATAATTCCGCAATAGCAAAAATTCTTTCATCTGTTGCTTCTACAATATAATTTTTAAGAAAAGTAGCATCAAGATTGTCAAACTTTTCAAGATAAATATGATCCACCCCTATTTCTAGTGATCGAATTGCTTTCAAAAAACTTTCTTCAAACGTTCTTCCAATACTCATCACTTCGCCAGTTGCTTTCATTTGCGTTGATAAAGTTTTATTGGCTGTTACAAATTTATCAAAAGGAAATCTTGCAATCTTAGTAACAACATAATCCAAAGCAGGTTCAAAAGCGGCAATTGTATTCGCAATTCTAATTTCATCTAAATTTAGTCCAATAGCAATTTTGGCACTGACTCTTGCAATCGGATATCCTGATGCTTTAGATGCAAGAGCTGATGATCTAGATACTCTAGGATTCACCTCAATTACATAATAAGTAAACGAATGGGGATCAAGAGCAAATTGAACATTGCAACCCCCTTTAATGTTTAGTGCTCTAACAATTTTCAAAGCTGCATTTCTCAACATCTGACATTCTTTATTGGTTAGAGTTTGTGTTGGACATACTACCATTGAATCACCAGTATGAATCCCGACTGGATCAATATTTTCCATATTGCATATAGCAATGGCAGTATCGTTGGCATCTCTCATCACTTCATATTCAATTTCTTTATACCCTTTGATTGATTTTTCAATTAAAATTTGATTCACCGGTGATAATTCTAAAGCATGTTTGGCTAGTGACAAGACCTCTTCATCCGAATTAGCAAAACCACCGCCAGTACCACCAAGAGTAAAAGCTGGTCTTACAATAAGGGGATAACCTATATCATTTGCAACACCTAAAACATCCTCAAGTTTTGAGACTGTTTTACTTTCTAAAATGGGTTCTTCAATTTGTTGACACAATTCTTTAAATAATTCTCGATCTTCTGCTTGTTTGATTGAAGCAAAGTCTGTGCCTAAAATTTCAGTTTGACATTCTTCTAAAATTCCTTTTTCCGCCAATTGAACTGCCAAATTTAAAGCCGTTTGCCCGCCAAGTGTACAAACAATACCATCAGGCCTTTCCATTCTAATTACTCTTGAAACAAATTCTAAATTTAAAGGTTCCATATATACTTTATCAGCTATGGCATAATCAGTCATAATAGTGGCAGGATTTGAATTAATTAAAACTACTTCATATCCTTCTTCTTTGATAGCAAGACAAGCCTGTGTTCCCGCATAATCAAATTCTGCTGCCTGACCAATAACAATTGGTCCCGAACCAATAACTAAAATTTTTTGAATATCTTTTCTTTTAGGCATTTTTTTCTCCTTTGAATTTTTCCATATAATGAATAAATTTAGAAAATAAATATTCACTATCCTCAGGACCAGAACTGGCCTCTGGATGATATTGAACACTAAAAATCATTTTATCCCTATTCTCAAGTCCTTCTATTGTATCATCAAGCAAATTGATATGAGTTATCTTCAAATCAGTTTTTTCTAGTGATTGCTTTTCGACCGCAAACGAATGATTTTGTGGTGTAATTTCAATTTTTTGAGTTTCTAAATTTTTAACTGGATGATTGGCCCCACGATGACCAAATCTTAGTTTATAAGTAGTTGCTCCACTAGCAAGACTAATAATTTGATGACCTAAACATATACCAAAGATGGGCAATTTTCCTTTTAAATTTTTAACCACTTCAATTGCCACTTTATTATCCATCGGATCACCTGGTCCATTTGACAAGAAAAGACCATCTGGTTGATACTTTAATATTTCTTGGTATACTGTATCATAAGGTACAACAATAACCTTACACTTGAAAGCATTCAATTTTCGGATAATATTATATTTACAACCAAAATCAATACAGACAACTACATATTTATAATCTAAAACATCATATGTGATAACTTCTGTATGAGAAACACTACTCACTTGATTTCTTTGATACTTATACTCTTGAAGTTTTTGAAAACATATATCATTTGGAGTCAACGCATCTGTAATAAGAGCAGGCATAGAACCTTTTTCACGAATGATCCTAACCATTTTTCTAGTATCAACATCGCTAATAAGCGGAACATTGTTTTCTTTTAGCAACTTCTGCAATTCTTTTTGACTTCTAAAGTTAGAAGGATAATCGTTATAATCCCTAATAACAAGACCGCTTAAAAAAACTCGACGCGATTCAATATCATCTTGATTGACTCCATAATTGCCAATCAAAGGATAACTCATAACTACAATTTGATTATAATATGAAGGATCAGTTACTATTTCTTGATAACCAACCATTGAGGTATTAAAAACAATTTCAGCTATCGTTTCAACATCACTAGCATAACCCATTCCATAAAAAATTTCACCACTTGCTAATACTAATTTTTTATTTTTCATATACTATTTCTCCCTTTGATATCGTTTTTTCAATCACGCCATATAGTGTTTTTCCCTCAAAAATAGAAGATTTCCCCTTACTAAGAAACTCACTTGAATCTACAATAAATTTTTGTTCTAAATCAATAATGACAATTGAAGCTTCATTGCCCACTCTAATTTGACTATCCTTGATAGGAAAACAATCACTAACTTTTTTGCTCATTAAATCTAACAACAATTCTAATGGCATTTTTTTGGTTTTAACAAAATAGGTATACATTGCCGCAAAAGATGTTTCTAACCCAACAATACCAAATAAACTATGATCAAGGCCACCACTTTTTTCTAAAACACTATGAGGAGCATGGTCAGTAGCGATAAAATCAATAGTACCATCAAGCACCCCATTGAATAAAGCTTTTTGATCTTCTTCATCACCAAGAGGAGGATTCATTTTGAATCGTCCATCATTTTCTAAATCACAAATTGTACATATTAAATGATGAGGGGTTACCTCAGCACTAACTTTACAACCCATCTTTTTAAATTGTTGAATTGCCCAAACGGTATACCTACTAGAAATATGACATAGATGAATTCTAGTATTTAAAACATAAGCAATTTCCATATTTCTAATAGCCTCAAGCGTTTCACTTAAGGGGTTAATTGGTCGATGATGATGCAATTTTGCATAATCCGATTCTCTAATCACTCCTTCATTTACTAAAGTCAAATCTTCACAATGACATATCATTACACTTTTGGCTCCTTTTAACTTAGAAAGGCCATCATATATAATTTTACTATTTTGAATTCCACTTCCATCATCACTAAAACCAATTACTTCATCTTTTAAAATTGCAAAATTTACCAAGGTTTTACCTAAACGCTTTTTTGTAATCGTTGCAAGAGGATAACATTCAATTAAACTATCTTTTTGACAAATTTCTTTCATTTTTTTAATTTTATTTAACGTATCCGGAGCTGGATTTAGATTTGGCATCATCATTACTTTGGTATATCCACCTTTAGCAGCTGCCATACTACCAGTTTTAATCGTTTCTTTATATTCAAAACCTGGTTCTCTAAAATGAGCATGTGCTTCAATAAAAGCTGGAGCTATTAATTTGTTTGTACAATCCATTATTTTTCCTTCTTCTAAATTTGAACCAACCTTTATGATTTTGCTTCCTTCAATTACAATATCTATTTCCACTAACGATGATTGATAATACACCAATCCATTTTTTAACGTTGTTTTATTCATCTGCAAAAGTCCTTTTCAAAATACTTTGGCGAACAAAAACACCATTAGTTATTTGGGCAAAAATTCTTGATTTCTCACATTCAACCACCTCATCCGTAAGTTCTACTCCTCTATTAAAAGGAGCCGGATGCATGATAATAGCTTGTTCTTTCATCAGCGCAACTTTTTCCATATTCAATCCATATAGTCTATTATATTCTTCATTTGTAATCTTATTTTTTTCTTGATGTCTTTCATTTTGTACCCTTAGAAGCATAATAATATCCATATCTTTTATGCTATCATTTAAATTAACATAGGAATAACCTAAAGTTTCGTCTTTATATTCATCAGGACTTGCAATATAACAATTCATTCCAAGGCGTTTCATAATGTCAAGGCCTCCATGAGCAACTCTTGAATGTAAAATATCTCCCACAATCAAAATATTAAGATTTTGAAAATGTTTAAATTCTTTATAAATGGTGTATAAATCTAAAAGTGTTTGACTTGGATGATCACCGGTTCCATCTCCCGCATTAATAATCGGAATATTAAGATCTTGTAATTCATCATAATACCGATTTTGGACATGACGAATAACACAAGCATCAACCCCAAAGGAGGCAAAAGTTTTAACTGTGTCATAAAAACTCTCTCCTTTACTTAAAGAAGAACCAACTGGATTAAAATTTATACTTTGCATTTTTAATTTCGCTTGTGCAACTTGAAAAGAATACTGCGTTCTTGTTGAGGGCTCAAAAAAAAGATTAGCAATCATTTTATGGGATAAATCATATTGTAAACCATTTTCAAAAGCCATGGCATCATCTAAAATACTTTTGATTTCTTCATTTGATAATTCACGTAAATTGAATAAACTTTTCATCTTCTTACCTCCTAATTAAAATAAAAAATAACTTGAAAAATCAAGTTATTTTGAAATCATTTGAATGCTAAAAAATGAGAAAAAGAAAACAAACTTATCATATCCATGATGTAATGAAAATCCAGTTGTTCCCTTTTTATTCATAGCACTACCTCTTAAATTATTTTTATATTCTCAAATATTATACCAAAATTTTTTATATTTAGCACATAATTTGCAAATATTTTTGCTTTAGAATAATCCATAAATTTTTCCATCTTCATCAACATCAATTTTCTCAGCAGCAGGAACTTTTGGAAGTCCTGGCATTGTCATAATTTTACCTGTTAAAACGACAATAAATCCTGCTCCAGCACTAATCTTCACATTTCTAACTGTAACAGTAAAATCACTAGGAGCACCAAGAGCAGTCGCATCATCTGAAAAACTATATTGAGTTTTAGCAATACAAATAGGCAAATTACCAAACCCTAATTCTTCAAGTCTTTTTATTTGTTCTTTAGCACGATGCAAGATTTTAACTTTGCTACCACCATATATTTTAGTAACAACAGCTTCAATTTTTTCTTCAATAGATATATTTGTCTCATAACTAAAATGAAAATCATTTTTTTCTTCACAAAGTTCGACAACCTCTTTTGCTAATGCTATACCGCCCTGTCCACCATTTTCCCAAACAGTTGATAAAACAACATTCACGCCAAGTTCTTGACATTTTTGTATGATTAGAGCAACTTCTTGGTCGGTATCGGTAGGAAAGCGATTGATTGCAACTACAGATGGTAATTGATACACATTTTTAATATTAGAAACATGCCTTAAAAGATTAGGTAACCCTTTTTCTAAAGCGGATAAATCCTCTTTTGCTAAAAGTTCCTTAGGCATCCCACCATGCATTTTTAAAGCTCTAATTGTCGCAACAATTACCACAGCATCAGGTCTTAATCCAGCTACCCGACATTTGATATCTAAAAATTTTTCTGCTCCTAAATCAGCACCAAAACCAGCCTCTGTAACAACATAATCGCCTAATTTTAAAGCAAGTTTGGTTGCTACTACTGAATTGCAACCATGAGCAATATTGGCAAATGGGCCACCATGCACAAGTGCTGGTGTATGTTCTAAAGTTTGGACTAAGTTTGGTTTTAAAGCATCTTTTAAAAGGGCAGCCATAGCCCCCTCTGCTTTTAAATCATGAGCAGTAATTGGCTTATCCTCACTTGTATATCCAACAATTATCCGACCAAGACGTTCTTTTAAATCACTAATAGAACTTGCTAAACACAAAACAGCCATAATTTCAGAAGCAACCGTGATGTCATAACTATCTTGTCTTTCTACTCCATTCAATTTGCCTCCCTGCCCATCGGTAATGAAACGCAATTGGCGATCATTCATATCAACACATCGGTGCCATGTTATTTTATTTAAATCAATGCCTAATTCATTTCCTTGATAAATATGATTATCAAGCATTGCGGCAAGTAAATTATTGGCTGCTCCTATTGCATGAAAATCACCAGTAAAATGCAGATTAATATCTTCCATTGGTACTACTTGAGCATATCCACCACCAGCAGCTCCACCTTTGATTCCAAAAACCGGTCCAAGAGAGGGTTCTCTTAAAGCTACCATTACATTTTTGCCTATTTTCTTTAATCCATCAGCAAGACCAATTGTTGTAGTAGTCTTCCCCTCACCAGCAGGAGTTGGGGTAATTGCGGTAACAAGAATCAATTTAGAATGTTCCTTTTTTAAATCTTTCATAATTGAAAGGTCAACCTTAGCCTTATAATTCCCATATTGTTCTAAATATTTTTCATCAATTCCTGCATTTCTAGCAATTTCTTTGATATTCTTAGGTTGAATTGATTGCGCAATTTCAATATCAGTTAACATAGTTCCTCCTTATAAATTGAATTTTCACTATTACTATTCTAACATTTATTATAAATTTTATTTACTAATATACAACAATAATTTTTAAAAACAAATTTTACAACGAACATTTTGTTAAAGACAAAAGAAAAACTCTCAACTTTAGTTGAGAATTCTTCTTTGACTACGCTTGAGTTGTAAATTTATTGTAAGCTTTTTTAATTTTTGTGATATCAGCAGGATCTGTTTGATACCAACCCTTTTGTTCCATCGTTTTGTAAATTTCTGATTGCATCGCAAGGGAATCATTTAAACTATCGCTAAAGGTTGTTAAAATATGAGGAGTTGATGATTCAATTGTTCCATGCATATACAAATCACAAACGCCTTTGGTAACTAATAGTAAATCTTCCATTAACGCTCTATCGTCCATTTGTAGCACCTCCTAAAACATTTAAAAATTTTGTTTCTAACTCCTGATTTCTTTGTCTAAGAGTTTCTACAAAAGCCTTTAAATTAGGATCTTGTAAATTTCTTGAATAAGTTTCACAAATCGTTTTCATATGTTTAATATGCCCAAGAGCATCTTCAACATATAATAATTCTTTTCCAGTCATAAATAAATCCTCCTTTATAATTATTTTTAGAAGAATTTACCTTTTTATACATAAATTTTTAAAATATTTTTATTTGATACTCTTGATCATTAATTTACACATTAAATTAGAAAATGCAACACTATTGTTCAGTTTAAAACCTTCCATTAAAAGTGCCTGATTGTATAACAAAGTAGCATAATCTTTAATATCATCAGGATTTTGCTCATATAATTGATTTAAAGCATGAAATAATTCATGATTAGGATTGATTTCTAAAATTCTTTCCGCTTTGATCTTATCATTTGTAGGCATTGCTTCAATTACTTTTTCCATTTCAAAGGAAACCCCATCACCACTTACCAAACAAACTGGTGAATCAACAAGTCTTTTCGATAAAATAACATCTTTTACCTCATCCTTTAAGGCTTCTTTTAACGCTTTTAATAAATCTTGATGGTCTTTTTGTTGCTCTTCTAATTTTTCTTTTTCTTCCTCAGTTGTAAGATCATCTAAAGCCGATTGATTAATTGATTTAAATTCGTGATCATTATATTTATTTAAAATTTTTAATAGAAATTCATCCACATCATCAGTTAAAATCAAAACATCATAGCCATATTTTTTAACAATATCCATTTGAGGCATTGATAAAATTTCTTCTTTTGATTTTCCTGAGGCATAATAGATATCCTTTTGATTCTCTTTCATTTGTTCTACATATTCTTTAAAAGTGATCATTTTATCAGAATTCACACTACTATAAATCAATAAATCTTGTAACAATTCTTTTTTAGCTCCATAATTTTCATAAGCACCAAATTTTAAATTGATTCCATAATTTTTAAAGAATGTAAGATATTTATCAAAATCTTCTTTTTGAAGTAAGGCAAGTCGATTGATAATCTTCTTTTCAATATTCTTTTGCATCAAATTTAAAACCTTATTTTGTTGCAACATTTCTCTACTAATATTAAGCGATAAATCACTAGAATCAACAACCCCCTTGACAAACCTCAAATAATCAGGTATTAATTCTTTACATTTATCCATAATGAAAACCCCTTTAGAGTAAAGTTGCAAGCCCTTTTCATAATCAACAGAATGTAAATTTCTAGGTGGTAAATTAGGGATAAACAAAAGTGTATTATAATTGACACTACCTTCAACATTAAACATAAGATGAAGCATTGGCTTTTCAAAATCATAAAATTTTTGCATATAAAAATCATCTAAAGCCTCATCTGTCACATCATTTTTATTTTTCTTCCAAAGCGGAATCATCGAATTTAGAGTTGTAAGTGTTCTAATCTCATCATATTCACCCTCAACTTCTTTGCCATTGTCATCAAGTTTGGGTTCTTCTTTTGTCATATACATTGTAATTGGATATCTAATATAGTCAGAATATTTTTTAACTAAATATTGAATTGTATATTCATCTAAATATTGATCAAAATCAACCTCTACCTTATCATCTTCACCCTTAATATTATCTTTTAAATATAAGGTAATTGTAGTACCATCGGTTACTTTATCAGATGTAGCAATCTCATATGTATCCTCACCCGTTGAAGTAAATACATATCCCTTATCACTATATGGTGATTTCGTATCAACAACCACCTTTTTACTAACCATAAAAGCTGAATAAAATCCAACCCCAAATTGCCCAATTGTTTCTAGGGCATCCTTTCCTTCTTCCTTAGAATTTTCTAAATTTTTAACAAAGGCAAGAGTCCCTGATTTTGCGATTGTTCCTAAATTATCATTTATTTCATCATATGTCATACCAATACCATTATCCGATATTGTTAATGTTCGTGCTTCTTTATTTAACTCAAGATGAATTTCATAATCATTCCTTTTTGCCAATTTATCATCTGATAATGATAAATAATGGTATTTATCAATTGCATCTGATGCATTTGATAATAACTCCCTTAAGAAAATTTCTTGATTTGTATAAATAGAATTGATCATTAAATCTAATAATCGTTTGGATTCTGTTTTAAATTCTTTAATTTCGCTCATATTTTTCACTCCTTTAGCACTCTTTATATATGAGTGCTAATAATATTATACCACTTTTTGGTTATTTGTCAATAGGTTTAATTCATATTTTATAATATTTTTTATTTATAAATAAAAAAGTGGATACTTTGATAAGATACTTTACAAATAGACCATTTCTATATCTACTTTCTATATCTTTTCAAAATTTATCCACTTCATTTTTAATTTTTATTATTCAACTACTACATAATTAGCAATAACATATGTATATTGCGTCTTATACCAGTTAAAAGAAACTAGAGTAACCACAATTGTTTTTCCATTTAAAGCCTCTAACTCTTGATAGTTTTCGGCATAATATTTTGCATTAGTATAATTATATAAATCAATTTCTACCGAACCTAAAGATAAATATGCTCTTTCACCTGAGGCACTAACATGAACAGTTGCCTCAACATCCATATAAACAATTCCACCAAGTAAAGCATTTTCACCTGCTTTACTATCAACTGCTACCTCTTCTAACGTTTTGTCTTTTAAGAAAGAAGATGTTGGTACTGCATTGCCTTGAGATAATATAGTAATTGTTGAGCCATCAGCAAACTGAGGTAATCCATAATATAAATCCATATTACCTTTAATCAAAACTTTATCGCCAACTTCAACTGCTGCTTGGGTTTTACAATAAATTGTACCCGTTTCATCAGTTATATAGAAGTTCCATTTTGTAGCACCACTTGATTTAACAATTGAGGATACGATTCCTTCTACAATAACAGTTTCTCCATTTTTTGTAGCTTTTTCTCTAAATTGTTCAATTGTTAATATTTCAGCTTTAACAATTTTAAAGAAAATATCAATCGTTGTCTCAGTACTGCCATACGTTAAGACTAGACTGATTGAAACATCTTCTGTTTGAGTTGGAGTTGCAATATGAATCTGAAATAAATTTCCTTCTTGTACTGCAGTTACCGCATCACTAGAAGAATGGGAAAGAACAATCTTACTGCCTTCTAATACTTCATATTCAATTACTGCACTATCAGCATATTCATTATCAAATAATCCCTCAATTTTTGTTTTTTCAAAATATCCTACTAAAGCCTCAGGGGTATCCACTTCACCTAAAACTTGTAAAACTCCAGCTTTCCAAATAAATTTACCACTAGAAACAGCACCAATACGAAGAGTGACATACGCTTCAACACATTTTCCAGCATATGGTTTTAACCATTCATATTCAGCAGGACCATTTTTACCAGAATTTTGTGAATATACAATTGTACTTAATGATGGATCATGAATATCATGAATGTAATAATTTACATAACTTCCCGAACTTCTTTCAACATAGATTTGTGTTTTAAAAACCATATTAGTAATATTGTTATCAGATGGATTATTTACCAAATCTTTAAAAACCACTTCTTCTATTGCGTGAGTTGGAAGTTCATGTTCTTGCCAATCATGATATAGTACTTCTGCATTATTTAATCTAATAGAACCAGTATGATTATGATCTTCTCGTGGTTGATATAAATCACCATATCCTTCAACATAAACAAACTCACCAATACTTAATTTAGTAATATCAGTGTTCGTGTCAACAGCAGTTGATACAAATACTGCAATTGAACTAGTGTCATCAATTAATTCAAAACCTGCCGGTTTAGAAGTACCTGCTAAATATAAGAAACCAACAATATATCCTTCAATTGTTACCTTTTCTCCTTTAGCTGCCTTTCTTGCCTCTTCTATTGTAATTGTCTCAATGGTCGGTTTTACCATTGCTGCTTCAAATTCAACAACTCTTGTTAAAGTTTTTCCATTATATGTAAGCGAAATAGTAACTGCCATAGTCACTTTTTCTTCACCAAATTCAAGATGAATGGTATAGCCATCGTTAGTAAAAGTTACACCTTCAAAATTAGAGGAATAACAAACTGATGAACCTGCTAATTTTTCATCAGTATTTACCAAATCAAAACTACAAGGACTATCATAATGATCAATAAATTGGTTAGCTAGACGATCTAGACTATATTCCATATATTCTTCATCTGTTACTTCAACTTCATCTAAAATTTGAATTGGAACAATTCGCCAAAAATTACCGCTTGCGGAAAGCTTACAATTATGAATTGCAATATAACATTCTCTAATACTACCATCATACTCTTCAAGCCATGCTAAATCTTTTCCGTTTGCTGTCGTATAGGCATAATAACTATTCACACCATTTAAATCATCAAAATAATAATTAACAAAACCATTGCCAACTGATTTACGAACCTTTGCCACCACTTTATAAACATTTGATGTAATATTTTCTGATACAGGAATACTACATAAATTAGCAATGGAATGATCCTCTATAAATGAGGTAGGAACTTCATAAATTTCACCATCCGTTTTTACACTCGTTGGGACAATTTGTTTTGCTCCTGTATATCCCGCCATTTCAGCAGATGTAAGAGAATTTTGATCAATATATTTTGTATATTCGCCACTTACTTCTACTTTATTGCCAACTTTTAGGGTTTCAGCATATTCTGAACTATGAACATAAATTGCATCTGTCTCATCAAATAAATAGAAACCAACGGGAACATTCTTTTCCGTTCCATAAACAATAAATGCCACAATTCCTGTTGTAATTACAAATCCTTCGGTTGGAAGTTTTTTTATTTGACTTATTGTTTGAAGTTCTTGCTTTAATACTGTAACATCATATACCTTTGCTTTTTTATATGAACCAACGCTAAAAGTAACTGTAATTTGAAGGGTTACATCAACTTGTTGCCTTCTAACAATTCCCTCATTAGAAACAACATCTTTATTAGAAGACTCATAACTTAAAGTTACTTCACCAATTGTAGTTTCAAAAACTAGATTTGATTCAACATGATTCAAATCAACATTTTTAAAACATTGACTAATAGCATTTTCAACAGATGCTTTAGGATCCGTATTTTCATCAATACAACCTGTGATAAAAAATGATACTAAAGCTAAAGTTAAAAAGACAAATAATTTTTTCATTTTTTTTCCTTTTCCTTTTCTTCAAATTTATGGGGGGAGAACAAATCTCGTAAATATTATACATATTAATTTATTTTTTGTCAAAATATACATTATGAAAACATTTTATTTTTGAAATTATTCATTTGATTTACAAATAAAAAAATAACTACTCATTATTTGAGTAATTATTTTTAAATTTATCTATATATCCAATCTAATTAACAATTTTTCTAATTCATTTTTTTCTCAATATTATTTCTGCTTTACATCCATAGATTTGATCATCTCTAATAATATCACCTATTGTATCGGCGATAATGCATCCTGATAAAGGATTTTTGATACTTTCAATATGACCAATAATGGAAGCATTCACTTCACTATTTTCAAATGATAAATCCGTTTTGATCATCTTACAATCTTTTAAAACTAGATTCTTACAATAACATAGAGGTTGAGTTCCTTCAATTGTGCAATTGATAAAAGTAACATTTTTAGCATACCATGCAAGATATTCCCCTTTCACATAGGAGTCTTTGATTACTACATTTTCACTATGCCAAAAAGCATCTTTTGTATCTAAATAACTACTTTCAATTGTTAAATTTTTACAATATTGAAACGAATATTTTCCCACAAATTTTAAATTTTTAATAACCAGATTTTTACTATCAAAAAAAGCATATTCTCCTTCTAGTGTTGAATCAACCATTTTTAAATCATCATTTTTCCAACCAAACTCTTTAGAAATGATATCGCATTGACTAATCTCAATGTTTTGACATTCTCTTAACGCTTTAATACCATATAATTTCGATTGTTCAATTTTTACATTATGACAATACCACAAAGCAGCTCGACAAAACTCTGTCATTGTTGATCTTGTCATTGTCACTGGATAAGTATGCCATATAGGGTATCTTAAATTAAAATAACATTCTACAATATGAATATTGCGACATTCTTTTATTGCCGATTCCCCATCTTTTGGTCCATCAAATCTACAATTTACAATATTGCTATCTGTAATATGATATAAAGCTCTTTCTTCATCTAAAATTAAATTATTTATATTATTCATATTATCACCTTTTTTAATATATCATATTTTATACATTTGTTAATTCATTTTGCTTCCAAAATCATAAAACTTCACAATTGTATCTTTTATCTCTATAATTTTATCAGATAATATTACAATAAAATCATCTAATGATTGAATATTGTCTAAAGAAATTTTCTTAATTTTTTCTACTTCCTTATTTCCTTTGGCATCATCATATTTTTCAGATGTATCTATACTATATTCTAAAACAGTCTTTTTTACACAAAATACACATCACTGATTTTTGATTTTGCGAGTTTTTTCATACGAGAGTGCGGCCCCGCTCTATAGTCAAAAATCTGTAGAGATTAGATGCCCCCTAGGGGTAGTGGAGGATAAAGAGTTTTTACTAAAATTATATGTATTTGCATGGCTTTATGCTTATTTTATTAATTATAATATGATTTTAAAGAAAAGTTATTAAATTTACTTTTGAACACATTTTGATTATAAGAGTCAAAAATGTTCAAAACTACTAGTCAAAACTAATCAAATGTAGACGTCAAAAATGGTCAAATACTACTCGAGATTTGACCATCAAATTTATCTATTATTATTTAGTTTTTAGTTCTTATACTAATAATAGTATATCATAGGTCTTATACATAAGTAAAGGTATTTGATTAATCATCTTTTAGTAGTGTAGATACTTTATCAATAGCTTCATCAAGTCCAATACTATCAATCATATCTGCAAACTTTTCTAAGAATATTTTTAAATCATATGAATTTAACTTTGTTATTCTTTCAATTATATCTTTATCAGTAAATAGATCTAGAAATGAAAAGTTATACATTGCAGCTGACTTTACTGCAAGAAGTCTAATATAAAGACTCCAGTTAATATATCTTGCACCTTTAGTTGCTGAAAGTCTTGGAACATTCATGATGTGTCTGCCATCTTCATCATATATCTCTAAAGCATCAGATAGGAATTTTACTTGTATTTTTTTATATGCATATGATGGTGATAAGTAATAATATAGTCTTCCTTCAGTTGTAAGTCTTCCATAATTATCTAGTTTTTTTGTTGATATTGATGATGGTTCAAAAGCTGTTAGAGGAAGTGGATTAAGTTCAGTTATGTCTTCATAATGTAAATCAATAATTGGTTATTTTAAGACATAATGTTCTCTTTTTAGGAGTTCTTTATTAAATGCATCAAAGTCATCAAATGAAGGAAGTGGAACAAGTAGGTTTCTTCTCATAAATCTTACACCTTGCTCTACAGTTCCTTTTTCGTATCCCCTACCAGTATTTAAGAATACTTCTTGAAAATCATAATGTAATTTAAATCTTTGAAAAGTATCACATATAGTTCTTTTCTTGACATGGTATTCTTCTATTTCTATTTTAACTAAAGCTGTATCATTATCAAACCATATTGTATGCAGTACTCCATTTAAGTATTCAAAGATGTGTCTTAAAGCAAGCGTAATACTTTCAGCATTCTTATTTCTCATTATTTGCATGTATGATGCATTAGAATGAGTAAATGATAATACACAGTATTTACCATATATTTTAATACCTTTTTCTATAAAACTACAATCTCCAAAATCAACTTTAGCAACTCCAAAGTTTATGTTCTAAAGGAAGAAATCCATCATG
>OKWJ01000230.1_pt1 | contig 79496 bp, 83 predicted proteins | sample 1607121 | NCBI WGS metagenome assembly OKWJ01 (sample SAMN04414080, study PRJEB24778) | human gut metagenome | material: faecal | host: Homo sapiens | reverse complement strand
AAAAGAAAGATTTGTAAATCTGACAAATCTTTTTTTCTTTTTAATATCTTCGCTCATGTCATATCGAGCAGTCGACTTCGAAGTGTCGACCCTTGGCGAGATATCTCGTTTAAACCTTTTTGTGTTGCATGAAATGAAAAATTTGTCAAGAGTGAGATGTATTTGAGTGCGTTTGCACTCAAACTCTTGATAAACATTTCCCTTTTTCACAAACTCGAATTTCCAAGATTTTTCCAGTTGCGTTTGGCATTGATTCATGCGATATGCTTTAACAAACAAAATCGTTTGAAAAAAATGCTTGATTTTTTATATTATTGATGCTAACATAATGATAGCACATACAAATGACTTGTCATTTTTTAATTTTGTTAATAATCAAAAGGTTTTTTATATATGATGTTTAGAAATTCGGTGAAATTGCTTTTTTCAAATTTCGCCACAGTTTGGAAATTATTGCTCTATTATCTCATCATCACACTGATTGGGGTCGGGCTTGTTGCACCGGTTTTTTCAAGTGTTGTTGAAGTTTTTCGAAGTCACAACTTTTTTGAAGTGCTTGTTGACCTTCTCACAACTTTTAATCTTGGAACAAACATACTTTCAATTTTTGCAAGTTTTGGAACAGTGATTTCAACACTTGTTGCATGCATTTTGGATTATTTTGTTATTCACACATGGCTTGCAGTTTATCTCACTTTCTTGTTTGTTGTTCTTCTTCCATTTCTTTATGAACTCGGCGGAATTGCAGCAGGGGAAATCTTGTATGGATATATGTCTAGTCAAGCAAAAGTGAATTTCACAGGAAGAATTTTTTCGTCAGTCAGAAAATCTTTCAAATACATTTTGGCAAAGCTTTTGATTGCAACGCCAATCAACATTTTGATTTTCTTTTTGATTTATAAAGTGTTTGCTTTGACCGCGCTTGGTGGAACAATCAAATTTGCTGTGCCACTCATCATCACGCTTGTTTTGTGCTTGCTATTCACTTTGAGGCTTGTTTTGTTCTCTGGTTGGCTTCCAGCACTCATCGTCAATGATTGTGGTGTTTGGTCTGCTTTTGCTCGCGGAATAAGAGCGGTTGGCAGAAGATTTTTCAGAACATTCTCAACAATGCTTGTTTTTGTTCTTTTGAACATCTGCATTGATGTTTTGTTCGGAAGCATCGCATTTTTGTTGCTTGTGCCACTTGGTGTATACTTTGTTTATATCATCGACTTTGTCATGTTCTATGGCAGTCAAGGCATGAGATATTATGTTGATGCTGACACAATCATTTCGCCAAAAAGACTTGAAGAAGTCGATAAATTCAAGCGTTGCAAAGATATAATATAACCTTTCCTGTTGTGACACGCCTCTTTTTATGTCATTTCGAGGCGATGTCAGATGTTGACGAAATGGCATGACCATTGATTTGATAAAAGAACAGAAGGTGACTTCTGTTTGAAATAAATTACAAAAGAAAATGATTGTTGCAGTGCGACAAGAATTTTTGGTTTAACAATTATTTGATTGTTATTTGTTAATTATTTAATTTTGAAACAAAAAAAGGAGAAAAAATGGAAAACGAAAACGAACAAACTGTTCGCCCAAAACGCATGAAAGCACCAAAAAATATGGGCGAAAAACAAACAAAACAAACAAAAACTGTCGAAAATCAACCACTCGGAGCACAGGAGAATCAAAATGTTGCTCCTGTTCAAGTTGAAAAACCTCAACACAGCAAGAAGAAAGTCAAAATAACTTTTCTTGGCGGTGTTGGAGAAATCGGCAAAAACATGACAGCGATTGAATATGGCGATGAAATGATTGTTGTTGATGCTGGACTAACATTCCCAGGCGATGACCTTCCGGGTGTTGATTTGGTTGTGCCAGACATTTCATACCTTGTTGCAAACAAATCAAAAATCAAAGCGATTGTTCTCACTCACGGACACGAAGACCACATTGGGGGACTTCCTTATGTTCTCAACGAAATCAATGCGCCACTCTATGGCTCACGACTCACACTTGGACTTGTTGAAAACAAAATGAAAGAGTTTCCAAAAATCAAGTATAAAGCGGTGTCAGTCAAACCTCGCAACGTGCTTAAACTTGGCAATATGTCGGTTGAATTCATCAAAGTCAGCCACTCAATCGCAGGCTCAATGGCACTTTGCATCAACACGCCTGTTGGCAACATCATTCATACTGGCGACTTCAAAATTGATTTTCAGCCAATCGATGGTTGCATGACAGACCTAATTCGATTTGGAGAACTTGGAAAGAAAGGTGTTTCACTTCTTCTTTGCGAAAGCACAAACGTTTGCCGTGAAGGATATTCAATGAGTGAAAGCAAGGTTGGAAAAACACTCAATGACTTGTTTGACAAAAACCCAGACAAGAGAATTTTTGTTGCGACATTTGCTTCAAATATTCACCGTATGCAACAAATTATGGATATTGCCGAAGCACACGGAAGAAAAGTTGCTTTTTCTGGACGCAGCATGATTAACATTTCTGAAACTGCAATGAAACTTGGCGAACTTCGTTTCAATCGCGAAAATGTTATTGATATTGACAAAATTGACAAATTTGCCGACAAAGAACTTTGCATTGTCACAACCGGAAGCCAAGGCGAGCCAATGAGCGCTCTTCGCCGCATGGCAAACGACAATTTCCCAAAAGTCAAACTCGGTGACGGCGACCTTATAATCTTCTCATCTTCCCCAATTCCTGGAAATGAAAAGAGTGTTTATTCGGTTATTAATGCACTTTATAAAAAAGGTGCTGATGTCATTTATGACGAACTTGCCGACGTCCACGCATCAGGGCACGCCTGCCAAGAAGAACTCAAAACAATGCACGCACTTGTTAATCCAAAATTCTTTATGCCGGTGCATGGCGAATATCGTCACCTCAAACGTCATGAAGAGTTGGCTTTGAGCATGGGAATGTCAAAAAATGAAATCATTTTGCCAGACCTTGGAATGCAGGTCGAACTTGGCGAAAATTATATGAAAAAATGCGGAATGGTGACGGCGGGTCAACGTCTTATTGACGGCTCAGGTGTTGGAGATATGTCGAGTAATGTTCTTCGTGACAGACTTCAACTCTCGGAAGAAGGAATGTGTGTTGTTGCACTCGACATAAAACGCGATGGACTTTCATTCTCGTGTGAGCCTTGCATCATCACTCGCGGACTTGTTTATGACGAAGAGGCGGAACAACTTATTGCAGACGCGAAATCGTTTATCCTTCAAAATCTTGCTGACGGTGACATTTTGAATATGGAACTTAGTGAAATGAAAAACACAATCAAAAAACTCATGTCATCGTTCATTTTCAAACGCACAAAACGTCGCCCAATGATATTCACTCTCGTGTTTATGAGCGGTGAGGAGGGAACAAATGACTGAAAATCTTGAGAACCTCAACCTTGATATGGACACGGCAAATGTCAATATGGAACTTTCTTTTGTTGCAAGTGCCTACAAACCAAAATCAATTCTCACGGTTGAACTCACTCGTGCAAACGACATTGTTTCGCTTGTTCTAAACGCGGACACAAACGCTCTCATAACTTCAACCGACTGCGACATTCAAACATATCAAAATGTTCGTGAAGCTTTTGAAAACTATGATATTTTGCCAAGGCTTAATTTTTACACTGGCGAGCCGGAAGAAATTTTGCCTTGGATTGAAGGCAAGTTTGACCTTGTTGTGCTTTGTGCACCAGTTGGCGAGGAGTTGTTGGAGTATTTGCTTGCTGACGGCGGCAAAGTCGTGATTGAAAAAAGCATTTTGGGTGAGTGTGATTTGTGCTGTTTTAAGCAAACCTCACTTGAAAATGTGAAAAATTATTATATTTTTGAACAAGACTGATCGGTGTTCTTTTTTGGAGTCAAAAAAGAACGAAAAAACCTTTGGGGCAACGCAAGCCCCAAACCCCGGCGCCCTTGGCGGAGCGGGGCAAGAGGGCAACAAAAAACAAAACGCAAAAGGATTTTGTCAATTTTGGGGACAAAATCTTTTTCTTTTGCGTTTTTGTTTTTTGTGTGTTGCATAAACACGAAATGGCTTCAAGTGTGAAATGAATTTGAATGCTGTAGCATTCAAACACTTGACACCCTTTTGTTGTTTATGCAATTGGGCTAATAAGAAGAGTTAAGGCGAAGAATGCCATAACTCTTGGATTAAAACCATATTGATATGCGAAATCGACATTTTTCTTTATGTCATTTTGTGGCGGAGCTTAGCAACGTCACAAAAAGTAAAGCCTTTTTGTTAAAATTGTTGACAAAAGTTTTTTTGTGGAGTATAACACATTATGTTTATCAATAATAGCCAAAGACAAGTAGTTCCATTTGTGTCGCACAGAGAGGGGTCGGTTGGTGCAAGACCTGAGATAGATTGGAGGCGAAACCACTTTGACAAAGACTTATTCATAAACGAAAAGAGGAAATGCAGTTGCATTTTGAAAAAAGGTGGAACCACGGTAATTTATCGTCCTTTGCTCATGCAAAGGATTTTTTTATTCCTTTTGCAAGAAAATTTATTTTAGGAGATTGATTATGGAAAACGAAGAAATGGAAATGATTGGCAGACACAGCCTTGCCCATGTCATGGCAAAAGCAATAATGAAGCTTTATCCAAAAACAAAACTCACAATCGGACCAGCGATTGAAGACGGGTTTTATTATGATTTGGACACAGCAGAGTCTTTTACGGAAGATGTTTTGCCAAAGATTGAAAAAGAAATGAAAAACATCATAAGTCACAACGAAAAGTTTGTTAGACGCGAAGTTTCAAAGGCAGAAGCACTTGAAATGTTCAAAGACAACGAATACAAAACCGAGTTAATCAACGAACTGCCAGAAAACGAAGTTATCAGCGTTTATTATCTCGGAGATGATTTTGTTGATTTGTGCCGCGGCCCTCATGTTGAAAGCACGGGGAAACTACAAAACTTTGGATATAAACTCGCAAAAATCAATGGGGCATATTGGAGGGGAAACGAAAAGAACAAGATGCTTCAAAGAGTTTATGCCTATGCGTTCAAAGACAAAAAACAACTCGCGGACTATCTCAACATGCTGGAAGAAGCAAAAAAGCGTGACCACAGAAAACTTGGCAGAGAACAAGAACTATTTTTCTTTGACGAAACTGCTCCAGGAATGGCGTATTGGCTTCCAAAAGGCTTCACAATTCTCAACACACTTATAAACTTTTGGAGAGATGAACATCAAAAAAGAGGATATCAAGAATTTTCTGGACCACAACTCAATTCGTCAATTCTTTGGAAAACATCAGGACACTGGGATCACTACAAAGAAGATATGTATGTTCTCAAAGATTCTGACGGCAAAGAGCAGGCGCTCAAACCAATGAATTGTCCAAACTCAATCAAAGTGTTTGCGAGCAAAATGAGAAGTTATAAAGACCTTCCATTGAGATTTAATGATGTTGATGTCATTCACAGAAACGAAAAATCGGGTCAACTGAACGGATTGTTCCGCGTCAGAATGTTTCGTCAAGATGATTCACACAATTATATTACCGAAGACCAAATTGGCAGCGAAATCAAAGAAATCATCAAAATTGCCGACTACATTTATGGGGTTTTTGGACTTGACTATCAACTCACACTTTCAACTCGTCCACAAGACTTTATGGGTGAGATTGAAACTTGGAACAAGGCTGAAAGCGACCTCCGTGCTGTTCTTGACGAACTTTGCGGAAAGGGCAATTACAGAGTGAATGAAGGCGATGGTGCTTTCTATGGTCCAAAAATTGACATAAAAATGAAGGATTGCTTGGGACGCGAATGGCAAATGGGAACTGTTCAACTTGACTTCCAACTTCCAATGCGCTTTGGCATAACATATGTTGACGCAGAAGGCGAAAAGAAGACACCTATCATGATTCACCGTGCAATTCTTGGCTCGTTTGAACGATTTATCGGAATTATCACAGAACACTTTGCAGGAGCTTTTCCACTTTGGCTCAGTCCTGTTCAAGTGGTTGTTGCACCTCTCACTGACAGAAATGCAGAGTATGCAAAATCAGTTTATGAAAAACTTCAAGCTGCTGGGATTCGTGTTGAACTTGATGACAGAAATGAAAAAATCGGATACAAGATTCGTGAATCACAACTTATGAAAAATCCATATTTCTTGATTTTGGGAGATGAAGAACAAAATAATCAAACAATTTCATATCGGGCGAGAAAAAATGTGCAAGAAAATGGCGTCAAACTTGACGATTTTATTGCAAAGATAAAACAAGAGATAAAAACATTTGCAAGATAAACAAAAGACCATGAAAATTTCATGGTCTTTTTGTCAGAAAAACATTATCGACTTTACGTCATTAGTTTGAAAAGTTGGGTTGATGTGTTATAATAAACTTATGAGTAAATTTGACCTACACGATTTGAATAAACAACAATATGATGCCCTGATTGAAACTGAGGGTGCTGTTTTGGTGACGGCGGGTGCTGGAAGCGGAAAAACCAAACTTTTGACCTATCGCATTGCACATCTCATTGAAAATCTCGGCGTGTCACCATATGAAATTCTTGCAATCACTTTCACAAACAAGGCAGCACGCGAAATGAAAGAGCGGGTTGTGGCATTGTGTCAAGGTGGACAAGATGTTTGGATTTCAACCTTTCATTCAATGTGTGTGAGAATTTTGCGAGAAAACATCCATTATCTTGATGGTTTTTCTGGCAATTTTTCGATATATTCTGACACTGACACCGAAAAACTAATCAAAAAGATTTGTGACGAAAACAAGTATGATGACAGCATCAAAAAAGACGCGATATACTACATTGATAAAATCAAAAATCAAGATATGGACATTGATGATTTTGCAAATGAGAATAAATACCTTGATTGTGTTGATGAGATTGTCAAAATATATCATCAATACCAAAAAAGTTTGAAAGAAAGCAATGCACTTGATTTTGACGATTTGCTCCTAAAAACACTTGAACTTTTTGCAACTTTTCCAGAGGTCAAACAAAAATATGCAAACCGTTTTCGCTATGTTTTGGTTGATGAGTTTCAAGACACAAATGCTGTTCAAATGAAACTTGTCAAACATCTCACAAGTGTGCACAAAAACGTGTTTGTTGTTGGAGATGAAGATCAATGCATCTACACTTGGCGTGGTGCAAACTTTGAAAATATATATGGGTTCGAAAATTATTTTTCTGGTTGCAAAACCTTCAAACTTGAAAGAAATTACCGCTCAACAAAACAAATTTTGGACTCTGCGAACAAAATTATTCTAAACAACAAAGAGCGTCACCCAAAATCGCTATACACTGAAAACAACGAAGGCGACTCCGTCCAAAGTTTTGTGGGATATGATGAAGGGGAAGAAGCAGAGTTTGTTGCCAACAAAATCCAAGAACTTGTTGCAAAGTTTGGGTATTCTTATTCGGATTTTGCAGTTCTCATGCGTCTCAATGCATTAACATTGCCATTTGAACAAAGTTTTCTCGCTCGCAACATTCCGCATAAGATATTTGGCGGGTTCAAGTTTTATGAGCGACAAGAAATAAAAAACATTTTGTCCTATCTCAAATTATTTCTCAATCCAAGCGATGAGATGAGTTTCTTGCGTGTAATAAATTTTCCAAAACGAGGCATTGGCGAGGGTGCTTTGGACAAACTTCGTACATACGCCACAATGCACAATCAAACACTTTTGCAAGCATGCGAAAGCATATCAAAGCAGGAGACACAAGGTCCTCTTCAAAAGAAATTTGCTGGTTTTTGGGGAGAGTATGAAAAAATTAAAAATACCGCAACAACATCTGTTGTTCAGTTTGTGAAACTCGTGATTGATTCTTTCAACATTCGTTCGGCATATAATCCCGACATTGAACAAGAAAACGACAAACTCATCAACATCGACCAGTTTGTGACGGCGGTTGAGGGGGCGGTTAGCAAACAACCAGATTTGACGCTCGGTGAGTTTGTTGAAAATGTCACACTCGAAAGTGATGCTGACGGCATGGAAAACTCGGACAACCACGTCAAACTCGCAACAATTCATGCTGTGAAAGGTCTTGAATTTAAGGTCGTTTTTGTTGTTGGACTTGAAGAAAAAATCTTCCCAATCATTCGCAACAACATTTCAACAAATTCCGAAATGGAAGAAGAAAGGCGACTCATGTATGTCGCAATAACAAGGGCAGAGGAAAGATTATATCTCACACGAACAAAGTGCAGGTATCTCTATGGAAAACGCGACTTTTCAAACCCTTCAAGATTCCTCACAGAGCTTGGACTTGAAAAGAAGGTTGCGCCGATTATTGCCAGCGAACATCGTCAAAAATTCTCATCATTTAATGTTTCAAATTTCAATAATTTCAGACAAAAAGAAAATAATAGTTTTGAAACTCCAAAGAAAGATTTATCAATATATAGGGTCGGACAAAATGTAACACACACAAGATTTGGCGATGGAAAGATTATTTCAATCGACCTTGTTGATAGATGTGCTGATATTAATTTTGAAGATTATGGAACAAAAACTTTGATGCTGGATATTGCTCCACTAACAATTTTGTGAGGTGAAAAATGAATCTTGATGAAATGAAAAAATTGGTTGATGAACTCAACATTCATTGCCACAACTACTATGTTCTCGACAATCCAACAATCGCAGATGCTGATTATGACAAAATGTATGACAGGCTTATTGCACTTGAAAAAGAAACTGGCGTTGTTCTTCCAAATTCGCCATCACTTCGCGTTGGTGGACAAGTGCTTTCGGGTTTCAAAAAATATAATCACAAAAATCCTTTGTTTTCGCTGGATAAGTGTCAAAGCATTGCTGAGGTTGAAAAATGGCTCCGCGACATGAAAAAGTCAGTGCCAGACGCAAGGTTTTCGCTTGAATATAAATTTGACGGACTTTCAATCGTGATTGTTTATGAAAACGGAATTTTGACCCAAGCGGGCACTCGTGGAAACGGAAGAGTTGGCGAAGATGTCACGGAGCAAGTTCGAACAATTCAAAGCGTTCCTTTGTCCATTCCATTTGGTGGTCGACTCATTGTTCAGGGCGAAGGAATGATCACTCTTTCGAATCTAAAAAAATATAATGAAACCGCGAATGAACCTTTGAAAAATGCTCGCAATGCTGTTGCTGGCGCAATCAGAAACCTTGATCCAAAAGTGACAGCAGCAAGACGGCTTGATTTCTTTGCTTATGCGATAAATTTTATTGAAGGCAAAGAGTTCTCAACGCAACAAGAAATCCACGAATTTTTGATTGAAAACGGCTTTAAGACGGGCGATTTCTATAAGACGGTTAACGACATTGACGAAATAAAAAATGAGATTGACCGAGTTGACAAAATCAAGTCAAATCTTGACATTCTGATTGATGGAATGGTGTTAAAACTTGACCAAGTTGCACCACGTGAGGCAATTGGTTGGACGGCAAAATTTCCAAAGTGGGCTGTTGCATACAAGTTTGCGCCAGTTGAAGTGACAAGCATGCTCAAAGATGTTATTTGGCAAGTTGGAAGAACTGGCAAGCTCACGCCAATTGCGGTTGTGGACCCAGTCACTCTTGCTGGGGCGACTGTCACGCGTGCAACACTCAACAACATGGGCGACATTGAGCGCAAAAAAGTCAAAATTGGCTCAACTGTGTTTATTAGGCGCAGCAATGAAGTTATTCCTGAAATTCTATCCATTGCGCAAGAACTCCCAAATTCGGTTGAAATTGAAAAGCCAACTCATTGTCCGGTGTGTGGTCACGAACTTGTTGAGATTGGTGCGAATTTGTTTTGTCCAAACAAAGAGGGTTGCGGGAAACAAATAATCAACAAACTCACGCATTTTTGTTCAAAAGAGGCGTTTGACATTGAGGGGCTGAGCATAAAGACGATTGAGCAACTGAATGCTGAACTTGGAGTTGAAAAACATTATCAAATTTTCGACCTCAAAAAAGACGATTTGTTTGTGCTTGACAGCTTCAAAGATAAAAAGTCGGAAAACATCATTTCTTCCATCGAAAACAGCAAAAATGTTCCTTTTGCGAACTTTATCTATGCGCTTGCAATTCCAAACGTCGGAACAAAAACAAGCAAGGATTTGGCAAAAACTTTCAAATCGTATGATGCGTTAAAAAACGCGACTTTTGAGGAGCTTTCGGCAATTCGAGATGTTGGCGACATCATGGCGCAAGGTATATTTGACTTTTTTCAAAACAAAAACAATGTTGACGACATCGACAAACTTTTTGAACGCGGTGTGAACATTGTGTATGAAAATTTTTCAGCTGGCGGAAAATTTGCTGGCAAAAAGTTTGTCCTCACGGGAACGCTTTCAATGCCTCGTCAAGAAGCGCAAAAAATGATTGAAAACGAGGGCGGAGAGTGCTTGTCATCTGTTTCCAAAAACACGGATTATGTGCTTGCTGGAGAAAATGCTGGCAGCAAACTCGACAAAGCCACAGCGCTGGGTGTTAAGGTTATTTCTGAACAACAATTTTTGGATATGTTAAAAAAATAAAAAAATGCCATATTTTTATTCACAAATTAAAATTTGTGTGATATAATGCGGTGTAATATTTTGAAAGAGGTATATGTATATGATGAATCAACCACCAATTGACCTTATGGCAAAAAAAACAGGCAACAACAAATATAGACTTTGCTGCTTGGTTTCCAAAAGGGCAAAAGAACTTGAAAAAAGAATTCCCGCTGAACTTGAGGTGAGTGACAAAAAGGCAATCACAATCGCTTGCGAAGAAGTCGTCAATGGAGATATTGTTCCAAGTAATCTTGATTAACAAAAGGGTTGCAAATATGCAACCTTTTTTTTAACATACTAATATCCGCAAAAAATCGCATAAAAGGAAAACAAATGTTCGCTAGTGTTATTGTTGACATTCAAAATAGTGAAGTTGACAAGGTGTTTGACTACCTTGTTCCTTTGTCGTTGGACTTGCATGTGGGCGACCGCGTCAAAGTGCCTTTTGGTGGAAGGCTGATTGAGGGATTTGTTGTTGCTCTCAAAGATAAATCTGACATCCCTCAAGAAAAAATTAAAGAAATATTTTGCAAACTCGATTCTTTTACTGCAATAACACCTGAAATGCTTTCACTCATGGACTTTATGCGTGACGAGTTTTTTCTCAAAATGGTCGATATCCTCAAGTTGTTTATTCCATCTGGAATGCGCGGCGGCAAGGTAAAATCAATCATAAAAGATTGGTGCTTTATCTCAAAAAATAAAGACGTTGACGAAATCAAAAGCGGTCTCAAAAAAAATGCAAAATCTCAACTTGAACTCGTTGACTATCTTTGGGGAAAAGATGGCGAGTTTTCAAGCGTGCTTGCGGACAAATTTTCTCGCTCTGCACTAACAAAACTAAAAGAGATGGGAATTGTTGAAGTTCTGGGAGTTGAGACAAAAAGAACTCCAAAAGCTCTTGAAGTTTGTGACACAAAAATCAAATATACTGCCGAACAAGAAAATGCAATAAAATCGGTTGATTTGTCGCGTCACGACACATACCTCGTTCATGGTGTCACAGGGTCTGGCAAAACCGAAGTGTATATGGCTCTCATTCAGCGTGTGCTGACGGCGGGGAAGACCGCAATCATGCTTGTTCCTGAAATTTCGCTCACACCACAAGTGTTTTCGATTTTCAAAAGCCGATTTGGGCAAGATGTTGCAATTTTGCATAGCGGCCTTTCTGCCGGTGAAAGATATGATGAATGGAAAAGATTGCTTTTGGGTGAGGCCAAAATTGCCATTGGTGCTCGCTCTGCAATTTTTGCGCCTCTAAAAAACCTTGGTGTCATAATCATTGATGAAGAACATGATTCGAGTTATATTTCTGACTCAAACCCTCGCTACACCACCGAAGTTGTTGCGGCATTTCGAGCAAAATATAATCACTGTCCGTTGATTTTGGGCAGTGCAACTCCGGCACTCACAACCTATAACCGTGCAAAGTCTGGCGAAATCAAACTGCTCGAACTTCCCGTTCGCGTCAATGGAAAAGAACTCCCAAAAATTCAAATTGTTGACATGCTCAGCGAAGTTCGTGACGGCGGAAACTTGATGTTTTCTTCGTCACTGATTGCTGCCCTTGATGAGTGCATTTCAAACAAGAAGCAGGCAATGTTGTTTCTCAATCGGCGGGGTTATTCGTCTTTTATGATGTGCAAAGAATGCGGATATGTTGCAAAATGCACAGACTGTGATGTTTCTCTTGTTTATCACAAAGAGGACGAATCTCTCAAGTGCCATTATTGTGGCAAAAGATATCGAGCGCTTACGCGTTGCCCAGAGTGCGGCAGCGGCTACATAAAGCAAGGCGCGATTGGAACAGAAAGAATTGTTGCCGAGCTAAAAAAATATTATCCAAACGTCAAAATTTTGCGCATGGACAACGACACAACAAGCACAAAAGATTCTTATGCGAAAATATTGAGTGAATTTTCGAGTGTGAAGCCGTCAATTCTTGTCGGAACGCAAATGATTGCAAAAGGTCACGATTTCCCAGATGTCACTCTTGTTGGAATTATTGATGCGGACCAAAGTCTTTATCACAGCGATTTCAGAAGTGCCGAAAAGACTTTTGATCTAATCACACAAGTGAGCGGTCGAGCAGGAAGAAGTGCGGACGAAGGGAAGATTATTTTGCAAACATATTGTCCGCGCCACTATGTGTATAAATTCGCCGCAAACTACAACTACAAGGCATTTTATGACAAAGAGATAAACATCAGAGAGACAACCGGATTTCCGCCTTTCTCGGTTATTTTGAGAGTTCTTCTCGTGAGTGAAGACGATGAACTCGTCAGACGCTTGACAAAAGACTGTTATCATGACATATTGGAAGTGAGAGGAAAGTATGACAAAGAGTTCTTGTATCTTGACGTCATGAAAGCACCTCTCAACAAAATCATGAAAAAGCATAGATATCAAATTCTCATGAGGTTCAAGCCGTCTCATCAAAAGGAATTGACCAAAGAGATTTTTGACATCGCAAACAAATTCAAAAGGCAAAAAGTTAATGTTTTTGTGGAAACCAATCCGCAAAACTTGAATTAAAAGGAAGACATATGGCAGATAGAAAAGTTGTTATGATGGGAGACGAACTCCTTCGAAAAAAATCCAAACCTGTTCGTGTGTTCGATGAATATCTTTGGGACCTTCTTGACGACATGAAAGAGACAATGCACCACAAAAACGGAGCAGGGCTCGCGGCGGTTCAAGTCGGGATTCTAAAAAGAGTTGTCGTTGTTGAAGCAAACAACATGTTTATTGAACTGGTTAATCCCGTTATTGTTAAAGAACGTGGAGAAGACATAGAGGAAGAAGGATGCTTGAGCGTCGGAACGATGACAGGACGAGTTAAACGTCCAATGGAAGTGACAGTTGTTGCTCAAGATAGATATGGCTATAACTTCACACTAACAGGAGAAAAGTTTTTGGCAAGAGTGCTGTGTCATGAAATTGACCACTTGGACGGAGTGTTGTTCGTCGATAAAATGCTAAAAGAAACAAAGGCGAAATAATGAAAGTAATTTTTTTAGGAACTCCGGATTTCGCACAAAATGTGTTAAAAAAGATATATGAGTCGCACCATGAGGTCGTGGCTGTTGTTTGTCAACCCTCAAAACCTGTTGGGCGTGGCGGAAAGTTGATTGACCCGCCAACAAAGGTTTTTGCAGATGAGCACGGCATTGCTTGCTTTCAATTTGGCAAGATATCAAAAGATGGCGTGGAGACGCTTGGGTCGCTTGGCGCTGACATTATGGTGACGGCGGCTTATGGTCAAATTCTTTCAAAAGAAGTGCTTGAAATAACTCCAAATGGCGTTATCAATGTCCATGCATCACTCCTTCCGAAGTATCGCGGTTCTTCGCCAATACAATGGGCAATCAAGAATGGCGAAAAAGTGACTGGAGTCACAATCATGAAAACAAATGTCGGAATTGATGACGGGGATATGCTTTTGCAAGAAAAGTGTGAAATAACAGACGATGACACAGATGTGACAATGTTTGAAAAACTTTCTCACCTTGGCTCAAAATTGATTGTTGATGCGCTTGATTTGATTGAGGAGGGCAAAGCTAAATTTGTTCCTCAAGGCAAAGATTATTCATATTTTCCAATGATAAAAAAAGAAATGGCGAAAATCGATTTCAATAGAACCGCAAAAGAAATTGACCAGCTTGTTCGCGCATTTTATTCTTGGCCTGTCGCGCATTTTTCAATTTGTGACCAGGTTTTCAAAGTGTTCAAAGCAAAACCTGCCGTGGGCGAATTTTCGGGCGAAAATGGAGAGGTTGTTGCCTCTTCGAGCAAGTCCGGACTTGTAGTGAAGTGTGAAGGTGGGGCAGTTGAAATTGTTGAAATTCAAGCACCGAATTCAAAGAGAATGCTCGCGCGCAGTTATCTCAATGGAAAGAAAATTGAAGTGGGGACAAAAGTTTGTTAAAAGAAGTTTTGCTGGATTTTGATTTTGATGAAATGTCAGTGATTCTCAGAGGTTTGGGCGAAGAAAAAAAATTTCGTGCAAAACAACTTTATTCTGCACTAAATCAGGGTCTAAAATTTGAGGAAATCACGACGTTGCCAAAAGAATTGATTTCAAAACTAAAAGAAAAATATCAAGATGTTCCAATCGAAATATTCAAAGAGTTAACAGGCAAAGATGAAACAAAAAAATTTATCTACAAACTTCAAGATGGGGCGCTTATTGAAGGTGTGTTGATGAAATATAAGTATGGTTATACACTTTGCGTTTCAACACAAGTTGGTTGTCGAATGGGGTGTAAATTTTGCTGTTCGACAAGAGATGGGTTGATTAGAAATCTTTCTGCTGGCGAAATCTTGGGGCAAGTTGTGACAGTTAATCGTCATATTGGCGGAAAACTTGGAGATAAGCGCAAAATCACAAACATTGTGCTTATGGGCAGTGGAGAGCCTTTTGATAATTATGACAATGTCACAAAGTTTTTGAGGCTTGTGAATGATGAAAATGGGCTTAATATAAGTCAGAGAAATATTTCTCTTTCAACCTGTGGACTCGTTCCAAAAATTAAACAATTTGCTGATGAAGGCAATAGTGCAACATTGACAATTTCGCTCCATAATCCATTTGATGAAAAACGAAAAGAAATTATGCCGATTGCAAATGCATATTCGATTGATGAAATTTTGGGCGCGGCAAAATACTATTTTGACAAGACAAAAAGGCGTGTGATTTTTGAGTATGCACTGATTGCGGGGCAGAATGATGGCGATGAATGTATTCAAGAAATTGTCAAAAAATTTAAGAATTTTTCATTCCATTTCAACATTATTCCGCTCAACGAGAATGATAACAAAACTCTCAAATCTGCTGGTCGAAAAGGTGCTTATAGGTTTGCGGAAAAACTTGAAAAGATGGGCATTTCAGCGACTGTTAGACGAACAATGGGTGAAGATATTGGCGGCGCTTGTGGTCAGTTGCGAAATAAGATAAGTCCAAATATGTAGTTGGTGTAGAAGCAATAAACATACAAAATATTGTGGAGGTATGCAAAATAAAAGGTGTTGTGACGCAAAACATTTCAGACAAATTTTGGGTTAATCACTCGGGTCGAGAGTATGAATGTTTTGGTAAAAAGAATTTGAAAACAAGCAAAATTTGCGTTGGTGACATGGTTGAGATTTGTGAGGTTGATGGTGCGTTTCAAATCTCAAAACAATATTCAAGGCAAAACTTTTTGATTCGCCCACCAGTTGCCAACATTGACAAACTTTTTATCGTTGTTGCTGCCGTGCCAGAACCAGATTATTTTGTTGTCGACAAAATGCTTTTGTTTGCATTCGTCAACAAAATTGAGCCAATTATTTTGGTGAACAAGGTTGACGAATTTGGTTTTGATTTGTTCGAAAACTTGAAAGCGGTTTATCAAAATGTATGTCAAATATTTTGTGTTTCAGCAAGAAGTGGATATAATATTAATGTCTTGAAAGACGCAATGCGCTCTTCAATTTCTGCCTTTGCGGGACAATCTGCTGTCGGAAAGTCATCTTTGGTTAATGCTTTGATTCCAAATCTTTCTCAAAAAATTGGGGACCTCAGTCAAAGAATTGAAAGAGGGAAAAACACGACGACTCATTGCAAACTCTGCGAAATTGAAGAAAATTCGTTTATTATTGACACGCCGGGATTTTCGCTTATTGACGAATATTATCTTCCAATGAAATATGATGAACTTTCGTCTTTCTATCCGGATTTTTTGCGATATGCGGAGGGGTGTAAGTTCAAAAATACTTGTGACCATATTCATGAAAAACAAAGCGACTGCATGGTTAAACAAATGGTTGCCGAAAATGTGTTGGATTCTGGAAGATATGAAAGATATAAGCAAATCTATGAAGGTTTGAAAATGAGGTGGAAAAATGAGCATAGGTAAAGAAAAAATTGTTTCAGTTTCGATTGACCCTGTTCCAGACAGAGAACTTTTGCCATATCTCAAAGAAATGCAGGAATACAAAGTGGACTATATTCATTGTGATGTTATGGACGGCAACTTTGTGCCAAAAGTTACATATGACAACAAATATATTGAAATAATCAACAAAAAGACTATCATACCTTTGGATGTTCATCTCATGATTGAACACCCAGAAAAACATATTGACAAATATCTTGATGCAGGAGCAAATATTTTGACTGTGCACTATGAGGCTTATACCACAAGAAAAGAGTTGATTAAAGATCTTGATCACATCAGAGAAAGAGGTGCGCTCGCTGGTGTTGCAATTTGCCCAGGAACAGAAATTAACAACGTTGTTGATTTCTTGAATCATGTTGATGTGATTTTGCTTATGGGTGTTGTTCCAGGCTTGTCCGGACAAAAGTTTATTGACAATGTTTATTTAAAGATAAAAATGCTCGACAACATCAGAAAACAATTCAACTTCAAATTTATTCTCGCTGTTGACGGGGGAATAACAAAAGAGGTTTCCGAAGAAGTGAAACTCATGGGCGCAGATATGCTCATTAGCGGGACATATATTTATGAGTCGGATCAACGAAAACGCACCATCAGGCTTCTACGTCTTCCAACAAGCGCAAGCGAGGTTTAACAAAACATCTTTCGCCGTCATATAATCTAATAAAGATAGTGGGGTGAAAGATGAAAATAATTTGTATAAAAGCACCAAAGTTTCTTGTTCCCTTCTTAAAACTTTTTAAGAAAAAGAATGGTCAAGAGTGTGAAGAGGTCGAAACAAAATAAATACATAAAAAAGCAACTCAATTGAGTTGCTTTCATTTTTGTTTAACTTATGCCTTTTTTGCAGTTTTGATACACTTTGTGCAAGCGGTCACTTTGGTTTCTTTTCCGTCAATAACCATTGTTGTTGTTTGCAAGTTTGCATTATATTTTCTGTTTGCTTTTCTATTGCTGTGGCTAACTGTGTTGCCTGCCATTTTTCCTTTTCCGCAAACGTCACATACTCTACTCATAACTTCCTCCGTCTTTTTCTCAAATTAACGAAGATATCTTAGCATCTTTTTTTGTCGTTTGCAACACTTTTTATCGCTTTTGTGAAAATTTTTGTTAATTCATCAAATTTGCCTTGCATAATTTTGACAAGTGGTGTATATTATTGTTGATATTATTCAAAGGCGGTCAGATTTGACAGTAGACACAAACAACTTTTATGGTAATATTTCAATTTCCGACGACGCGATTGCTGTTGTCGCAGGTTATACTGCGCTCGATTGCTATGGCGTTGTTGATTTGATTTCCACAAATTTCAAAGATAATATCATGGAGTTATTTAAAAAAAGAACTTTTGGCAAGGGAATAAAAATCACGAGTTTTGAAAACCGTATCTTTATTGATGTGTATTGCATCCTAAAATATGGTGTTTCGATTAGCGCTGTTGCCGAAAGCATGAAAAAATCAATTAAATATAAGGTCGAGAATTTCACTGGCATGATTGTTGACACAGTCAACGTTCATGTTGTTGGCGTTCGCGTTTGACCTTTTGGAGTATTTTACAATGCAGAAAACAATCAATGGTTCAGTAATAAAAAAGATGATTCTCGCCGGTGGCGTGCTTTTGGAACAAAACAAAAAACTTGTTGACTCACTCAACGTTTTTCCAGTTCCAGACGGCGACACAGGAACAAATATGTCAATGACAATGAAGTCGGCTTGCAAAGAAGTTTCAAATTGCATGAATAACAATTTAGATGCAATTTGCGAAGCGTTTGCAAAAGGAGCTCTTCGTGGTGCGAGAGGGAATTCTGGCGTTATCCTTTCACAAATCATAAAAGGATTCACAAGTGTTCTTGCTCCACTTTCTGAAATCAACACAAAGCAATTCGCAAAAGCAATTCAAGAAGGTTCAAACATTGCCTACAAGGCAGTCACAAAGCCAAAAGAGGGCACAATCCTCACAATCATTCGCACAATGGGCGAAGCAGCTTTGGAATGTTCAAAGAAATGCCAAGATATGGAGCAATTCTTGCAATACGTTTTGGATCGTGGCGAAGAGATGCTTCAAAAGACACCTGAAATGCTTCCAGTTCTCAAAAAAGCCGGAGTTGTTGATGCTGGAGGAAGAGGACTCATAACAGTGTTCACTGGTTTTTATAAGGCACTCATTGGTGATGAAAGCATGGAAGTTGACGTTGATGAAACTTTCACAATCAAACAAACCATTGACGAAGTTGTTGCAGACATTAACAACTTGGCTGAGATTGAATTTGGATATTGCACTGAATTTATGATTATTCATATGTTCAAAAAAACCACCGAAGCAAACATCGACCAACTCAGAGAAAAACTTATGCAAATTGGTGATTCTGTTCTTTGCATTGGCGATTTGTCGCTCGTCAAAGTCCACGTTCACACAAACCAACCAAACGTTGCAATCGGATACGCTCTTGAACTTGGAGAAATCTTCAACATCAAGATTGAGAATATGCGTGAACAAAACCGTGAACTCAAAAAGAACATGAAGAAAAATGAAAATCTCAAAAACATTGGTATTGTTGCAGTTGCAGCAGGGGACGGAATTGCAAATCTCTTCACAGACCTTTCTGTTGATAGCATAATCAAAGGTGGGCAAACAATGAACCCAAGTGCGGCAGATATTGCAGCCGCAGTTGACCTTGTTCCAGCCGAAAACGTTTTTGTTTTCCCAAACAACAAAAACATTATTCTTGCTGCAGAGCAAGCAAAAGACCTCACTGAAAGAAAAATTATTGTTGTTCCAACAAAGAGCATTCCAGAAGGTATATCAGCAACCCTCGCTTTCAATCCAGAGGGCACAGTTGAAGAAAATGAAGAAGCAATGAATAGCTCAATCACAAATGTTAAGTCTGGATCTGTCACATATGCAGTTCGTGCAACTCATGTCGACGGCTTTGATCTTTCAGTTGGTGAAATCATTGGTCTTGACGACAAAGCAATCTTGTCAAAAGGAAATGATGTCAATCAAACGACCATTGAACTTGTCGGCAAAATGATTGATTCAAATGTTGTCAATATCACGCTCATCTATGGACAAGATATCAATGAAGCAGAAGCGAATGAACTTGTAGAATCATTGCAAACTCTCTATCCTCAATGTGAAGTCACAATGATTGATGGTGGTCAACCAGTTTACTACTACTTGGTTTCATTGGAATAAACGGAAAAATATATAAATAATGCTTGATATTTTCTTATTTGTATGTTAAATTATAATTATATACTAGATTGAGAGTGGACTTCGGTCCACTCTTAATTGTAGATAGGGGGTTATATGGCAAGCAAAGTTTGTGACGAAGTTGAAAAACTCATCACGCCAATAGTAAAAGATTTGGGCTATTTCATTGTTGACATTGAATACTCAAAAAAGTTTGACGGAATGAACCTTGAAATCACGATTGACAGAGATGGTGGGGTTGACATCAACGATTGCGAAAAAGTGCATCGTGCGATTGACGAGCCACTTGATGAACTCAATCCAACTGGCGACACGCCATATATTCTTTCAGTTTCTTCCCCTGGGCTTGATAGGCCTGTGAAAAACCAATATGACTTTATCAGAAACAAAGGCAAAGATGTTGAAGTAAAGTTGTATAAAAAACTTGATGGGAAGAAAAGTTTTGTTGGAAAATTGACCGGGTTTGATGATGACGAAGTCAAAATTGAAATTTTGGGTCAAGAAAAAACATTCAAAAAAGATATGGTGGCAGCAGTTTGCCCCGTCATCGAATTTTAATTAAGGAGAAAAAAATGATTAACAAAGACTTTTTCCAAGCACTAGACGAATTGGAAGCACAGAAAAAAATCAACAAGGAGCAATTTCTTGAAACACTTGAAGCAGCACTTACTTCAGCTTATAAGAAAATGTATGGCGAAGCAAAAAACGCTTTGGTTAAACTCAATCCAGAGAAGAACACAATCAAGATTTATTCATATAAAACTGTTGTGAACGAAGTTGAAGACCCTGACAAAGAAATTTCTTTGGAAGATGCTCGTGCAATCAAAAAATCTTATGATGTTGGCGACAGTGTTGTCAATGAAGAATCAACAAAAGATTTTGGCAGAATTGCAGCACAAACCGCAAAACAAGTTGTTATGCAAAGACTCAAAGAAATTGAGCGTCAAATGGCAATTTCTGAACTTTCAGAAAAAGAAGACGAACTTCTTACAACTGTTGTAAAACGCATTGATAATGGCAACATTTATGTTCAAATCGCAGGAAGCCACACAGAAGGAATCATGACAGAAAATGACCAAATTCCTGGCGAAAAATTTAATGTTGGCGACAGAATCAAGGTTTATGTCAAGAAAATCAAAGAGTCTTTCAAAGGCACACAAGTTCAAGTCTCTCGTGGAAACATTGGATTTGTTAGAAAACTTTTTGAGCTTGAAATTCCTGAAATCGCTTCTGGCGATGTTGTTATCAAAAACATTGCAAGAGATGCTGGAAACAGAACAAAAGTTGCAGTTTTTAGCGACAAACCAAACATTGATGCACTCGGTGCTTGCGTTGGAAACAGGGGTGTTAGAATCAACACAATCGTTTCAGAAATGAACGGCGAAAAAATTGATTTGGTTCTCTATTCTGACGACCCACTCGAATATATCGCAAGAGCATTGAGTCCAGCAAAAGTTTTGTCTGTTGAAACAAACGAAAGCCTCAAAGCTTCACGTGTTGTTGTTCCTGACGACAAACTTTCTTTGGCAATTGGCAAAAGCGGACAAAATGTCAGACTTGCTGCTCGTCTTACTGGCTGGAAAATTGATGTCAAACCAGCATCAGAAGTTGAAGGGCTTGAAGCTCCACAAAATCAAGATTTCGACCATGAAATTGTTGATGTTGAAGACGATGATGACATTTTTGCTGACCTTGAAGATATCGAAGAAATATCAGACGAAGAATAATTGGAGAATATATGAAAAAACCAAGTATGAGAATGTGTTTGTGTTGCCGTGAAATGATTGATAAGCATGACCTCAAGCGTGTTGTAAAAACACCAGAGGGCAAAATCATGCTTGACCTTTCTGGCAAAATGAACGGACGCGGTGCATATATTTGTCAAAAGCCAGAATGTTTGAAAAAACTCAAAAAACAAAAAGTTCTAAACAAGGCTTTTTCAACTCAAATTGATGATGAAATCTATGATAAAATTATCGAGGCGGTGGAGAGTGGACAGTATTAAAATCGCGGGATACCTCAATCTTGCAAGAAAATCAAACAACTTGATAATCGGCACTGACAACCTAAAAAAATACAACAAAAAGTTGTATCTCATCATCTTGAACAAGACTGCTGGAAAAACTGCTTGTGCTGTTGCACAGAAGCAAAAAGAAAGAACAGAATGTGAAGTTGTGGCTCTAGATATTGATCTTGCGGGAATTCTCAACATTAACAATTGTCAGATTGTTGCCCTAAAAAACAAAGGGTTTGCTGACATGGTTATACAAAATATAAATTAGGAGAAAAATTTTGACAGAAAACGAAAAAAACACTCAAAAAGAAGGTTATCAAAATCTTAAATCAATTCATGGATTGCAAGTGGGTGGTGCAATTCAGAATGTTTTACGCGATTTAAGAAACACGAGACATATTGCTGAACAACTTGCAAAGCAAGTTTCTGATGCAAAGAAAACCAAGGCGACTCAAGTTCAATCACAAAAAGAAGTTGATGTTGTTTTGTCAACAAAATCTCAAGAAACAGTTGCGACAAAGGTTGAAGTGCAAGAAGAAAAACCACCAGTTCAAAACAAAAACCTTCAAGAACGACCTTCCACAAGAGAAAAGAGTTTTTCTCAAAATAATCGTCAAGATCTTTCTCAAAAAAGTGGCACCCAAAGACCATTTACTGAAAAAAGACAATTTGGTCAAAACGGACAAAGACCACAGGGTGGAAACAGATCTCAATTTGATAGAAATAACCCAAACAGGCCACAAAACGGGCAATTTGGACAACGCACACCAGGGCAATTTGGGCAAAGGCCACAAAACGGGCAAAGGCCATTCCAACCACGCGATGGACAAAGACCGGGTGGAGCAAAAACGACATTCGCTGCAAGCAAGGGAAACAACTTCAAGTCTTTTAATGAAGCTCCAATGTTTGAACTTCCAACACAAAACAAAACTTTCCAAAATAAGAACAAAAACAAAAATAATGTTGAAGAAAAAAATCGTTCTTTTGTGAAAAAAGCACAACAACGCAACAACATTATTATTGAAGATGATGACGGATTTAGTGAAACAACAATGGGCTCACGAAAACTTGTGAAAACAAAGAAAAAAGAACAAACATTTGTTGCGCAAGCCATTGAAAATGCGGTTATTACTTCTGAAGAATTCACAGTTAAATACCTTTCAGAAAAAACTGGACGACCAGTTAATGAAATTATCAAAAAACTTATGATGCTCGGAATCATGGCAAGCATCAACAGCACAATCACATATGATGTTGCTGAACTTGTTGCAGGTGAACTTGGCGTCACACTTGAAAAGAAAATTGAAAAGACATATGAAGAAAAATTGACAGAAGTTGCAAACGAAAAAACTGACGAAAACGCTGTCAAACGCCCACCAATTGTCACAGTTATGGGACACGTTGACCACGGCAAAACTTCGCTTCTTGACTGCATCAGAAATTCTTCTGTTGTGAGTGGCGAAGCGGGTGGAATCACACAACATATTGGTGCTTATCAAGTGACAAAAAATGGTGAAAAAATCACATTTATTGACACCCCAGGACATGCTGCTTTCACTGCAATGAGAGCAAGGGGTGCAAAGGCGACAGATATCGCAATCTTGGTTGTTGCAGCAGATGACGGAATAATGCCTCAAACCATTGAAGCAATCAATCACATTCAAGCAGCAGGCGTTCCAATGATTGTTGCTGTCAACAAAATTGATAAACCTGAAGCAAATATCGACAGAGTTAAACAACAACTCGCTGAACATAATGTTTTGCCAGAAGAATGGGGCGGAGATGCGATTATTGTTCCAGTCTCAGCAAAGACCAAACAAGGAATTGATGACCTTCTTGGCATGATTTTGTTGGTTGCGGAAATGCAAGAACTCAAAGCAAATCCAGACCGCTTGGCAACTGGTGTTGTGCTTGAAGCGTCGCTCGACAAGAACAAGGGACCAATCGCAACAATTCTTGTTCAAAATGGAACACTCAAAACGGGAGATACATTTGTTTGTGGACTCACGTTTGGCAAGGTTAGAGCAATGTATGACGAAAATGGCAGGCTTGTTAAATCTGCTGGTCCATCTTGCCCAGTTTCTGTTCTTGGATTTGACGAAGTGCCAAATTCAGGCGATATGGCAATTGTTATTGATGAAAAGTTCTCAAAGAAAGTTATTGAAGAACGTAAAGACAAAATTAAACTTGAAAGGGCAAGTGCAACAAGTGGCGTGACACTTGACGACTTCATGAACAAAGTTAATGAGGGCAAACTCAAGAACCTCAATATCATTATCAAGGCCGATGTTCAAGGTTCTGTTGAAGCGCTTCGACAAACACTCACTGAAATTGAAAACGAAGAAGCAAAAGTTGTTTGTCTCCACGCGGGAGCTGGTGCTGTCACAGAAAGCGATGTTTTGCTTGCAAGTGCATCAAGAGCTGTTATTATTGCATTTAATGTCAAGACGCAACCAAAAGCAAAACAACTTGCTGAACAAATGAAGATTGAAATCAAAGATTACGACATCATTTATCAAGCTGTTGACGACCTCACAGCTGCAATCAATGGCATGCTCACACCAAAATATGAGGAAAAGGTTGTTGGACACGCAGAAGTTCGTATGGTGTTCAAACTCACTGGTGTTGGTCAAGTTGTCGGCTCATATATCACAGACGGAAAAGCAGTTCGACATGCTGGCGTTCGAATCACTCGTGGTGACGAAGAAATTGGAAGTTCAACAATTGAAAGTTTGAAAATTCAAAAAGACGACAAAGCCGAAGTTAATTATGGTTATGAGTGCGGAATTAAACTAAAAGACAACTTCTCACTCAAAGAAGGTGACAGACTTGAAATCTTTGTTAAAGAACAAATAAAGAGGTGATTTGTGGCAAATAACACAAGAGTTGAGCGACTCAACGCTCAAATATTAAAAGTTCTTTCGGAAGGTCTGCTCAAGCTTAATGACCCAAACTTTCACACACTCATAACTTTTATGAGTGCGGAAACTGCGCCAAATTGCGAGTTTTGCAAAGTGTCAGTTTCAATTCTTGAAAAGGACGATGCAAAACGTGACCAAATTTTTTCAAAACTAATCAAAGCCACTGGCTTTTTGAAAAAAGAGATTGCGTCAAAACTCAAACTTCGCGTTGTTCCTCAAATCAAGTTTGTTCTTGACACTGGCGTCAGCCATACACAAAGAATTGAAGACATCTTAAAAACTTTGAACATTCCAGACGAGGATTAAATGAGAAAATATAAGAAATTGATTAAAGAGCTGTTGAAGGCACAAAGCATTGCAATATTCATTCACGAATATCCAGACGGAGATGCGATTGGGTCATCTTCTGCTCTTTATTTATATCTAAAGAATAAAAACAAAAATGTAACACTATTTTCGCAAGACCCAGTTCCTTTCAATATGAAGTGGGTCTCATGCGCAGCAAACTATCAGTCACAAGTTGATTTGACGAAAACTTTTGATTTTGGTGTGATTATTGATTGCTCCGATGCAAAGCGTCCAGGAGATAAAATTTGTGAACAGACAAAAAGTTGTAAACAAATAATCAGAATTGACCATCACCCATACGGGGAAATTTATTCCGAATTTGATGTTGTTAATCCTTTGACTTCTTCTGCTTGTGAACTTCTCACAGAAGTGTTGCTTGAATGTCACAATGAAATAACAAAGGATATCGCAAATTCTTTGCTGTTTGGAATTTTGACTGACACATGTAGCTTGCAAAATTCAAACACACGCAAAAGAACAGTTGACATCATTTCACTGCTCATGGAAAAAGGTGCAGACTTAAATAAACTTGAAGAATATGCATTTGCTCAAACATCAGTAAAAGAAGTTGAGATTTCAAAAGAATTCTATAAAAATATGGTTCTTTTGATTGATGAAAAAATTGCCTATTCATTTGTGGGAAATGAAGTTATACAAAGAATTGGGGCAACAAAAGAAGATATGAATGGGCACGCAAATACTTTGAGAAATATCATGGGTGTTGATTTATCATTTGTTATATATGAAATTCAACCACACATTTTTTCTGCTTCATTGCGAAGTGTGGAAGGTGTTGCTTGCAATAAAATTGCGGCTGAATTTGGAGGAGGAGGTCATGTTGTTGCTTCTGGTTTTAAATGTGAAGCAAGCAGCATGGAAGAGGTCGTTGCAAAAACTCTGGCTTGCTGTCAAAAGGAGATGTTATGCCAAACGGAGTAATCTTGGTCAACAAACCAACTGGCATGACCTCAAATACACTTGTTCGAAAAGTTGGTAAAATAATTGGAGAGAAAAAGGTGGGGCATATGGGCACGCTCGACCCAATGGGTTGCGGGCTTTTGCCAGTTCTCTGTGGAAGGGCGACAAGACTTTTTGACATGTCATCAAACAAAACAAAAACATATCGAGCAGTGTTCAAGTTTGGCGTTTCAACTGACACATTGGATAGCGAAGGGAAAATTGTTGCGAAAAACGACAAGGTTGTGTCTGTCGAAGAAATAAAAACATCATTGAATGAGTTTGTTGGTGAGTTCGACCAAATTCCGCCACAGTTTTCGTCAAAAAAAATTAATGGCAAAAAAGCATATGAAATTGCACGTGCAGGTGGTGTTGTCAAACTTTCTCCAAGGCATATAACAATCAGTCGATTTGAACTTGTTGCGCCACTTGAAAAAAACACATTCTTATTTGAAATTGAGTGTTCAGAGGGGACTTATATCAGAGCATTGTGTCGTGACTTTGCAGACAAACTCTCAACATATGGCACAATGTGTGCAATAAGTCGCACAAAATGTTGTGGAAAAGATTTGAAAGATGCTTTGGTTTTGAGTGAAATCAATGCGGACACAAAACTTATTGTTGCACAAGATTTCATTGACTTGCCGAGTGTTTTTATATCTGAAAAATTTTTGCCAAATCTCAAAAATGGAATAAAAGTCTTGGCAAGTGAGAGTGTTGACGGAAATTTCAAGTTGTTTTGTGGCGAAGAGTTTTGGGGCGTTGCAAAAATTGAAAACGGATATTACAAAATTGTAAGAAACTTTTTTGGAGGATAGAATGGAAGAAACAAGGTTTGGACCTTCTGGAAATGGTGCGGCATTTTATGATGCGGGGTTTAAGTCGAGTGTTGATGCACCAAAATGGTTAAAAAGCATTGGACTAAATGCTTATGAATACTCGTTTGGCAGAGGATTTACAATGGGATTTGACAAGGCTGAACTTTTGGGAAAGGCGGGAAATGAAAACGCCGTGCTTATCAGTGTTCATGCGCCATATTACATTAATTTTGCAAATCCAAGTGACGAAATGTTTGAAAAGTCGCTGAAATATGTTCTGACCAGTTTTGAATACCTGCGACATTTTGGCGGAAAGCATGTTGTTGTGCATATTGGAACAAATGGAAAATTGACACGTGAGGAAGCACTTGCGTTGGTTCGACGAAGAATTCCAAAATGTGTTGAAATGCTTAAAACAAACGGGTTTGGCGATTGCAAGATGTGCATTGAAACCATGGGAAAATACACACAAATTGGGACTTATGAGGAGATTATTGATTTGTGTGAAATTGACGATATGCTCATTCCTTGTTTTGATTTTGGACACATTAATTGCATTGAGCAAGGAGGTTTGAAGTCAAGCGAAGATTTTGAAAGAATTTTGTCTTATGCGATAGGCAAACTTGGCTATGAAAAAGTTGATAATTGCCACATTCATTTTTCAAAAATTATGTTTTCTGAAAAGGGTGAGATCAAACATTTGGATTTTGATGACCATTTTTATGGACCAGAATTTGAACCGCTTGCTCATGCTCTCAAAAAACTTAATTTGCATCCACACATCATTTGCGAGTCGGCAACAAAAATGAGTGAAGATGCACGCATTATGAAAGGAATTTATGACAGTACACAAATTTTGTGACAAAAAATACTAGACAAATGAAGTTTAATTTGTATAATAAATAGAGGTATAAAGGAGAAATTAACATGATTACAGCAGGAGATTTTAGAAAAGGCGTAACTTTTGAACTTGATGGAAACGTTTATTTGGTTGTTGACTTTTTGCATGTCAAACCAGGAAAAGGTTCTCCATTTGTAAGAGCAAAAATCAAAAACGTTGTCACAGGACAAGTGATTGAAAGAACTTTCAACCCTTCAGACAAATTCCAAGTTGCAGTTATCGAAAAGAAAGAAATGCAATATCTTTATTCAGATGGCGGAATTTATTACTTTATGGATATGGAAACATATGAACAAATTCCACTTAACCATGACCAAGTTGAAGATGCTTTGCAATTCATCACAGAGAACATGACAGCAACAATCCAATTCTACAAAGGCGAAGCTTTCAGTGTTGTTCCACCAAACTTTGTTGAACTCACAGTCACAGAGTGTGAACCAGGTGTTCAAGGTGACACATCAAAAGCAGGCAACAAGCCAGCAGTTTTGGAAACAGGCTATTCAATCCAAGTTCCTTTGTTTGTTAACCTTGGCGACAAAATCAGAGTTGACACAAGAACTGGAACCTATATGGAAAGAGTTAAATAAATTTGATTGTCGAAAAAGAAGATGTTTTGTTGCATCTTCTTTTTTTGTTGAATTTTTCGTGATAACCGCCACCTCAAAAAAATAGGATATTTCAAGAGGTGGACAATGCTCAGAGATATTCTTCCAACAAAACTTGTTGATGTTTTTGAAACAAAAATCAACTATTCGACTCTAAACGAAATTCGTTTTCGAATGGACAAGCCCGTTGTTGTTTTCATGAACGGTCAAGCATTTTTTTTGGCAGAAAATGGTTTGACGAATAATGTGAATCATGCAGTTGTCGCATCAAAAACAATGATTGAAGACATTGTTTATCGCGCGAGTGAATGTTCAATTTATTCCGTTAATGAGCAAATCAAACTGGGTTTTGTTATGTCGGCAAATGGGGTTCGCGTTGGGCTTGCTGGAACAATTGTTATGGAAAATAATCAAATCAAAACCATTCGTGATTTTTCATCTTTAAACATCAGAATCCCTCATGAAATCAGGGGTTGTTGTCTTGATGCATTTTCGGACATTGTGACTTCTGGTGGAATTAAAAACACGCTTGTTTTGTCGCCACCAGGGTGCGGCAAAACAACTTTTCTTCGAGATTTTCTCAAGCAACTTTCAAACAAGAATTATTGTCTTAATGTGCTTGTTGTTGACGAACGTGGTGAGATTGCTTGCATGAGTGACAAAGGACAAGCGTTTGACATTGGAAACTTTTCTGACATCATTTCTTTTTCGTCAAAAATGAGAGCGATTGATCATGGGGTGAGAGTGCTTTCGCCAAACCTCATTGTCACAGATGAACTTGCGGGAGGTGATGATGTTGAAGCGGTGATTCGTGCAATTAATTCCGGGGTTGGAGTTGTGTCGTCAATTCATGCTGACAGCATTGAAATGCTCAAACGAAAAAAAGATTTTTCTCCACTGGTCGAAAACAAATATTTTGAGAGATTTGTTGTTCTTTCCAACAGAAAAGGTCCTGGAACGTGTGAGGGGATTTATGATGAAAATTTTAGGCGTATAAGTCATTTTTCATGAGGTTTCTATGATAAAAATTCTTCTTGTGATTATTGTTGTTGGCGGTTTTCTGTATGTTGGGTGTGGGGTTTCAAACTACTACAAAAAAAGAGATGAGTTTTTTTCGGGTTTGATTTTGTTGTGCGATAAACTGCGGGCAGACATTGATTTTTCTGGCAAAAACTTGGTGACAATTTTTCAGAATATTGACCTTGATGGAAATCTTAAAAAGCTTTCTTCAAACTTTTGTGAATATCTCAAAAACAAAGATGTTGAATTTTCGACCAAGCAGCTTTTTCGTGGAATTTGGATTCTCAAAGACGAGGAAAAAACCACTATATTTGATTTTTTTTCAAGGCTTGGGCGACATGACTCTGACAACGAAATAAAACTTATTGACGATTTCAAAATCATCATATCGCCACTCTCTGCGACTTGTCAGCAGGACAAAAATAAATATGGAAAAATGAGTGTGAAAATTTCATTTTTGCTTGGACTCATGGTGGCGATTCTAATAATTTAGGAGGGAATATGGGAGTTGAAATAATTTTCAAAATTGCGGCGGTTGGAATAATCACCGCCATTGTCAATCAAATTCTAAAATATTCTGGCAAAGAAGAGATTGCAACACTTTCAACTCTTGCGGGACTTATTATTGTTTTGTTGATGGTCGTGAACCTAATCAGCAATCTTTTTGAAACTGTAAAATCGCTTTTTAGTTTGTGAGGCGAGTGTGGATATTTTCAAGATTTTGGGAATTGGGATAATAACAAGCATTCTTGTTGTGGTTGTCAAACAAATAAAGCCAGAACTCAGCATTTTTGTGGGAATTGCGGGCGGGCTGATTATTGTTTTTATGATTGTTGCAACGCTGCTTGATATTGTGAATGTGTTTTCCACAATTGCAACAAAAAGCGGGCTTTCAAACAATCTATTTGTTTGTTTGCTCAAAATTATTGGGATTGGATATTTGACTGAATTTGCTTCAAATGTGTGTATTGATAGTGGCTCCTCGGGACTTGCGGACAAGATGCTGCTGGCGGGAAAGATTGTGATTTTGTCGATGTCGCTTCCAGTCGTCATGACAATTCTTGACATAATAATAGGGTTGTTGCCATGAGAAAAAAATTGTTTGTTTTGATTGGTGTGTGTTTGGTCGTCTTGATGATGTTTGGTGTGAAAATGACTTGCTTTGCTGAAGAGGATAAGACGATTGAAGATGAAATTGGCGAAGAGGTTTCCGGACAAATTGATGACCTTGATATGTCCGCACTTGAAAACATTCTCAAAAACATAAAAGACGATGACTTCAAGTTTTTTGGAGGCTCAAGTTTTCGAGGTGTTGTTGAAAAAATTATTAATGGCGAATATTCAAATGATGCCTCATCGATTTTTTCAGCTTTGATTAATCTTGTTTTTGAAGATGTTTTGGAGTTTTTGCCAATTCTCACGACCATTGTTGCGATTGGAATTTTATGTGGCTTTATCTGTGCCATAAAAAGTGGGGTGTCGGGCAAAAGTGTGGGAGATATTGTTCACTTTGTTTGCTTTTCGGTGATTGTTGTTTTGGTTATCAAAGTGGTTGCTTCAATGGTGTCACTCACGACCTCAACAATGCTTATGGTGCAATCGCAAATGGAAGCAATCTTCCCCATTTTGTTGACACTCATAACCGCTCTTGGCGGGACGGTTTCGGTGTCTTTGTTTCAACCAACCATTGCACTTCTCACAAGTGGAATAATCGCAATTTTCACAAAGTTTGTTATGCCGATTTTTATTTTCTCTTTTGTTTTTTCAATCATATCAAATCTCACGAATGCGGTTAAACTCAACAAGTTCAGTGGGTTTTTTAATTCACTTTTCAAGTATACGATTGGATTTATTCTCACAATTTTTACGGCATTTTTATCAATTCAAGGAATTGCAGCAAATTCTCATGATGGAGTTTCGTTTCGGACGGCAAAGTTTGCAATAAAAAGTTATGTGCCAGTGCTTGGTGGTTATCTCTCGGACGGGCTTGATGTGATTCTAACCAGTTCTATGCTCGTGAAAAATGCGGTTGGAGTGAGCGGCATGATATTGCTTTTCGCGACAATCATTGTGCCACTTGTCAAGATTTGTGCTTTTATCTTGTGTCTCAAACTTACTGCTGCAATTCTTGAACCGGTTGCGGATTCAAAGATTGCAAACTTTGTTGGGGGAGTGAGCAAAACAATGAGCATGCTTGTTGTCATGATCTTGGGCGTTAGTTTTATGTATGTCATTTCGGCTGGTGTTTTGATGGCAACGGCGAATTTCATTTAAGGAGAAGTCATGAGCAGTTTTTCAGTGTGGGTTTTGTCCATTGCGGGAATATGTGTTCTTTCGGTGTTGGTGGAACTCGTTTTGCCTGAGGGGCAAACGCGAAAGTATATCAAAGCGATTTTCTCGTTTTTTGTTATTGTTGTTATTGTTGCACCACTGCCCAAAATTGTCAAAAGCGGGGTTGATTTTGATAGCATAATTGCGGGGGACAACATTGGCATTCAAGAAGATTTTATTTATCAACTCAATCGAAACAAGCTTGACTCAATCAGTGCCGAGATTGAAAAAGAACTAAAAGAGCAGGGGCTTGACGGTGTGAAGATTCTTTTGTCGGCAAATATTTTTTCTTCAAAACTGGAAATTGAGGCTGTTTTTGTCGATTTATTTGAACTGGTTATATCGGAGGAAACTGAGCATATAAATACTCATGAAATCATAAGAAAGACGGTCAAAAAACATATTGATATCAAAGAGGAGAATATCGTGTTCAATGAGTGAAGAAAAGAAAAGCATATTTTCAAATTCAAAACTGTTTCAAAAAATAAAAGGCATCAAGCATCTTGAAATAGTTGCCATTGTTGTTCTTCTTGCGATTGCGCTCTTGGTGTATTTTAGTTTTTTCCCGTCAAAGGGCTCGTCTGAAGAAGTGATTTCAACATCAGCAAAAACAAGTTTGTCAGAGTATACAAAAGAACTTGAATCAAAACTTTCTTCAGTGTTATCAAATGTGAAAAATGCTGGAACTGTGAGCGTGATGATAACATTTGACGGAAGCCCGACCTATATCTATGCGACTGATGAGAATCAAAAGACAAACAAGGTGACAAATGGTGCAACCGAAACTTCAACTTCGCAAACTTCAAGTTCGCCAATTCTTGTTGAAATAAACGGAGAAAAGCAACCATTGATTTGCCAAGAAATTTTGCCTCCGATAAAAGGCGTGCTGATTGTGAGTTCTGGTGCGGAAGATGTTAATGTTCGCTTGGAGCTTCAAAGGGCCGCTCAAACAGTTCTTAATGTGCCAACCGCTAGTATTGAAATACTGGTTGGAAATAAAAAATAAAAGGAGATTTTATTATGCTGAGCAAAAAGAAAAAATTTTTGATTTTGGGCATCATGGTCGTGCTTTTGGGAGTGACGGCATACCTTAATGTCGCACTTAATAACAAGGTTGTTGACACATCTGGGACAACAATGACAACTGCGTCATTCTTTGCAACATATCGAGATGACAGACAAGCAACAAGAAATCAAGAAATTGCTTACTATGATGCGATTATCGCAAGTGAAACAACAAGTGCTGAGAACAAAAAAGAAGCAGAAACAAAACGCTTGGAACTTGTTGCACAAATGGAAAAAGAACTTGCAATGGAAAATCTTATCAAAGCAAAAGGATTTGCCGATGTCATCGTCACAAGTTCATCTGGGAGCATTAATGTTGTTGTGAAGAGTGCTGAACTTCAAGCATCAGAAGTTGCTCAAATTGTCAGTGTCATTCAAGAACAGACAAAAGCAGACATTGATAATATCAAAATTATTCCAGTTGAATAATTGCATAAAATAAATATCTGTGTTATAATACAACTCGGAGAAAATTATGAAAGATAATAACATAGATGTTGAATATCAAAACAAAGGTAGCATAACTTGCAACAAAAACATTCTTTTGTCAATCATCAATCTTGCGACAAAAGAAATTAGTGGTGTGTCATCTTTGTCGCATGACAACTATTCTTGGTTCAAAAGATTGTTCAAAAGAAACTCTTTTGGGGGAGTGAAAATAAAATTCAATCAATCAGGTGCAATTTTGGTTGACGTTTATATCAGCGTGTATTTTGGATATAGCGTTCCAGATGTTGCTTTCCGTGTTCAAGAAAACATAAAGAACGGAATTGCTGCGATGATTGATATGAAAACTGCAAAAGTCAATGTCCATGTGATAGGTGTAGACTTTACAAAGGAAGAGTCCTATAACTTGGCATAATTTTAGTGCATTTTTCAAAAATGCACTTTTGTTTTATCTTGAGGAAGGGAAATGAGAAAATTAGCAAGAGAAATTTGTTTTGAAATGATATTTGAAATCTTGACAAGAAACGAGTGTGAAATAAATGAGCAAACACTCGAACTTCTTTGTGAGCAAGAAAATGTTCTAAATGATGAAGACAAGCAATTTGTTGTTAAAGTTGTTGATTCTTTCATTAAAAACAAAGACCAAATTTTGAACTCAATATATGAAAGGGTGACAGGCTTTGCGCCAGAGCGAATTTATCGCGTTGATCTTGCGCTCATTGGGCTTGGACTCACTGAAATTAAATATGTTGGCGAAGTGGATAAGGGGGTTGTTATCAACGAGGTTGTTGAACTTGCGAAAAAGTTTTCAAGTGAAAAGAGTCCGAAGTTTGTTAACGGTGTTCTTTCTGCTTTGGTTGAGGCATAATGGAAAGAAAGGCGCTGACTGTTAGTCAAGTTGGAACATATATAAAGAACATTTTTGATGCAGAAGAAATGTTGCATGACATTGATGTTGTTGGTGAAATATCTGGGTTTTCAATCACTCGGGATATTGCTTATTTTTCATTGAAAGATGAAAATTCGCTTTTGTCATGTGTCCTTTTTGGTGCGTCAAAATATGCAAACATAAAAAATGGTGATTCGGTTGTTGTGACGGGAACGCCTCGCTATTATGTTAAAGGCGGCAAACTCAATTTTAATGCAACAAAAATTTTGCCGTATGGACAAGGACTTTTGTTTAAACAGTTTTTGGAGCTCAAACAAAAGCTTGAGATTGAAGGACTTTTTGCAACGGAACATAAAAAACCAATTCCAAAGAATGTCAAAACAATCGGTGTTGTCACAAGTGAGGGCGGAGCGGTTATTCAAGACATCATAAATGTTTCAACAAGAAGAAATCCGCAAATAAACATTGTTTTGTATCCGGTCAAAGTTCAAGGCAACAAAGCGGAAAACGAAATTGTGAAGGGAATTGAATTTTTTAGTGAATACCCAGGAGTTGATGTTGTGATTGTCGCACGTGGTGGTGGGTCGATTGAAGATTTGCAACCATACAACACTGAAATTGTTGCTCGTGCAACTTATGCTTGCCAAAAACCAATCGTTTCAGCGGTGGGGCATGAAACAGATTTCACAATCATTGATTTTGTGTCTGACTTGCGTGCACCGACACCATCGGCGGCAGCTGAACTTGTTTGCGAAAACAAAATGGCTCAAATTGAACTTTTGAAAAAACATCTCACAGACCTAAAAATTGCCGCAACGCGTTTTGTTGTTGACAAGCAAAGAAGTTTTCAAATGCGTTGCATGAGATTGGAAAAAGATGGCGAAGCGTTGATTTCGATTGCAAAGACAAGGTTGACTTCAATGATGTCAAGACTCCAAAGTGTTGTTTTGACGGATTTGTCAGACAAAAACTATGCTTTGGGGCTTCTTCAAAAATCGCTTGAAAAGTTGAATCCGGTTGCAGTTTTGGGACGTGGTTATGCAAAAGTTGAAATTGACGGGAAAGCGATTGAAAGCGTTGAGGGCGTTGAAGTTGGACAGAAACTAACAACATACTTTAAAGACGGAAAGGTTGCGTCAGAAGTGCAACTTGTTGAAAGGAGAAAGAAATGAGTTTTGAAGAACAACAAAAAGAATTGGAACAAATTATAGCAAAACTTGAAAGCGGAGTTTCGCTCGAAGAAGGAATAAAGCTTTTTGAGAGAGGAAGTGAACTCTGCAAATCGTGCTTTGAACAACTTGACGGGGCAAAGGGCAAAATCACAGTAATTCGCGACTCTTTGAATGGTTTTGTTGAAGATAAAATGTCAAATTAAAAGTTGTTTGCATTATTCTTTTTCTTATGTTATAATATATATCGTGGAGATGCAGTATTCTAGTCGGGCATTTCTATTTTGAGGACGACAAAGCGTCGAAGGGCATATCTGTGAAGTTCCTTGTGCTGGCTTTGGTTGCCCAAACCGGGGCTGGTGCTGGGAGTTAAGATTTTTGGGCTTTTGTTAACGGCATAACATTTTTGTCCCAGAAATCGTGGAGACTCAAAAGAAGTGACATTGTCACTGTTTGAGCTGAACCTGCATTGCGGTCACTGGCTGTGTGCAGTGTAGCCTGCCTTGAGTGGGGCATTGGGATTGAGCGCCAACATTTTTTGTTAGTCGGCCAACAACAAAAAGTGTTGCTCATGAAATTTGTTTCTGCAAAAAAGGATAAGAAATAGAAATGCGTGTCAAGGAAAGCTTCTAGACTGTTGCGCACTCGCGCTTGTTCGCAGGGGATTATAGTGTGATTTAAGTGGCGATTCGGTGCAAGGACTCAATTAAATGGAAACTGCTTTCTCGGTGACGAGGAGTTTGGGTCTTGGGAAATCCAACCGAACCTATATCGCAAGGTTTATCTTGCGGGCTGTCTCCACAAATCAAATATTCCACAACATTGTTGTGTTAAAAAAGGAAATTTATGAAAGAGGTTGAAACAATGGGCGAGGTTCCTCCGTCTGGGGAAGAAAATTCACCAGAAAAATTGAACACTACGCAAAATCAAACTGAAGAAGAAAAAAAGAAAAAGAATGAAAAGGTCAAGGCGCTAAAGAAGAAAAATAATGTCTGGCGTTGGCCGATAAGAATTTTGATAATAACATTGGTTCTGTCTTTTTCCGTTTCGGTTTTTTCAGAATTTGTTTTGTCGAGGACTGGGCTTGTTGTGTCAATCATAATGCTCATTCCGCTCTTGGCTCTCGCAGTTATCTCTGATATGATTGGGGTTGCTGTTGCGGCGGCTGACATCTATCCGTTTAGAAGTATGGCTTCGCGAAAGGTGAGAGGGGCAAAAGAAAGTATTTATCTCATCAAAAACGCAGAGAAGGTTTCAAGCATATGTAATGACGTTGTTGGTGATGTGTGCGGAATTGTGAGTGGAGCCATTGGTGCAACGATTGTTGTAAAAATTGTGACAGATAAAATAACCAGCACAGAACAAGTCTTTATTGCTGCGGCGGTGAGTGCGGTGATTGCGGGGTTGACAATTTTTGGCAAGGCGGTTGCAAAAAGATATGCAATCAATCAGTCAACAAAAATTGTTTCTGCTTGTGGAAAATTTTTGAGCATATTCACAAAAAAAATTAAATAGCAAAAACAAATTTTGAGAAGAGGTGAGCCCTCTTCTTTTTTTGTGCTTCATGAAAAATTTTGTCATTCAATTTTTTTAATATTTATGTTTTGGGCAAAATTTTTTGGTGGGGGATGTGAAAGTGTGTCATGCATAAGCGTTTATATTTATAAATATGAAATTTATGTTTATGAATATTATCATTTTTCATAAAAAAATAAGTGAATAAATATGCAAAAATCACTTGCATAATTATAAATCAGGATGTATAATAATCAAAAATTCACAAAATGGGCATGAATATTCATAAATTTATAATTATGCATATCACCCGCAATCCCTTATAAACAAAGGACTGGAGGAAAAATTGGCTAGGTCAACAAGACAATCAAAAATTTTGGAAATCATATCGATGAAGGAAATTGAAACGCAAGATGAACTCGTTGCTCAGCTTCGTGCTGCAAATTTTGAGATCACTCAAGCGACAATTTCAAGAGATATCAAAGAACTTGGTCTCATAAAAATCCTCAGTGCAGAAACTGGAAAATACAAATACGCGATTGTTGAAAATGGCGAACAAGCGGTTTCGAACAAATACATAAACATAATCAAAGAATCAATCATTTCAATAAAACCTGCTCAAAATCTTTGTGTGATAAAAACAATCAAGGGAATGGCAAACGCACTTTGTGACATGATTGACAAAATCAATATTGATGGTGTCATGGGCAGCGTTTCTGGAAATGACACAATGATGCTCATTTTTCCAACAAATGAAGAATGTTTTGCTGCTTGCAGAAGTTTGAGTGACATGCTCTGTTAGTGAGGGATTATGCTCGAAAGATTAAGATTACAAAATTTTGCATTATTTGTTGATCAAAGTGTTGAATTTGATAATGGGTTTAATTCACTCTTGGGTGAAACTGGCGCGGGGAAAAGCATTATTATTGATGCTTTGTCTTTTGTTATTGGGGCAAAGTCAGACAAGATTGTCATTCGTTATGGCGAGAATTCAGCAAAAGTTGAGGCGGTATTCTCAGAACTTTCTCAAAATGCCAAAAATCTTTTGGCTGAGGCGGGAATTGAATTTGATGATTCAATTATCGTTTCGCGATCATTGAATGTTTCTGGGAAAAATGACATCAGAGTCAATGGAAACTTTGTCACTTTGACCTTTCTTAAAGAGTTGGGTGCGTGCCTTATCAACATTTTCGGACAGCATGAAAACATGACTCTCCTTAATGACAAAAATCACTTGTCGATTCTTGATTCGTATGACGAAGAAAGGACGCACGAACTCAAAAATCAACTTGGGCAATTGCTTTGTGAAAGTCGGGATATTGACGAAAAAATTCATTCTCTTGGTGGAGATCAAGCAACACGCGAGCGGGATATTGACCTGTTGGAATATTCAATAAATGAAATTGAGTCTTCAAATTTGAGAATTGGAGAAGATGAAGAACTTGCAAAAAATATTGCAAAGAATGCCTCTTTTGAAAAAATTGTGTCTGCAATTAATTCTGTGATTTCAACAATGGAAATGGGTTCAGCTTTTTCAGTTGAAGGCAATCTCAAACAAAGTTCAAAGCTGCTTTTGGAAATTGAAAAATATGATGAAAAGTTTGGGGAGCTAGCAAAAAGGCTTGATAGCGCAAGACTTGAGATTGAAGATATTCGCGAAACGCTTGAAGAAGAGCGTGATGCCTCATATTTTGATGAAAGACAACTTGAGAGCATGATTGAGCGTGAACAGGTGATTAAGAAACTCAAGCGAAAATACGGGGCTACGATTGAAGATGTTTTGCAATATCTTTCTGATGCAAAACAAAGAAAAGATAATCTTTTGAATGCTGAATACGAAATTGCAAAACTTGAAAAACAAAAAGACGAAATTGTTGGGAAGTTAAAAGCCGTGTGTGACAAACTCACATCGCTTCGAAAAAACATGGCTGAGCAAATTGAAAATAAAGTTGTTTTGGAACTCAAAGAACTGGGAATGAAAAACACAACTTTCAAAGTTCAAATATCTCCAAAGGCAGAAGAATTCTCTCGTGAAAGAGTGAATCCAACAGGATTTGATGATGTCAAATTCTTGTTTAGTGCCAACCTGGGGCAAGCGGTAAAAAGTTTGTCAAAAACCATTTCGGGTGGTGAGATGAGCAGATTTATGCTTGCGGTTAAGAATGTTTTGAGAAATGATGAAGGCATGCTTGTATTTGATGAAGTTGATGCGGGAATTAGCGGACAAATCGCAATTTCTGTTGCCCAAAAACTTGCAAAGATTGCTCTCCACAATCAAATCCTTGTGATTTCACATTTACCGCAAGTTTCTTCAATGGGCGACCATTTCTTTAAGGTGACAAAAAATGTTGTTGAAAATCAAACAATTTCGACTGTGTCAAAGCTTGAAGGCGATGAAATTGTTAAAGTTATTGCTGGCATGGGATTTGGCGAAAGCCTAACAGGAAATGCGTGTGAGTATGCAAAGGACTTGATAACGAAGAATGACGAGTTCAAAAAATCACTTTGTGAATAAATATCAAATAAAAAAATAAACTAATCTTTCGAGGATTAGTTTTTTTATGAGAAAAAAATTTAAGAGAAGATTTCTGATTGTTGGTGTTGTGTTTTTGGCGTTGATTATTATTGCGGCAGTTATGTTGTTGAATGTCGATGTGAAAGCCTTAGGCGACCTTTCAAATGAGTCATATGTGACATTTGAAGATATGCAAAAAATTAACGAACAAAACATGTTTGGAAAATTTGTTGATGCATCACTTGATAAATCTCAAGTTGAGGTTGGAGGAGAAAAGCCAAAAATTGGCAAAGTCACATTCAAGCTTTTTGGGCTCATTCCGATAAAAAGTGTTGATGTCCAAATTCTTGGCGATGAAAACGTTTATCTTGGAGGAAATGCAGTTGGGTTTTCAATCAAGACAGATGGTGTTATTGTTGTCGGCAAAAATAGTGTTATGACTAAAAATGGTTTGGTGTCGGTTTGCGATAATCAAAATATTTGTGCAGGGGACATAATAACTCACATTGATGGAAATGCGATCAAAGATGCAAATGACATTCCAAGCCACCTTAAAGGTGTGACAGGTGGTGTGAAATTAACCTTAAAACGAGGATCAAAAAATTTTGATGTCACATTACAACCGCAACTTGACACCAATGGAAACAAAAAAATTGGGCTGTGGGTCAGAGATGATGCAACTGGCATTGGAACGCTGACATATGTTGACTCAAAAACACTTGATTTTGGTGCACTGGGACATCCTGTGACGGATGGGGAAACGGGAACAAAAATTGATATTCAAAAAGGTCAAGTCTATGATTGTTCTGTTGTTGGCATAGAGAAAGGTGAGAGAGGAAAGCCGGGAGAACTCAAAGGAGTGTTTTTGAGCAGTAAAAATGCAAAAGGTGAAATTGAAGGTGGCAATGAGTTTGGAATTTACGGAAAAATTCTTGAAAAGAGTGGAATGGTTGATGAAAATGTTGTTGCTGGAGTGGGTGGAAGGCTTGCGGTAAAGCCTGGCAAAGCACAAATCATGAGTTCTGTTAGTGGCGTAAGAGAATATTATGACATTGAGATAATCAAGGCAAGCAAGCAAAAAACCGCAAAAGACAAAAGTATGGTTTTTCGGGTGACTGATAAAAGACTGCTCAACCTCACTGGCGGAATTATTCAGGGAATGAGTGGAAGTCCAATTTTGCAGAACGGAAAACTCATTGGTGCGGTAACTCATGTGTTTGTTTCTGACCCAACAAAAGGGTATGGAATTTATATTGATTGGATGATGATATAATGATTTGAAAAGTTTTGAAATAATTTTGTAAAAAACACTTGATTTTAGTAAAATAAAATGATATTATATCAAAAAAAACACAAAAGAGGGCTCTATGGACTGCCAAAATGGATTGTTATTTTCCAACAAAAACTTTGAATTATCGTTTAATTTAAACAAAATTATCAAAAGCACAAACACATATGTGACTTACGCGAAAGATTATGATGAATTTTTTACAAAACTTATGAATTTCAAGCCAGACTTTGTAATTTTTGATTTGGACACAGTGAGTCTTCCGTTTGAAATGCTGAAGACTTTTGTAAACAAAAAAGTTTTTAATCTCAAGGGCGTTTTCTTTTTTTCAACAAAAAACAATTCTGGAATTGTTGGTGGAATTGATGTTGATTACTCAAATCTTGATAAAGTTTTGGATGTTTTTGATTGTCAAAATTTTGTAAATAGGTCAGAACTAAAAAAAGACGAACAGTTGTCTTCAAAAATCACGAAGATGTTGATTGGCTATGGTTTTTCAACCAAACATCTTGGATTCGCATATATTAAAGAAATCTTGCTCCAAATTCTTGGTGACAATGCGGCACTAAAATCGTTCAATGGAAAAGTGTATCCAAAACTTGCTTGTCGATTTTCGGCTTCTGTCGCGAGCGTTGAAAGAAATATTAGAAATGCAATTACATATGTTTATAAAAACAGGAAGGAGCAGTTTGATAAAACTTTTCAAAAGCACAAAGCGCCAAGCATAAGAGAGGTTGTTTTTTATCTTGTTGATTTGCTTATTGTTGATGTTGCTTAAATTATTGTTTTTGAAATAAAATGAAGTCCCTTTGAATATCTTACAATATGGGGAAGTTCAGCTTGGGAGTCGAAGGTGTCTATCAATCCGCGCGTGGCGGAATCAAGGACTATATAAGAAAACACAAGATTTTGCTTATAGTTTTGTCATTTGTTGCCCTTGTTTCTGTTCTCACGGGTGTTTTTACGGCAATAAAGAATGCTGACAATTATTCTTCTGTTTGGTTTGATAACTACAACATCATGAATTTCTATAACTCTAAAATCGGAACTTGGGAGTTGTTTTTTAATCGCTTTGGGTCGTATCTCATTTGCCTTGGCATTGTGTTCGCTTCTTCTTTTAATGTGCTTTTGTCGCCATTTTCAATTATGGCGATTGTGATACGCAGTTATCTGGTTGGACTCAATTGCTGTTTTATGTTTTTGTTGTTTGGGCTCAGTGGAATGCTTACGACAATAATAATCATTTTGCCAATTCAGCTAATTAATGTTTTGCTTTTGATTGCGTTTTGTTCTCTTATGTTTGTTCGTGCGCGAAACAAGCAAAAATATGGCTCGTATTGCATTGGTGGAGAAAAGAAACCCTTTGTTTTGTTTTTGATATTTCTTGTCCTTTTCACGCTTGTGAATGTTGTTGAAACTTTATTGCTGTTTATTTTTTCAAGCAAAATTATTTTGGTTATATAAAAAACTGTGATATATTGATTTTGTGGAAAACAAAAAAGTTATATTAGTTAACATAAGCGGACTCGGAGTCGGAAAAACAAATCAAAACACACCAAACACAATGAAAGATTTGACGGATAGAATGGTGTGTTTTGTTAACAATCTCAATCTGTTGGGATTAAAAAGAATACAAGAAAATGACGATGAGTTGGGGGATAATGTCCTCGGATGTTATAGTCGTGCAAACATTCAAAATCCAGCAAATGATGCGTTCTGGGGACAGTGGGAAATTGCTGGCGTTGTGTTGGATAATCAGCAATTTTTGACATTTGATGACACGCTTTCTGATGAAATTCGTAGTGCTCTTATGACAACTTTCAAAAGTGATATATTGTGTTGCAAAAAAATGTTGGGTGTGCATGTTCTTGCAGAATTTGGAAGGCTTGGACGCGATGCGAATTGTCCAATTTGTTACATTGGACAAGACAACACTTTGAATATTACTTGTCATGAGAATCTCTATTCGCACGACCAATTAAACTTTATTGTTGAAGAATTTTTGAAAAACAACAAGTTTTGTATTGAGAAAATTTCAACCAGAATTTATGCGGGGACGCAAAATACGTTTTATAATCTCGGACAAGCAAGAATTTTTGTTTCAAAACCAAAACAAAAATCCTTGTTTCAATTAGCTCGAGAAAGTGGAATAAAAACAGTTGGATTTGGTAAGATTGCTGAATACTTTGACGAAGGGGAGTTTGATGAAGTGTTTCAGACAAGAACAAACGACCTTTCATGCAAAATGCTCCTCAAATCAATGGCAAGCGTTGATAATGCACTTCTATATATCAACCTTATGGATAATGACCAAGTGTTCCTGCAAAGAGGTGACTTGCTTGGTTATAGAAAATGTCTTGAAGAAGTCGATTTATTTGTTGGGCGAGTCAGAAATCAGATGAATGAAGGTGATGTTCTTGTTGTAACATCTGACCATGGCGGAGATTTAGTTAACAGACAAAATATAAAACAAGATGTTCCTGTGCTCATATATGGCACATCATTCAAATATAATCATAGATTCCAAAATCTCAATTCGACAAGTGAGATTGCTTCTTTTGTTGAAGATTATTTTGGGATTGGGAAAAATCAAAGTTTTCTAAAAGATATCGTTTCAAATGAATAAAATATGATTGTTTTCAAAAACTATTCTTGAGAAGGAGAATGGTATGAAAAGAATTATATCCCTATGTTGTGTGTTATGTTTTGTAATAATGTCAACATCTTGTGCTTTGCTTGGTATCGACATGAATGTTCAAGCAGAAAAAGAAGAAGCAAAGTTTGACGTCAAAGCAGCATATCTCTTGGATTATGACAGCAAAGTTGTGCTTTATGAACAAAATGCTCGAGAGCATCTCCCAGTTGCCAGCATGGTCAAACTCATGACAATTCTTTTGACTTTTGAAGAAATTGATGCAGGAAGGCTCAGTCTTGATGAAATGATAACCACAAGTGAAAATGCATCTGGAATGGGTGGCTCGCAAGTGTTTATTGACCCTCATGTCGATTATAAGTGTGAAGATTTGTTGAAGAGTGTTATTGTGGCATCAGCAAATGACGCATCGGTTGCTCTTGCTGAACGCATTGCAGGAACGGAAGAAGAGTTTGTTGCTCTTATGAACAAAAGAGCAAAAGAACTCGGAATGCTTGACACAAATTATGTCAACTGCACAGGACTTCCTGCTCCAATGCAATATTCTTGTGCAAAAGATATTGCAACACTTGACCGTGAAGTTATTACCCACAAAGATTATTTTAATTATTCAACAATTTGGATGGAAGACCTTGTTCATCCATCAGGAAGAAAAACAGGACTTGTCAACACAAACAAACTAATTCGCTATTTCAAAGGTTGTGATTGTGGAAAAACTGGTTCAACAAGTGAAGCGGGGTATTGTCTTACTGCATCAGCAAAACGCGGAGATATGAGATTGATTGGAACAATTATTGGGGCAAAGGATAGCAAATCGAGATTTAATGAAACATCAAAACTTCTAAATTATGGATTTGCAAATTTCGTCAATAAAAAAGTTCTTGACGCAAATGACATCTTGGGCGAGCTCAGTGTTCAAAAAAGCAAAACAAAAACTGTTAATGTTTCAAGCCTTGAAGACTTTTATGCAATCATGAAAAAAGGTGGCAACACGGTTTTTGAAATTAAACTTGAAATGCCAGAAAACATTCCTGCACCAGTTCGAGTTGGGCAAAATGTTGGAAAAGTTATGATTGTCAAAGATAATGAGATTGTCGCTGAAATCCCATTGGTTTCAAGAGATGCGGCAGAAAAATTAAATTTCTCTGAAGCGCTTTCAGAGGTAATTCACAATTGGGCATTCTGGGGATAAATCAAAACATGAAAAAACTTCGCGTGGACGCGGAGTTTTTCTTTTTTCCTTGCTTTTATTATTCTTTTGATATATACTAACGACTATGATTAACGAAATGCAGGGTATGCAGAATTCAGGGCTTGGTTTGTTTTGTGTTTTTTTGGCTTATTTGATTGCCATGCTTTTTGCAATCACTTTTCATGAATTTGCTCATGCATTCATCGCGCATAAGTGCGGTGACGACACTGCAAAATATATGGGTCGAATGACACTCAATCCTTTCAAGCACATGGATTTTTTGGGTGCAATCATGTTCATTTTTTTCGGCTTTGGTTGGGCAAAACCTGTTCCTATCAATCCAAATAAATTCCGAAACTACAAAAAAGGCTTGTTTTGGGTGTCTGTTGCGGGGATTATTGCAAACATAATTTTGGCAATTGTTTCGTCATTTATTGCGTTTTGGTTTGCAAAAATTCAGCAACTCAACTACTTTTATTTTTTCATGTATGTTTTGTTTTCACGTTCAGCACTCTTGAATGTTAGTTTTGCACTTTTCAACATTTTGCCAATCTATCCGCTCGACGGATTTAATGCGATTGCGGCATACGCTAAATATGACAACAAATATGTTTCTTTCATGAGAAATTATGGTTATATTGTGCTTATGATTTTGTTGTTGACAGGACTATTTGGTTATGTTTATATTTATGTTGTGCAAAATGCAATATTTGGACTTTATTCTTTGTGGGGGCTAATTTTTGGATGAGTATGGAAGAAAATTTTGAACAAACAACACAAACTGAAATGTTTGAAGATACTTCGGCGTATAAGGTGCGATTGGATAATTTTGAAGGACCTTTGGATTTGTTGTTGCATCTGATTAAAGAAGCAAAGCTTGATATTGCAACAGTCAAGCTTTCGGCAATTACAGAGCAATACCTTGAATATATGGAACAAATTCCAGAACTTGACATGGAAAAGGCGAGCGAGTTTATTGAAGTTGCAGCAACTTTGATTGAGATAAAGAGCAAAAAACTTCTTCCAAAACCAGAAGAAATTTTGCCGGAAGAAGAAGACCCCGAAGCCAAACTTCTTCGCCAACTTCAAGAATACAAAATATTCAAAGAGGCAAGTGAAGAATTACATAATATTGAGGATATTTCGCGTTTCTATAAAGAACCAGACAAGCAAGCGAACAAATATCGTGTTGTGCTGAAAGACATGGCACTTGAAGGGCTTCTTGATGCGTTTTCAAACATACTTGCAAAAACGCTTGAAAAAACAGTTGAGATCAAAGAAAAGAAGATTGAAAGAGACCGTTTTACTGTGGCAGAAAAAATTGCAGCAATAAAAGATGCTGTTTTGGTTAATGAAAAAATCAAATTTTCTGAACTTGTTGCAGAAGACCAAACAAAGAGTGAAATTATAAACATTTTCTTGGCACTTTTGGAACTTTTGAAATTGCAAGTTGTTCGAGCAAGACAAACAAGCAACTTTGAAGATATTGAGATTGAAAGATATGAGGAGAACAATGATGAGCGACCTAATAACTGATGGAATGTTGAAAGATATTATTGAAGCAACACTTTTTGTGAGTGGCGAGGGAATTGACATAAATGCGTTTGCCGAAAAACTTGAAGTGACGCAAAACGAAGTGAACAAAGCGGTCAAAGAGTTGAAGAAAAAACTTTCTGGAGATTCGGGAATCCATCTCATTGAATACAAAAACAAAATTCAACTTTCTTCAAATCCAAACTATGCTGACCAAATTGCGAGCGTGTTGAATCCAATTCGAGAGAAAGCGTTAACAAAAGCGTGCATGGAAACTTTGTCAATCATTGCCTACAAACAACCAATCACAAGACTTGAAATTGAAGAGGTTAGAGGTGTTAACTGCGACTACACCGTTCAAGTGCTTTTGGAACACAATTTGATTGAAGTTGTTGGCAGAAAAGATGTCATCGGCAAACCCCTTCTTTTTGGAACAACAGAAGAGTTTTTGAAGAGATTTGATCTCAAAGATCTCACAGACCTCCCAAATCAAGAAGAAATTTTGGAGAGAATCAAACTCATCAGAAATCCAGAAGAAAATTCTGATAGTTTGTATTATGACTACAAACTTCCAGACGAAGAAGAAGTTCCAGATTTCTTGCAGGGTGAAGAACTTCAAGAGTTTTCTTCTGACGAAAGTGCGGCGGACAGATCATGCGAAGAAAACCCTGAAATGACAGAGGAAGAAGTTGTTGATGCCTTGACGGAAACAGAAGAGCCCGCAAACGAAGAAGAAATTGGCTAATTCTAAATAATTTTTTGATATTAACAAATAATAGCATTGTGGAAATATTTTTAATCACAGTGCTATTATTTTTGTTCGTCATTGCGTTTCCATTTTTGTTTGAAGTCCGATTTTATGTCAATGTGTTTGAAAACTTTGGCATGGTGACTTTGAAGTTTTGCGGGATACGCGTGTATTTTGCAAAACTAAAAATCAAGGGCAAAAACATTGTCATCAAAACATCTCGAAAGCGCACTTCAAAAGAGATTGAAATTTCAACTGAAAAAATTGATTTTGCAAAAAACTTTTTTGATGAACTTGTTGATGTTCTGTCGCTTCGAAAACTTTGTTTGTATCTCAATCTTGGAACGCCAAATCCGTTTTTTACTGCAATGCTTGGCGGGGTCACATCAAGCTTAACAAATTTTATGGCACTGAAATTGAAAATGAAAAAACCGCATTCTGATATTGTTCTTGTCAACAACTGCAATTTTGAAAAAACTTGTGCAGTGCTATCAACACGAGTGAGATTTTTTATCACTTTGTCTGATGTGGGGCTGAGTTTTTTGAGGGCAGCAAAAAAGACGAGAAAAGAGGAGATTGAACAGTGGAGACAGAATTTCAACAAAGCAAAGTAAAATCAATTATCGACGACACATTCACACAAATAAAATCAATTTCAAGCTCAAAAACAATTATGGGTGACCCGATTATTTCGCCACTTGGAACAACAATAATTCCTGTTTCCAAGGCGACTGTTGGATTTGTTTTGGGTGCGGGAGAGTATAACTGTGTTGAAGGCAAAAGAAAACCCATAACTTATCCGATGGCTGGTGGAAGCGGAGGCGGAGTGAATCTCACGCCGGTTGGCTTTTTGGTTGAAAATGAAAAAGGGGTGAAGTTTATTCCTGCAAGTGGTTCAATTGATAATTTGCAAAAAATTATTGATATTGCTGAAAAGGGATTGACTGTTTTGGGAGGCATAAAATGAAACGCGTTTTGTGCTTTCTCTTTTTGATTGTCATTGCTGTGATTATTGAAACAAGCTTTTCAAACACAGCACACGCCGAAATTCAAAACAATATTCCTTCGACCTCGGCAAAGGGCATGATTTTGATTGAAAAAACAACCGGTCGTGTTCTTGCTGAGAAGAATGCAGACGAACAACTTTCAATCGCAAGCACGACAAAAATTGTGACAGCACTCACGGTGCTGAATAATTGTGACGACATAAAACGTGTTGTGACAATTGACAAAAAATGTGTCGGCATTGAGGGGACAAGCATATATCTTCGCGAGGGCGAAAAACTTACCATTGAAGATTTATTGCATGGACTTATGTTGCGCTCTGGAAACGATTCTGCGGTTGCTCTTGCATATGCGGTTGGCGGAAGCATTGACGGATTTTGCAAAATGATGAATGAAACTGCAAAAAATTGTGGCGCAACGGGCTGCAATTTTACAAATCCTCACGGGCTCGAACAAGAAGGACATCATTGCAGTGCTAGAGATCTTGCCAATATTTCAAGATTTGCAATGCAAAACAAGGAGTTTGCTCGAATTGTTGGAACAAAGCAATATCGAATTGCTGCAAGCGATGACATAATCGGGAGAGTGTTTCAAAACAAAAATAAACTGCTCACGTATCTTGATGGGGCGGACGGCGTGAAAACTGGTTTTACAAAAAAGGCAGGCAGATGCTTGGTGTCAAGTTGCACAAGAGATGGAATGACACTGATTTGCGTTGTGCTAAATTGCGGTCCGATGTGGGAAGAAAGCGAGAGACTATTGGAATATGGATTCAAGAGCTATTCAATGAAAGAACTTTTGCAACCATATTTTGTTTGTGGGAGCATTGATGTTGAAAATGGCGACAAACAAACTGTTGATGTGTTTTCAATCAAGGGGTTTTCTTATCCCATGACAAATGAAGAATATCAAAAAGTTTGCGTGACGTTTGACTATCCAACAATCATGCAAGCGCCCGTTCAAAAAGAAAAAATTGTTGGCAAAGTTTGCATAAAACTTGATAATGATTTGCTTTTCGAAGAAAATATTTATACAATGGAAGAAGTGAAGTCAAAATTTGTCCGAAGTGGGCTTAAAGACTTAATCTATAATTGGTTTAGGTGAAATGAGAATAAATAAATACATTGCAGCGTGTGGAGTTGCATCAAGAAGAAAGTGTGAAGATTTAATAAAAAACGGACAAATCAAGGTTAATGGACAAGTTGTTACAAACCTTGCAACAGATATCAATGAAAAAAAAGACAAGGTGGAGTTTGAGGGAAAAGTTATTGCACCACCAAAAGGTTTTGTATATATAAAACTCAACAAGCCAAAAGGTTATATTTGTTCGGCAACTGATCCAAGGGGCAGAAAAACAATTTTTGACCTAATTCCTGACAAATCTGTTCGACTGTTTAGTGTCGGCAGGCTTGATTATGATAGCGAAGGGTTGATTATTCTTACAAATGACGGAGAGTTCGCAAATTTTCTCACTTCTGCAAAAAATGGGGTTGAGAAAACGTATATCGTCACGGTTGAGGGAGAACTAAAAGAGAGCGAACTTGCAGTTATGCGTGCGGGAGTTGTTGAGAGTGACGGAACAAGACTTCCAAAATGCAAAATTGTATTCAAGTCTTTTGAAAATAACGTCACACGACTTGAAATCACAATTGATGAAGGCAAAAATCGTCAAATTCGCCGTATGTTTGAGGCGATTGGGCGTGTTGTTATTATGCTTAAACGCGTAAGTATTGGTGGAGTCAAACTTGGCGGGCTCAAACGCGGTGAATATCGCGATCTCACAGATGGTGAACTAATTTTGCTTTCAAAAGGACAAAATCAATGACAAGGATAATTGTTGTTGGTGGTGGGCCGGCAGGTCTTATGTCGGCTTTTTTTGCTGCAAACAATAATAATGATGTTCTGCTTCTTGAAAAAAACGAAAAACTTGGCAAAAAACTATATATCACGGGCAAGGGTCGTTGCAATGTCACAAATGAAAAATGCGTGGGGCAAGAGTTTTTGAATAATGTTGTTTCAAATCCAAAATTTTTGTATTCGGCAAGTTCGGCGTTTGATTATGATGACACTGTAAATTTTTTTGAAAAATTTGGTTGCAAACTCAAAGTTGAACGTGGTGGACGCGTGTTTCCTGTTTCTGACAAGGCGAGTGATATCACAAAAGCACTTACATATGCAATAATGAAAAAAGGTGTGCGTGTGCAACTTGATACAAATGTTTTGTCGGTGAAAAAAAATGAAAACAAATTTGAAGTCAAAACAAATAAGGGAGAATTTGTTTGTGATAAAGTGATTTTGACAACTGGCGGAAAAAGTTATCCAACAACGGGTTCAAACGGTGATGGTTATGCGCTTGCAAAGTCTTTTGGACACAAAATTATCCCAACAAAACCAAGCCTTGTGGCAATCCCACTAAAAGATGGTTTTGTTTCTTCTCTTGAAGGGTTGTCACTCAAAAACGTTGAACTCAGACTTGTTGGCAAAAAGACAAAACTTGCATTCTTTGGCGAAGCACTTTTTACTGACAAAGAATTGTCTGGACCAATAGCTCTTTCAATGAGTGCGCATATTGCCCACATTGAAAACAACTTTGAACACAAACTTTTTCTTGATTTCAAGCCATATATGACGCAAAGCGAACTCGAAGAAAGAGTGTTGACCGAATTTGAGCAAAACAAAAATGCTGAAATTCAAACAGTTCTAAAAACAATGTTGCCGACAAGATTTGTTCCAGTCCTTTTGAGTGTGTGTGAAATTGCATCAAATCAAAAAATTCATTCCGTCACAAAACAACAAAGATTAAATATTGCAAAACAAATAAAAAATTTTGAACTACATTTTGATATATCGAATGATTTTGAAAGGGCAGTTGTGACAACTGGTGGAGTGGACACAAAAGAAATTATGTCAAAGACAATGGAGAGCAAACTTTGTCAGGGTCTTTTCTTTGCGGGCGAGATTATTGACGTCGATGCGTATACAGGTGGCTTTAACATTCAAATTGCCTTGTCAACGGGTTGCCTTGCTGGACGCAGTGCGGGAGGTGAAGTGTGATTATTGCGATTGATGGAATGAGTGGAAGTGGCAAAAGCACAATTGCAAAAATGTTGGCAACAGAACTAAAAATCAATAGATTTAATGTGGGTATGCTATATCGCGCACTAACAAAATATTTTTGTGACAAAAAACAACCGCCAAATCCAAACATTGATTTTGACGACATAATTCTTGAAGTTCATTTTGTTCAAGGAGAGCAAATTATTAAAATTAATGGCAAAGAATACAATAATAAAGAGTTGAGAACAACAAATATCTCACAACTTGTCCCCAAATATGCTGAAATTGAGGATTTGAGAGAGGTTGTTCGAAACTATCAACGTGAATATGCGAGAAATAACAATGTGCTTATGGAAGGGCGTGACATAACTAGTGAAGTTTTGCCAAATGCTGATTACAAATTTTTTATCACCTGTTCATATCTTGAGCGTTCAAAAAGAAGAATGGAAGATTTGCAACAACTTGGCGAAAATGTGTCGCAAAAAGATGTTGTTGAAAAACTTTATGAGCGGGATTTGGAAGATGCAACAAGAAAAATATCTCCACTCAAGCTTGTTGAGGGGGTCAAGGTTGTGGATACTTCAAACATGAACTTGACAGATACAATACAATTTATTAAAAATGAAATGGGAGGGGGAAATGCTATATAGATTTTTGAAAATAATATGTTGGCCAATTCTGTTCTTAATTCTTCCAACAAGGTTGAAAAATCGAAAAAACATCAAGAAGGGAAAGAACTACATTTTCGTTTGCAATCACACAACAAACCTAGATATTGTATTACTTATGCAGAATATACACCGCAGACAGTATGTTTTGGCGAAAAAGGAATTGTTTTCAACAAAATTCAAAAGTTGGTTTTTAAAAAAAATGCACGCAGTTCCAATCGACAGACAAAACCTTGACCTCCATGCTGTGAAGACGTGCATGACACTTTTGAAAAATGGTGAAACCTTGACAATTTTCCCAGAAGGCACTCGCAACAAAACAAGCGATGATTTGCAAGCAGTAAAAAATGGAACTGCAATGTTTGCAATCAAAAGTGGGGTTGAGATTTTGCCAATTCATATTGCAAAAAGGCCAAGATTATTTCGATTTAACACCTTAACTTTTGGTGAACCTTTCTCTCTTAATCAGTTTTCTGGACAAAAACTCACAAAAGAAGTGTTGGATGAAGCATCAAAAATTATAACTGACAAAATGAATGTTTAATTTTTTTAATTTACTATAATTTTCATTTTACAAATAGGCATAACTTTTGTTATGCTTATTCTATTATGAGGTATAGAAATGACTGAAACAAAATTTAACATGAAAGCGATTGACAGCACTTTCACAAAGTATTCTCCAAAGCAGGTTGTGAACGGTTTTATTGTTCAAAAAAGACAAGACGGGGCGATTGTTAATATTGGAGGGAAAAATGACGCGTTTATTTCCAAAGACGAATTTGACTGTTTTGATGATGTCAAACTCGGCGATAGTTTTGACTGCATGATTATCAACATGAAAAACGAAAACGGATTTATTGAAGTTTCAAAACGTATTGCCGAAAGTTTTATTGATGGAGAAAAAGTCGCAAGCAAAATCAAAGTTGGCTCAAAATTCAGTTGCGTTATTGATGAAGTGACTCGTGCGGGACTTAAAAGCAAATTGGGGGATTATTCAATATTTATTCCAGCAAGTCAAGTTAGTTCAAAGTCTTATGTTTCAATGGATAGCATGAAAAATCAACGCATTGAAGTTGCTGCAATTGAAGTTGACGCTGACAAGAAAAACATTATTGCTTCAAAAAGAATTTTGGAAGAAGAAGTTGACAGAGAAAACTCAGATAATTTCTTCCGTGCTGTTTTTGAAAATAAGATTGTTGTGGGGACTGTGAAAAAGATTATGCCATATGGAGCGTTTGTCGATGTTGACGGGGTGGATTGTTTTGTTCATATTTCAGAAGTTTCGTATGACAGGGTAAACAACATTGAAGATGTTCTAAAAATTGGACAAAAATATCCTTTTAGGGTTATTTCGGTTGATAGAGTTGAGAAAAAGGTGGGTTTGTCCTATAAACAAACCCAGCCAAAACCATCTCAAGTTCTCATTTCAAAATATCAAGTGGGTGAAATTGTTGAAGGTGAAGTCATAAAACTTCTTGCATTTGGTGCAATAATCAAACTTGAGAATGGGGCAACTGGAATGTTGCATATTTCAAAAGCAACAACACAAGAAAGAAAAAGTATTCATGAGATTGTTCATATGGGCGACAAACTTCAAGTCGAAATCATTGAAAAAGACGAAGAAAAAAATCGTTTGTCGTTTGCAATTCCAAATCTCAAAGCAGGGCAGTAAAAAAAGACCAATTTTTGGTCTTTTATTGTTTGATAAATTAAAATTGACGAGGTGAAAATATGGATAAGATTGAGGTTTCAACAATCACATTAATGCAAACGCCTGAAAGTGACGAGGCAAGGGAATTGTTGTGGGCTGCAAAACGAAAATATAGAATTTATTTTTTATTTTGTGTTGCAATATTTGTTATATCATTAATTATTTTCATATGTGGAATATGTTTAACAATTGATGGTTGCATTATATTCAGTTATATACTATTTGTTGTTTTTCTAGTTAGTTGTATCGTTTACTGGATTTTAAAACATAAATATCTGCGTCCTTATATCGAATTGCTGAGAATTGCAATAAGCAATGACAAACTAAGACATGATGAAAGAATTAGGTGGCGTGAACGTGCAAGACTTGAAATGACAGAACGAGGGAAACTGGTTAGAGAGTTAATGCTTCGTAAAACATCTCAATTAAATAAAAGGGTTGATAAAATAAAAGATAATATTAATCAAACTCCGAATGATGCTGAAAAAGAGTATAAGATTTATAAAAAATAAAAGCACAAGATATTGTGCTTTTGGAGCTTGTGGGCGGGATCGAACCGCCGACCTGTTGATTACGAATCAACTGCTCTACCGACTGAGCCACACAAGCAAACGACAATATAATAAACAAATTTTGATGATTTGTCAAATCGAAAGGAGAAAAAATGAAAAAAGTGTTTTCAATTGCCATTGATGGCCCAAGCGGAAGTGGAAAATCAACTATTGCCGACCTTGTTGCAAAAAAACTTGGAGTTTTGCATCTGAATTCTGGAAGTCTTTATAGAGCGTATGCTCTTGCGTGTTATGAACAAGGTATTGGAGCAAATGAAAAGCAAAAAGTTCTTGATTGTGCAAGAACGAGAAAATTAAAAGTTGATTTTGTGGACGGACAACAAAAAACAATCCTTGATGAGAGAGTTGTTGACGGACTTTTGAGACAAGAGCAAATTGGCATGATGGCATCGACCGTTTCAGCTTATCCAGAAATTCGTGAACTTGTTAATTCTGTTGTTAGAAATGCAGCGAGAGATGTTGGTCTTGTGACGGAAGGTCGAGATATTGGTTCGGTTGTTCTGCCAAATGCAGATTTCAAATTTTATCTTGATGCAAAGCCCGAAGTCCGTGCAAAAAGAAGATTTGATGAGTTGGGCGGACAAACTCCTTATGAAGAAATTTTGCAAGATGTTGTTTTACGTGACAAACAAGACTCAGAGCGTGAGGTGGCACCTTTGAAAAAATGTGGAGATGCAATTTATATTGACTCAACTTGTTTGGACATTGACGAGGTTTGTGATATAATATTAAAAGTTATAGAGGAAAATAAATGAAAACTGTGGTTGTGACGGGTGCCTCAAAAGGCATTGGCAGAGCGGTTGCAAAACAATTTGCACTTGATGGCTATAATGTTGTGATTTGTTATAATCATTCTTTTGACAATGCAAAAGTTTTGCTTGACGAAATTTCGAAAACCACAAGAGCCATTATGGTTAAAGTTGATGTTTCTCGCGAGGATGAGGTTCAAAAATTGGTTGATGTCACAAACAAAACATTTGGAACTATTGATGTTTTGGTGAATTCGGCAGGTGTGAGCGACACACGACTTTTGATTGACTCGACTCAACAAGACTACGACTTTGTTTTTGACACAAATATGCGTGGCACATACAACACTTGCAAACAAATCGGTCGCGAAATGCTTTCAAATCAGAGTGGGAAAATAATCAACATTTCTTCAATTTGGGGACTTGTTGGGGGCTCGTGTGAAAGTGTTTATAGTGCATCAAAAGGGGCAATAATTGCCTTCACAAAAGCGCTTGCAAAAGAGTTTGGGCCAAATGGCATAAACGTCAACTGTGTCGCCCCAGGTTTTATTGAGACTGACATGACAAAAAATGTGACCAATGAAATTCGTGAGGAAATAAAAGAGAACTCGGCGCTAAATAGACTCGGGACGCCTGAAGATATTGCGGGTGTCGTGTCATTTTTGGCGAGTGAAAAATCAAACTTTATTACTGGTCAAGTCATATCTGTTGATGGTGGCTGGCTTTTATAGGAGGGAAAATGGAAGAAATAAATGAAACGGAAAACAAAATTAGAGATGATGTCAATGTGTCGTCTGACTTGCAAAATAAAAAGTTGACAAAGAAAGGTGTGTTTATTGCGGGCATTGTGTTCTTTGTGCTTGTTATTGCTATGTTTGTTGTCACATGTTGCTTTAAAAGTGTTATAACAGACATTGCAAATTCTGCAACAACACCAGAGCAGGGAATTGCTGTCGCCGTTGCACTTTTGGTTTTGATATCAATTTTTCCAGTTATTTTGTTGCCAATGTTGGCATTTTTCATCACATCTGTTGTTTTGTTGTCGTTGAGCATCAAGTCTTGTATCAAAAACATTAGAGTTGCAAGCATAACTTGCCTTTGCATCGACATTGCAATTTTTGTTTGCACGGCAGCGTTGATTCTCATTTGGATTTCGGTTTAAACAGAACTTAACTTTTTTATTGTTATTGAAAACCTTGGATTGCATTCAGGGTTTTTTAATAAAAAGACCATTCGGTCTTTTGGAGCAAGTGGCGGGAAACGCAGTCGGAACGGAGAGAAGACTCCGCTGACGCACCCGCAGAGACGGGCGCCAAGCCGCAATGTGTTGCGGGGTCACAAGCAAAAAGCTTGGCAAGACGAAGTCTGCGAGATTGCCGCCACAAAAAAAGACCGAAAGGTCTTTTGGAGCAAGTGGCGGGAATCGAACCCGCAACCACAGCTTGGGAAGCTGATGTTTTGCCACTAAACTACACCTGCATGCTTATTATGTTAACACAATCTACAAACTTTGTAAACAAATTTCAATTATGTGATGATTTTTATTTGTAAGATGAAGGAAAATTTAACAATAAAACAACTAATAAAAAAAGTTGAAAAAATTTGAAATAATTGTTGACATCAAATCAATTTTATTATATTATCAAATAGTCGTATCCGTCGGGGTGTAGCGCAGTTGGTAGCGCACGTGGTTTGGGACCATGGGGCCGGGAGTTCAAGTCTTCTCACCCCGACCAGATATGGACCTTTAGCTCAGTTGGTTAGAGCGACCGGCTCATAACCGGTTGGTCCGCGGTTCGAGTCCGTGAAGGTCCACCATTGGATTTTTCACTTGGCTTGGGATTTTCTGGGCGAGTGAGAGTTCATAAGATACGGCAAACCGTTTGGTTCGGTAGTTCAGTTGGTTAGAACGCCAGCCTGTCACGCTGGAGGTCGTGGGTTCGAACCCCATCCGGATCGCCAAAATGGAGGGAAACCTCCAAATTTGCCTCGGTAGCTCAGTCGGTAGAGCAGAGGACTGAAAATCCTCGTGTCGGTGGTTCGATTCCGCCCCAAGGCACCAAGTCTTAGGTGTGAAAAAAGAAGCACCGACACGAGATTGCAAAATCTCACGGAAGTCGGTGGTTCGATTCCGCCCCAAGGCACCAAGCCGTAAGGTTAATTCGCCGACACGCAAGTGGCGAGACAAAAATAGGCGACAGACTGAAACATTTGTTTCGCTCGAGGCGCCCAAAATATGCTGGTGTGGCTCAATGGCAGAGCAGCTGATTTGTAATCAGCAGGTTGTTGGTTCGACTCCAATCACCAGCTCCAGGACGGGTTCCCGAGCGGCCAAAGGGATCAGACTGTAAATCTGCCGGCACTGCCTTCGATGGTTCGAATCCATCCCCGTCCACCAAAAGAACACACCCGAAAGGGTGTTTTTTTGTATAGTGGACGGGGAAGGATTCTCGTGTTGTAAACACGTTCTGAGTAGTCCACCAAAAGAACACACCCGAAAGGGTGTTTTTTTTGTATAGTGGACGGGGGTGGATTCTCGTGTTGTAAACACGTTCTGGGAAGTCCACCAAAAGAACACACCCGAAAGGGTGTTTTTTTGTACGGTGGACGGGAGGGATTCTCGTGTTGTAAACAACGTTCGTTGGAGTCCACCAAAAGAACACACCCGAAAGGGTGTTTTTTTGTAAAGAAAATACATTAAGTAAGTCGAGCAAATGCTCGGCTTTTTTGTCGTAAATTTGTTGGATTGAATTTGACAAGAAAAGTCATATCTTTGCTTTTGTCGACATTTTTTGCAAAGGCGTTGGTGTTAGACTGAAAGTGTTAAGGAGAAAGGTATGGAAATAAAACACAGAATCTATAACAAAACACTATATGTTGTTTTGATTGGCGAACTTGATGAACACTCAGCATATCATTCGAGAATTGAACTTGACGACATGTTTGGTGAAAATGGATTTAATCAAGTGATTATTGATTTGTCTGAACTTGACTTTATGGATAGCACGGGAATTGGCGTTTTGATTGGGCGATACAAAAAACTCAAAGACAGAAAAATTCCAATTTTTATCTGCAATCCATCAAGTCATGCAGAAAAAATATTTAAGATGACAGGGCTCTATGAACTCATGCCAAAGATTAGTTAAGGAGAAAAAATATGAAAGTAATTAACGAAATGGAAATCACATTTGATGCAATATCAATTAATGAGGGATTTGCACGATCCTGCATTGCGGCATTTTGTGTTCAAGCAAATCCCACGCTTGACGAAATCACTGATATAAAAACTGCAGTATCTGAAGCGGTGACAAACAGTGTTGTTCATGCTTATCCAAAGGCGCCTGGGAAAATCACAATAAAGGTTCAACTTACCGAAAGTTCTGCAATTATCAGCGTTATGGATAAAGGAGTTGGGATTGTTAACTTTGAAAAAGCAAGGGAACCATTCTATACAACAAAGCCTGAGCAAGAACGTAGCGGAATGGGATTTACTGTTATGGAAAGTTTCATGAACAAAGTTGAACTTGCAAAAAATGGGAGTTCTGGACTGAAAGTCGTCATGGAAAAAGTGTTTGAAAAACCAATAAAGCGAGTTTCGGGGGAATAGGTGTGCTTGGACATGAGGAAACTTTGGCCCTAATCAAACTTGCTCAGGCTGGTGACGAAGCGGCAAAGAACACACTTATTGAAGAAAATTCGCCTTTGGTTAAATGTGTGATAAAAAGGTTTGTTGGAAAAGGTGTTGAATATGATGATTTATATCAACTCGGATGCCTCGGGTTTATTAAAGCAATAAATCATTTTGACACAAAATTCAACGTCAAGTTTTCGACTTATGTTGTTCCAATGATTGATGGAGAAGTCAAGCGTTTTATGCGAGATGATGGTTGCATTAAAGTTTCTCGTGCGATAAAACAACAAAATCTCAAAATAAACAAGTTTGTTGATGAATATCAAAAGATTCATCATCAAAAACCTAAAATTGAAGATATTGCGGAAGCATTTAAAATGGACGCACAAGATGTTGTGTTTACAATGGATTCAAGCAAGATGCCAGTTTCAATTTATGCGACAACGGGAGATTCATCTGACTCATCTGGACTTCTCATTGACAAGTTTGTTCAAGTTGACCAAATTGACGACATAACAAATAACATTCTTCTCAAAGATGCTTTGCGAGAACTTGAAAGCAGAGATAAAAAGATTATATTGATGCGTTTTTTTCGTGACAAAACGCAAAGCGAAATTGCAAAAGAACTTGGAGTTTCGCAAGTTCAAGTGTCAAGACTTGAAAACAAGATTTTGGAAAAACTACGAAGTAAAATTATCTAAACCAGTATTGACTACTGGTTATATTTTTTATATACTATATTTTATAGGTAAAATATGCGAAATAAAAATGCTTTGTCAAATGTGAGAAAAGAAGATTTGTATGACTTAAAAAATAATCCAAGTGAATTTTGGAAAGGTGTGAAAGTGCTTGACCCTTTTTGTTTTGAAGGATTGGATATCTCTGAAATTAGGGTGCCAAATGGAGTCAAAACAATTTATATGGGTGCTTTTTTGTATTGTGCTGATTTGAAAAGTGTGACATTGCCAAGTTCTTTGGAATATTTGGGAGATTCTGCTTTTGAAAACTGTGAACAATTGCAAACAGTTGAAATTATGGGCAAAATCAAATGTATTGCTGCCAATACATTTCGAAATTGTTATAATTTGTCAAGTTTTATAATGCCGTCCAGTTGTGATTTTCTTGACAAAAATGTTTTTCAAAACTGCATTAGGTTGCAATATGTTGAATTGTCGGATTGTTTGACAACGATTTCCGCTTATGCTTTTGCAGGTTGTGAGTTGTTGAATAATATTGAATTGCCAAAATCCTTGAAGCGAATTGGTAGTAATGCATTTTGTGATTGTTCGAGTTTGGTTGAAGTCGACATTCCTTTTGGTGTGGAAGAAATTGAGGATTTTGCTTTCAAAAACTGTAACTTTTTGGAAAGAATTACCATTCCAAGTTCAGTGAGTTATTTTGGTGAAGGTATTTTTAAAAATTGTAATTTAAGGCATATCTATATTGGAAATGATGACGAAATTGTATGTTCGTCAAAACCACAAAAGAAGGCATATAAAAAGCATTTTGACTTGACGAATTGTTTTGAAAGCATTGTTGATTTTGAAATATCGGACGACTTGTTGTGTTTTGATAAAAATTTTAACCAGTTGGAGCAATATGTAAAGATTGCCAACATTGCATCAAAGAATAATTTAAAACTCACCACGCCGTTTATTTGCAAGTTGAAACAAGCAGGCAAATTTGATGACTTTTGTGGTGCGAATTTCAAATTTTTCCACCAAATTCAAGCATTGGTCAAAGATGTGGGAGATGTTGACGATTTGACAGGTTTGTTAACCTTTGCATATGATATCGGGTGTTTTTCGAATGACGGCAAACTCGCACAAAAAGCGACTGAATGGCTCAAAGAAAGATTGTTAAAACAAGAAATAAAGGTGACGCATTGTTCAACGCAATTCAAAGAATGGAAAGCACTTGGCGAAAACAAAGAGTTTTCTGAGTTCTTGTTTTCTAAAGATCAAAACACAAATGTTTCTGTGTTTGATCAAATTAAAATAAATAATCAATATGCATTGTTGTTGAACAAAATTTATCTTGAATATTGTGACCAAGATGCTGATCTTAAACCTGGAGGAAGATTTCGTAATAAAGATGGAAAACTGATGTTTGCTGTTGTGCATTATCATATTGACCAAAACGGAGATGTTCACTCAAAGAAAAAAGATAGAATTCCAACCGTAGAGTTGTTTTTGGAATTTTTTGAAAAAATTGCGTTTTCAGATGTTTCAAACGAAGAAGAACGACAAATTGCTGATGAACTATCAAAGTGGTCGGGCATGCACCAAAACGATTTTGAGCAAGCAAAAAGAATAATAAAAGAATATCACGACAACAACATTCCTGCAAACATCTTGGGTTTTCATCTAAACAATTTGACCAACACCATTGAAAAGTATAAAAAACAAACTCAAAAGTTGGCTGAACTTGGGTTGCAAATTGCGGGGGATATAAACGCGAGTTTGACAAGTGATGCAAAAGAATTTGGTTTTGATTGGCTTGAAAAAAACGACCCTATGAATTTTTGCTTGGGTTATTACTGCAATTGTTGTGCGACTCTAGAAAATGTGGGATATGGCATTTTAAGAAGCAATTTTGTCAATCCAAATGTTCAAAATCTCGTAATCAAAACTCAAAATGGACTTCCTGTTGCAAAATCAACAGCATTTATAAACAAAAACGAAGGCTATGTTGTTTTAACACAATTAAAGTCGCCGACGCCATGACCGAAGACCAAAAAGATGCAATTTATGCCGAGTTTTTGTTGGGTATTGATGCTTTTGCTTGTGAATATAACAAACAGCATCCAAAAAATCCAATCAAAGTCATGACGGTTGGCATGTCATATAACGATTTGCATAAACAAATTGAAGAAACAAAGCGAAAGACAAAGGCAAAACGTGGACTTGACTTTGCGAGTTATGGCACACTTTTTTTGGGTTATGAAGGTGATTGGGAAAAACCTGACGGACAATATAAGTTATGGGATATAAAGGATTCTGGGGGAAAAGATGAAAAAGGAAGAGTTTAGGAATAATACAAACATTTTTCAAGAAACACTCAATGAATTGAAATCCTGTCAAAGAGAAAAAGAACGAATTTTACAACGCATTGAAATTTTGAGGGCAAACAATATGCTTGAAGCAAATCAAGACGAAATCAAACAATGGATGTCAAAAAATCTCGCGCATTTTGAAGAAGTTGTTGCAAAACTCAAACAATTCAAAAGATAAAAAACGACCTATGCCATAACGCATAGGTCATTTTTTTAACAACACTCAAAACTATTGTTGTTTGTGTTTGTGTTTTCAACGAATTGTTTGTCAGGGTCTTCATTTGAAAGAATTATGATGTTTGTTTCTGTGATTTTGTCTGGAAAAGGTTTTTGCATAATCCATTCCATAAATAGTTGATTTGGAGAAACAATTTTTCCATTTACGCGTCTGAAACTATCGATGTTAGGGCGGACTGTTGGGTCGCGAAAAGTGTCAACATTTCCTCTGCGGTTGCTGTGATTTGTTTGAGAATCATAAACGATTATATCTTTTGTTTGTTGTTCGTTTTGATTTGGTGTTATCTTGTTATTTTCACGATTTATTTGTTTGTTTTCGCTTTGACCGTCTTTGATATCTTTTGTGTCAAATCTGTTGTTTGGGTCACTTTTGATGTCTTTTGTGTCTCTCATGGCGTCATCATGGACAGGCTTTGACTTGCTGATGTCTTTGATTTCCAAAGTGTCATATTGTTTTTGCATGTCGTTCTCAATTTTCTCCTCGCTTTTTGTGAGTTCTTGGCTTTGAAGTTCAGTTTCTTTTTTTGTTCTTTCAAGATAATTTTTGAACTCTTCAAACAGTTTGTAATCGCTTTCGTTGAGTAAAAATTGTTTGTTTTCGTTTTGTTCTTGTTGTTTGTTTGTGTTTTCGCCATATTTGCTGAGTTCTGTGTCGTCATAGCATTTTCCATCAATGCAAACTTTGCCGTTTTCATATGTGCAATTTCCATTTTCACAAGCGAGCAAAATGCGAATTTGGTTAAGGACATTAAGGCAGTTTTTGTAATAGGTGAGTCTGGTTTCAAGGCAGTTGTTAAGTCGAATAAATCTTGAATTTAGTGCTGCTTGATTTTTGTTTTTGTCGTTTAGCATTGCTTTTGCTTTACCAACTTCGGTGTTTGTTTCGTTTTTGCTCATTGAAATTCTGTTTGTGTTGATTGAAAGGTTTGACAAAAGTTCATTCACGCCTATGATTTGATTGTCATTAAGTTTGATTTCGCCTTTTTTGATTTTTGCAGAAAGTGATCTCAACATTTCAATGAGTTCACAAATTTGGCTTTTGCACGAGCCGAGATTGTCGTTTGTGCAAAGCACGTCTTGATAGATTGTTGAGTCAATTTTGTTTGAAGAGTCAATAAACGCGATTTTGTTGTCATAATCTGGATTTTCTCTAACAACAGGGTTGTTCAAGCGAGTTGAAGAAGGCGCTTGATTTATTGCGGCTTGATAAGTTATTTCTGAATTCTTTATGTCTTGAACAGATGAAATTGTTGCACTGAGTCTATTGAGATGTGCGTCAAGTTTTGCAGACAAGTCTTTTTGTGTGTTTGAGCAACCAACAAGACACAAACATAATGCAACAAGTGAAACTGATAACAAAAATTTTTTCATATTTCCTCCAATTACTATTAGAATTTGCACATCTCAAAAAAAAATTCGCAGTTTAAAAACTTTTTGTTTGTCAATATTCTTTTGACGAGGGAAAAAAATGGACGAACAATTAAGAAATGAAAATTATAACAAGTATATAAAAAATAAAATTCCAAAAACAAAGCCGTGGCCAACATTGTTTAATTCTTTTTGGGTTGGTGGCGTGATTTGCCTAATTGGTCAGGGAATTAACGAATTATTGATGCTCATTTGGCCAAATATCGACCAAACAACGCAGTGGGCATATGTCCTTATTGTGCTAATTTTCTTGGCGTCATTTCTCACAGGGCTTGGAGTTTATGACAAGATTGGGGCATTTGCGGGTGCGGGTTCCATTGTTCCGATAACGGGATTTTCCAACTCTGTGACAAGCCCCGCGATTGAATTTAAGCATGAAGGAATTATTTTTGGAATTTGCGTAAAGATGTTTACAGTTGCGGGACCAGTTATTGTGTCGGGCGTGGTTTCAAGCATTATTGTTGGATTCATTTATATGTTTATTTGAGGACTATATGATAAAAAATAATCAAACACAAACAATTGTATTTCGAAAAAAGCCAAAAATCATTGGCTATTATTCTGTTGTTGGACCAAAAGAAAAGAATGGCTTTTTTGGACCATATTTTGATTATGCACTAAACGACGATTGTGTCGGCGAAAATTCGTATGAAAAAGCCGAACGAAAAATACTTGAACATGCGGTTTTGGGTGCGATTGAAAAAGCAAAACTTCAACCAAGTGATATAAGCGTTTTGCTCTCGGGAGATTTGCTAAACCAAATTATTTCTTCAACTTTTACCGCAAGACAATATGAAACAAATTTCATTGGGTTATATGGTGCTTGCTCGACAATGGCAGAAAGCATGGCTGTTGGCGGGGTGTTTATTGAAAGCGGACTATTTGACAATATTGTTTGTGCGACAGTCAGCCATTTTTCTTCAGCTGAAAGACAATATCGTTTTCCACTTGAACTTGGCAATCAAAGACCGCCAACTTCACAATGGACTGTGACAGGAGCGGGGGCACTTGTCCTTTCGCAAAAGGGCGAAGGTCCAGTCATTTCCATGGCAACAATAGGGAAAGTGGTCGATTGGGGAATTTGTGATGTCAACAATATGGGTGCAGCAATGGCACCTGCCGCAATGTCAACACTCGTTGCTCATTTCAAGGAAACAAAAACAAGACCAGAAGACTATGACCTTGTTGTCACGGGGGATTTGGGCAAGCATGGCAGTGAAGTTTTGATTGATTTGATGGAAGAAGAAGGATATGTATTGGGAGACAATTATGGTGATTGTGGTCAAATGTATTATAAAAATAATCAAAAGGTTTTTATGGGTGGCAGTGGGTGTGGCTGTAGCGCAAGTGTTCTGAATTCATACATTTTGCGCAAAGTTGAAGAAGGCGAATACAACAAGGTTCTGTTTGTGCCTACTGGTGCGTTGCTCTCGCCACTTTCTTGTCAGCAAGGCGACACAATCCCTTGCATTGCCCACGCAATCGTGATTGAAAAAGGGGTGGCAAAATGACTTGGGTAAATTGGCTTATGGTGTTTTTGGTTGGCGGATTTGTTTGCATGATTGGACAAATTCTTGTCATCACAACAAACATGACAACATCAAGGATTTTGGTGACATTTGTTTTGATTGGCGTAATCTTGCAAGCGTTTAACCTTTTTCAACCAATATCAGATTTTGCGAATGCTGGGATTAATGTTCCAATCATTGGATTTGGCGCATCACTTGCACGCGGAGCAATGGAAGCGGTTGAAGAAGGTGGAGTTCTTGGAATATTCACTGGTGGTCTAAAAGCAACCGCTGGCGGGATTGCAGCGGCGGTGTTTTTTGCCTTTATATTTGCATTAATTTTCAAAAGCAAAACAAAAGGTTGATTTGAATGTGTGAGAATGTTGCGACATATAATACCCCGTGTATGTCCAATATATAAAACCGAATAGAAAAAGAAAATGGCTGACAAGAAAGAAAAAATGGTTGTTGGCTGCGATTTGTTTTGTTTTGGTTGTTATTGGGGCTTTGCTCTACTTTAATTTTGTTATCAATCCAGTCATTTTGTCTATGAGTGAAATAAAAGTAAAATCACTCACTCAAAGGGCTGTCAACCAAGCGGTTTATGAGGTCGTCAACTCAGGTCCAGTTTATGACGATATGATAAAGATAAGCCGTAATGAAAACGGCATGGTCACACTGATTTCGGCAGATGCAACAGAAATCAACAGGCTAGCACGTGATTTGGTTAAACTATCCGAAATAAAACTGAGTGAAATTTCAGAACGTGGAATAGCAATTCCAATCGGAACTTTTTCTGGAATGCCCATTTTTGTTGGGCGGGGACCAGAGGTATCGATAAGATTGATTCCGATTGGTGTAATTAGTTGCAACTTCCGCTCTGAATTTCATCAAGCGGGAATTAACCAAACAACTCATAGAATTTATGTCAACATAAACTCAAATGTCAGCGTTGTTATGCCGACACAAAATCAAAATATTGCAACAACAACCGAACTGCTTCTTGCTGAAAGTATTATTATTGGTGCAATTCCAAGCACATATCTTAATTCAGATTCGCTTGACGAAATGCTAAATTTATTGCCTTAACATTCTTCTCCAACCAGCAACCTTTGAATATCGCTTGGATATGGGACAATAAATTTCAAAAATGAGCCGTCAGTTGGGCTTATGATTTCAAGTTCTTTGCAAATTAGAGCGGTGTGTGAAAGAAGTTGTGATGGTTCTCCATAAATTGTGTCGCCAAGAAGTGGGTGCCCAACAGAAGAAGTGTGGACTCTGATTTGATGTGTTCTTCCGTTTTTGATTGTGATTTTTGCAAGTGTGCAATCAATTGATTTGAGATATTTGATTGGTTCGACAAATGTTGTTGCTTCAAGTCCGTTTTCCTCGTCAATCACTCGCGCTCGTTGATTAAAGCCGTTTTCGTCAATGAGTGTTGCAATCTTTTTGTCAATCGTCAAGTGTTCATTAATTTTTCCAGTGACAAGAGCATGATAAGTTTTGTTAAAAGCGGTTGGGTTTGCGTTAAAAAATGAAGCAGTGAAAGAATTCTTTGCGACAAGAATAAGTCCAGACACTTCTTTGTCCAACCGATTGATTATGCGACAAACAAAATTAGGGTCTTTTTTCTCCATATAAAACATGATTGCACCAGCGAGATTATAGTTATAAACGCTTTTTGTTGGCATTGTCGCAAGACCTGCTGGTTTGTTTATAATGAGTATATTATCATCTTCAAACACAATATCTAGTGGTATTATGCAAGTTTGAATGTTGCTTTTTGTTTGCACATTGCTTTTGATTTCAATGACATCGCCGGTCTTTACTTTTGTGTCGGCTCTGGCAATTTGGCCATTGAGTTTGATGTGCCCAAATGTCTTTTTTAGTTTTTCCAAATAACGATATGAAATGTTGTGGTGTCTTAAATAGGCGCCAACATTTTCTTTTGGTTGTGGGTCAGTGACGATTAACTTTGTGTATTCCATATTGAGATAATACATTATTCATTTTTATAATTCAAATGATTGACAATAATTTTTTTATGTGCTAAATTTTTCGTATTGATAAAGGCGATAATGAAAGACTAGTATGCAAAAACTGGCTTGAAAGAGAAAACAACTCGTGGGCTGAAAGGTTGTTAAAGACAAGTTTGCTGAATTCACTTTCTAGCTCCGTCCTGAAATTAGTAGGGAACGGCGGTTGTTCCGTAATAACATGAATGAGGTGCTTTTGCACGAATTTAGGTGGTATCGCGAAAGTTTCGCCCTAAAGTTGGGTGAAACAATTTTTTTTAAGGAGAGAAAATGAAAGAAAGAATTGAAGAATTGCGAAAACTTGCTGAGCAAAGGTTGAAAGAAATTCAAGATATGGACATGTTGAATTCTTTTTGTGTGAAATTTTTGGGTAAAAGTGGGGAACTTACCGCACTTCTTCGCGGAATGAAAGATGTCAAACCCGAAGACAGACCACAAATCGGTTCATTTGTTAATGATCTTCGCAACTTTTTGGAAGCAAGAGTTGCTGAACTCAAAAAGATTATTGAAGAAAAGGTTATTGAAAGCAAAATTCAAAGAGAAAAAATTGACATAACAGAACCTTCAAAAAATGTTGAGATTGGGGCATTGCATCCACTTGAAAAAACATTCAATAAAGTTATTGATATTTGCAAAAATATGGGATTTGAAGTTGTCACAGGTCCAGAAATCGAAAGCGATTACTACAACTTTGAGGCTCTTAACATTCCAAAAGACCACCCAGCTCGCGATATGCAAGATTCGTTTTATATCACGCCAAACATCTTGCTTCGCACACAAACATCTGCTGGACAAATCAGAAGCATGGAAGGAAAACAACCACCAATCAAAGTTGTTGTTGCTGGACGAACATTCAGAGTTGATAGTGATGCAACTCATAGCCCGGTTTTCCATCAATTCGAAGGGCTTGTTGTTGACAAAAATGTGTCACTCGTTGACCTAAAAAGCATGCTTGATATGTTGCTTAAACAACTTTTGGGCGAAAAAACTCAAACTCGTTTCCGTCCTTCATATTTCCCATTTACAGAGCCAAGTGTTGAAGTGGACGTCACTTGCCCAATGTGCAAAGGAAAAGGTTGTGCTCGTTGCAAACAAACGGGTTGGATGGAACTTCTTGGTGCAGGGATTGTTAATCCAAAGGTTTTGGAAAACTGCGGAATTGATAGTTCAGTTTATTCAGGGTTTGCGTTTGGTATTGGCATTGACAGAATTGCAATGGTTATAAATTCAATTCCAGACATTCGCATGATGTATGAAAACGATATTAGATTTTTGAGTCAAAATAAATAGAGGTGAATTATGTTAGTGACATTAAATTGGTTAAAAGACTTTGTGGACATTTCTGACACTCCACAAAACATTGCAGACAAACTCACACTTGCAGGAATGGAAGTTGAAGAAATTGTTTATCAAGATAGATTCATTGACCATGTGAGAATTGGAAAAGTTTTGGAAATCAAACAACATCCAAACGCTGACAGACTCACAGTTTGCAAAGTTGATTTTGGTGATAGTCAAGTTCAAATCATCACTTCCGCAAGAAACATCAAGGAAGGTGATTTGGTGCCTGTTTCTCTTCCAGGAGCAAAACTTGCGAACGGAATTGAAATAAAGAAATCACAAATGCGTGGAGTTGACTCTGACGGAATGTTCTGCTCGGGCGAAGAACTTGGAATTGGTGACGACATCTATCCAGGTGCCAGCGAAAATCAAATTCTTGTTTTCAAAGAAGATATACCGCTTGGAACACCAGTTGCAAAATTTCTTGAACTTGACGATGTTATTTTTGATGTAAATATCACAGCAAATCGTCCAGATTGCAACTCTGTTGTTGGAATTGCAAAAGAGCTTGCGGCAATTTATAAAGTCCCATTCAAAAATGAGGACTTGACCTATATTGCAGATAAAACAAAAGATATAAAAGATTACATTTCAGTTGAGGTTGAAGACAACATTCTTTGTCCTCGATATATGGCAGCAGCACTTTGTGATGTGCAAATCAAAAAATCGCCAAAATGGCTTGCAAACAGATTGAATGCTGTTGGAATCAAATCAATCAACACTTTGGTTGACATAACAAACTATGTTCTGATTGAATATGGTCAACCAATGCATGCGTTTGACCAAAGTCATATTGATGGCAAAAAAATAATCGTTCGTCCAGCAAACCTGGGAGAGAGCATTGAGTGTTTGGACGGGGGAAAATATGAGCTCAAACCCGAAGATTTGGTTATTGCAAATCCGAACAGACCAATGTGCATCGCTGGCGTCATTGGTGGGCTTAATTCATGCGTTGAAGACACAACAAAAACAGCAATTTTTGAAAGTGCTTGTTTTGAAAGAAAAACAGTTCGTGTCACATCAAGAAAATTTGGAATAAGAACAGATTCTTCTGCTCGTTTTGAACGCGGTGTTGATGTCATGAGTCCTGAACTAGGTTTGAAAAAAGCACTCAAGCTTGTTAATTTGCTTGATGCAGGAACGATTGTCGAAGGAATTATCGATGAGCACAAAGAAGAAATCAAAACAAGAACAGTTGTTTCAAGTCTAAACAAAATTGAAAGCATTTTGGGAGTGAAAATTCCAAATGATGTTGTTCTTACAATTCTCAATAATCTTCAAATCAAATCAACAATTTCAGGTGACACTTTAACAAGCATTGTCACGCCAGAAAGATTTGATATTGAGTGTGCAAACGACATTGCAGAAGAACTCATTCGTTTTTATGGTTATGATGTTTATGACAATCTTGAAACAAAAACAGTTCTTGGCGACACAAGTTATACCATAGGCAAAAACGACCCAGTCCTTAATGAACAGAGCAAACTAGCAAAAACTTTGGTTGACCTTGGTTTTTATCAGGCGGTAAATTACTCAATGGTTCCGCGCGATCATGCAAAAAAACTTGGACTTACTGACGAAAAAATGGTTGTTATTGCAAATCCATTAAGTGAAGAACTTGGTTGCATGAGACTCACTTTGGCGCATGGTCTTTTGATGAATGTTTCCAACAATCTCAAACGCGGAAACAGCAATTTCAAACTGTTTGAATTTGGAAGAACCTATGAAAAAGCAGATGAAAACTATGACGTATTGCCAAACGAAACAAACATGACTGGCATTGTTGTTTGTGACCAAAAATGCGACTTTTTCACTCTCAAAGGTGTTGTTGAAAGTTTGCTGAGTTCATATCAACTTGCAACAAGGCTGGTTCGTTCGACATTGTCCATTTTGCATCCAGGAGTGAGTGCAGATATCATTGATTTGCAAACAAGAAAACCAATCGCTCGATTTGGTGAAATTCATCCAAAAGTCGCACGTGCATATGACCTTCCCAAAAATGTGTTCTATGCTGAAATCAACACTGATTTGCTCACTGGAAAACATGAAAAGAAAATTGTTGTTCATGCACTTTCAAAATTCCCAACTGTTGAAAGAGATTTGGCAGTTGTTGTCAGTGAAGAAGTGACAGCAAATGACATTGTTTCAACTGTCAAAAAAGCATGTGGAGATATTTGCGAAAGCGTTGAAATCTTTGATATTTATCGCTCAAAACAACTTGGCGAAAACTTGAAAAGTGTTGCGTTTAAATTTAGGCTCACATCATACGAAAAAACTTTGACAGACGAAGAAACAAATGCAATTGTTGCAAAAATTCTTCGCGAATTAGAAATAAAATGTGGGGCAAAACTCAGATGATTTACCTTGATAATGCTGCAACAACAAAATTGTGTCCAAGTGCATGGGAGGCACTCAAGTTTTACTCATGCACAAACTTTTTCAATCCATCTGCAAGTTATCGATATGGACTTTTTAACGCAGAAAAAATTGAAAGTGCGAAAGACGAAATAAGAAACATTTTGAATATGGAAAAAGATGACAAAGTCATCTTTTGTTCTTGTGCGACTGAGGCAAACAACACTGTGATTTTGTCACACGCAAACAAACAAGCAAAACAAATGATTTTTTCAATGGGGGAACATCCGTCAGTTTTTAATGTTGCAAAAAATCTTTTGGAACAAGGATTTGACGTCAAATTTGTTGGGCTTCAAAAAAATGGAGAAGTTGATTACGAAGAACTTGAAACTTTGCTTCAATACGAAACAACTTTTGTCTCAATCATGGCAGTTAGCAATGAAACGGGTGCGATTAATGATTTGGCAAGAATTCGCGACTTGATTGATAGGTTTCAACCGCAAGCAAAATTTCACAGTGACATTGTTCAAGCTTTTGGCAAAATTGATATTGATTTTGAAGTGCTGGATTATGCAACAATTTCGGCACACAAAATTTATGGACCAAAAGGCATTGGGGCATTGTGCATGAAGAATGGTTCAAAATTAAAACCTTTGCTTCTTGGTGGTGGTCAAGAGGGTGGACTTCGTTCGGGAACAGAAAATATTGCTTCAATCATGGCGTTTTATGAGGCTTGCAAACAAATTGATATAAAACGCGATTATGCACATGTGTTGTCACTTCGAAAAGCACTTATTCAAGAACTTAAAGATGTGAAGTTTGAAATCAATGGCAACGGTTCGCCATATGTTTTGAGCTTGTCGTTTGATGGAATCAGGGGCGAAACGCTGATGAATATGTGTCAAGACAAAGACGTAATTTTTGGTCTTGGTTCGGCGTGCTCTTCAAAAAAAGTTGGGAATAGAGTGCTGGAAGCAATGGGACAAAAAAACATCATTGGTTCAATCCGCATCAGTTTTTCAAGAGATACAAGCATTGATGAAGTTATCGAGGCTGGAAAAATTGTAAATGAACAAGCAAAAAAACTTTATGAAACTTTGAGGTGACTATGAAAAATTTATTACTTTTGCGTTATGGTGAAATTCACCTAAAAGGAAAAAACAGAAGATACTTTGAAAATGTTTTGCTGTCAAACATAAAAAGGGCAACAAAAGATTTTTCTTGCAAAGTTCAAGCAATCAACGGGAGATATTTGGTTGAAGATTACGAGCCGCGTGATGAAAAGAAGTTAATATCACAAATCCAAAAAGTGTTTGGACTTGTTTCTCTCAGCCGTGCAATTGAGATTGACACCGACATGAAAGAAATTGAAAATCAACTCAAATCTCTCAAATTCACGCAAAAAACTTTCCGTGTTTCAGTTGTTCGTGCGGACAAAACATTCCCAATGCGTTCAAGCGAACTTGAACCAATGTTTGGAGGCTTTATTCTTGACGCGAATCCAAATCTCAAAGTTTCACTCAAAAACTATGATGTTGATGTCATTGTTGAAATCAGAGAAAACAAAAAAACATATATTATTGCAGAAAAAATTCCTTGCCTTGGCGGAATGCCTGTGTCAACTTCTGGACGAGGATTGCTTTTGCTTTCAGGTGGAATTGATAGCCCAGTTGCGGGTTTTGAAATCGCAAAAAGGGGAATGAGCCTCAGTGCTGTGCATTTCCATAGTTATCCCTACACAAGTGAGCAAGCAAAACAAAAAGTTGTCAAACTTCGCGACATCATTTCAGATTATTGCGGCAACATAAAACTTTATTGCGTCAAGTTTACTCATATCCAAGAAGAAATTCACAAGAATTGTGACGAAGAATATATGATTACAATCATGCGCCGTTTCATGATGAGAATTGCAGAAAGAATTTGTTTGAAAAACAAATATCAAGCAATCATAACTGGCGAAAGTTTGGGACAGGTCGCATCGCAAACCATTGAAGGCATGACATCGACTGAAAGCGTGTTAAATGTTGTTCCAATTTTGCGTCCTCTTGTCTGTTTTGATAAACAAGAAACAATGACGATTGCACAACATATTGGGACATACGAAACATCAATCCTACCATATGAAGACTGCTGCACTGTTTTCTTGCCAAAAAATCCATTGATTAAACCAAAACTTTTCAAGGTTGAAGAGCAAGAAAAGAAACTGGATATTGACATGCTTGTTGAAGAAGCATTGGCAAATATGGAGATTTTATAAAAATAAATATATTTTTTGACATAAAATACTTATTTTATTTGGTGTCATTTTATTGACACCTCTTTTATTTTTTTTTAAAATAATAATGTAAATTTATTTTTAAATTTATTAAAGTGCAAATGCACTTAGAAAATAACAACTAAATAGGAGATAAAAATGAGCAATATTATGGGTATGCTTTTGGTGGTTAGCCCTGTTGCAGTTGTTTTTATCAGCATCGGGTGTGCAGTTGTTGGACTTGTTGGAGGATTTTTTGGATTCAAACTTATTTCGTCCAAAAAACTCGGCAAATCAAAGTCTAATGCTGTCAAAATTTTGGAAGATGCCTATGCTGAAGCAAAAACTGTAAAGAAAGAGGCGATGCTTGAAGCAAAAGAAGAAATTCTTAAATTAAAACAAGATTACGAAAGAGAGCAAAAAGAACGTCGATCAGAACTTCAAAAGACAGAAGATAGACTCATTCAAAGAGAAGAGTTTATCGACAAAAAAGAAACCGCTCTTGACAGAAAAATGGAGCAAATTGAAACGTTAAAAAATCAACTTGATGAAAAAGAAGCGGAAATTGATAAAATCACACTTGACCAAGTTGAAATCAAAAACAACATGCTCAAAGAACTTGAAAAAATCTCAGGCATGAAGAAAGAAGAAGCAAAACAATCCTTGATTGAATCAATCACAGAAAATGCGCGCAGAGATGCAGCAAAAATTGTTTCTGACATTGAAGAAGATGCAAGAGAAAATGGCTTGAAAAAAGCAAAGAACATTGTCGCACTTGCAATTCAAAGATGTGCAACTGATCTCACAAGTGAAATCACGGTTTCAACTGTTGCACTTCCAAATGACGAAATGAAAGGCAGAATTATTGGTCGTGAAGGAAGAAACATCAGAGCGATTGAAGCGGCAGTTGGCGTTGATCTCATAGTTGACGACACTCCAGAAGTCATCACAATTTCAAGCTTTGACCCAATCAGACGTGAAGTTGCAAGATTGTCACTTGAAAAACTGATTATGGACGGAAGAATTCATCCAACAAGAATTGAAGAAATTGTTGAAAAGGTTCGACGCGATGTTGACCAAACCATCAAAGAAGCAGGTGAAAAAGCGGTTAATCAAGCAAACATCTATGGACTTCATCCAGAACTTGTTAAAATTCTTGGAAGACTCAAATTCAGAACAAGTTATGGTCAAAATGTTCTCAATCACAGTTTGGAAACATCGTATATTGCGGGACTTCTTGCCGAAGAACTTGGGGCGGACGCAAAAGTTGCGCGCCGTGGCGGTCTTCTTCACGACATTGGAAAAGCAGTTGACCATGAAGTTGAAGGGACACACGTGACAATCGGTGTTGATTTGGCAAAAAAATATAAGGAAAGTCCAGAAGTTATTCACTGCATTGAAGCTCACCATGGTGGTGTTGAATTCAAGTCAATTGAAGCAATCCTTGTTCAAGTTGCCGACGCAATTTCAAGTGCAAGACCTGGGGCAAGACGCGAAAGCCTTGAACTCTATGTAAAACGTCTTGAACAACTCGAAAGCATTGCAAATTCATTCAAGGGCGTTGACAAGACTTATGCAATTCAAGCAGGGCGTGAAGTTCGCATTATCGTCAAACCAGATGAGGTTGATGACAAAATGGCAGATTTCTTGGCAAAAGACATTGCAAAAAGAATTGAAGATGAAATGGAATATCCTGGACAAATCAAGGTTAATGTCATTCGTGAATCAAGATTTACAGGCGTTGCAAAATAATGTCTCAACAAAAAAACTCGGTGATTACACCGAGTTTTTTATGTTTTTTTTATTTTTCAAGTTGAGCATGAATATGTTTGATTTTTTCGTTAAGAGCATTTTCGGCTTTAACAATGTTTTTTACTATCATTCTTCCATAACTCGCTTGATAATCCATCAATTTGTCAGAAATTTCTTTGATTGCGCGAAATTCTGGATTGTTTTCATCGCCTTTTCCAAAGTGAAAATCTTTTATAAAGTGAGAAGCAAAAGGTTTTCCAGGATTTTTGCGTGAAAGAACACACATTTTGTCTGGGTCGGTGAGAATGAAATCAGCATATTCAACTTCGTTTGCGCAATAATCTTTGTTGCCGTTCAAAACTTTGACCGCAGCAATACCAGGGTAGTAGTTTACAGCAAATTTATAGTGGTTGTTATCTTTGAGCAAAATCAATTCGCATGGAAAATAACTATCCAACAAATCTTCTTTTTCAAATTCAGGCATTTGAGCACCTCCAAATTTTTAATTTATTACATTATAAATGATATAGAAATGATTTTCAAGGGGTTTTTTCAAAATTGGATAAAAAACTTTTGTCAAATTGTTGTTTTGGTGTAATATATAAACATGAAGAAAGTAATTTTATATACAGATGGTGCTTGTTCAAATAATCCTGGTGTTGGTGGCTGGGGTGCAATTTTGATGTATGGTGAACATAAAAAAGAAATGAGTGGGGCAGAAAAACTCACAACCAACAACAAAATGGAACTAGAGGCGGTTATTCAAGGCTTGTCCGCGCTAAAAGAACCATGTCAGGTTTCAGTATACTCCGACTCAGCATACGTCGTTAATGCGTTTATTTGCGAGTGGATTGAAGACTGGCAGAAAAATGGTTGGAGAACGGCTGGCAAAAAAGATGTCCAAAATGTTGAGCAGTGGAAAAAATTGATTGAGCTTGCCAAGGTTCATAAAATCGATTGGAACAAAGTCAAAGGCCATGCTGACAATGAGTTTAACAACAGATGCGATTATCTTGCTCGTCGTGCGATAGAAACATTCCAAGACTAAAAAAAATATATGACGCATTTAGTCATATATTTTTTTGTTTCAATTTCTTTAAGCAATGTCTTTTTTGTTGAAGGCAAGGAATGAAATTCCATTCAAAATCACGAGCATGATGATTGCATAAATAAATGTGAAAGTGAATGATGTGTCAATGATTTGAGGCGAAGAGAAAATTGCCTTAAATCCAGAAGCGGTTTGCATGCTGGTGAAGTATTTGTAAATATCAAAGTTTGCCATTGGGAAATATTTGAAATAATATTTTGTTCCAAGCACACCGTTGAGAATGAGTGTGATGATGACAATTGCAAATGAAACCATGCTTGAACCAGTGTAGGAGCGGAACAGAACTGAAATCATTGTCGCAATTGAAACATAAATGAAAACCTTCAAGAATAGCGACAAAATTAAGAAAAGGCAAAATAATATTGGGTGGGAGAAAATCACTTTTGAACCATTGAACACACCAATCATCATTTGGTTTGGGAGTCCAAAGAATGCCCAACCAATGCCAAAACTAACCAAGAATGAGAATGTGACAAAAATCATTGAAAAGAACATTGTTGCAAGCAGTTTTCCGCCGAGAATTTTATTTCTTGTATAAGGTCTGATGGCAAGCATTTTCATTGTTCCGCCAGCTTGCTCACCAGCAATGATTTTTGAACAGATAATAACGCAAAATACGATAATCAAAAGAACAGTGATGTTCATTGAAAAGCAAATAAAGTCCCATGCATTTGTCTCTTCGCCAGAATTAACGCCAAAATTTATCGCCTCAAGCGTTGTTCTTGGATTGATGTTATTCTCAATCATATAGGCATTTTTCTTGAGTTGTGATGAAATTGTCAATTTATTGAAATCATTATAACCAAGATATGATTGCATGGTTCTGTCTGAAATGCCTTCTGCGATTTTGAGTTTGAGTGCACAGTTGAGATTGTCGCAACTCATATTAACATAGGCTTTGTAATCGGAAAGAAGTTCGATGAAGGTTTCTCTATATTTTTGTCCGCCTTCAGTTGCATGTTCCAAATAATAATTTTGAATTTTCCCCATGATGCTGTTTTCATCATGCTCATTTCCTAAAATTGATTTGGCAGGTGTGTAATAGTTTTCTTTGAGTTGTTCATAGGTTGTAGATTCAATCTTAATTTCTTGTATATCTTTGATAAAGTTGGTCATCATTTTGTCAAATTCATATTGTCTTATTGAATTCAAAACATTTTCGTAAACTTTTTTTGTTTGAATTGTCGTGTATACGACAACGGCACTGTCAAGTTTTTTGAGCTTTTCATTAATTTCGTCAAATTTTGTTTGAGTCAGATAATATCTGTTTGAGTTTTTTAAATTTCCAAATGCAATAATTGTTGCACTGAGCGAAGTGTGGAAAGTTTTGAGACTTGTGTTGGCCTGTTGGAAACATATGCTTTCAGGGCGACCGGCAGGTCTAACAGCATTTTCCAAAGCGATTTCAAGATTGTGATAATCACGCTGTGCTGTTTGGTTTTCGCCAGCGATATTTTTTAGTTCTATGAGCGTGTTGTCAGCTTGAGTAAAGGAATAATTATATTGAAGGGCAGATTCAAGTTTGTTGTCCAGATCAAGTTTGGTTGTGTAAGAGGTTGATGGTGTTGATTGCATAAAGTTGTTGTAAATGGCACTAACTGTTGAACCTTCCGCGTTTATTGTTGAGTCTGTTGAACGTTTGTCAGGATTAAAGGCAAGAAGCGAAATAAAAGAGCATAAAACCAACAGCGCAACCATGATGAAGATGGTTGGTCTCAAAAATATTTTTCTTAATTCTGCATTTACTAATCTAAATATTTTCATGAAAACTCCTTAGCTTATGCTTGTGTCTGTTGTGTTTTGTTTGACGATCTCAATAAACTCATCTTCAAGAGAGATATCAAGTTTACCCGCTCCAGAAACCAACATTTTTTTGTTAACCAAATATGATATAATTTTTGGGATTATGTTTTTGTCGCAGTTAAAAAATATTCTGTCTTTGACATCATTTTTTATTTTTGCGTCAACATGAAATTGCATTTTTAAGAGTTTTGCAGCATAGTTTGGATAATTGACTTGAATATAGTAAATCAGACGGCTTTGTTGACTTTCTTTGATTTCATCAAGTGTTTTGACTTGTTGAATTTTGCCATTTACAATGATGGCAATTTCGTCACACAGCATTTCCATTTCAGCAAGAATATGGCTCGAAACCATGATGGCGACTCCGCCTTTGTGAGCAAGGTTTTTGAGAAGACGTCTCATTTCAATAATTCCGTTGACATCAAGTCCATTCGTTGGTTCGTCAAGAATTATGAGTTTTGGATTATGAAGAAGCGCTTGTGCAATACCCAAACGTTGTTTCATTCCAAGAGAATATTTTCCGACTTTGTCGTCAATTCTTTTTTGAAGTCCGACAAGTTCAACAACATCAAGAATTCGTTGCTTTGAAATGTTGGGGTAGAGGCTGGCATAAAATTTGAGGTTGTCCATACCGCTGAGATAGTGATACATTTCGGGGTTTTCAATAATTCCGCCGACATTTGCGATTGCTTTTTCGAACTCTTTTTTGATTGAATGGCCACATATATAAATTTCACCACTTGTGATATTTGTGAGTCCCGTAATCATTTTGATTGTTGTTGATTTTCCTGCTCCGTTTGGACCAATAAACCCAAAAATCATTCCGGGTTTGACGCTGAATGAAACATCATTGACGGCATATCTGTCGCCATTATAGATTTTTGTGAGATTTTTTACTTCCAAAACATTTTGATAATCTGCCATAAAAACCCTTTTATTTTATACACTTGAATTTTGTTGTGATAAACGAGTATAAAGAGGTGAGAGGAATTTGGAGTGCAATAACAAATGGAACGATCATTGTGTTTGTGTAGTCGTTGAAATTTGCGCCATTTAATCCGCCGACAAGATTGAATACATAAATCAAGATTGATAGGACGATGCAGATTGCAATTTTAATTATTAATTGCACTTTGCTTGTCTCCATAAGCAAAACTTTTCGGTCTTTGTTTTTGGCTTTATCGGCCAGCACAAAAGCGGCATAAATCAAATATATAACTGGAGGAACGATGTATAATGTGAGTGCGGCGCTTGGAATATATGACAAATTTTTGATGCAAACAAAACTAATCACAAGTGAAAGAACAAGCGACAAAAATGTCAAGCCCAAGCGAATGAGTGAAAATTTGTAATCAGAAACCAAACTGGTTTGCGTTGTTTTGTTTTCGTCACTTTTTGTGTAAGTTCGGAACATAATCTTCTGTTCGTCAAAATATTTTTTGAGATTTGTGTAGTTGGAAATTGTTAGTGGGGTAATTTCTTCAGCGGTTGCGTTTTGATTGTTTTTGTTGTAGAGTTCGCCAATTTTTTCGTCGTATGAATTTGGTTTTGTTTCAAATTTAACTTCAGCTTTTTTGCTTGGGGCGAACACATCAATAACAGGTGGGTCAATTTTCTTGACCTTTGGAAGTTCGTCTTCGCTATATCTTTCTGTGATTAACTTTGCGTCTGCATCAATTTGTTGTGAAGAAACAAAAGAAGGCGTTGCCTCTTCTTTGTCAGACAACTCAACTTGATTTTCAATCTTATCAATTTCATTATTGTCATGTATGGATGATTGGCTTGAAACAAATGAATTATCCAATTCTTGCATCGCAAAACTATCGCCCATAAAACTTTTGAGAGTGCCCAAGTGATAATCTTCTTTTGGCTTTGAGTTTGTCATTGAACCGGCAAAACTCTTGTTTGAATTGCGGAATAAATCAAGTTCAGCAAAGATATCATAAGGCTGTTCTTCTTTTTGTTTTTCTTCAACATGAGCAGGTGGAGGGGTGAATGGTTTTTGTTGAACATTGTTGGTTTCAACTTTTTGTTCTTGGCGAGGGGAATCGAAGCGAGGGGAGTCAAAATTTGGTTGGGTGACACCAGCGGGTTGTTCAAAAAGATTGTATTGAATAAAAGAATCATTTTTCAACAAAACTGCATCGTCCTCAAAAGGCTTTGGTTGAGGTTTTTCCTCTTCTTGTTTTTCATTTTGAATATCAAACAAGTTTTCTTGTTGCAAAAATGTTGGTTCATTTTGTTTTGTTTCAACATTTGTTTTTTGTGCGCCACAAAAAGCAGCGGTGATGTCAAATTCGCTTTTCCATTGTTCGAGTTGTTTTTTGCCGTAGTCGGTGAGGCGATAGTAGTGTCTTCTTCCACCAATTTCGCTATCCATCCAATAGGATGAAATCAAATCTTGGTCTTCCATTCTTTTAAGAGAAGAATAAAGACTTGGTTGTTTTATGACGACCATTCCATTGGTCTGTTTTTCAATTTCAGAAATGATTTCAAAACCATATTTATCGCCTTGAGAAAGGGCGGACAAAATGATTGATGACAATTTTCCTTTTGGTGTATCTTGATTTTTTCCCATGCAAAAACCTTCTAAACTAATT